>OBAG01000551.1_pt1 | contig 32490 bp, 25 predicted proteins | sample 1517701 | NCBI WGS metagenome assembly OBAG01 (sample SAMN04571702, study PRJEB22368) | human gut metagenome | biome: human gut; material: stool | host: Homo sapiens | place: Luxembourg | collected 2012-09-07 | reverse complement strand
ATTTTACCATTAAATTACTAATTTTAAAATATATTTTTTATAAAAATTAAAAAAAGCATCATATAAATGATACTATTTTTTTAAAAGTTCACTAGCAGTTGTAACTAAACTAGCCATATTTTGCATGTCTGATGGAATTATTATTTTAGTTGCCTGACCTTCTGCAACTTTTTCTAATGTCTCAAATTGTTTTAATGCAAGTACTGATTTGTCTGCCCCTGCCTCTTTTAAAAGTTTAATACCAGCAGCTGTTGCTTCTTGTACTTTTAATATTGCTTCTGCTTCACCTTCAGCAAGTTTTATTTGTGATTCTTTTTGAGCTTCTGCTCTTAAGATAGCACTTTCTTTTTCACCTTCAGCAATTAATATACTTGATTTCTTTTCACCTTCTGCTTGAAGAATTTTTTCTCTTCTTTCTCTTTCAGCACGCATTTGTTTTTCCATTGCTTCTTGTATATCTCTTGGTGGAATAATATTTTTTACTTCAACTCTGTTTATTTTTATTCCCCATGGATCAGTTGCTTCATCTAGTATTAAGCACATTTTATTATTGATTAAATCTCTAGATGTTAATGTTTCATCAAGTTCAAGTTCACCAATAATATTACGAAGTGTTGTTGCTGTTAATGTTTCAATTGCATTTATTGGATTTTCAACACCATATGTATATAATTTTGGATCAGTTATTTGAAAATAAACAACTGTATCTATTTGCATTGTTACATTATCTTTTGTAATAACTGGTTGTGGTGCGAAATCTCTTACCTTTTCTTTTAATGAAACATTATTTGCTATTCTTTCTATAAATGGAATTTTAAAATGTAATCCTGTTTGCCAAGTAGATTTATAACTACCTAGTCTTTCAATAACGAATGTTTTTGATTGTGGTACAATCTTAATATTTGTAATAATAATCAATATTAAAACTATAATTAAAATAATAAATTGCATAACTTACATCTCCTCTTCTCTAACAATTATTTTAGCACCTTCAATTTTAAGTACCCTTACTTTTTTGCCTTCATCTATATGACTATTTGATATAGCCATCCAGTCTTTACCAGAAACTTTTACCCTACCTGGTGATAACTCGTTTATCTCTTTTGTAACTATACCTATTTTACCAATTATAATATCAATATTTGTTTTTGTAACATTTTTATTTATAAATTTATCAAGTAATGGTTTTGTAAATATTAATGAAATAATAGTAAAAAATGTAAATACTACAATTTGAATAATTAAATTATCTGTAAAATATGTACTAATAAATGCACACAAACTACCAAAAGCAAACCAAATAGTAATCAAATTAAATGATAAGGCTTCAATTATCAAAAAGGCAAATATCAAAATAAACCATATCATAACACTTACCTCCTTTACAACTATTATATTACTAAAAAACTATAAAAAGCAAGAAAAAAAATGGCTTTTATACCATTTATTTATTTAATAAATCTAATAAATTAATTTTAAACATATCTTTATCAGCATTTTCTTTACTAATCATAACACCTTTATATGCATTTAATTCTGTAGCATGTCCTTCTAAAAATAATTCTTCTGGTGAAATTGATTTCAATAAAATAATATTTTTATTTGTATATATATCATAATGAAGCACTATTTCACCATGAACTTTAGTAAATAATTCATCCGCAGGAAGTGTAAGTTCATATGAAACTGTATTTTTTTCTTCATCAGTAGATATAATATTACCTAAAAAATCTCCCTCTTTCATTTTAGGATAAAATTCAAATATTAATTTTTTAAATGCAAACATATTATACTTTTTTAAAGAACGTTCACACTTCTTAAATTTAATTTCATCAAAATACTCAAATATATAATTTCCTTTCATATTATACCCCCTAAACGGATGACTTTACTCTCCATTTGCATGCGCAATTATATCATAATTGTAAACAATTGTCAAATAAAGCCTAAGGCTTTTCACATTATTCTTCTTATGATTTTATTATATCATTAAAAAATATAAGTAAAAAGACTAAAATTATATTTTTTACTTATATTTTACACTATTTAGCATCGTACCAATTTTTACCAATTTCAACATCTACTTCTAGTGGTACATTTAATTTATATGCATTTTCCATAAAATTTATAACTATTTCTTTAACTTTTTCAAGTTCATCATTTTTTACATTAAAAATAAGTTCATCATGTACCTGAAGTATCATTTTACTTTTTAAATTTAATCTATTAAATTCATTATATATATCAATCATTGCTTTTTTTAAAATGTCAGCACTTGATCCTTGAACTGGTGTATTAAGTGCCATTCTTTCACCTTGAACTTTAATCATATGATTTGTATTATATAATTCATCAATTTTTCTTTTTCTATTCATTATTGTTTTTACATAGCCTTTTTCATATGCATCTTTTATTACTTTATCCATATAATTTTTTATTCCAGGGAATGTTTCTAAATAATTATCTAAGAATTTTTTTGCTGTTTTAATATCAACACCAAGATCTTCCGCAAGTCCAAAACTACTTATACCATATATAATTCCAAAGTTAACTGCTTTAGCATCTCTTCTCATATTTTTAGTTACTTCATCTTTACTAACGTGGTATATATCCATTGCAGTTTTTGTATGTATATCTAAATGATGTTTAAATGCATCTATTAAATTTTGTTCTCCTGACATATGTGCGAACATTCTAAGTTCTATTTGTGAATAGTCACTTGATAAAAATACAGAATCCTCTTCAGGAATAAATGCTTTTCTTATTTCTTTTCCTTCTTTATATCTAATTGGAATATTTTGAAGATTTGGTTCAATTGATGATAGTCTTCCTGTCCTTGTTAAAGTTTGTGTATATATTGTATGTAGTTTTCCATCTTCTTTTACACAGTTTTTTATTCCAACAATATATGTTGTATATATTTTATTTAATGTTCTATGTTCTATTATTTTTTCAACTATTGGATGATAGTCTACTATTTTATCTAATATTTCTCTAGCAGTTGAATATGATGCTTTTTTCTTTTTTGGATATGGTATTTCAAGTTTTTCAAATAATATTTCACCTAATTGTTTTGGAGACTGAACATTAAATTTTTCTCCTGCATAATTATATATTTCACTTGTTAATTCATCTAACTTTTTATTAATATTATCTCCCATTTCATCCAGTACTTTAGTGTCTACTCTAACACCTTCTATTTCCATAGATGCAAGTACGGAAGATAGTTTCATTTCTATATTAGTAAAAAGTTCTAATTGTTCTTCTTCTTTCATTTTATTTGTAAATTCATCTTTAATATCATAAATAAATTTTGCTTTTTTTACTGTTAAATCAGCAAGTGCTTCGTTACTCATATTTTTTTCTTTTTTAAAGTTATCAAAAAGAGTTATATCATAATTAAATGTATTTGCTAGATATGAAATATCATCTTTAACATTATAATTTAATATATATCCTGCGATCATTGCATCAAATGTACAATTTTTTATATCTATATCATATTTATTAAGAGAAACAATCATCTTTTTTAAATCATATGTATAAATTTCTTTTCCATCTAATATGTTTTTATTTTCTTTTAATACTTCAAATGGTACATAGTATGCATTTTCACCATCATATAAACTCATTCCATAAATATCTGCATTATGATAATTTGTTTCACTTATTTCTAAGTATGCTGAAACCTTTTCTTTTAATTTTAGATCATTAACATTTTTTATTATTTTATATTCTAATTTTTCTTCTTTTTTACCTGTTTCTTTAAAATCTTTTAAAAAACTATAAAACTCTAAATCACTATACATTTCTCTTAAACCATTAACATCTGGTCCATCATATTTTAATTCTTCTAAAGAATATGTAACAGGTACTTCATCATAAATTGTCGCAATATCTTTACTCATAAATGCAGATTCTTTTCCATCTATTAATTTTTGTTTAGTTGCGCCTTTTATATTATCAATATTATCATATACATTTTCTAAACTATCATATTCTTGAAGTAATTTTAAAGCAGTTTTTTCTCCTATTCCCTTAACTCCAGGTATATTATCAGATGCATCCCCCATAAGTCCTTTTAAATCTATCATTCTTATTGGTTTTATTCCATAAGTATCCATAAATGTTTCTTCATTCATTCTTATATAATCTTTTTGTTTTAATAATTTTACTTCTGTTTCTTCATTAATAAGTTGTAATAAATCTTTATCACTGCTTACTATTGTTGTTTCAAATTCTGGATCTATAAGAGCCATTTTAGAATATGTACCAATAATGTCATCTGCTTCATAATTATCTATTTCAAAACATTTTATTCCCATTAATGGAACAAGTTTTTTTGCGACTGAAAATTGTTTTTTTAAATCATCTGGAGTTTCATTTCTTCCACCTTTATAATCTAAATATTTTTCATGTCTAAATGTTTTTCCTTTATCAAATGCAACAAGCATATATTCTGGTTTTTCTTCTCTTATTATTTTGTTTAACATATTAACAAGGCCATAAAGTCCATTTGTTGGAAAACCTTTACTATTTTTCATCATATTACCTGAATATGCAGTTGCAAAATAACTTCTAAAAAGTAAGTTATTTCCGTCTACTAATATAACTTTTTTCAAATTTTATCACCTACTATAAGTAATTATAACATAAAAATTTGATTAATTTTAATTTTCGAGTATAATATTGTAAAGAAAAAAAGGGATGATAATATGAAAAGAATAGAATTAAATAGAAATAATATCATAAAAAAAATAGATGAAGGAATGGAAAGTGGAATTTATATATATAAAGATGGATCTAATATATGTTGTATAAAATTATTAAAAAAATATATTGAACTTCCTACACAAAAAATTGAAATTCCAGAAGAAACTTTTGAAAATAAAAGAAAAAAAATTGAAATAATAAATAACGATCCTTTATTTTCTGATGAAGTTAGACCAATAAGTTTAGTATATGAAAATGGAATGTTTTTAGGTTATACAATGGAATTAGAAAACTATAAAACAGCAGAAGTATTTGATAGTAGAAAGAAAAAAATTGAAATATTAAGAAAATATAAAGAAAAAATAGAAAAATTTAATGAACATGGAATATATATTGGTGATATAAGTGAAAATAATATATTTGTTACTGAAAATGGTATAAAATTATGTGACTTAGATAATATTAGAATTGGTAACTTAGATTTTGATATCAAAAATTGTTTTCAAAAAGAATATTTAGGAAAATATGAAGGCATTGAAAATATAGATAAATATACTTTTAACTTATTTACTATTGGTTATTTATCAAAAATTGTATCTGTATTTGTAGAAAGTTATTTAAAAGAAGGAAAATTACCTAAACCAATAAATAGTAAGAGAAATCTTGAATTAATTAAAGATAAAAACTATACTGAGGATTATTTTATTGACAATTTAAAAAAAGAATATATTTTAAAAAAATGAGCATAATAAGTTTTGAAAGGAATGATTTTATGAATATAAAAGATTATATTATTCAAAACTTTAAAAATGATAATTTAGAAACTATTGAAAAAGCTATTGATGACAGTGTAAATGAATATAACGAGGATACTCTTCCTGGTCTTGGAATATTCTTTATGCTTGTTTGGGAAAATTCAAATAAAGAAGAAAAAAATACTATTCTAGAAAAGATTAAATCTAATCTAAATTAGTATTTTTTATTTTGTCCTCTATTATTTTTTTATTTTCTTTTAATCTTTCATTATTAGGTGACAAATTAATTGCTTTATTAACATTTTCAAGAGCTAAAGATAAATCACCTTTATAATAATATGAAACTGATAATAAATCATTTATAGTATGATCATAACTAAATACTTCATTTATATATGTTTTTTCATGGCCATTAATAATTAGTGCCTTTTGACAGTTACTTATTACTTCATCGTAATTACCTAAAGAATACTCTAAAAGTGCCATTTCAACATATGGATCTCTTAAGTATGGTGCTTCATTTATTGCCTTTTCAAGCCACATTTTTGCTTCATCATATCTATTTAAATTTTCATAACATCTAGCAATAAATCTCATAGATGCACATCTTTCATCTTTCCATGTTGCACTCTTTAAATTTAAATGTTTAATAAGTGTATCTATTGCTTCATTCCATTTTCCATAATACATATATTCTCTACCCAAATAATGCATGTTTCTATCATTTTCTGGATTTTCTTTTACTGATAACTCTAAAAGTGGAAGATATGAACTTCTTGATTTAGTACTATCAGGATAATGATTTAAAATAATATCTTCATTAATTACAACATTTTCATTTTCTTTTTCATACTCTAATACTTCATGAACTGGATGAATCCATTTATAATTATTTCTGCTATGAATCTTTTCATATATAAATGATACTTTAGGATTATCATTTTCATCTAAACTCCAATTATATGTATATCTACATCTATTTGCATCTTTATTCCAAACACTTTCTAATTTTTCTCTCCATCCTTTTAAAAATACTTCATCTAAATCAGTACAAACACATATATCAGCATCATTTGGAACCATATCTAAAGAAATATTTCTTGCTACATCAAATCTCCATGGATTTATTTTCTTTTGTTTTACATGTACTCCTTTTTCTTTTAATAATTTTATAGAATTATCAGTAGATCCTGTATCAAGTACATATATTTCATCTGCTTCTTTCATAGAATTAAACCATCTATCAACAAATTTTTCTTCATTTTTACATATTGCATATACACAAACCCTATATTTTTTCATATATTCGCCTACTTTCCTAAATATTCAATTACTATATTTACAAGTGTATTTGTAAAATAAGAATTTGATTTTATATTATTTAAATCTGGTGATAATAAATATATTTCTTTTGAACCAATTATTCTTTGTTCTTCACAATTATTCATAAATTCACTCCTTTAATACATTTTATGAAAAAAATTATTTTTTGTATGTAAAAACTCCCCAAAATTGAGGAGTCTTTATATTTAAGCTATTTTTACAATATTAACATAAGCACTAGTATCTGATCCTGGTGATATAGTTGCTGCATCTGTTGCTTCTATTGATAAACCTATTTGATCATTAGCATTAAATGAATTTATAGTACTTCCAGAAAATTCTGTATCTACATTTGCTGTTAAACTTTTAGTAATTGATGTATTACTAATAGGTGTTGTATTTTGATTAAGTCTTACTGTAACATCTGTATTAGTACTTGGACTACCATAAAAATAATAATCAACTTGATAAACGCCATTTTCTGGTATCGTTAATTTATTTTGTGTATCTAAAGTTATTCCATTTGCTGGTCCATTACTTCCAAGTGGTACATCTGTCGCAACATTTTGTGTTAAAGTAATTGTATTTTCTGTAGTATCATATTTTCTTCCATAAGTATTAGTTGGTGAAACTGTTGCTCCTGCGGGACCTGTTGCTACATATAAAAATTTCCTCTAACAAAGTCTATTCTTCAAAATTCCATATTATATGAATATTACGATTATTTTGATTTTCGTTATATTCACCAATTTCAATTTTATCAATAAAATCATCAATAATCTCAATATTTAATTCATCAATTTGTTTATACTTATTAAATAAAACTTTTTTATTTTTAAGTTTATTTTGTTGTGTTTCTATTGATAATAAATTTCCATCAATAGTATTTAATCTTTCTTCTAATTTATTATTATCCTCTTTATATTTTGTCCTTAAAGACATATATTGATTTTCATCTAAAAGACCTCTTTTTAAATCTTCATATAAACCCTGAAAATATGAATTTTTATTTTTTAACTCTTTACATATATTATTTTTTTCTTTAATTAAATTATTTATTTGTTCTTTAAACAAATCATTTTCTACTACATTATTATCAATTTCAATTTGTTTTTCTGTACTATAAAAATCTTTTAATAAGGCATTTATTTTATCCATTATATAATTATGTAAAAACTCTTCACTTATCCATTTTTTATTACTGCAATTAGACCAACCTGTTTTCTTATCTCTACAACATAAATAACCATAACCTGTACTATTATTTTTTCCACATTTATAAAATACTCCATGACAACTTTCACAATAAATTTTATTAACTAATATATGTACTTTCCCATTTTTACAAGATTTTTTACTTTTAGATAATTTTTCTTGAACAGAATTCCAAAGTTCTAAACTTACTATAGGTTCATGAGTATTTTCAACCCTTATTTGAGTATCACTATCATTATAAATAATAGTATGATTTTTATAACTAACTGTAGTAGTTTTAAATTGAACTAAATTTCCAATATAAATTTCATCAGTTAGTATTTTTCTAATTGTTGAAGTACTCCATTTATGTTTGTTTCTAATACGTATTTTGTATTTTAAATTAACATTTTTATTATCTGAACTAGGATATATATTATAGTAATAATTTAAGTGTCGTCTATTTTCCTTTAATTTTATTTCAAAATCATAATATACCTCGTGAGTACGATCTAGTTCTTTTATGTTAGTAGCAATACAAGTAGTATTTTTTGGTAAACAATCATTTTCATTAAGTTTTATCCAAGTAGTGTTGTCATCAAAATTAAAATTATTTTCATAAATATATTTATTATTTTCTATCTTTATATTTAATTCATCTAATTTTTTTGTTGAATAATAAATATTAATTTTTTCGGTTTTAACTTTAACTAATGATATATCTAATTTATTATTAAATAAAATATCATCTGAAAATATTTCTATAGTTGTAAGATTTTTTAAAATCTGTCTTTCATCATTTAAATAAGTTGCACGTGCAATAAAAGTACCCGCCTTATCTATAGAATCATAATCAACATAATCTTTTATAATTGGCAATTTCAAATTAATACCATTAAATAACTTGTATTCTAATGGACTTAATATATTATCATTAGTTAAACCCTCTGCAATTTTATTCATGCCATAGCCTTTATCATATTCTTCAAATATCCTAACTATATTATTAGATACAACAGAGTCAATTACTAAATGATTTTTATTTTCTTTATCCTTCATATATCCATAAGAAGCAAAACTACCCGTAAATTGTCCTTTTGCTCTTTTTGATTTAAATGTTTCACGAATATTTATTGATGTATCTTCAAGCATCCACTCATCTTTCATAGCAGTAATTTGACTTGTTTTTTTAGTTTCATATTTAGTATTATCAATTCTTTCAATATAAGTAACAAATCTAACATTCCACTCTTTAAATTTGTTATGAACATATTTATCAACTAATTCAATATCTCTTGCAAATCTTGCTTGTGTTTTAACTAAAACTACATCAACATTTCCGTTTTCACATTCTTTTATCATTTTATTGAAATTAGGTCTATCTCTATCAGAACCAGAATAATCTTCATCATCATAAACACCAACAATTTTCCAATCATTATCTTCTGCATATGCTCTTAACATTATTTCTTGATTTTTAATACTTTCGGATCTTTCCTCAGGAGTAAGTTTATCTAAATCTTCCTTTGATAATCTTAAATATAACGCCACTCTTAAAATTCTTTCAAAATCCGTAGACTTAATCTTTTTAATCATAAATAACCTCTAATAAAACTTCTTTAAACAAATTATATTGTACTTCTATCACTTTAATAACCTCCCAGATGATTTTTCTATTTTCATTATTGTTTTATAAAACTTCCTATTAAAAATGTCTTTTAACTCATTTCTAGATAAGTTTTCTTTTAAAGTTTTAAAATCTTCTGTATATATATAATTAATCTTTTTATTTTTCTTTTTTTCTATAGTATTACCTCCCTTATTTTAATAATATTTATATATACAAAAAAAGACTATGCAAAATTAGTTGATATATTCATAAAAGTACGTTATCATATCAATTAATTTATAGGAGGTGTTAATGTGCAAAAATTTTCAATGGATTACTGTCAAAAATCTGTAGAAGCATCATCAATATTTGAAACTAATAATACAGATTTAAAAAGGTTATATATATTAGAGAATATTAAAAAATTTAATAATATGGCTAAATATGTTTCTAATTATAATGGTACTTTTGGTACAGGATATCCATTTTACGCGCTTGACTCAGATTTAAAAGGTAAATTACCAATAATAGAAGAACAATTAAGATATAATAAGGAATTGCTAGAAAAAATAAAAGAAAGTAATAAAATAATATGGCTATGTGGAAAATGTTTAGAAGAACAAGGTGAAACATTACCTGATTTGAAACAAATTTGCAAACCTTGTCCAAGAATTGATAATGAACTAAAACCTAGAAAAATTATTAATAGATTACCTGATATTGATATGTGGATTGTTTCTGAGAAAAAGAATGTTGAACAAACAAAAGAAGAAATGACAAAATTATTTGATTCATTTGATTTATATCCATCAGATATAAATCCTATTAGAACAATGCAAGATATTATAGATATTAGTGAAAATATAGTACAAGGTACTATGCCAGATAAAAACTTACCACTTGATGCTCATATAATTGATAAAGAAACACTTATAGATTTAATAGAAAATGTTCCTAAAACACTAAAAGAATCAGTTAGTGAAAATACACCATATTTACCAATACATCCTCAATCATATAGAAAAAAATGGCAATACGATGATGAAGCTTATAATTTTATTTATGATTATTTATCAGCATTTACTCCATTTAATTGTGATTGTGATATAATGGAAGTGTTAGTAGATAGTAGAAAAAAAGTCAGCAGCGATTTTACTAATGATGAACTATTCAAATTTCTTTATTCATCTGCAACAGATGCAAATAAAAGAAGATTTGAATCAAAAAGTTTAAAAAAAATATTTAATGAAAGGATGGAAACATGGAGAAAAAAATAGATTTACATATTCATACAAATAAGTCAGATGGTAAATTAAGTCCAAAGGAAGTTATAGATGAAGCTGTTAAGAATAAAGTTTCAACAATAGCAATAGCAGATCATGATACTATTGAAGCATATAATGACGAATTATTTAATTATGCAAAAGAAAGAAACATTAATCTTATACCAGCAGTTGAAATATCAACAAAAACAAAAAAATGTGGTATTCATGTTCTAGGTTATAACATAGACATAAATAACGAAGAATTTAGAAAAGGTTTATCTAAACTAAGAAACGCTAGACATGACTATTTACATAATGTAGCAGAAAAGATAAGTGATTTAGGTTACGTAATTGATGTAGAAAGTCTTGATAAAGTTGATGCTGTTACAAAAGCACATATTGCGTCAAATGTAGTTGATAATCCTGAAAATGAAAAACTTCTAAAAGAAAAATTCGGTTATATTCCAAATAGAGGCGAATATATAGAAACAATAATGAATGAAGGATGTCCAGCTTATGTAAAAAAAGAAACTGCAACACCTGCTTTAGCAGCAGAAATGATAAGATCAGCTGGAGGAAAAGTAGTTTTAGCTCATCCTGTCGCATACACATATGAAGACGGAACTACAGAAGATGATATGCTAAATTTGGTTAATGAAATGAAAGCTGATGGTATTGAAGCTAATTATATCTATATTCATAGAAGTGATAACAATAAAAAGATTAATGATACTGCAAAATGGATTAAATTTGCTGATGACCATAATTTATTTACAACAGTAGGTTCAGACTTCCATTATGATGATGGAATTGCTCCATTAATAGGACTTGTTAATGAAGAATTAAATTTAACAGATGAATATATTGATCAAGTACTAAATAATTTGAATAGTAAATAATTTTTATAAAAGAACTGTAATGAAATAATTTCATACAGTTTTTTTATTTAAGAGAAAATTACAAGAAATCTTTTTATGGAGCAGTTGGTCCTGTTGGGCCTTGTGCTCCTTGGAGTCCTTGAGTACCTTGAAGTCCTTGTATTCCCTGTGGGCCTGTTGGTCCTGTTGGACCTTGTTCTCCTTGTATTCCCTGTGGACCTGTTGCTCCTGTTGGACCTTGTTCTCCTTGTATTCCCTGTGGACCTGTTGCTCCTGTTGGACCTTGTTCTCCTTGAAGTCCTTGAGTACCTTGAAGTCCTTGTATTCCCTGTGGGCCTGTTGGTCCTGTTGGACCTTGTTCTCCTTGAAGTCCTTGTGGACCCTGTTCTCCTTGTATTCCCTGTGGGCCTGTTGGTCCTGTTGGACCTTGTTCTCCTTGAAGTCCTTGTGGACCTGTTGGGCCTGTTGGACCTCCCGCGGGACCTGTTGCTCCTGTTGGACCTGTTGGACCAAAACATGGTCTACAACACTTCTTATTTTTATTAATCATATCTAATATTCTTTGCTCTTCACAATTATCCATAATTTCGCTCCTTTCGATTATATAATACGAAAAAAATTAAAAAATGAATAATTATAACAACTAAAAAAAGTACAAATTTATTTTGCACTTTTACATATTTCTAAGTTTAGCATCCATTTTACTAGTTACATCATCTATTATTTTATTAAATACATTCATAACTTCTTCATCAGTTAATGTCTTATCCATATCAGTAAATGTTAATTTATATGCGATTGATTTTTTATCTTTATCAACATTTTCACCTGTATAAACATCAAATACTTCAATATTAGTAAGCATTCTTGAACCTGACTTTTTAATTAATTTTTCTACTTCTTCACTTGTTACATTTTTATCAACTATAAATGCTAAATCTTTTGTTATACTTGGTAATTTTGATGCTGGTTTAAATTTAATTGGTTTAGTTTTTACATTTAATTTATCTATTGATAATTCAAGTACATATATTTCATCTTTTTCTAGTTTTGGATGAACTCTTCCAATAAATCCAACTTTTTGTCTATCTAAAATAATATCTGCGCTTATTCCAGGATGTAAATTTTCTTCAGTACTAATTACAAATGAATATCTATTTTTAAGACCTAAATAATCAAGTAAATTTTCTACAATACCTTTTATTACATAAAAATCAGTTTTTATTTTTGAATTATTCCAAGATGTACTTATATAATTTCCATATAATGCAACACCTAAATAATTTTCTTCTTTAAAATCATCAAAGAATACTTTACTTGTTTCATAAATATTAATATCTTTAAGTCCTCTAGATTTATTATATTTAATTACATCTATTAAAGATGGTATCATTGATTTTCTAAGTACTGATCTATCTTGACTCATTGGGTTAGGTACTTCTATTACCTTTTTATCTTTAGAGAATAAATTAGATGTTTTTTTATCAACTAATGTATAAGTTCTAACTTCATTTAATCCTAAACTTCTCATTCTTTTGCTGATATTTTTTCTAAATGCTATTACTTCTTCATATTTTCCTTCTTTTGTAGGTAATACTGGAAGTGTATTTTTTAAATTATGATATCCATATAATCTACCAATTTCTTCAACTATATCATTAACATTATTTTCTATATCTAATCTTCTTCTTGGAATAGTTACTTCAAAAGTATCGCCATTTAAAGTATATTTAAAATCTAATTTATCTAATTGATCTTCAATATCTTTATCAGTAAGTGTAATACCAAGTAACGAATTTACCTTTTCTGTTTTAAATGTTATTTTTTTCTCTGTTTTATCTTCATTATCATAAAGTACATAATCACTTAATACTTTACCACCTGCGTACTTTTCAAGTAAATGACACGCTCTATCTAGTGCTTTTATAGTATATTCATAATTTAAGCCTTTTTCATATCTCATAGATGCTTCACTTCTTAGATTTAATCTTTTTTCTGTTTTTCTTATATTAGTAGGATTAAATATAGCACTTTCTATTAATACTTCTTTTGTATTTTCATCAACATCAGTATTAAGTGCGCCCATTACTCCAGCAACTGCGACTACTCTTTTTCCATCTGTTATTACAATATCATCAGAACTTAATGTTCTTTCTTTTTTATCTAAAGTTACTACTTCTTCATTATCATTTGCCATTCTAACAAGTATTTCATTACCTAGTTTATTTTTGTCAAAGAAATGAAGTGGTTGACCATATTCAAGCATTACATAGTTTGAAATATCAACTATATTATTTATTGGTCTCATACCTGCGGATATTAATCTATTTTGAATAAATTTAGGAGATTCACCTATTTTTAAATCTGTTACCATTTTAGCTTTATAATATGTACAATTTTCTGTATCTACTTTTAAGTTAAAATGATTTTTAACTGAATCACTTATTTCTTCATAACTATCATCTGGTAAGTTTACTTTTTTTCCTAAGATTGCTCCTACTTCATAAGCAAATCCTATATGATAAAAGCAATCATTATTTTTGTGTTTATGTATATCTAAATCATATAAAGTATCACATGCTCCCATATATTCTAAAGCATCTACTCCAACGCGCGCATCATCATCTAATACATATATACCTTTTTTATAGTTTTCTTCCGTGTCTTCTTCTAATCCTATTTCTGATAAAGCACATATCATACCATTTGAGTCAACACCTCTTTTTTTACTTTTTGAAATAGTAAAATTACCTGGAAGTGTAGCTCCTGGAAGAGCCACTATTACTTTTATTCCTTCTTTTACATTTGGCGCACCACATACTATTTGAATAGTTTCTTTTCCTACATCTACCATACATACATGCATATGATCTGAATCAGGATGAGGAACGCATGATAATACTTTTCCTACAACTAAATTATCAATATGATTAGATATTACATGTTCAACATTTATACCTGCTTTTGTTACTTTATCTGCTAGTTCATCAAGATTCTCATCTTCTATATCAATATAATCTTTTACCCAGTTCATACTTATCATAGCTATCTAATCTCCTTTCTATCAAAATTTTTTGTTTCTCTTAAATCATTTTCATGACATACTCTCATATCAGTAATACCATATTTAAGCATTGATATTCTTTCAGCAGCCATACCAAACGCAAATCCTTGCCATTCATTTGGATCATAACCACATGCTTTTAATACATTAGGATGAACCATTCCTCCTCCACAAATAGTTATCCATCCTTTTGGTTTACACATTGAGCAACCACTTCCATCACAATATATACAACTCATATCCATCTCTACTGATGGTTCTGTAAATGGATAATAACTTGGTCTAAATCTTGCTTCTACTCCTTCTCCAAACATATTTTTTATAAATGCATCAAATGTTCCTTTTAAATCACTAAGTGATATATTTTTATCAATTACAAGTCCTTCAATTTGAGTAAATTCTTGTTCATGAGTCGCATTTATATCTTCTCTTCTATATGTTTTACCAGGACATATCATTCTAATTGGAGTTTTACCTTCTCCTTTTAACATTGTTCTTACTTGAACTGGTGATGTTTGGCTTCTAAGTAAGATATTTTCTCCTTCTAAATAATATGTATCTTGTGCATCTCTAGCAGGATGATCCTTTGGTAAATTAAGCATTTCAAAGTTATATTTATCAAGTTCTATTTCAGGTCCTTCTAAAACATCATATCCCATTCCTATAAAGAATTCTTCTGTTTCTTCAACTATTTTTTCTATTATTGATGGACTTCCTGATGGAATAAAAGTCCCACTTAAAGTGATATCTATTTTTTCTTCTTCTAATTTTTTATTTAATGCTTCTTCTTCTAATTTTTCTTTTAATTCATCAAATGAGTTATTAACAAATGTTTTTAAATCATTTAAAAGTGAACCAAATTCTTTCTTTTCTTCATTTGGTATTTCTTTCATTAATGATGAAAGTTCTGAAATAGGTCCTTTTTTACTTAAATATTCTACTTTTAAATCATTTAATTCTTTTAAAGTTGTAACTTCTTTTAATTTTTCTATAATTTCTTCTTTTAAATTTTTTACTCTTTCTTCTTTATTCATTTTAAAACATCTCCTTTATCTTATCAAAACTATTTATACTTAATATCTTACTCTTATCATATTCCTTATTTTCAGGATTATAATAAATTGAATCTATTCCAAATTTATTTGGACCAATTACATCCTTTTCTATTGTGTCACCTATCATTATACATTCATTTACATGATAGTTACCACATGCGGTTATATAACTTTCTTTGTTTGGCTTTAAATTTAAATCACCATGAAGAAGTGTTCCATCAAGATCAAATATAAACCTCTTTTTCATATTACCTCCAAAAAAAATACCTATGATGTAAGGACGATTTTTCGCGGTACCACCTTACTTCATAGATATTTCTATGCTCTTTAATCTATTAACGCTAGATAAACGTTATAACTTTTCATTATACATTCAGAGGGTGAATTCATATAATATATTTTATTAGCTTTCCACCATACGCTAACTCTCTTAAAAAAATATTAATTATATTACTACTTCCTCATCACAACTTTTAAACTAAAAATATTATAACACAATATTTTATTTTTTTAAATACTTTTTTTATATCTTAAATTTTTATCCTTTTTATAATTTTCACGAAAATCAGATAATCTTTTTTTTGCGGCTTTAGGATTACTCATATATATTAAGAAATCATCTATTTTTTTATTATTTCTAATTTTATTAATCGCATTAGATTCTATTTGTCTAATTCTCTCATGTGTTAAATCATATTCTTGAGCAACTTCTATTAATTTCATTGGATTATTACCATTAAGTCCATATCTTAAAACTAATATTTCTTTTTCTCTTTTATTTAAATTACAACTATCAAACAAAGTAAGTATTTCTGCATTTAACATAGATAAACTTGCTAAATTTTCAATTGGTTCATCAGGTGTTGGAAGAAAATCTTCAAAAGTACTAGTTGTTTCATCATTTACTAAACTATTTAAACTTGTACTATGATTTTGTAAAAGCAATATTGATTTCATTTTTTGTATTTCAGAAACAGGAATATTACAAAATTCAGACATTTCAGAGTCTGTTGGATCTCTACCTAATATTATACTTAGCTCTTCTTCCTTCTTTTTATAATTATTAACATTTTCATAAACACCAGTTGGAACCCTAATTTCATTACCTTTTTTTATAATAGCAAGCCTAATTGATTGTTTTATCCACCATGTTGCATATGTTGAAAATTTGTAACCCTTGGATACATCATATCCATCTAGTGCCTTCATAAGACCTAAATTACCTTCTTGAATTAAATCAAGAAATGACATTATTTTACATCTATATTTCTTTGCAATACTTACTACTAATCTTAAATTATTTTGTATAAATATTTTTTTAGCCTCAATATCTCCATTTTTAATTTTTATAGCTAATCTTCTTTCTTCTTCACGGGATAAGACACTAAAATTACTAATCTCATTTAAATAAAGCATTAAACTATTTTCACAATCAATATATTTTTCATCATCAGTTTTTATTTCTATATTTTGTTTTACACAAAAAGCTTCTAATGAAGAAATAATAAAATTATCATCAATTACCATACTAATAGTATCGTTTTCAATTTGAGTTTTATATTTATCAAATAATAACTCATTCATCTTGAAAAAATAATTATTATTTTCAAGTAGATATAATAATAGTTCTAATGATAAAGAAATTTTGTTATCATTTAAAAATTGTTTTATACTTATTAACTTAATGATAGAGTCTTTATAATCTGATACTTGATCAATATTTTCATTAATATAATTACTTATATACTCAAAATTCATAATAAATCCCCCCTAAAAATTTGAAAATATATTAACACTATCTTAGTAATATGTCAATTTTATCGCCATTCTTTTAATATCATCAGATTACCTAATAAATATGGATTTTATATGCTTAATATTAGGGTGTAAGAATAATTACTTATAAATAAAAATATCTATGATGTTTATATTCATAGATATTTTTCAATTTTAATATTATTAGCAATCACAATAATAATAATGAACTGTTAATTTTTTTATTTTTTCATTTTCTATTTCTGTTTTATAACCTGCACCATTTCTATATAATGGTGTATTTATATCTTCTGGTCCGTGAACTACAACTTCACCTTTTGTTCTTTCAATATAACTATCATAAGAATCTCCCATAATTTTTTTCATAAATAATTCTATATTCTTTTTTTCTATTGATAACTCTTCTTTTTTGTGTGTAGTAACTTGTTTTATTAATTCTTTTTTTACTTCTATAGCACTTACTTTTCCTTTTACATTAACTTCAAATATTTTTGAATAATCACTTTTTTGCATAAAAGATTTAAGCATGGATCTAAAACATATTCTTCATTATCAAAATTAAAACATATCCATGAATGATAATATTCTTTTGTTCTTTCATCAAATTTTAAATTTCCTCTTTCAATATAATCATCATCATTTAAAAATACTATTGCGGATTCTGTAGTCTGCCAGCACCACCCTTCTAGTTTTTCATTTTTCATTAATTCAAATAATGAACCTTTATACTTACCTAAAACTTCAATATATAAATTATTTAATTTTTCCATTAAATATTCTACCACTTTAGGCTCAATTCTTTTTGAACGCAATATTTTAAATCTCTCTTCTTCAGTTAATGGCTCTTCAAAAATGATTTTCTTTAGAATATCATTAACTCCAATCATACTTTTTTCACTCCTTTTTTTAACAAATATATTATCATAAAATATACAAATGTCAATAATAAATATAGATTTTTCACGCATATTTTCCTATACAAAAAAAGAGTTTTAGCTCTTCTTTCTAGTAATGTTATATATTATTTTTAAATAATACTAAAGTTTTTTCTTTTCCATACTTATTATAATCTTCTTTTGATTTTATATTAATATATTCTTCAAATTTTTCTTTTTGAAAATTTAATATTGATGATATAAATTCTTGTTCATGTAAAAATTCACTAAATCCATCACTATATACTACTACAATATCATTTTTTTCTAATTCAATTTGACCACTTCTTATAAAATCAGACGCAGAATCTTCTCCAGTTAAAGCACCATAAGAAACACATTTACCATCTTGAATATTATTTAAATTGTTTCTAAAATCTCTTCTTACGATAACTCTTTTTTCTGGTAAACTCCAATCTGTTTTAATCATATCAATATAAAAATCACTATATACCTTTTTATCATCTGTTGTTTGGAATTTTATATTTCCTAAAAAGTCATATACTATTACTCCACAATCACATATATATGCATAATCTAGTAAATCATCATGAATACGTATACAAGATGCGACCGCACCATAATAATCATTTTCTAGAAAATCACATTTATTTATATATTTTTCGTTTAATTTTTTTACACTATGATTACATTTTATTAATTTTTCTTTTAAAGTACCATCTTCTTTTGAAAAAGTATCACATATTTCTTTAGCAGCAAGATAAGCTCCACTTGGTCTTGGGTATTTTTCTACAAATTGTTTAGGTGTTGCACTTGAAAAATCTGTAATACCAATTGGATCTCTAGTTATTCCATCTGCTACGATTGCTGTTGTTTCATCCGCATAATATTGATCCTCTACTGGAAAATTAAATCCTATAGTTTTTACATTATCAAATGTATTTTTATATATTAACATATTATTTACCTCCTTATATTAGAACAAACTAAGCTGACTTGTTTCAGGCATATCACCAAATATACCCATTAATCTCATTTTATCTATTAAAGTACCTGATACTTTACATCTTATCTGGAATTCCTCAATTGATATAAATGGACCTTTTTCTCTTTCCTCAACTATGTTATTAGCAACTGTATCACCAAGTCCTTCAATAGCATTAAATGGAGGAATTACTTCTGTCTCACTAGCTGCTCCAAAAGTAGTCGCAGCACTCTTATATAAATCAACATTTAAGAATTTTATACCTCTAGCTGCTGCTTCTAAACATAGATGAAGTGATTCATATGTACCTAATTCTTTATTAGATGCATCTCTTCCTTTATTAGTTATTTCTGTAAGTTTATCTTTAATAGCGTCATAACCTTTTATCATAGAAATAATATCAACATCTGTTGCTTTACATGAAAGCCAAGATGCATAGTAATATACTGGCATATGAACTTTATACCAAGCAACCCTAAATGCACTTGTTACATATGCTGCGGCATGGGCTTTTGGGAACATGTATTTTATTTTATGACATGATTCAATAAACCAATCTTTTATTCCAGCATCTTTTAATATTTGTTCATATTCAACCCATTGATCATGATCTTTTGGTTTACTTGCTCTACCTTTTCTTACAAACTCCATTATTTTAAATGCAGTAATAGGTTTAAGACCATTATACATTAGATATACCATTATATCATCACGACATCCTATTACTTCAGAGAATGGTACAATATTATTTTTTATTAAATCTTGTGCATTACCTAGCCAAACATCAGTACCATGTGATAAACCAGATATTTTAATTAATTCGGCAAATGTTTTTGGTTTAGTATCTTCAACCATTTGTACTGTAAATTTTGTACCAAATTCTGGTATACCAAGAGTACCAGTATTACACATTATTTGATCTGATGTTACACCAAGTGGCGCAGGTGACAAGAATATTCCCATTGTTTCTTTATCATCTAGTGGAACTTCTGTAACATCTGTTCCTGTCATATCTTGTATCATACGAAGTTGTGTTGGATCTGAGTGACCTAATATATCTAGTTTTAATACATCATCTTCAATTTTATGATAATCAAAGTGTGTTGTTCTCCATGCAGAATTTGGATCATCTGCTGGAAACTGGAATGGTGTAAAATCAAATACATCCATGTAATCTGGTATAACTACTATTCCACCTGGATGTTGTCCTGTAGTTCTTTTAACACCTGTACATCCTTTTGAAAGTCTTTCTATTTCTATTGATCTTTTTTCTATCCCTTTATCTTCAAAGAATCCTTTTGTATAACCATATGCAGTTTTTTCTGCAACAGTACCTATTGTTCCTGCTCTATAAACATTATCAACACCAAATAATACCTTTGTATATTCGTGGATTGCTGCTTGGTTTAAATCTGAAAAGTTAAGATCTATATCTGGAACTTTATCTGCATTAAATCCAAGGAATGTAGCAAATGGAATATCTTGCCCATCTTTAAGCATCAAAGTACCACATTTTGGACAATTTTTATTAGGTAAATCAAAACCACTTGAATAAGTCGCACCTAATGCTTTTCCATCTTCTTCAAATATACTATGTTTACATTTTGGACATCTATAGTGAGCCGCAAGTGGATTTACTTCTGTTATTCCCATCATTGTTGCGACAAAACTAGATCCAACAGATCCTCTTGAACCAACTAAGAAGCCATCATTATTTGATTTTTTAACTAGTCTTTGTGCAATCAAGTAAATAGGATCGAATCCAGCACCTATTACTCCACCTAGGCTTTTCTTTAGTTTCTTTTCTAGTTCATCACCGGTTAATTCTTCTTCACTAGTATCTACTAAATACTTTCTAACTAAGTCTTTAACAGCATCCGAACCTTTTACAATAACATCATGTAATTGTTTAAATGATTCAATTTCTTTTTCTTCATCACTTAAACTTTTATCAAGATAATATTTTACACTTGTTAAAACTATATCACCATAAAGTTCTGTACCTAGTCTTGATTCAATATTATATGGAAGTGGATCACCATACCAATTATTTGCTTTTTCATATACAAGGTCTGTAACTACTCTAGGACAATCAAGATAAGTTTTACCATCATCTGCTTTTACTCTTGGTGAAAAAGGTACTCCTCCTGTTTGAATTATTACATCAAATACTTCTGTCATATCAAGTATTTTATTTGGATTTGTTATTACTAATTCTTTTGCTTTTTCTTTACCTAAGAATTCAAAATTTTCAAGCATTTCATTTGTTGTTCTAAAATGTTGTGATGGTATTTGTCCACCTTTACTATTTCTAATAAGTGGATGTCTTCCTCTACCTGGAACATTTTGATTTATGATTATTTCTCTATAAATCTTATCTTCTTTCTTTAAGTGGTGTACATCTCCTGTTGCGACAATTATCTTACCTGCTTCCTCAGTAACTCTAACTATTTTTTCTATATTTTGAATAAGTTGTGCTTCATTTTCAAATACAGATGGTACTAAATGACAATATTCATCTACTGGTTGTACTTCAACATAATCATAAAATTTAATTATATTAGCAAGTTCTTCATCACTTTTTGTACTAGCACTAGTAAATACTTCACTTTGATAGCATCCACTACCTATTAATAAACCTTTTCTATATTTTTCTATTTCACTTCTAAGTATTCTAGGGGTTTTATATAAATATTTAGTATTTGCATAAGAAACGATTGTAAATAGATTTTTTAATCCTTCTCTTGTTAATGTAAGTATATTTATATCATGTGTTTTACCATATTTATGTATTTCATCTTTTGGTACTAAGTTATTTAATTCACTTATTTTTCTAAAGTTTTGATCATACATTTTTTTAAGCATTTTATGAAGTACTAATGCTGTTCCTTCAGCATCATAGTTTGCTCTATGGTGTGCATCTTCATCAAATACAACTCCATATCTTTTTGTAATCGCTGATAAACTATGTCTTGCTTCTGTATTATCAAGTGCACGAGAAAGTTCAAGTGTATCTATTACTGGATTTTTAAATTCACCTAGATTATATTTTTTATATGCCATTTCAATAAATGATACGTCGAATTTTGCATTGTGAGCAACCATAGGAACATTTTCTCCGCCTATCCATTCAATAAATTTCTTTACGCCTTCTTCTTCATTCATTTTACCAACTAGCATATCATCAGTAATATGTGTTACATCAATTATCTTTTGTGGTAATTTTCTTTTTGGATCAATAAGTTCATCAAATGAATCTAGTATTTCACCATTTCTTATTTTAGTCGCACCTATTTCAATAATTGAGTCTACACCACCGGCATTAAAACCTGTTGTTTCAAGGTCGAATACTACATATGTTGCATCTAATATTCCTTCATCTGTTGGTCTTATTACAATATCAATATTGTCATCAACCATAACAAGTTCGCACCCATATATTACTTTAAAAGGTTCTTCGCCTTCTTTTAAATCCTTATTCATTCCTCTTACTAAGTTAAATGCATTTGGGAATGCTTGTACTCCATCATGGTCTGTAACAGCTATTCCTCTATGTCCCCATTTTTTTGCTTGTTTTATTAAGTCTTCTACTGAAACTACTCCATCCATTTGACTCATAATAGTATGAGCATGTAGTTCTACTCTTTTTTCTTCTTCAGTATCTTTTTCTTCTTTAAATTTACTTTCAATAGGAACAATATTTCTAGCACTTAACACATAATCATTTGCGAATGTATCAAATGATACTCTACCATTTATTTTATACCAAGAATTTTCATTTAGTTCACCATTTACTCTATTAAAATCTTCTTCATTTCTAAAGAATATTTTTACTAAGATACTATCTGATAAATCTGATACTTTTAAAGTTATAATTTTAAATACACTTTTTGTTGACTCAAATAATTCTTTACCAAATATGTATCCTTCAATAGTTACATCATTCATTTCACCAGTTATAGTTTGTACAGAAACTGGATCACTCATATTTTCAAATCCTATAATCGCACTACTTTCTGGATCTTTTTTAGTAGATACCATCTGCATTCTTTCTCTTGGTCTTTCTTTTGGTTTGTTTAAAAATTCAGTAGCTTCTTTGCTTGCTTCTTTTACTTCTTCTTCTAATTCTTTTTTTATTTCTTCTTTTAATTCATTTCCGCCATCTAATAATTCTATTTTTAAATTTAGACTTTCAAAACCAATTTTATGATATGTATTAATTATTTCATTTAATCTACTATTTATCATATTTTCTTCTGCTTTATTTGACGCTGTTATAACCATTCCATTAGTAGTAGCCTTTATTTCTTTTCCATAAAAAATCATTGAAACTGCTTTACCTAAAGATAGTTTATTAATTATATAATTAAAATAACTATTTATTAACGACTTATTAACTGTTTTAGGTACTATTTCATATGTTACTGTATTTAAATTAGGAAAACCTTTTTTTATATTTTCATCTAAATATTCTAAGACTTTTATTGGTAATAATTCTTTAGTTTCAATTATAAAATCCCAATTTAATTTATCTTTTGTTGATTTTATTTTTAAAATTTTACCTTCATTAAAATAATTATAATCTTCTTTTGGTAAATTTATTTTATTTAAAAATAATTCTAATTTACTATCCATTATTACCACCCTTACTTCCATATTCATTATATCAATTTTTTTAGTTTCTATAAAGAAAAAAAGAAAGAAAAATTTAATTTTCTTACTTTTTTTTATTTGCGTAAATTTTTTTATTTGGATTAAACTCAGGTACCATAGTATCTAATCTTACATCTGCATCTTTTCCTAATTCTTTTTTCAATTTTTTTAAATATTTTTTATATTCTTTAATATTTTGTATTTTTTGTAAATTATCATTATGACTTACTTTTCCTTTTTTTATAAAATCTCTCATTAAATTTAGTTGTTCTTCTATATTTTTATTTTTCAATATGTCATAGTCTATAGCTATTTTATATACATATTTGTTATAATCACTTTTTTTTAACTCTTCCATTAATTTTAGTTGTTCTTCTAGTGTTCTGTTGTATAATACACCACTATCTGCAGCTATATTACGTGCATATTCATTATAATCACATTTTTTTAATTCTTCTACTAATCTTATTTGCTCTTCTACTGTTCTAGTACCAATAGAACTTATAACTACCTCATATGCATATTTACTATAATCACAATTTATTAATTCTTCCATTATTTTTATTTGTTCTTCTAGTGTTTTGCCATATATCATAGCAATATCAGTAAATATTTGATATACATATATATCATAATCATATTTTTTTAATATTCCCATTAATTTTATTTGTTCCTCTATTGTTCTTTTTTTTAATATATCACTGTTTTTAGCTATATCATATGCATAATCATTATAATCACAATTTTTTAATTCTTCCATTAATTTTATTTGTTCTTCTATTGTTCTATTTTCTAATACATTAATATTTTCAGCTATCTTAACTACATATTCATTATAATCACAGTTTTTTAACTCTTCAATTAATCTTATTTGTTCTTCTATTGTTCTATTTTCTAATACATCACTATTTACAGCTATATAATATTGTATTTCACCATAATCATAGCTTTTTAATTCTTCTATTAATTTTATTTGTTCTTCTAGTGTTCTGTTGTATAATACACCACTATCTGCAGCTATATTATGTGCATATTCATTATAATCACAGTTTTTTAATTCTTCCATTAATCTTATTTGTTCTTCTATTGTTCTATTTTCTAATACATCTTTATCTATAGCTATATTATATGTATTTTCATTATAATCACAGTTTTTTAATTCTTCCATTAATCTTATTTGTTCTTCTATTTTTCTTTTTTCTAACACATCTTTATCTATAGCTATACTGCATGCTTTTACATTATAATCACATTTCTTTAATTCTTCCAAAAGTCTTGTTCTTACTTCATATGACACGTTATCAAAAGTTTCAACAATACTTTTTAACAAATTAATATTACTTATTTTACTTGATAACAATTCTAATTCTTCTATTTTCATAAGTTCACCTCTTGATTCATTATTATACATCAAAAAATAATAAAAAAAAAGAAAAATTTTATTTTCTTTCTCATTCATCTATATTTTTTATCTTTTTTCTAACAAGTAATATAAGTTCTTCTGGTGCATTCATTTTATTTAAGAGTATTAAACTAGATTGTAATTTAGTTTTTATATTTACTTCATCTTTTATTCTTTCAGCATTTTCTTTGGCATAATCTATGTCTATATCATTTGTATATACAAAATCTTTTATATAATTCTCTATATCTTTAAGAACATATTCTTTTAAATCATATTCATCCATTTTTCTTACTCCAAAATATGCTTCTACGTAAAGGTTAAATAAGTTGTCTCTTTCCATAATTCACCTACTTAACAGATTCTAAATATTCATCATAATTCATCATTTTATCAACATATTTTCCATCTTCTTTAAATTCTATAATTCTATTTGCAACTGTAGATAAAAGTTCATGGTCATGTGATGAAAATAAAAGTGCTCCCTTAAAGTTTTCCATACCTTTATTAAGTGATGTTATTGACTCAATATCTAAATGGTTAGTTGGATCATCCATAACAAGAACATTTGCTCCACTAAGCATAAGTTTACTCATCATACATCTTACCTTTTCTCCACCTGATAATACTTTTACTTTCTTTAATGCCTCATCACCAGAAAATAACATTCTACCTAAGAATCCTCTAATAAATGGTTCTTCTTGTTCTTTTGAATATTGTCTTAACCAATCAATTAAATCATAATTATTATCAAAGAACTTATCATGATTTTTAGGGAAATAATCATATTTTACTGTTGTTCCCCATTTTACTTCACCAGAATCTGGTTCTAATTCACCAGTTATTATTTTAAAAAGTGTTGTTATTGCAAGTTCATTAGTTCCAACAAAACCTACTTTATCATTTGTATTAATAGTTAAGTTCATATTTTTAAGTACTACTTCTCCATCAATAGTTTTGCTTATTCCTTTTAGTTCAAGTACATCTTTTCCAAGAGGTCTTTCTACTTCAAAATTTATATATGGATATCTTCTAGAAGATGCTTTCATTTCTTCTAGTTCAATCTTTTCTAATGATTTTTTTCTACTTGTTGCTTGTTTACTTTTTGATGCATTTGCAGAGAATCTTGCGATAAAGTCTTTTAATTCCTTTATTTTTTCTTCTTTCTTTTTATTTGAATCTTTCATTTGTTTTAATATTAACTGACTTGATTCATACCAAAAGTCATAGTTACCAATAAATAATGTAATCTTACCATAATCTATATCAAGCATATGTGTACATACTTTATTTAAGAAGTGTCTATCATGTGATACTACTATTACTGTATTATCAAAATTAAGTAAAAATTCTTCAAGCCATACTTTTGCTTCTATATCAAGATAGTTTGTTGGTTCATCAAGTATTAGGATATCAGGATCTCCAAAAAGAGCGGATGCTAGTAACACTTTTACTTTTTCTGCACCACTTAAATCTTTCATTAGTTTTTCATGATAACTAACATCTATTCCAAGTCCACTTAAAAGTATAGCAGCATCACTTTCAGCATTCCATCCGTTAAGATCTGCAAATTCTGCTTCTAACTCACCTGCTTTTATACCATCAGATTCTGTAAAATCTTCTTTTGAATATAATGCATCTTTTTCTTTCATTATGCTATAAAGTTTTGTATTACCCATTATTACTGTATCAAGTACTTTATATTCATCATAAGCATTATGATCTTGTTTTAATACTGACATTCTTTCACCTTTAGACATAACAATAGAACCTGTTGTTGACTCTATTTCTCCACTAAGTACTCTTAAAAATGTAGATTTACCCGCACCATTTGCGCCTATTACACCATAACAGTTCCCTTTTTCAAATTTTAAATTAACATTTTCAAATAATACTCTTGTATTAAATTTTAAACTTAAATTATTTACTTGTAACATATTTTTCACCACACTTATTTTTTTACAACATCTCTATTTTACTTTATAATACAAATAAAAGCAAGGAAAAAAGACCTTAAATCAAAATTAAGATCTTATCACTTACATATTTATCAATTTTTGAATCTGGAATAAAAAATAATTTTTTATCTAATATATCAGATTTAATTCTATTATTTTCATATATATCAACACCAATACTCTTACACACTTTTATTCTTTTAATAATATTATAATCACAATTTAATATATAAAGATTATTATTTATATCTATATCAATATCTTTCAATGATAAAATATAATCTTCTAAGTTTTCTTTTGTTAAAAAATTATAATTCTTGATATTTCTTGCTTTTATATTAATTTTATATTTTTCTAAAATCTGAATATTATCTTGAACTAAATTTGAATCTGCAATATAAAAGTACATTCCATCTATTTCTAAATCTTTTATATTTATATTTTTATCAATGAGTATTTTCATATTTCTTAATAACTTTTGATATTCTAAAGGAAATAAAATTGATATATTTTCTCTGATAAAATTAGAACTTATATATCCTTCTTGAAGAAATTTTTTATATTGATTTATTATATCAATATTAGTTCTTTTAATAATAGAAATAACATTTTTATCAAATGATAATTCTATTTTATTTAGGAAATCAAAAATTTTTTCAATATAATCATAACCATATAATATAATTTCTTTTTGTTCCTTCTCAGAATAACTCAAAAAATTTACATTATTTTGTCCAAAAATATTAATAAAACTTGATATTGAGTTTTTTCTTAAATCATTATACTGTTTTTCTAATGATTCATAATACAATTGATTTTTACTTTTTATATATAAAAGAATATCTTTTTTTAACTCATCATCACATAAAGATAATATAATATCTATATTTGTTATTTCATTTTTATTAATATTATTTAATATTTCTCTTTTTAATTTAGATAATTTTGTTATTTCAGAAGTATTTTGTTTATTAATTTTCTTATTCTCTTTTTTTAAAGATTCTTTTTTAAGAGAAATTTTATTAAAAAAATCTTGTGTATTTTCTGATAACAATAACATTTTTTGTTTAATAGATAAATTTTCATTATATATCCATGTTAATTCATTCAAATGATCTATTACATCCATAAGATTAAAAATTACATCTAAATCTTCTTTTTCAGAATATGATAAAAATTTAAACAATTTTAATATATTTTCAATTGTTTCTTCCTTCTTATCTAAATCATATTCATCTAAATCAAAAAATAAATTATTCACTTTTTCAATCAAATCTATATTATCACTTTTTTTCAATTCTCCAATCCATATTTGTAAATCTTCTACGCTAAGCATGTCAACAGTTTCTTTTAATTCATTAGAAAAATTATACAATTCTTCTACATCATCATACTTTTCATTTATTATTACACTAGCAAGTGCTAAATCGAAAAAAGAAATAGTTTGTTGTTTAAGAATATAATCAAGTGATGAAATATTATCTAACATTTTTCTCTCAAAAGGTTTATATAAATCCAATTTTGTTTCATAATCTTTTATTTTTTCGTCTATTCTATTAATTAAATCATTCTCCATAATTTCAACATTCATTTTACACACCTCATTTATTAGATAATTTTAAAAAGAGTTGTTCTTCTATTTTCATATTTTCCTTAATAAATTCATCCTCATCTTTTTTTTCAAATATAGTATTTTTAAAACATCTATATTTCAAACACCTACCCTCAAGTAAATTTTGGTATCCTAAATCAAAATCACTTTTCTTAACTGCACACATTAATATAATATATGTTTTTGAATCGATTCTATCAAAAATCACTCTTGTTTTAAATCCTCTAACTTCTGAAATTGAATTTAACTTACTATTTGTTGTAGTTAGTCTTTTAACATTTTTAAATGTACCATTTTTTATTGACATTAATAAATCTTTAAACGATTTATAATATTCCTTTTTTATACCATTTAAATCTCTTAAACAATAAGTATTATCACTTTCTGTTTTCAAAAAAACAAGATTATTATTAATTTTTTCTTTTTTAATATCTTTTGATTCTATTCCTTTATTAATAATGCTAAATTTAAACTTTTCTACATTAATCATTTCTTTTATTTCTTCTTGTAGTTTTATATCATCACCTGATAATAATAGAAGATTATTAAGTTCTATTATTTCACTTAATATTTCAGATTTTATTCTATTTATTATTTTATCATAATTAGGATTTTCTAAAGAAGGTAAATTTTCATTAATGATTTTATCAATTTCATTTTCAGATTTATCACGTTCAATCTTTTTAATTTCACTATAATAATACTCATATTCAAAATTTTCTTCATCTGCAACTTCAGGAGTTATAGTTGACAAAATATTCTCATCAAAAATCATTGTTTCATTTTCTTCATTTTCTTTTTCAATTTTATTAATTTCTTTTCTTAAAATAGATGCCGTTTTACAATTACTTTTTAATGCTTTTATTAATTCTTCTTCATCAATTATTTTACTTGTATCAATAAAAATTTCCATATTATCCCTCAATTTCTCGTATGCATTATATTATCAAAATAAATTTAATATGTCAAAAAAAATCCAAAAATTTGGATTTTTTACTCTGCCACATAAAGTCCGTATAAACTTCCTTCTTTAGTATTTTTCTTAACTATAATAAATGCTTTCTTTTCATCTTTATTAAATTCTACTTCAGATATTTCAACATTTTTAATTTTTTTAATTTGATTCCCTTTAAAATTTAATACCTTAACATATTTATCGCTACTATTGTTAACAAATATTGTATTTCTATAAGGACTTATTATATATCCAGAAGCATCATTTAACTTTTCATTATCTCTCATTTTATATTTATATGTTTTATTCTTTTTAATATTATAAACATATAACATATTTTCTTTTATATAAATATAATTTCCATCACTTGATTTAAAATAATCATTATCTGAAACTTTTATTACTTCATTTCCTTTTGAATTAATAATTATTATATTATCATTTTTATCTGTATATTTATAAACTACATTACCTGAAACTTCTTCTTTTGTAGCTTTTTGTGTATTTAATATTTTACCCTTTTTAATAGAATATAGTGTAATTGAATAATTATCTTCTTCACCATAAACTAATTTTTTATCAACTATTGTTATATTATTATTAGATACTTCTATTTCTTTATTTGATTTATCAAATACTACATTTTTACTTCCATAATTATTAGTTCTATCACTTGAAAAACTAACAACTTTATATCCATCTTCATATTCTTTATAATCTGAAACATTAATATTATCTACTTTATATAATTCTTTGTTATTTTTTACATCATATATTATTGATTCTTTTTTATCACAAGAATAATCTGAACATGAAATTTTTAAAATATTATCTTCTTTATTTATAGAATTAAGTTTTGAAACAGTTGAATAAAAATAATTTTTATCTGATTTATAGTTATATAGTGATTTAAATTTGTTATTTTTTAAATTAAATACTCCAAATGATTTTTCATTTTTATTATCTACAAGAACATTATTTTGATCAGAACTATATACACTATCTTCATATAATTTATATTTATCTGAATCAATTTGTTCTTTAATTTTTTGAATTGCTTCTTTAGAATCTTCTAATTTAATTTGTTTTCCATCTTTTGATAAAGTATATTTTATATTATTATCATTTTCTTTTTTAGTAATTACAAGCTCTCCTGTTTCATCAGAAGATGTATAACTAGTAAAACTATCACCTATAATTTTTTCTTTTGAAATACTATAATAATTATAAATATTATCAACTGTATTTCTAACAATCATATATAATTCATTATCTTTTTCATCTGTAACTACTTTTCTTATTTCATAGTTAGTTAATATCTTTTCACCTTTTTCATTTAATATTGAATAAGTATCATCTATTTTAGTTACAATATATTTTCCATTTAGATATGTGTCTACATCTGATATATTACTGTACTTTGTTTTACCCTTTTTTGTTAATATTGTATATTCACCAGTTTTTGCTTTTGCATCTTCCATTAATATATAATTATCATTTAAAACAGATAATTTATTTTCAGTTTCATAAATAGATTTTCCTCTTTTATTCTTTATAGAATATTTAGAAATCTTTAGATTTTTTATATCCATTGTTGCAGAAATATAATAATTATCTCCAATTTCTTTTGGCATTTCAGTAGTTTTATCTGAACTATTATAATTTACTTTATAATTTGCCACTTTCTTTCCATTAACATTATAAAGCATTATTTTATATTTACTTAATTTATCACCATCAACTACTATAAATCCATTACAAGATGAATCAATACAATTAACGCTAGTATATTTTGCATTTAAAAGTTTTTTTACACCAGAAATACTATCATCTTTATTTATAGCATTATATATTGACTTTCCACCAATTATTAAAATTAATATTGTAATAGCAATTATAATTATTTTTCTTAAAATACCATTTTCTTTTGTTTCTATAGTCGTACTACTTATAGTTTCTTCTAATTTAATTGCTTCTTCATTTTCATTATTATCAATTTTTACTTCTTCTACTTTTACATTATTTTTTTCTTCTTTATTTTTACTTTCCTTTTTTACACTGTTATTTTCTTTCTTTTTAGAATTAGTTTTATTTTTAGTTGTATCTTTTTTTGCAGTTTTGTTTTTTTCTTTATCATTTTGTTCTTGATTTTTGTTTAAATCATTTTCTTTTTCCATATTTACACTCCTTTTAACTACAATTAAATTATATTATATATATTTAGTTTTATCAATAAATTTTAATCTTTTATTACACTTTTTATAAATTTTCCTGCTTCTGATAAATTGTCATCTATAATTTTATTTTCACTTGCACCAGGAATAAGTAAAGCTGATGACTCATTTTTATCTGATAATGACCATACTGCATAACTTAAATTATTTTCTTTCATAAAGT
>OBAG01000508.1_pt1 | contig 34330 bp, 32 predicted proteins | sample 1517701 | NCBI WGS metagenome assembly OBAG01 (sample SAMN04571702, study PRJEB22368) | human gut metagenome | biome: human gut; material: stool | host: Homo sapiens | place: Luxembourg | collected 2012-09-07 | reverse complement strand
CCGCGCTGCTTTTCATAGCTTTTTAGCAGTTCCGGGCACCATTGGGGCACCACAGCATACATCTTTCTTGTATAGTGTGCATGATGTGGAATGAGCTGGGCACCAAAAAGCGGGGCACCAAGGGCACCATTTGAATTGTTTTCCCCAAAATAGATGATGCCCGAGCAAGAGAAAAAGCCTTGAAAACATAGAGTTTTCAAGGCTTTTGTGGCGGAAGCGGTGGGATTCGAACCCACGTGCCCTTGCGGACAACTGCATTTCGAGTGCAGCTCGTTACAACCACTTCGATACGCTTCCGTGTATAAATATTCACTTTTGTGGACTAATCACATGATTTCGAGTCAGCCCCGTTATGACCACTTCGATACCTCTCCGTGTATGTCAAACACGGTCAAAACATCTTGAACCTCAAAAAAGAGGGAAAACCAAAATGTTAGAACGGCGTGTTAGAACAGCGAAATATTTAGTTTTTAGAACCCGCGAAAACCCTTGAAAACAAAGGGAAACGGGTGGACGAAAAAGCCTAAGCCGCGGAGGATTTCGAGTCTTTTATGCAATTGTGACGGGGTGCCCGGTTTGGGGTCGTTTCTGTAAGCCCCGTACCCGCCGAAAGCCGCTTGAAATCAGGCTTTTTTGCCCGGAAAGCCTTGCGGGACAGGCTTTTTTGAAAGTGGGTTCAAATCGGCATTTTTCCCGATTTTGGAGAGAAATGCGGGAAGATAGGAGAGAAAAACCGGAAGACGGCCATACACCGCAGGATAGAACTTCCAACCGACGAAAATCTTTTTTGAGGTGTTACAAATGGATGTATTCCCTGTTAACTGGGACAGCGTTCCCGAGGTGATGAACAAGGAGCAGTTCTTCCGCATCTGCCACATCAGCAAGTCCACGGCACTGCACCTGCTCAAAAGCGGCAAGGTGCCCTGCGAGTGGTCGGGCAAGAAAACCCGGTGCTATAAAATCCGAAAAGAGGATGTGAAAGCATATTTGGAGGAGCGGGCGATTTTCCCCGAACTCTACTCTGCGCCGAAGGGCTGGTACGGTACCCACTATGTGGCGAGGCTGTCCAAGGAGCTGCCCGAGGACACGCTGCGGCAGATGCACGGCTACTATGAAAAGCTGCTGCGCAAATACCCGGATGTGGTCACGGTAAAGGATGTGGTGGCCCTGACCGGCTACACCCTGACCACCGTCCACAACTGGTGCAGCCGTGGGTCACTGAAATCCTTCCAGAAGGGGCTGAAGTTCTGTATCCCGAAAATCTTTCTTGTGGATTTCTTCTGCTCCCTGACCTTTCGCTCCATCACCCGCAAAAGCCTCTGGCATATCCAGACGCTGAATGAATTCAGCAGGAAGATGAGGCGGAAGAAGTAAAAGTAACCGCCTCTGCATTTCCGTAGAGGCGGCTGCTTATCAATTAGTCATCATCTTCGTCATCCGGCCAACCGGATATGATATGTAATTCTCCTGAATCCATATCCATTGCCATATTATCTCCCATACGCATCAGCAAATCGCCGTCAGAGTCAATTGCCATATTGTCTGAGATTGTATGAGCAAAATTTCCGTCATCGTAGTCAAAAAAGTGTTTTCCCATAAATAAAACTCCTTACTCAATTCTAATGATTTCGTGATCTCTTGTTCCGTATATCCGTTTAACTTGATACAGGGATTCACCAATCCAAAATGTGATTCTGTCTCCAGCTTCTTCATTCGTTGCAATATTAGTACAGAGCAAATTGCTTTTTGCGTTTGTTCCTCCGCAAGCTGACGGCAATATATGATGAATGTTCCACCCACAATATATTTCTTGCCCATAATAGTTTACAGAGAAGTTATTGTTACCATAGCCGTCTTTACACATTAAATTCCCGTGAAAATCCTCTGCATACTGTTTGCTGCCGTAGCACTCTTCCCAAAATCGTAGAGCGTTGTATTTATTGATTTTCATTACTTTCACCTCCAATCCGGACAAAAAGTAAAACCATACACATTATGCGTGTATGGTCTCAATCTATCCGAATTGGAACTTTACACGCACAACAACCAAGACGGTCACCTAAATGACTGTCTAAGAAGTATGGTGTAAAGCTTTGATACAGCAACTGGGCCCACCTCAAAGGAGAGGAGAATCTCCCGGAGCCTATCTTGTGGGTTCTCAATGGCGTAACGAGAATTTTAATCGACATTGATAGTATCTAGGAATTACATATTTTAAGCTTGTAGAAGTTTTGAGTCCGTTGTTCTTTTCGGATTTCTCGTCGCTCCGTTATACAAGTTACTCAAATTTAACATAACCTACGCTATAAATTATATTTTGGAAAGTAAATAATGTCAATTAGAAAATCTGCGATTTAAAAATTCGCACACTCGCACCTGCCTTTCGGTTTTGGTAGACTGTAACCGAAAGGCGGGTGCGTTTTGCGTTGCAGACCTGCCGGGGAAATTTTGAGTGGGAGGATCACATATGAAATCACTATTTGAGCAGTTGGGCGGCACTTACACAAGGCAAGGCGACTACTGTCTGCCGGATGTTTGCTTACCGCCCGAAGAAGAACGGCCTATCGGCGTTTACGGGCAGCGGCGGCGAGCTTACCTGAAGGAGCACCACCGGGTGCTGTATTATAACCTGCTGGCCGCCGGGATGCTGGACGGGCACCTTGCAGACATCGAGGAGCAGGCACAGGAGCTCTTTTCTCGGATGGTAAAGCAGCACGCAGTGGCTGATGGTGTGACGGAGGCCTTGAAAGCCGATGACCCGATGGCGTGGGTGCGAAAGATGAACGGCATCTGGCATCGGGCAAATGAGGTTGTAATGCAGGAAATCGTATATGGGTAATGAACAAGCGGGGGCCGATGGCCTCCGCTTGCTTTATATACAGCTCCGGTCGAATGAAAAAGAACAATGTTCGGAACAATATCAAAAATTTCCGGAACAATGTCATTGTTCTATCGGAACTATGTCAAACTAAATTTGATATTGTTCCGGACTTTATCAGAGCAAGAGGTCAGAAGCTTTCCGGTACAAGCGCCAGTTTGTTGATTGATTCGTGTGCCCGCACTAGCGCATCATAAACTGCCAAAACATCTTCGCAGTCCCAAGTTCGCAGAGATTTTTCATCAATCACACCGGCACTTTCCTGAATGATCTTCGCAAGCTGTTCTTCATCTGCAACGGCGACAACAGCTTGAACCGCTGCATTGCTCTGTGCCTTTTTCAAATTTAGAATAAGGCTATCGATAGAACCTTTGGACTGCACCTCAAAAACATAAATCGCTTTTCCCATATTGCCGATTTTAGCTTCCCAGACAGCATCCACAACTGCGCCTGTTGCAATCTTTACTTCAGAGCGGCTGTCAAAGCCGAGCAGTTCGCCGATGGCAACCAACTTTTCCTTAATCTCATCGTGGAGAGATTTTGAATCCTTCACGGTAACAGGTTTCTTGACTTCAGGGGTAGCAGGAGATACGGGAGACTTCTTTTCAGCGAGTGGTAAAATTTCATCCCACATAAAGTAATCTACTGCTAAAAGATCATAATCATCTGCACCGGCTTTTTTGAGTTCTGCGGCGATCTTTTTTGCAATAGCACATACTTCCGCATACTTCTTTCCGGTGTACTGATAGTTGTATTTCGGCATATCGGGGATATCAAGATAGCCATAACAAAGGATAGTTGTCTTATTAAAGATTACATATTCCTGCGGGTTTGCGTATGTAAGTAACTCGCTGATAGTTGCAGGCCCCATACCCTTTATAGATTTCAAAAATACATCCCAACGCTTTTCAATAGGATTTGTACCATATAACAATTCAGCCAAATGCTTTTTTAGCGTGGCAAAACCGTTGTCGGCAATCAGCTTGTCAACAACATATTTTTTATTACCCCAAATAAGCATAGACCAAAGCTTACTGATATACTCTAAGAACTCTTCTTCAGTCATTGCAATAAGCTTGTCCTTGGTAAATGACTGATAATAGTCCTTGCGCTCCTTGCGCTCAGCCCAATTTTCTTCGTAATATGCCGCATTGGACTTCGTTTTCTTTGTAAACTCAGCTATTGCTGAATTCAATTTTTGTGCGTTCATGTTCCTTCCTCCGTTGATAACTTTACGATTTTGTCAAGCAAAGTAATAAAACCTTCAAATTCTTCTTTGGCGAAAGACATGTGCTTATCTTCAAGCCCCTTTTTGATTCTGGATGAAAGTTTTGGAAGGTTTTTAAAAGGATGATGGCTATTTTCAATAGCCTTATCCACCATTGGTTTTACTGTTTTATCCCAAGAGAAATAATCTTCTATTAAGAAATCCCCTCCAGTAACTCCTGTTTTATAAGGGATAAAACTTACAGTTAGATTGTTTTGCTTTACATCATCATAATGAGCAATGGATTCATCCGAAGTAGTCAAGTTCAAAAGTGTCGCTGCTCCTGTTTGCCCCTCATTATCTCTATCAAAAAACACAATAACCTTTTTGCTATTAGGAATGACCTCAAGCAAATCTGTAATAAAGAATTGCATATTATCAGCCCCGCCGGCACTCATAAAATCAACTTGTAGTTGATCATACGAAGGATTATCATTTTTGAGCAAATCTATAGCCCGTTTAACATATTTAACATCTGTTTTACCCTCAAATACGACCAGTGGTCTGTTGGATTTCAACATCATTCCTTGACCAATGACATCCCAAGATGTTCCCGTCAAATGTTTAATCTTATCAATTTTTTCTTCTGTTAAAAGCGTTGATTTTCCACCTTCGTGATCTAACATCAGCAATTCCTTCTCATTAGCTAGTTGAGCAAGAATTGGAGAATGTGTCGCAACAACCATTTGACGATCAAATTTGCAATATTCGGCAAAAAGATTGTATATCTGTTGCTTACGTCCTTCATGAATATTTGCATCAGGCTCATCAAAGAGGATTAATGAATTTTCATCGGCAACAAAAGATAAGACTGATCTGATCAAAATTAGTTTCTTCTCGCCTTCGCTTAAATCTTTTGCCGAAAAACCATTGTAGATTAATTCAATATTCTTAATTACCTTTTTGTCTTTAGGCATATATGCCTGAACGAAGTAATCAAACAACTGTTTTTCGTAATAATTGAACTCTTCGGGCTTATTGTTAAGAAATTTTGCATCTACAAACATATAAAAATTCTTCACCGCGGCAAAATCTTCGAAAACCTGCACCCCATATGTATCAAATATGTTTTCCTTAGTCATTGCGTATAGGTAAATCGGTTCTCCTTCAGAACCTTTGCTATGTTCTGAGAAGAGATTTACAGATTGCAAGAATGATTTTAACAATTCTGATTTACAGTGGCGTTCAACATTTTGGGTGTAAAATAATAGGATATTATCTACGGTGTCTCTACCAATGGTTTCTCTTAAAAATTGCTTATCATCTTCAGCGGTGCTATAAACGAGTGAAAGCAACGCAATATCCCAGTAATACTTGTTTATGTAATACATTTTGGGGGATAGGGTATTACTTGTACCTGCATTTATATCTCTTGTGAACTTTAAATAGAATGGCTCATAATAATTGTGCCACCAACGTTTATCCTCCCCGCTATACAAAGCTATAACATTAGTGGGTAATAAACCTCGTAAAGCAAGTTCCTTAACGGCAATTACTTTTCCATCCACATAGTATTGGCATCGGTATATTGTTTGCTCTAATTTAACTTCTTTTCCTTTTATCTCATAGGTCAATGAATATACAAACTTGTGAATGGCTTTAGCAGAATAGGCATTGACAAAAATACCACTTATAGCCTCTAAAACATTGCTTTTTCCTGAACCATTATTACCAATTAGGATAGATAAACCTTTACCTGATTCAAAATCAACTGTAAAATCTATTAAATTTTTATACTTTTTAATTTGTAATTTTTTGAGTTTCACCGAAAACGGCCTCCTCAAATTCTTTTTTTGCTTGTTCACATATATTTGTTGCTTTTATGTGTAGTTCCTTAATTTGTGTTCTAATCTCAATCACCTTTTTAACTACAGTTTCTTGAGTTGTAACATTAGGATCTTCAGAGCGTAATGGTAAAAGGGGTAATGTCAAAGCTTCTAAAAAATCCGTACCTATACGTTGTTGACCAGCTGAGCCTGTAAAATAACTCATAGCAACTTCACGTACTCTCTTAGATCTCATAAAACAATGTATATACTCCGGAATGGCATTTTGGGTTGCTCTAAAAACATGAAACTCTGTAGAACCATATCCATAACCGTTTTTTAGATTGGTGGCTACTGCACACTTCCCGTTTTGCATACACGGCGTTATCTTTGCCCAAATGACATCATTTTCCTGAAAAGATGTATATCCTTTACTATTCGTTGACTTCCCGTTTTTGTGCTTTATAATTTCTCCATATATGTCGGACACACATTCCATGGGTATAAATGAAACATCTTCGATATCATCTGGGTATATTGTTTTAGGGTTAATCTCACAGTAAAACTCCAAGGGCATATTTTTATATGCCGTTGACTTAAATAATTCCTGTGGTTTAATTGGGTTGCTGTTTATTTTTGCTCCCCAGCCAATAAGATCTTTCAATGTTGTAGTTGATATTAATCCCTGCGTACTGCGATCTTGCTCTGCAATAGGTTTTATATGCAACAAATTGAATAAGCATAAATCTATTGAATTACTGAGTTCATATGCTTTATTTGTAGCACTATTTGCGTCACAAATCCCCTTGTTATATCTATCGACTATTTGTTTCTGCTTGATCACAGCTGGCATTGGTATTTTGTAATTCAGAAATCTATCTTCCTGTAAATACAAACGATTGCCACTACCATTACTACAATCCTGCCAAGCTTGTACAAATACGTTAGAAGATAATAATAAAATCAAATAGTCAATATTTGCGATTTCGGGATTCACATCATAAACCCAAAAATTACCGGTAATAATAGCGCCATCTGCTTCAGGAGGAACAATGCCAAATGCACCGTTTCGAGCGTCGATTTTTGACACTGCTAACTGACCAGCCTTTACATAGTACTGTTTCTTGGTTTTGATATCTTTTCCTAAAACCTCATCTCTGACAAAAACACCACCGCAATTTGTTTTGATTGTAATACGCATGTATCTTTTGTCATCTTCAACAACCATTTGATCTTTTCGGCGTGTTATTGCTTTTCCTATTCTTTTTAACTCAAAAGATGAATTAATCGAGGTGGAACTAAAGAATTGTTTTATATTCCAATCGATGGTTTGGCTAAATAAAATAGAGGACAACACTGAATTTGTATTTACCACTTTAGTTCAACCTCCTTACCATCGCTGGTACGGAAAAGCCTTCCTTGCGAATTTATGATATAGGAAACAACGCTATTGGCTTCGTTCCATAGCTTCTTTGCAATTCTATATTCTTTATATTCATCTTGAAGGGTAGGAAGCTGATTGCCTGCGGAAACAGCACCTGTAGAAGTAATGCCCGCATCCTCAACCATAGCTATAGGAATTTCGTAATCGAAGTATTCTTTGGTGAGCGGTTTAGCTTCTTCGATGATAGCCTTTTCAAGATCTCTAAGTTCTTTTTCTGCTACTGCAATGAGCGCTTTAACCTTAAGTTTCTTGGATTTTTCTTCGACTATTTTTTCTTGCAAAGCTTTTATTTGGCCGATGTACTTCTGCCTAATTTCTTTTTCTGCCCTTGTTTTTGCACCTAAGTACTGAAGCTCTTCTTCTTCGGTAAAACGCTTGAAGAAAACAAGGCTGGGTTTTACTGTGGCACCGGCAGCGATAAATACATCTTGGGGGATTGAACAAATCAAAATGATTTTAGCCTTACCTTCAAAATACTCACGAATTTTCTGAAGGTTTGATGTGTTAAGCACACCTTCAGGCAAAACCATACCCATACGGCCACCTTTTTTAAGCAGTCTCAGACAACGTTCCATAAAGAGAACTTCGGTAAGACCGGACATGGAACCTACGTCGTACAATGAAAGCAAGGACTTACCAATGTTGTCATTTACCTGCTTAAGTGCTTTTTCATAAGCTTCGCCGTATTTTTCTTTATATTTTGCGATTAAAGCTTCATCGGTAAATTTATCTGCTTCGGTAATTTTTTGGGATTTATCAATTCTCGCACCAAAAGGAGGATTGGTTAATATAACGTCGAAACGCTCTTCAAAAATACCGTTAACATTCAGCAAGCCATCGTGATGATGAACGCCACCGTGTCCATCGCCGTGCATAATCATATTCATTTTTGATGTTCTTGCCATACGAGGGTTAGCATCTGTCCCATAAATGCAATTTCGTGACAGATTATACATACGACTACCTTCTACTTGGGTATCAAGTTCTTTGTTAAGTGTGGATTGCATAGCTTCGATGCGTTCGTTGATAACTACCTGTTCCTTTTCGGACAGTGAATCGTAGTTCTCTCCTTCAATAACGGAACGCAATTCGGATTTAGCTTTCTTTACGTCTTCCTCGATTTTTTCACGCATATATTCGAATGCTTTGATTAAGAAGCCGCCACTACCGCAAGTAGGATCGCATACAGTTTCATTCTCTTTGGGATCCAGAATGTGTGTCATAAAATCAACTATAGTACGAGGCGTAAAGTACTGACCTAATTCGCCACGGAAAGTAGTACCCAAGAACTGTTCAAAGGCTATACCCTTAACATCATCCTGTGTGTCGGAAAGGTTATAGGTTTCAAGTTTTTCGAGAATTTGCTCAAAACTGTTTTGTCTAATTTTGATGATTTCGTTTTCCTCAAAAAGTTGGTCATCCTTAAACTCTTCCTTGGTGTTGTAAAACAAGAATTGCATATAAGGAAGGTCTTTGGGAGTTCCTTTCAGGCTTGGACGAATCTCTTTTTCGAACCATTTTTCTTTTTCTTCAAACTCATTTTTCGTAAAAACTTTTGCACCACGCTGCTCACGCTCGTATTTGATTTTCATAAAGAGAATTTTGCTGATTTCATCAAATGCAGCTTCGGGAGAAAGCTTATCATTATTACGAATAATGTTATGGCAAGTGCGAAGAATCTTTGTAAAATCATCTCTCGTAAATGTTTTAGTTTTGGAAAGAATATCTTTTACTTTTTTATCATTCAGTGCTTCTTCAGCGGTAGGAATAGCAACAACCTCTACTAACTCCTTGGGAAGATAATCTTTGTCAACGTTAAAGTATTTTGTTTCTTTTTCGTTAGTGGTTACAAAGAAACTTGCACCAGCCCAAGAAGCATAATTGTATCCCTGATAATAATCTTCTTCACGAATACGAACATTTTCCGCTTTACATTCAACAACAATAAAAGCGGCTTTGCTTTCGATTTTATCCTGTTTTGATTTCCAAATAACAATATCTGCACGTGCTTTGCCTTGACCACGTTGAGAGTTATTGACCTTAATTTCTTGTGCCATTTGGTCAAGAGAATATCCATAGTCCTCTACAAGGATTTTTATGTATTCTTGGCGTACTTTCTCTTCGGGAGTTTCAATATGCCAAGAATCAGCTAACGGGCAAAAGATTTTTCCGTTTTCTCTTTTAATCTTTAATGTGCTCATAATAAAGCCTCCGTTTTTTGTTGTCCCTCAAGCATCAACAAATTTCGCATAAAAAATGCCATGAATATGGGCTTGAGGAAAGGATATATGCGGGATAACAAGATTAAATCGCTCATGTCCTAAGCCAAAACTTCCCATTTGCCGTAGCGTTTGCCGTCAACTCTACGGAGATAGTGCTTCTCTTTCAGAGAGTCTGTAATGCGCTTTATACTTCTGACGGATTTTCCTGTTTGTTCTGCAAGCTCGGTTTGCTTAACAGACGGGTTCTTTTTTATTAAATCTAACACGGCAAGTTCTTCTAAAGTGCATTTCAAAGTGTCAATTTGGCACTTTGGCGTTTCGCTTTTGGCACTTTGGGAAATGTTTTCATCCACAAAATCAACATGCATATAGCGGTTCTTCAGGTCATGATTTGTACCGAGCAGAAGGTTTGAGAAAAACATTTCCAAGAATTTTGTGGTGGCGTGAACGCCCTTTTGCAGATTCGTATAGTTCGCTCGAACCAGGGCGTTGCGGAAGTACCACGAATTCTTTTCAAAGGCGTCGTTGTTCACACGGAAGCCGAAGGTTTTCATATATTTGATCATAAAGACGGCGGTGGCACGGGTATTTCCCTCGCCGAAGGGATGGATTTGCCAAATGCCCGAAGCGAATTTTGCCAAATGTTTCACCGCTGCATCTACGGACAAACCCTCATAGGAGAACTGTTTTTCAGTGGCAAAATCGTAATCCAGAGTATCCTTGATACTGTTCCAGTCCGCATAGATCACGGTGTCGCCGTTCAACACCCACTCTTTCTTGGTGATGTTGTACTGACGAATCTGCCCGGCGTGACTGAACACGCCTTCAAACAGTCTGCGGTGGATGGAGAGCCACTCGGCAGGTGAGAATTGGAAGGCTTTTTCGCCCAACAACTTTGCGATTCTGGCAGAGACAATATCTGCTTCTTTGGTTTCGTTCTCTATTTCGGTGCGGGTGGTACGCTGCTCATAATAGCTATGAATGCGCTGCTGGGCTTCATCGATAGTGATTTTACCCTCAATGTGATCTTTGGCCGTATCCAGCAGATAGGCAGAGGTATTCAGCCCATCCACCGCCTGCAAGCCGATAGCAGTCTGCCACGCTTCACTTTTTTCGGCTCGGTCGGGTTCGCCCTGCTTGATATATTCTTCCAGTTCAAATTGCCAATTCTGATCGGGCATATCTGCACCTCATTCCTTACTCAAATCTTCTGCCTTGAAGGTCGTGTACCCTTCGTAATAGTAGCTGTGGTCGATGCCCTTCATATACACCTCACGGCTGCCCACCTCGTCGGTCAGCGCCGCTTTCAGAAGCACCTTGATCTCCACATCCTTGATGGGGCTGCGCTCCATTGCAAGGAGATAATCCTCTTTATCCACCTTGCTCCAGTCCACGACCTTGCCGATTTCTGTTCTTAGGATATGGTCGAGCCAGATGCGAGTACTACGCCCATTGCCCTCCCGAAAGGGGTGGGCAATATTCATTTCCACATATTTTTCGATGATCTCGTCAAAGGTGGACTGTGGCATCTTGTCGATGTTGGCCAGTGCCGCCTCCAGATACATCAGCGGCGCAAAGCGGAAATTGCCTTTTGCTAGGTTCACCGTGCGCAGCTCACCGGCGAAGTCGTAAATATCTTCAAACAGATATTTGTGAATTGCCTGCAAGGTCGAGAATTTACCTGCTGGCAGGGCATCAAGCACGCCGTTTTCAAACAGTTCTACCGCCTTTTTCTTGCTGATGCGTTCTTCTTCACGGGCAAGATCAGCGGAGCTTGTCAGCCCCAATTTATTTTCCAGTGCCATATCGCACCTCCAAAATAATTACTTATCCGCCGCCACGCCGGACTTCATCCAAGCGTCTACTTCACTGACCTTGAATTTCCAAAGGCGGCCTATTTTCGCAGCGGGCATATTTCTTTTCTCTATCCAAGCGAGCACCGTATCACGGCTGACGCCGAGGTATTCGCAAATCTCTTTCATTGAGTACCAGCGTTCGATGGTCGGTTCCATTAAAATGTCCTCACTTTCAGGCGGTTTCCGATAGCTATAATTATACAATTTAAGTATATCACGGCGATGCCGATTTATCAAGGATTATTACGGATTTACGAGGGATTCAGAAGAAAATCTTATAATTAAAAGTGAAAGGTTTCCCCGCTCAGTTTACTGATTTGAGCGGAGAAACCTTTTTTGCTGAGAATTTCAAATTGTTCCCGAAAACACCCCCACAAACGGTGCCCCTTATTCAGAGTAAGTGAAGGGAGAAATATTTTTGTGGGGAATTTTGAAAAGTACCCTGCCAAATGGCACCCCTTATTCAGAGTAAGTAGAGGGACCTTTTGAAAAGTTGAGAGAATTTTTCAAATTACTTTGCCAAAATCTCAAAAAATTTCCCAATTGGTTAGTAGGAGGGGCACTTAAAAAATTTTTCTAAAGCCCATTTGTTATTTGCCAGAAAAGTTCCCAGTTGATTAGTGGGAGGGGCGCTTAAAAATATTCTTCAAAATTCTTTTTATTTTTGCCGGAAAAATTCCCAATTAAGTAGTAGAGGGGTTCGCAGAAAAATTCTCAAAAGTTTTTTCGTTCAAATCCGAAAAAAGTTCCCAGTTGGTTAGTGGAGAGGATTTCAAAGAAATTTTTCAAAATTCCTTCGTACAAATCAAAAAAATTTTCCCAGTTGATTAGTGAGGGGGTTAAAAAACAGCCCTTCTCGCTGGCTACCTGTTGAGGGGACTGTCTCCCTGTGTACCTTGAAAAATGAATCGCCGCCTCCAAAGGATATGCTTCCGGCAAGTGACGCCACGACTTCCCGATAATTCAGGGCTCCCGCAAAATCGAAGATTTTGTGGGAAGAGGAGCAGCAGTGAAACGAATGAGCTTTCGCACGAGTGCGGAAGCAAATGATATGGAACTTGCTGCGACGAGAGCGCACCAAAGAAGCGATACGCCGTGGTGAGACTCCGGGGCAGGAACGATACAGATGAGCGGCAGCAAGCAAAAATTACCGCAGAAATGCGGCTTCAGAACAAGCAAAGGAGGTTCAAACCTATGAAGAAAGGAGAGCTCAGAGAGCTTTATCAGATGATGTTTCCGGAATACCCGGACATTGTGACCGTTAAAGAGCTTCGGGAGATGCTGGGCATCAGCCGCAAGCTGGCCTACAAGCTGATCGACTATGGGTACATCCACGCCGTGAAGATCGGCACGACGCTAAAAATTCCGAAAATCAGCGTCATCAACTATGTGATGGAGAAGGAGGTGAAGAAAGTTGGATGAGATTAAGCGCCTGATGCCCGCCCAAAGGGCACGCTGTAACCGGCTGATCCGGCGGCTGTGCGCCAACTATGATGGCGGCAACTGCCTGCCGCTGGACGACGGCGAGGGCTGCGTGTGCGCGCAGATGATTTCCTATTCGCTGCTGTGCAAGTACTTCCGACGGGCGGTTCTGCCCGCCGACAAGGTACTCTGCGCCGATATTTACCGGCAGCGTACACGGACCTGCGAACGGTGCGGAAAGCCCTTTGCACCCGGCAGCAACCGGCAGAAATACTGCCCGGAATGCGGGCGCTCCATCCGGCGCAAGCAGAAGGCGGACTCTGCCAGACGGCGGCGCAGCGTCGAACATTAAGCGCCGGAAAAGCCTTGATTTCCGGGGCTTTTTTGAGGGCAAAGCGGGTGCGGGTGGCCGTTTCCATCTGCACCTGTCAAAATCCATTTCTAACATTCTACAAAGGAGAAATTTCTATGGGTAACAAACTGAAAACCGTGGACGCAGAGACCTTGCTGTCCACGCCGATGAGCAAGACGATGTTCATCGTAGACGGCCTTATTTCGCAGGGTGTCAATGTCATCAGCGGTGCCAGCAAGATCGGCAAAAGCTGGCTGATGCTGTGGCTGGGGCTGCAAGTGGCGCAGGGAAACTCTATTTGGGGGCTGCCTACACTGCAATGCGATGTGCTCTATCTGAGCCTTGAGGATACCCAGCGCCGCATCAAAGACCGGCTCTACAATCTTACCGACAGCGCCCCGGACAACTTGTATTTCGCCGTGACCTCCGGGCTGATCGGCGGCGGGCTGGAGGAGCAGATCACGGATTTCCTGACCGAGCATCCCGCCACCAAGCTGGTCATCATTGACACGCTGCAAAAGGTGCGGGACTCCAAAGGCAGCGCCGGAAAAGCGGGAATGTACGGCAACGACTACGACGATATTTCCTCCATTAAGCGCATTGCCGACGGCTTCAACATCGCCGTTTTGCTGGTGCATCACCTGCGAAAGCTGCAAGACAGCGACGATCCCTTTAACGATGTCAGCGGCTCTACCGGCATCATCGGCGCTGCGGACACCAACTTTATTCTGCGCCGCAAGCGCAGCGGAAACGCCGCTACGCTGCTGGTCAGTGGGCGGGATGTGGAATATCAGGAACTGACCTTGCAGTTTAACGACCTTGTCTGGGAGCTGGTGGAGCGCAAGAACAGCGAGGATATTCACAAGGCGGAGCTGCCGAAATTTCTGTTTCGGGTGGTGGACTTTATGGAGTGCCGTACCGAATGGGTAGGCACGGCCACGGAGTTGCTGACCGAAATGAAGGAGCAGGAGGTCACGCCCAATATGGTCACAAAGTATCTCGGCCAGTTCGCCTATGAGGTGCTGGAGCCGCTGGGCATCGAGTACCGCACCAAGCGCACAGGCAAAAGCCGGCTCATCAAATTTCAGCGCCGTGACGGCGATGACGCAAATGACGCCGGAATCGCTATATAAGGAAATCCCCGTCACAACCGTCATTGCCGTCACAAACCGAAGAAAGGGGGTGAACAAATGCGCAGCAAAAACTACGGGATCAATGTCCGTGTGACCGAGCAGGAGAAGCAGAAGCTGCTGGAAAATGCCCGGTTCTGCTCTCTGACGCTGTCGGAATACTTGCGGCGGCTGGGGCTTGGGAAAGAGGTCAAAGCGGCCATCACGGAGCGGGATTACCACCTGTTTCGGATGCTGAACGGCTTGAAAAAGGAGCTCCCACAGCTTCAGAAAGAGGAAATTATAAGCAGGCTGGAAGCAGTTTTGAATGAATTAAAGTAAGCGAGAATTACGCCTGCGCAGTCTAAGCGAGCAGACTGTTTGTACTCCTAAAGTTCAAACAGTTCCACTGCCGCCGATGCCTGCGTCATCTGAGCGAGCAGTGCGTTTTTACTCCCAGCAGGGCCGGAGCGCAAAAACACTCGTTAGGGCGTGCCCTAAGACCCCGAAAGAAAAAACTATGAAAGTGAGGACAACACAATGAGAAAATCTGATTTTACTTTACCGACACTGGACGACCTGTTCTCCACGCAGGCGGAACGGGACGACGCCAAGCTGGAGAGGGTGCGGAATATTCCACTGGCCGAGCTGCACCCGTTCAAGGGTCACCCCTTCAAGGTGCAGAACAACGAGGAGATGCAGCGGATGATCGAGAGTATCCGCAAGGTGGGGGCCATCACCCCGGCACTGGCAAGGCCGCTGCCTGACGGCGGCTATGAGCTGATCTCAGGCCACCGGCGGCTGGCAGCGTGTCAGGTGCTGGGCGTCGAGACGATGCCCGTCATCGTCCGGGAGCTGTCTGACGATGAAGCGGTGATCGCAATGGTGGATGCCAACTTGCAGCGGGAGACTATCCTGCCCAGCGAAAAGGCGTTCGCCTACAAGATGAAGCTGGATGCCATCAAGCATCAAGGTGTCACTTCTGCCCAAGTTGGGCAGAAGCTACTCAGTGTAGAAAAAGTCGCTGACGATGCCGGCGAAAGCCGTAATCAAATTAAAAGATATATTCGCCTGACCTACCTGATTCCCGAGCTGCTTTCGATGGTGGACGACGGCAAGATCGCCTTCAACCCGGCGGTGGAGCTTTCCTACTTAGACTCGTATCAGCAGCGGGCGGTGCTGGACGCGATGGCGCTGAACGACTGCACCCCGTCCCACGCCCAGAGCATCCGCCTGAAAAAGCTGGCGCAGGAGGGCTTGCTGGATGACCAGATAGTCTACGCCGTGCTGGCGGAGACGAAACCAAACCAGCAGGAGCAGCTGAAATTCAAACGGGAGGAGCTGCGGAAATACTTCCCCTCCGGCTACACCGAGGAGCAGATGCGCCGGGACATCATCAAGGGGTTGGAATTGCTGAAGCGGCAGAGAGAACGGAACCGGGATGCCCGCTGATTCGTATTGATGCGGCTGTAATCAAACAAATCGCAGAATAGAGAGAACTCCAAACCGATGGTATACTGATGCTGTCGGTTTGGAGTTCTGTTCTGCAAATACAAAGGACAGGAGGAAATGAAATTGGTAGCAGGACATCTGACATTGAAAAACGGCAGGTATTACGCCGTGCTGAACTATAGAAACGCCGGAGGGCAGCGGAAAACGAAATGGATCGCACTGGGGCTTCCCGAAAAGGGCAACAAGCGCAAGGCGGAGGCGGAGCTGGCGAGGCTCCGGGCGGAGTTTGAGCCGCCCAAAGAGGTGGGCGACCTGAGCAGCGATATGCTGTTTGCCGATTATCTGTTGGAATGGCTGGAGATCGCCAAGGGACGGCTGGCTGTGGCAACATACAGTTCTTACGCCGCAATGATCAAGAAGCCAGTCGGACCGTACTTCCGCCAAAGGAATCTGACCTTGCGGGAGCTGGAAGCCCGACACTTGCAGATGTTTTATTCCGAAATGCTCAGAAAGGTAAAGCCGAATACGGTCATCCACTATCACGCGATTATCCACTCGGCGCTGAAATATGCGGTCAAGACCGATATGCTGGTGCAGAATGTGGCGGACAAGGTGGATAGGCCAAAGAAAAACAGCTTTCAGCCGGTTTTCCTTTCGGCAGAGGAGATGCAGAAGATGTTTGAAGCTCTCCGGGGCACCAAGCTGGAGCTGCCGGTGCTGGTGGCCGCTTTTTACGGATTCCGTCGGGGTGAAGTGTTGGGACTGAAGTGGGATGCCATCGACTTTGAGCGTGGAACGATTTCGGTCATACGAACCGTGACGACGATTACTCTTGATGGCAAGCAGACGGAAATTGAACAGCAGTCTGCCAAGACCAAGTCCAGTCTGCGTACCCTGCCGCTGATCGGCAGCTTCCGGGAATACTTTTTGCAGGTGAAAGAGGCGCAGGAACTCAATAAGCAGATCTGCGGCAACTGTTACAATCACGAGTATGATGGCTTTGTGTTTGTGGACGAGCTGGGCGAGCGGATGCGGGCCAATTATCTGACTTCAGCATTTCCGAAATTTCTGGAGAGTCACGGCCTGCGCCGGATGCGCTTTCACGATCTGCGGCATAGCTGTGCCAGCTTGCTGCTGGCCAACGGCGTGCCTCTCAAGCACATTCAGGAGTGGCTGGGCCACAGCGACTTCACCACCACGGCGAACATCTACGCCCATTTGGATTACAAGTCTAAAATCACCTCGGCACAGGCGATGGAGACAGGGCTTGCTCTACCGGAGGGCGGCGACTTCGGAAGTCGGTGGGGATCGATTGATGTTGGGGAGAACGGATGATTTTCTCTCCGAAAAAGTGAAAGAGCACGGAATTGCCCGTTTCGGAAAAAGGAAAGAGCCTGTAATCGGCTTGATTACAGGCTCTTGATGGCGGAGCGAGTGGGATTCGAACCCACGGTACCGTGAGGTACAACTGATTTCGAGTCAGTCCCGTTATGACCACTTCGATATCGCTCCGTGTCTATTTCCGCCCGCTATTCTCGTCGTTTCCAAAGCACTCAAAAATCCTTTGGAGAGAAAAGCAGGAGAGAAAGCTAAAAAATATTCGATTTGAATTTTTGGAAACCCGGAATTAGCAAGGGTTTTCGAGGGGATGAAATTCCCAGCTTCTGCCGAAATTTCGAGTGCAGCTCGTTACAACCACTTCGATACGCTTCCATGTATAAATATTCACCTTTGAGGACTAATCACATGATTTCGAGCCATTTAGAGTAATGATTCGATGAAAACTTATGCGTTCCGCTCGTGACCCTTAAAATCGCGCCCCACTCGCACCCACCACGCTTCGCAAAGCGTAGAAAAATGTGTAGAAGTTCCTCTGCTGACCGGAGACAGCATATCCGAAAAGGCCCTAAATATCAAGGCGTTCTGGAACCGCAAAAGCGGACACTCCACACGATTTCGAATCCGGACCCTTCAACCACTTGGGTACATCTCCGTATTCCATTGGAACCACACAATTTTATCACATTTCCCCGCCATTTGCAACCATTTCCGGCAAAAATCCGCCCCCGATTTTGTAGGACTACAATACATCTTGGACAATTGAATAAAAAGGGGTATGAGGAATAGGGCCTCATGTGTTAAAGTTAAGCTACCACACCAAACTTTCCGAAAGGAGACCATATTCCTCATGAGTAAGAGTATAACACAGGACATGGCCTACAGGCAATCCCTAATGAAGTACGCAGAAAAGTACGGCGTCAGCCGCGCCAGCCGGAAATACAACAAAAGCCGGTCGTACATCTACTTCTGGAAGCAGCGCTGGGACGGGAGTGTGGCGTCCCTGGCCTGCCAGTCCAGACGGCCTCACAGCCACCCCAACCAGCACACGGAGGCCGAGCTAAAGCTCATCCGCGATATGCGCCGCCGCAATCCGTCGCTGGGCATGATCGAGCTGTGGCACCGTCTGCGGAAGCGCGGCTACACCCGTTGCCCGGAGAGTCTGTTCCGTGTCATGCGTAAAATGGGGTTGTTTCCTGCCGAAAAGCCGAAAAATACATACAAACCCAAGCCTTACGAGCAGATGACCTATCCCGGCCAGCGTGTGCAGGTGGATGTCAAGGTCGTTCCCCGCCGCTGTATCGCAGATCCGGAGCTTCGCCTGTTCCAGTACACCGCCATCGATGAGTTCACGAGGCTGCGTTTCCTGGCGGCCTACCCGGAGCAGTCCACCTATTCCTCGGCGGACTTCCTGCGCAGGCTGCGGGCGTGGTACGCCCGCAGAGGCATAGAAGTGGAGTGTGTCCAGACGGACAACGGTTTCGAGTTTACCAACCGCTTCTCCAACAGTAAGCGCGATCTGCCCACACTGTTCGAGAAAACTGCCACCGAGCTGGGCATCCGTCACAAACTGATCCGGCCCTACACGCCGCGCCACAACGGCAAGGTGGAGCGCAGCCACCGCGAGGATCAGAAACGCTTCTATTCCTGCCATTCGTTCTACTCACTCGACGACTTTACTAAGCAGCTTGCCGTCCATAACCGCCGCGCCAACAACTTACCCATGAGACCCCTCCGCTGGCTCTCGGCTAATGAGTTCGCTGTCCAATATGTTTGACAAACCTACATTTCTGCGCTCCGGGTCAAAAAAGTGTATTTCACATTGACAATCCGCCCTGTGCATAGTAAAATGAGCGTATATACTCCAGTAGCTTAGCTGTATAGAGCGATCGCCTCCTAAGCGGCAGATTGTTCGATTCCTTCGAGCCTTGAAAATTGCATAAAACTTATAAATGTCTCAGTAGCTCAGCTGGATAGAGCACACGCCTCCTAAGGTGTTACTTTATCACTTGCCTTTTCAAAAAAGGCAAGTGGTAATACAAATACAATTTAATAAATGTCGCTATAGCTCAGCCGGATAGAGCGACCGCCTCCTAAGGTTACGAAAGACCTCTCGCCTTTTACCCAAAGGCGAGCGATAGGAGAACTAAAAATTTTATAAATGTCCCGGTAGCGTAGTGGATAACGCAACCGCCTCCTAAGCGGTAGATCGGAGGTTCAAGTCCTCTCCGGGACGCCAGAAACAACGCCGAAAGCCTTTATTTTCAAGGGTTTTCGGCTTTTCTTATTTTCCCCGAAGATTTTAGACTGGTACTGCTTTTTCTTTCTTCATACCCTGCCGCAAATTTTTTCTGATAGTGGCTCTTACCGAAATTCCTGCTAATCAAATTAGCAAGATTTTCTCGTTTTTGCTAATCAAAATCGTATTCCTGCTAATCGCTCAAAATTTCCTGCTAAAAATCCTGCTAATTGAAAAAGGTGCTTATCTGTGTCCTATCTCGTTTTACCCTGTCTTTTTTGTTCCTTTTCTTAGTAGTTCCCTGATAGTCCTCTTTCCTATTTATATATGAATATTGCCGCTTACTCTCTTATTTGAGAAGTAGGCGTTTTTTTTGCATTTAAGAGAAAAAATCAGAAACTCAAAAAATTTTTTCAAGATTTTTTCTGAAAACAGGGTGTCATTTCGGCTTTCAATTCCAAATAGGTGAAGGGGCTAAAAAACCACTCCTAAACGGAGTGCCTCCCTTCGCTGCATTTTGACAACTGAATATACAGGCACTAAGGACTTTATTTCTGATGATTAGCCCGAAGGAGGGTACGCCATAACCTCGTCGAAGCAAGTTCCGCTGTTATCGCTTCCGTATAAACACGAAAGCTCATACGCTGCACTGCTTCTCCTCTTCCCAAAAAGTCTCACGACTTTTCGGGAGCCCTAAAACGAGCAAGCGAGAACTCCCGTCCTGAAACTCGGACTGCTACCGAGCTTGGCAATGACAGTCAGAATGATAATGATACTTCCCTATGGGGCTGGCGGAGAACCCGGCAGAGGTGAAATCCCTATGATACGGTGCAGCTCACCGTAGCCTTAGTGCTTCCCGTACAAAGCGAATTGCTTTCCGCAGGGGGCGTTGAGAACAAATACTGCGGCTGATACATAACCGACTTTAAAAAAGAACGGTTATGAATACAGCGAAAGGAGGAAAAGCGCAAGATGTCAAACTGTAAAACCATAGCGATATGCAATCAGAAGGGCGGCGTGGGCAAAACCACAACGGCGGTCAATCTCGGTATCGGTCTTGCTATGCAGGGCAAAAAGGTACTCCTTGTGGACGCTGATCCGCAGGGCGATTTAACGACCTGTCTCGGCTGGCAGGATACGGACGAGTTACCCGTTACAATCTCGGATAAGCTGCTTTCCGTTATCATGGATAAGAACGAAAATCCGTATGACGGGATTCTAAAGCACGAGGAAGGCGTGGATTTAGTACCGTCCAACCTTGAATTATCGTCAATGGAAATGAGCCTTGTCACCGCTATGTGCAGAGAAATGGTAATGAAGAATTATCTGAGTGAAATCAAAAATGGATACGACTATTGTTTAATAGACTGTATGCCTTCGCTCGGTATGATTACCTTGAACGCTCTCACAGCGGCGGACAGCGTGATTGTACCCGTTCAGGCTCAGTATCTTCCGGCGAAAGGAATGACGCAGCTTCTCACAACTATATCCAATGTGAAGCGGCACTCAAACCCGCAGCTAAATATTGACGGGATTCTCTTAACCCTTGTGGACGGAAGAACAAACCTTGCCAAAAGCACCGTGGACGCATTGCGGGGGCAGTTCGGAAGCCATATCCGCATTTACCGCACGACGATTCCCATTGCCGTAAAAGCCGCAGAGGTAAGCTCAAAGGGCAAGAGCATTTATGCCTATGAGCCAAACAGCACGGTGTCTAAGGCTTATGCCGACTTTACAAGGGAGGTGTTAGCCGATGGCAGGCAGAAAGAGCGACTTCGTTCTACCAACGAAAGGACTCGATGACCTGTTTTCCACCCAAGAGGAACGGGACGAGGCAAAGCTGCAAAAAATCAGGGATATTACGCTGACTGAAATCGACGGTTTTCCTGACCACCCTTTTCAGGTACGGGAAGATGAGGATATGTTTCAGCTTGTGGAGAGTATCAAGGAGCGTGGCGTTATCACCCCGGCAACCGTCAGGCAGAAAGAGGACGGCAGATACGAGCTTGTTTCAGGACACAGGCGAAAAAAGGCTTGTGAGCTTGCCGGATTTGAAACGCTCCGTTGTGAGGTTGTCGAGCTGACAAAAGACGAAGCCACGATTTTAATGGTGGAGAGCAATTTCCAACGGTCGCAGATACTTCCCTCGGAGAAGGCTTTTGCCTATAAAATGCGGCTTGAAGCGATGAAACGACAGGCGGGCAGACCGAGCAAAGAAAATTCGTGCCCAGTGGGCGCAAATTTATTTGGAACACGCTCCGATGAAAATCTTGCTTCCGAAACAAGTGATAGCGCAAGGCAAATCCAGCGTTATGTTCGCCTTACAAACCTTGTTCCCGAACTGCTTGAACTTGTGGACGAGGGCAAAATCAAAATGCGTCCTGCGGTGGAACTATCGTATCTCGATGAGGACTGCCAGCGTGATGTAGTGGACGAAATCGACTTAAACGACTGCACACCCTCACACGACCAGACAATCCGTATGCGAAAGTTTTTTAACGACGGGAAGCTGACTACCGAAGCGGTGCAGGCGATTATGAGCGAGGAAAAACCAAACCAGCGTGAAAAAATTATACTGCGTGGGGATAAGGTGCGAAGCCTGATTCCAAAAAGCGTTCCGTTAAATCAGACGGAGGAATATGTCTGCAAGGCGTTGGAGCATTACAACAAATTCCTTCGCAACCGTGCAGAGCGTGACAGCAGATAGGCGGAGTATGCTTTTTTGCTTCCCCCTTCCTCACACTCTAACCCCTTGATTACTACCTGACTATCCGAGAAAAAGAATACTATCTCACTCATTCAAGCTATCTCAAAAAGTATATCTGTCTTGGCAGTCAAAATCGCCTTTATTTCGCACCGTTGCTTTAAAAGCAATTCTCGGTTACAATGGAGAAAAGAAAAGCAAAGGAGCGTGGAGGATATGAAAAAGAGAATCGCAGTTTTAACGGCAATACTTTTAGTCTTGGGATTAACGGGCTGCAACAATACCGCTGCAAAGAATAATCCGCCCGAACCGTTTTCTTCTTCGGAGAGTAATGAAATATCCTCCGATACAGATACGCTTCCGGCAACAGAAGAAACAAGTGAGGTTGAGCAAACGCCCGAATCGACACAAAGCACCGAGCCTGCCGAAACGCAGAGTACCGCAGAAGTAAGGGATACGGAAAGCAGCAAGGAAAAAGAGCCGGAGCAGACCGCTGTACAGACTTCTGCTCCACAGGACGAGCCACCACAGAAAACAGAAAGCGAAACACCGGCAGTTACACACGAAACAGAAACACCGCCGCCTGCACCGCCCGTTCAGACGGAAACGACAGAAAGCACACCGCCACAGGAAACGCCGCCTCAGCCAAAATCCATTTACGATTATGAATTTGACATCGACGCTATCCGTGCAGAACTGATTGCGGTCGGTGAAGGAATGGGGCTGACACACAGCGGCGATTTAACGCCGGATACGGCTTCTTGGTCTACCCCTGTTACGGCTTCCGCAGATTTTCAGGGAGCAAACTTGGAAAGACGGTTAAAAGATTATGTGCAGTCTATGCCGGGACTCATCACAGCATACGGCGGCAACCAAATTGAATACTTCACGATCTACGCAGAGCCGCTTGGCGGCGGGAGCTACCGCTTCTACTTCCTGTACTGACCGTGAGCAAACCACTTCCCTCTGTCAAAAAAAGACAGGGGGATTTTTTTATACCCAAAAACGAAAGGAAGGAAACGCAATGAAACATTTTTTGAAAAATAAGGGCAAGCGATTGACAGCAGCGGTCTTGTCTGCCGTGATGTGTCTGATGGCTCTGCCTATGTCAGCCTTTGCCTTTACCGCCGAGGAGGGCAAAAGCGTGGAAGCCTATTACGGCTCCCACTATCTCGGCTCAGACGGAAAGAATTATCATTCTGCCGATTATGATTTTATCGCCTATGACAGCAATGGAAATACAAGCTTTCATTCACACGATGGAGGTGCGGCAAGAGCCAAGCTGATGATTCGTGACGGGAGTGGAGAAAGACAGCTTATGTGCATTGAGTCCGGCGTAGATTACAATGCCGGGGGCAGCTATGAAAGCACAAGCGGAAAGAACAGCTCCTATTTTCAGAATCTTCCGGCTTCCGCCCAGTATGGCATTATGCTGACCTCTCTTTACGGCTGGCAGCCCGGAAAGACAGCGCCGATTAGCGGCACAAACGAGGACGATTTCTCGATTGCCACACAGACGATTATGTGGGAATATCAGCAGCAGTTAAGAATCAGTCCTACAACCTTGCAGGCAAACAGCTACGGTATCCGTGCCGATAACTATTTCCGAATGATTCAGGGCAGACCTGCCGAGCAGTGCTATAACTGGATTTTGGAACAGATGAAAACCCATTCGACAGTACCGAGCTTTGCTTCCAATCAGGCAGGCAGCGCACAGACCTACACCCTGAAATACAATCAGGCACAGGACAATTACAGCCTTACCCTGACCGATACCAACAATCTTTTGACGGACATTCATTTTACTTCCGATAAAGGGATTACCGTTACACGAAACGGGAATGAGTACACCTTTACTTCCAAGAAAATGATTGAAAACGCCGTCAGCTTATCCGCACAGAAGAATATCCCAACTGTTGCAGGCAGTCTCCTTATTTGGGGTTATCCCGGCAAGCAGACAATGGTATCCGGTGCGGAAGATCCCGTGTACTTCTATCTGAACATTAAGACCGAAACAACGGGAATCGGTCATATTGTCAAGCACTCCGAGGACGGAAAGGTAGACGGTATCCGTTTTACTGTCAGCGGCAACGGTGTGAACAAGACCGTTACCACAAAGGCAGACGGTACGGTAGATATTGAGCTTATGCCCGGCGTTTATATGGTCACAGAGGAAAATATTGAAAAATACGAGCCTCAGAAGGTGCAGCGTGTCACGATTATAAGCGGCGGCACATCTGCCGTTACTTTTTCCAACACCTTAAAGCGTGGCGATGTTCAGGTTATCAAATCCTCAGAGGATAACTTTGTGGAGGGCGTGACTTTCCACCTTTACGGTACTTCGCTTTCCGGCATTGCTGTAGACGAATACGCCGTAACGGATAAAAACGGTGTTGCGACCTTCAAGAATGTACTTATCAGCGGAAAGACACCTTATACTCTTGAAGAAGTGGACACCGCAATCCGTTATGTCATTCCCGAAAAGCAGACTGCGCCCGTAAAATGGAAAGAGGTTACAAGCCGCAGCTTCAACAATATCCTGAAAAAGTTTACTGTGACCGTTACCAAGAGCGACGCTGAAAAAGGACTCCCACAGGGAGACGCTTCTTTAGCGGGTGCAAAATACGGTATCTTCAAGGGCGAACAGCTTGTAGATGTGTACTATACAGATGAGAACGGTCAGTTTACGACAAAGGAATATATCTGCGGGGATAACTGGACGGTAAAGGAGCTTGAACCGAGCGAAGGCTATCTGCTTGATCCGACCGTTCACCATATCGGCGCAGAGCCGCAGCTTTACACGGTGGAGCATAATCTTACTTCCAATGATGTGCTTGAAACCGTAATTAAAGGCAACATTGCTTTAATCAAGCATACTGACGATGGGGAAACCCATATCGAAACACCCGAAGAAGGGGCAGAATTTGAAGTCTACCTGAAATCCGCAGGCAGCTATGGAAACGCCGATCCTGACGAGCGTGATGTAATTATCTGTGATGAAAACGGCTTCGGTCAGACAAAGGATATGCCTTACGGCATTTACACCGTCCATCAGACGAAAGGCTGGGAAGGTCGTGAGCTGATGAAGGATTTTGATGTGTTTATCTCTCAGGATTCACAGACCTACCGCTATTTGATTAACAATGCAAACTTTGAAAGCTATGTAAAGGTAGTCAAGGTGGACGCAGAAACCGGAAAGACAATCCCTTATGCGGGCGCAGGCTTCCAAATCTATAATCCTGACGGAAGCCTTGTCACAATGACCTTCACTTATCCAACTCCTACTACGATTGATACTTTCTACACCGACGCAGAGGGTTCGCTTGTCACACCTGAGAAGCTGCCTTACGGTAAAGGCTACTCTATTGTCGAGGTACAGGCTCCTTACGGATATGTGCTTGACAGTACGCCAATCTTCTTTGATGTAGAAGAAGCTAATTCTACAGAGGAAAGCGGGGTTACTTTAATCAAAGTGAATAAGGAAAATATGGCGCAGAAAGGCACGGTTACGGTAGAGAAATCCGGCGAGGTGTTCTGCGGCGTGTCTGCTATCGGCGGTGTGGACGCAGAAGGAAACGAGCTGCCGACTATCTATCAGCCATTGTACGAGGCACAGGGGCTTCCCGGCGCTGTCTATGAGATAAGAGCCGCAGAGGATATTATCACGCCTGACGGTACGCTGAGAGCCTCTAAGGGCGAGGTTGTGGATACCGTAACGACCGATGAAACGGGACTTGTAAAAAGCAAAGAACTGTATCTTGGCAAATATGAGGTGCAGGAAATTACTGCTCCTTACGGAATGGTGTTGAATAACGAAATCCATTCCGTAGAGCTTGTCTATGCCGGACAGAATGTTGCTGTTACCGAAACGGCTACCAGCTTCTACAACGAAAGACAGAAGGCTGAAATCAGTCTTGAAAAAACGCTTGAAACAAGCGAGCTGTTCGGAATCGGCAATAACGGAGAAATTCAAAATATCAGCTTTGGCTTGTTTGCCGCAGAGGAGCTTATCAGCACAAGCGGTACGGCTATCCCTGCCGATGGTCTGATTGAGATTATTACCCTTAATGAAAACGGCAAGGCAACTGTAAAAACTGACCTTCCGATTGGCAGCTATTATGTTCAGGAGCTTGCGACAGACAAGGCGTATATCCTGAATGATGAGAAGTATCCGGTTGTCTTTGAATACGCCGGACAGGAAACGGCAATGGTTGAAATTGCCGCCAACAACGGAGAAGCCATTGAAAACGACCTGATCTACGGCTCTGTTTCCGGCAAAAAGGTCGATGAGAACGGCGAAGCGCTCGGCGGTGCATTGATCGGACTGTTTAAGACGGACAAGGACGAATTTATAAAGGAAAACGCACTTATGACTACCGTATCCGCAGAGGACGGTAGTTTTTCTTTTGCGGACATTCCCTACGGCACTTGGTATGTCCGTGAAATCGAGCAGCCGACAGGCTTTGTGCTTGATGAAACTGTCTATCCTGTTGTGATTAGCGAAGATAAGCAGGTTATCGAAATTGAAATTGTCAACGAGTTTATTCGTGGCAAAATCGCTCTGACAAAGGTGGACGCAGATTATCCCGACAACAAGCTGACCGGAGCAACCTTTGAGGTTTATAAGGACAGCAACGATAACGGCAAGCTGGACGAAGCTGACGAACTGCTCGGCACACTCACCGAAAAGGAAATTGGGGAATATGAAATGAACGACCTTCTCTATGGTCGCTACTTTGTAAAGGAAACAGTTGCTCCCGAAGGCTTCCTGCTTGATGAGGGCATTTACGAGGTGTTCATCGACACAGACGGAAAGACCTATCAGGTGGAGAATAAGGCGGGAATCGGCTTTATCAACGACGCTATGAAGGGCAGCCTGAAAATCGTCAAGACTTCTTCAGACGGAAATGTGAAAGGCTTTGCTTTCCGCATTACCGGGGCAAACGGCTATGATGTAACGCTGGAGACAGACGAAAACGGAGAAATCCTGATTGAAAACCTCCGCATTGGAGAGTACACCATTTCCGAGGTAAACAATGCGGCTTCGGCAAACTATGTCCTTCCTGCCGATAAGCAGGCAACGGTACAGACAGGCTCTACCACGATTGTGGAAATGCACAATGTACTGCGTGATACGCCGAAAACCGGGGATGACAGCAATCCCGGACTTTGGGTTGCTCTTGCCGGAATTTCCGCAGTAGGCATTGCCGTATGCAGTGTTCTCTGCTTTAAGAAAAAGAAGAAGGGAGAGAATCAGTAATGGAGCTTAAAACCATTATTGCTATCGCACTGGTCGCTTTTATCATCGGCGGCTTTATTTTTTTGCAGGTGCGAAACAGAAAGAAGAAATAACGGATGGGGCGGAGCGAAAACTCCGCCCTTATTCCTTTTTTTGGAGGTATCTATGAAAACGCTGAAAACCGTTGAGCGCCGGGTAACGGAAATTTTGAGGGAACACCCCGACGCACGAAACGACGATATGAAGCTCTATCTGCTTGTGAGCCAGTCCTGCATTTATGAGACGCACGGAATAGGCACAGTAACTTTTGCTGATGTGATGACGAACTACAAAGCGTTCGGTATCCCCTGCTTTGAAAGTATCCGCAGGACAAGGCAGAAGATTCAGGCGAAATGCCCGGAGCTTGGCTGTTCCCCCGAAGTACGCAGGGCAAGGCACAGAATGGAGCGTGTGTATTCTGAATACGCAAAAGAGTGATGATGAATGATAAGGAGTTGATGTTGAAATGTCTGCTACGCTGATAGACCGTATTGAGATTAAAAAAGACGGCGTATATCTGTCCACACATTCGTCGGACGATGTAAGCTCTTATCGGACATGGAAAAGTGAAGAACTGTCAGAAGCATACAAAATGGACGGGCAGAAAGGGCTTGACCGTGAAATGTTCCGTATCTTTTATGAATATGCGGAGCTTGGAGATTTTCACAAAAGCACAGCAAGGTATTACCGCATTTCCAATCTTCCCGAAGCAAAGGCATTGCACAGGGAATGTTTTGACCGGATTGACGCTTTTGAAAAAAGCTGCCAAAGCCCCTCAAAGTTTCGGGCTTATGACCGTGAAATGAGGGAAAAGCTCTATGACGAACTTGCTGAAAAGTGTGGTGAATATGATAAGAAACAGAAAAACAAAGAGTATGAGCGATAAGGAGGATTAGGAGATGGCAAATAAAAAGCAGACAGCCGCCCTGACCTTGCAGCAGAAGGTCAAGGTGCTGACAAAACTTTTTGAGTCCGGCTGTAAAACAGAAAAGGACTTGAAGGCTCTGAACTTGCAGAGCATTTTACAGATTTCCGATATAACCGTACCCGATATGACGGTCATTACCGAGCTTCAGGAACAGGTTTCAAAAAACAGACTGTTCTCCTATTTGGGAGGTGGTGCAGATGAACAGCGCACAGACGGACAGGCACATCATTTGGAGTGATATGAGCCTTGATCCTGATGATTGGAGAGACGGCTATAAGGAATTTCTTGAAATCAACGGTCTTGACGATAATCCGAATGATGAAAACGAGCTTTATAAGTGGATGGTCGAAACCAACGAAGATTATCTTTCCGATGAAAGGACAAACCTCAATATCCAGCTTTCACAGCCCATTATCATTATCGGGGACATCGGCAGATGGAACGGCAGAGTTATGGGATACAAGATGATTGATTCCGGAAATATCAAGGACTGTCTGTATTCTGATACCGATTATACGGAATGGTATGTGGATAAGTACGGGGATTTAAGGGCGGACGCCGCCCACCACGACGGTACAAACCATTATCTGTACCGGGTGTTTAAGGATACGGCAACCGAAAGCCAAGTGGAAAACCTGAAATACAAACTTTACACAGGCAGGGCAACGAGAGCCGATATTACGAGGGTTACAAAACGGCTCGGTGACGAGATTGCCGCTGTTTACGGATTTCACATACCGAAACAGAGAGTGGCAAAAGAACAAGCGAGGTGATGAAAATGGATATAAAGACAATGACTGCTGATGAGAGAAAATACACCTACCGTCAGAGCCAGCAGATTTCAATGCAGACGAGCTTCATCGGCTATCTGAGGGCAGATTTTGGGAGCAGCGGAAAAGAGTTTTATTCCTCTTGGAATAAGTTTCGCAAGGACCTGAAAACCAACGAGTTCAAGGCGGAATTTGATGATGTTATTAATTCGCTCAGAGAAAATAACGGTATTCTGTCAGGGCGTGGGGCAATGTCAAAGTACTGCCATGATACGCCGGAAAGCTCCTTTGAAAACGACCGTAATGAGTATGGCATCCGTGTGGATACGGAAAAATACACTTACCTTATACGGCTTAATCCAAGACAGGGAGAATACAATCTGTACTGCTACTGCTATGAGAAACAATGGCTTGACAGGCATATCAGTCAGGCGGAAAAAGGTATCCGCTTTATTGATCCGCACTATAAAGAGCTGTTCCGTATTCCTGATGGAGATAAAATCCGCATTATTTTGAACAACGGCGAACCGCTTGACCGGGAGTGCAGATATATCGACGAGTACCATTTGGAGGTGGGAAATAACCTCTATCATATCTGCGAGTTTGCCGAGCGAATGGAGCAAGCCGGAAATATCGTTATTCCGCTTCGTTCTTCGCTGCCGGAGCAATGCTATATCTATGTGCAGACGGAAAACGAAATCGGGATTGTCAAAAAAGGCGAAAGCGGTTATTTCAAAACCAATATTGGCGGAGGAAAACCAAGCGAACGGAAGGCGTTAGCCGATGAATACAACAGCAAATCCGGCGTAACAAAAGCACAGGCGGAAGCGATGAAGGCAGGCTCTATGTTCGGCTGGCACACCCCCGCCGCCGATCCGAAGAATTACGATGAGAGCGGCACTCTTACAAAGCCGAAAAACAGAAACAAAGATTATGAGCGATAGGAGGTGTTTTGCTTGGCACGAAAATATGACCTGATTTCCGAGCTGTATGCCCGTACCTGTAAAACAGTTGTGATGAATCCGCAGAATTGGGAAGCGTTTCTGCGTTCCGCCTGCCGGAACTATAAGCTGCGCTTTGACGAGCAGCTTCTTGTTTACGCTCAAAGACCGGACGCAACGGCGGTACTGGAAATTGAGCGTTGGAACGAGAAATTTGGGCGGTGGGTAAACCGTGGTGCACACGGCATTGCAGTATTTGAGGACGCAGACCGAAGTAAACAACGGCTTATTCATTACTTCGATATTTCCGATACCCACGAAAGCCGCTTTTCCCGTCCTGTTCCCATTTGGCAGATGAAGCCGGAATATACGGAGGATATAATTGATACCCTTGAAAGCACCTTCGGAGAGCTTGATGATAAGAACAGCCTTGAAGCCGCTATCTTTAGCACCGCTAAAAATGCCGTGGAGGATAACATTCCTGACTATTTATCCGACCTTTTTTATTCCGTAGAAAACAGCCTTTTGGACGGAGTAAGCGAAGAAGAAATCTCGGTTATTTACAGAGATACGGTACAAAACAGCGTGGCGTATATGCTGATGTCCCGGCTTGGGTTGGATACCGAGGGTATCTTTGAGACTGATGATTTTAGGGGCGCTGTGAACTTTACAACGCCTGAAACGCTGAACGCACTCGGCTTTGCCACCAGCGATATTGCGGAAATGGGGCTTGCGGAGATTGCCCGTACCATTACCGCACTCGACAGGCAGAATCGCATAATTGCCGGAAACGGAAAAGCCGATTACAATAATACGAAGTAAGGAGGAAGTGCAGTATGGCATCCATAGTAAAAAGAAAAAACAAATTCTCTGTCGTTTATACCTATACGGATGATAAGGGCGACAAGCGACAAAAATGGGAAACCTTTGCGACCAACGCTGAAGCAAAAAGGCGTAAAGCGGAAGTCGAGTTCCAACAAGAGTCAGGTACTCTTGTTATTCCTGAAGCAAAGACCGTAAAGGAATTGCTTGAAGATTACACTTCGATTTACGGAGTGAACACTTGGGCAATGTCTACCTATGAAGCAAGACGAAGTCTGATTTTCAATTACATTAACCCGATTTTAGGAGATGTGAAGCTCTCCGACCTGAACACCCGAATGATGGAAAAGTATTATCAGAACTTGCTCAAGGTTAAATCGAGGGTGGTAAACAACCGCAAGCCGAATACGGAGTATCTGTCTTGCCACACAGTTCGAGAGGTTCACAAACTGCTCCGTAGTGCCTTTAATCAGGCGGTTAAATGGGAGCTGATGACAAAGAACCCTTGTGTCAATGCAACGCTCCCACAAGAGGAACACAAGGCTCGTGATATATGGGATGCACCCACTCTCTTTAAGGCTCTTGAGCTTTGCGATGACGATATATTAAGACTTGCTATTAACCTTGCTTTCTCTTGTTCCTTGCGAGTTGGTGAAATGCTTGGATTGACTTGGGATTGTGTTGAGATCTCCGCTGCAAGCATAGCAAACGGCACGGCTTTTATATTCGTTAATAAGGAACTGCAACGAGTAAACCGTGATGCACTTGAGAAATTGAATGAGAAAGGCATCATACTCAAGTTTCCGGCTTTCTTTGCAAGGACAAACACCGCCTTAGTTCTCAAAGAGCCTAAGACAAAGACAAGTACCCGAAAGGTATTCCTACCTAAGACGGTGGCAGAAATGCTCAAAGAACGTTATCAGGAAATTCAAGAATACAAGGAACTGTTCGGTGACGAGTTCCAAGATTTCAACCTCGTATTCTGTAATGCAAATGGCAGACCGATGGAGAGCCAAATCATCACCCGTGCATTGCAGAAACTAATCAAAGACAATGACCTACCGCCCGTAGTTTTCCATAGCTTGCGACATTCAAGTATTACCTACAAGTTGAAGCTCAACGGCGGTGATATAAAGTCTGTTCAGGGCGATTCCGGTCACGCACAAGTAAAGATGGTTACTGATGTGTATTCTCACATCATAGACGAGGACAGACGGCTCAATGCACAAAGGTTTGAAGAAACCTTCTACCAAAAGAAAAACCCGTCAGAGGTCAACGGAGCGACCGTAGAGCCGAAGAAAGAGCCGCAAGGCATAACCGAAGAAGCAATGCTAAACTATATGGTTCAAAACCCCGACTTCTTACAGAAGTTCAAAGTCCTGCTCGGTGTAGGAAACTAAATACAAAGCAGAACGGCAAGATCACAAAATGGTCTTGCCGTTTTCTTTTCGCTTTAATGTGTAGAATTTTTCATATTTATGTGGTATAATCAATTAGCTAAATAAGAATTTGACGGAGAGATAGTATGGCTATTATTAAAAACGAAATACCGATTTTGGAGTTTGATACAGAGCAGACAGCAGTTCTTAATCCCACTCATGAAAATCTTGGTTTGAACTTACCCAAGAAATGTGTGTTCGCATTTCTTGGTGCTTACATAGATGAATATGCCAGTAAAAGTGATACCAAACAGGTATCCACTTTTGAGAGTGCAACGAAGCATTATCCCATTTACATCACCAAATACAAGGGTGAGGACATTGTGCTTTGTCAAGCACCCGTTGGTGCGGCAGCAGCCACACAGATACTTGATTGGCTGATTGGTTATGGTGTAAGAGAGGTAATCTCGGCAGGTAGTTGCGGTGCTCTGGAAAAGTTCCCCGAAAGTACATTCCTCGTACCAAACAAGGCTCTGCGTGATGAGGGAACATCTTATCACTATGCGCCCCCTTCTCGATTTGTGGAAATCAGCGAGAAGGCAAGAAAAGCAATTGAAGAAACCATTCTTGAGCATAGTATGAAATATCAGGAGGTTATAACCTGGTCAACGGATGGATTTTTCCGTGAAACCAAAGAAAAGGTGGCTTATCGCAAAAGTGAAGGCTGTGCAGTTGTAGAAATGGAATGTTCTGCTCTGGCGGCCTGTGCTGATTTCAGAGGGGCAACCTGGGGTATGATACTTTATACCGCAGACAGTCTTGCAGATGTTGACAAATACGACGAAAGAAACTGGGGCGGTAATGCATACGAATATGCACTTACGCTCTGCCTTGATGCGGTTATCAAATTATAAGAACAGTTAGAATCAATCTTTTTTTTGTGATATAATTTTATTGAGGTGAATGAAATGAGGACTGAAAAAGAAATATACGATTTAGTTTTGAATTTTGCTTTTCAAGATGAGAGAATTAGAATTGTAACTCTTGAGGGGTCTCGCACTAATGTTAATATACCAAAAGACAATCTTCAAGATTATGATATTACTTTTTTTGTTATAGATATGGGAGAATTTTTGAAAAGCGATGACTGGCTTAGTGTTTTTGGTAACAGAATTATGATGCAAAAACCTGAAGATATGGAATTATTTCCTCCAGAAGAAAAAGGATTTTCTTATATAATGCTTTTTGATGATGGTGTAAAGATTGATTTAACTTTGTTACCTGTTTCAATGCTTGAGGAGTATCTTACTCGCGATAAACTTGTAAAAATCATGTTAGATAAAGATAATATGATTAAAACAGAAATAGTTCCCACAGATGAAGATTATTACATTAAGTGTCCAACAGAAAGAAAGTTTGATGACTGTTGTAACGAATTTTGGAATGTTGCAACATATGTATCCAAGGGCTTACTTCGTGGTGAAATACTATTTGCAATAGACCATATGAATGAAGTATTACGTCATGAGCTTCTTAGGATGATTAGTTGGTATGTCGGTACTGAAAAAGGATTTAATTTCAGTTTGGGTAAAAACTATAAATTTTTAGATAAGCATATTTCAAAAGAATTGTGGGATAACTTACTAAATACATATTCAATGAGTTCGTATGAAGAAATGTGGAAATCGTTTGATTTGTGTCTATGTTTGTTCAAAAAAATATCTAAAAAAGTGGCAGATTCACTTGGTTATAATTATCCTGATTATGATGAAAACGTTACAAAATATTTGGAAACACAAAAGAGAATTTCAAATAAATATCTTTATGGTAATAGGTATTGACAAATTCCAATTTAGCGAAGTGAGTAAAATAAATAAAACTCGGTAACAGACCGAGGTACAAGCGATTAAATAAAGGCATCTTGTGGGAATATAACCGTTTCCCTAAATCCGACCACCTTGCTAATTCCCATCTAATGAAACGGTCGAAAACGGGGTAAAATTAGCAGTAATTCCGTAACACAGCTTAACACTCAAAGTGCGAAAAAGCCTTGAAAATACGGGATTATCGGGTACAGGAAGTGACTCTACAACCGAGTTTCGAGGTCACTCCTAAGCGTGGGGTCGGAGGTTCAAATCCTCTCTGGGACGCCAGAAAGCACCG
>OBAG01000501.1_pt1 | contig 34773 bp, 29 predicted proteins | sample 1517701 | NCBI WGS metagenome assembly OBAG01 (sample SAMN04571702, study PRJEB22368) | human gut metagenome | biome: human gut; material: stool | host: Homo sapiens | place: Luxembourg | collected 2012-09-07 | reverse complement strand
TGGGACGACCCCAGTCGTCAGTACCGTCACCGTAGACGAGCTTGAAGTTCTTGTAACCGAGGGACTCCTGGCCGAGCTTCAGAGCCTTATCGGTCACATAGCCGAAGGCCGGAGTATAGGTGACCTGATCCTTCTGGATGGCCTGGAACAGCATCTCGGCAACGAGCTCACGGGTAGCGGGAGCGCCGAGGTTGGTGGTCTTGGCAACGTTCTTCAGGATACCGAGCTGCTCGGCATACTTGGCAACGTTCAGAGCCCAGTCAGCGCCGGAGAACTCACCGTTCTTGTCGTAACCGACAGCGCGGAGGATCATGGCGAGGACCTCATAGCCGGTGATCTTGCCGGACGGCTTGAAGGTACCATCGGGATAGCCCTTGACCAGCTCAGCGTTGGCGCAGTAGCCGATGTAGCCAGCGGCCCAACCGGCGCCCGCCATGTCGCTGAACTTGTTGTAGGTGGCATACATGCCGGACTTGTCGCTCTTAGCGACGTCGCCGGTGTAGATACGATAGATGATCGTAGCCACCTCAGCGCGGGTGATGTCGCCCGTGGGCTTGAAGGAACCATCTTCATAACCCTTGAACACACCCATGCCATCCAGGACGGCGACGGCCTCAGCGTAATCGGCGCTGATGTCCTTGTCATCCTTGAAGGCGCTGGCGCTGACAGCCAGAGACAGAGTCATGACCAGAGCCAGCACCATTGCGAGTAACTTTTTCATAGATGTTACTCTCCTTTCATAAATTTCCATCCTCTTGAAGCCGAACACCCGCCGAACCTCCCGCTTTCCCGTGGTTGCTGCCAAAATTTTCAAATCCTCAAATTATTGCAAAAACAATTGAAAATAAGAAAAATTCAGCAGAATCAACGCAAAATCGTTCAATTCGGTGGATATCGCATCCCCTTAAAGATGGTTCGTTTGTCAGAAAGGAGCAAGTTTCGGCGTTTCTCGGCTTACTTACCGTGGCATGCCGATCCCGTAACTAAGTCGGGAACGCACCGTTCCCCACCCTTTCTGCACTGTCACCTTACCACACCCAAAATTTCAAGTCAACGCTTTCGCCCCATCTGTAACACACTTGTAACAAACCGCCGCTTCTGTTACAGTTTGACATAAAACCCCCGCTTTCGCCATTATCCGCCACCACACACACATATAATATATAAGCACAGATATGAAAAAAGCGGCCTAAGCCGCTTTTTGTGATTTTTAGACCCGCGCAGCGGTCAGGCGGCAAGAAATAATGTTCCGCGCCGCCGCGCGGGGAGCGAAATTCCCCTTTTCCGGCCGCGGCCCGCCGAAAATAAGAAAAAGCCCGCTCACCTGAGCGGACTTTCGCCAATATTTTTTGCACAACCCCATACAACCGCAGTCCCCTTAGAAACAAAAAAGGCGGCTTTCGCCGCCTTTTTTGAAGTTCTTTACTGAATCTCGATCTGCTTCGCGTTCACCACCGCGCTCTTCTTCGGCATGTTCAGCTTGAGCACGCCGTCATTGTACTGCGCGGAGATGTCCGCGACCTCGACGCCGCTGATGTCGAACGCGCGCTGGTAGCTGCCGTAGCTGCGCTCGCAGCGGACGTAATTGCCCTTCTTGTCCTGATCCTCGTGCTCGCTGTGGCGCTCGGCGCGAATGGTCATCGTGTCGCCGTCCACATCGACGTGGATGTCCTCTTTCTTAAAGCCCGGCAGATCAGCTTCCAGCAGGTAGCTGTCGCCCTTGTCCTGAATATCGGTCTTAAACTCGCTCAGGCCGCGGCCCCACGAGCCGTCGCCGAAGAATGCGCGCTCCATCTGATCCCAGGGATCATAAGCCGCAACGTGATTGTTTCTGCGTTCAAAAGGTCTCAGTTCAAACATAATACAAAGCCTCCAAATCTATTCGGGCGAGCCGCTCTTGCAGCCCGCGTGGTTTACATTTCTTTCGTTCCCCTCGGAACAATTTTGAGTATAGTCACGCCCTGTGAACAAAAATACATCTTTTGATGAACAAATCTTTAACTTTAGCACTCTCACGCCGAGAGTGCTAAAATCGTGGTAGCTGCGGACCGCTACCAAACCGCTACCCGACCTTTCGCGCCCGCAAACCCTTGCAAAATCAGCCTTTTTTCGCCCCGCCAAAATCCCGTTTTCGGCAAATCGCTACCAAACCGCTACCCGCCGCGTCCGCAAGTCCTTGCGCATCGGGCTTTTTCCGCGCCGCTAAGGGGATGCGATAGCAACTAAAATCGCGCGTTTTCCTGCAAAACGGTCAAAAATGCAAGAAAATCGAAATGTTTTGCAACTTTTTCGGTCAACTTTCATTTTCGCCCGCGAACAGCAAAATGCCCGCTTTTCGCTGCCGGAGCGCTCCAAGGGGATGGAAATTTATGAAAGGAGAGTAACATCTATGAAAAAGTTACTCGCAATGGTGCTGGCTCTGGTCATGACTCTGTCTCTGGCCGTCAGCGCCAACGCCGCTTTCAAGGATGCCGATAAGGTTTCTGCGGATTATTCCGAAGCCGTCGCCGTCCTGAACGGCATGGGTGTGTTCAAGGGTTATGAGGATGGTTCCTTCCAGCCCCAGGGCAACATCACCCGCGCTGAGGTGGCCGCGATCGTGTATCGCGTGTACACCGCTGACGTCAAGGATGCCAAGGCTTCCATGTACGCCACCTACAACAAGTTCAGCGACATGGCTGGCGCCGGTTGGGCTCAGGGCTACATCGGCTACTGCGCCAACGCTGCGCTCGTCAAGGGTTATCCCAACGGCACCTTCCAGCCCTCCGGTAAGGTCACGGGCTATGAGGTCCTCGCGATGATCCTGCGTGCCATCGGCTACGACCAGAACAATGAGTTCACCGGCGCTGACTGGGCTCTGCATGTTGCGCAGACCGCGCAGCAGGCTGGCGTTCTGAAGAACGTCAAGGGTGTTGACCTCAACGCTCCCGCCACCCGTGAGCTCGTTGCCGAGCTGCTGTTCCGCGCCATCGCCGATGCCCCGATGGTCACCTACACCGCCGCTTTCGGTTACCAGACCGTGAGCTTCAACGGCAAGAAGGACAGCAACAAGACCTTCTCCGAGAACGACACCCTCGGCTACAAGAGCTTCAAGCTCAAGTCCGCGAAGGAGGCCGATGAGTTTGGCCGTCCCACCATCAAGTGGACCTATGATGTCGGCGACAAGTCCACCACCGTTGAGGTCGAGGCTCTCGCCACCTACACGGAGGCCGCCAAGAACTGCGACATCTATGCTGACTCCGGCCTGAAGAAGAGCACCAAGCTCGACGTCTACACCAACAGCAAGACCAGCGATGGCACCTACACTGTTGCTGACAACAAGGACGATTCCAAGCAGGCCGATCAGGGCCGTCTGACCCTCGTCTATGAGGATCGTCTCGTCAACATCGACACCTACCTCGCTGAGGTCACCAAGTTCGTTGCTGAGAAGACCGACTCCAAGGGTCACACCACTTCCGCTTACGCTATCGTTGACAAGGATGTCCACGGTTACGAAGGCAAGCTCGACACCAAGTTCGAGACTGAGGACGAGTTCAAGGCTGACGATATGGTTCTGGTCACCATCGCCAACGGCGAGATTCAGTCCATGGTCAAGGCTGAGTCCAAGAACGCTGTTCTGACCGACGTTTCCGGCAACAGCAAGAGCATCAGCGACATCCAGAAGGTCAAGGGCCTCGATAAGGCTGACGCTACTGTCAACTGCACTGCTACGTTCGCTCCCAAGACCATGACTCTGGGCAAGACCTACAACTTCTACTTCGACACCTATGGCAATGTCATCGGCGTTGATGAGCTCGCCAGCAACTATGCTGTCCTCGATACCCTGTACATGGAGCACAGCAAGGGTGTTGACACCGCTTACGGCGATCTGTACTTCTTCGATGCCGACAGCAAGACCGATGCTACCATCAACAAAGTTGAGGGTGATGATGTTGCTGATTTCGAAGTCTCTGCTTCCAAGAACAAAGACTATTACTACACCGTCTATGCTTACAGCATCGATAAGGACGGCGCTTACACGCTCGATGATTCCAAGTTCAGCAATGCTTATTTTGCCTCCTACAATAGCGGTGACAAGTACCTGACTGTTAATGCTACCAGCAGCAGTGCAGATACCCGTCTCCAGCTCAGCAAGGATACCAAGATCCTGCTTCAGACCAAGGAATCCCCGAAGGGCACTTTCACCGCCTACACCGGCTACGAAAAGCTGCCCAGCTTCAAGGGCTATGACGTTCAGTATACGACCGTCAATGGCTACGTTGACATGATCTATGTCTACGCATACGAAGTCACCACCCGTACCGTGTTCATCTATGACACCAAGGACTACACCTCCCACTGGAATGACGGCAAGCCCTATGCCACCTTCAAGGCCTATGAGCTGGTGGATGGCAAGCTGACCGACACCACCATCGACCTCTACTATGCAGAGGGTCAGGGCACTGCCAGCCACGGTGTTGATAAGATTGGCCTGTATAAGGTCACCATGGATTCCGACTACGTCTGGACCGCGATTGCCAAGTACAACGCTTATACCATCGACCAGCTTACCACGGATGGCAAGCGCGTTAAGGTGAACAACACTTGGTTCGATCTTGACGACGCTCTGGTTGCCAAGTACGAAGGCACCATTACCAAGGGCAAGATTGATGAAGAGTGGACTGCCAAGGATCTGGCTGAAAAGAGCCTTATCTTCGTCCAGTACGACGACAGCAAGGTCGGTGACACGCACGATGCACTTGTTGTTTACGATCTTCTCATCAAGGCTCTCGTGAACGACGAAGAACTCGGCGAGTACTATGGTCATCAGTTTGCTACCATTAAGGTCGACCTTAAGGAGTACGAAAAAATTTCTGTGGCTCTCATGGAGAAGTACAACTCCGATGGTACTGATGGTTCCACTGACCTGATGTCTGGTGTTAAGTACTTCGACAAGGACGGCAAGGAAGTTACCATGGACGCCGACAAGGGCACCAAGGTCGCTTATGCCGAGATTAGCTACTCCGGCGTTGTTACCGGTGATATCACTTATACCACCGCAAATCAGGCTGCCTATGCCGACGCTAAGCTGGTTGATAAGGATTCCTACTTCTTCACCAACCAGGATCAGTCTGCTAAGGTTGAGAACGACGATTCCGTCACTGGCATCGCCGGTACAATTACTGTCAATCTGAAGAACGCCACCGTCAGCGCTGGCGATCTGGTCACGCTCCTCAACAAGGAAGCTAAGGCCAACGAGAACCAGACCATCGCGGGTGTGTACAACACTCAGGATGTCGAAAGCTCCAAGGTTGCTGCTGATGCCAACCTCGCTGGCGACATGCTCGTTAAGGTTGTTGCTTGGGACAACAAGACGGTTGCTTACTACCGCATCGCTGTTACCAATGCCCCCACTGTCTAATCTCTGATTAGTGCAAAAAAAGAAGACCCCCTCGGGGGTCTTCTTTTTTTGTTCATTTTCACGCTTTCAATCCATACAGCACACAGCTTGCGCCTTTCAAACCCGTAAACTTGAATGTCATGCTCTGCATGGTGTTCCAATCAGCATCAAGATTCTGAATCGCACCACTCAAGCCATGAAAGCTGTCGTTTCGGTTCTGCGTCGGCGTGTGGTAGCCCGCCGCCACGCCGTACATCGCGGGAAAAATCCACGCGACGGTCGCCGCGTGGCCGCCCATCGCGTCGGCCAGCAGTCCGATGCTCTTGCTGTCGCACAGCAGCTCCACCCTGCCCTTGTCGCTCACGCCCGAGCCCGCCGCGTCCACCGTCGCAAACACCAGAAACGCGCGGTAGTCGGCCATGTTCAGCGCCGACAGGTCGTAGACGATGCTGCCGTTCGCCGCCGTCGTCGTGCGCGGTTCTCCGAGCGACACGAGCTTGATCTCCTGCTCCACCGCCACGATCTGCTCCTGCACCGCCGTGATCTGCGTGCCCACGCTCTCCGCGCTCGCCGCCGCGTTTGCCGCGTCGGCGTTTTTCTTCATCTGCGCGTCGATCTTGCCGAACGCATCGTTGAAGTCGTCCATCTTGATCTGGTCGGATTTGACCCATTGCGGAAGTTTGTAATTTGTTGTCGTCTCCATGCTCTTTCCCCCAAATTTTGATAATGTTGGAAAAGGCACCTCACACCCCCCTGAAAATGGGGGGACACTGCTGCATGATTTGCCTTTTCATGATACGCCGTATCATGAAGCAGCGTTGCACACAACGCGGCAAAAAGTTGTACCGCCCCCAATATTAGAATTCACGATACCGCAAATTGCCGCGTTTTGTGCAACGATCCCCGTTGCGCGCGGGAACTTTTTCGCCTATCATGCGTCTATAGAAGTATCCGAAAGAAACGAGGACCGAACGATGAAAAAGCTCCTTTCCCTCCTGCTCCCGCTCGCGCTGGCCCTTTCCCTCACCGCCTGCGGCGAAAAAAGCGCGGACGAGGCCGCGCGCCAAACCCCGCCAACACTGACGGTGACAAGTGCAAACGCTTGCAGCGTCACCCTCAAAAGCAGCAGCTACGACTGGACCTACACCCAGGGCCTACAGAGCATGACCGTCATTGCCTGCGGCGCGCACCCGCTGGACGAAACCTCCCGTGACATCACGCCTGTACTGGAAATGCCCTTTGCAGTTTCAGCCGCCTATTTCTACACCGTAACGCTCGATTTTGGCGATAATTCGGCCGATTCCGTCAGTCTCCGCTGTTGGCCGTCCGACGCTTGGGGCACCACCGGCATGCCGTCCGAGACCGTGACCGCCCAGCGGCAGGATAACGGCACATTCCGCGCAGAACTGCCGCAAAGCGACGGCATTTTCGCCGTCGACGCCCTCTGGGACACCAGCAGCGCGACCTACACCTTCTGCACGCAGGCGGAGGGGAGCGAAGAGCTCCACACGGGCGCGGTGCTCAGCATCGGCGAGAGCGAAGACATCCGCAAGATCGACATCTCGTGGCGCAGCGGCAGCGTGAACATCTATACCGCCGAGCAGAGCGCGCAGATCAGCGTGAAGGAGGAATCCACCGCACCGCTCGCCGAGAGCGAGAAGATGGTCTGCGCGATCGACGGCGACACGCTGCGCATCCACTTCCTCGGCGACGCTTACCGCGGCAGCTACGACGGGGAAAAGTACCTCGATGTAGGACTTCCGAGGGAACTGGTCAGCGCCGGTCACTTTGAGGAGATAAAAGTCGAAACAACGGACGCCTACACCATCGTGGGCGCGGACGTTTCCGGCAGGATCAAGCTTTCGACCGTCGGCGGCGACGCGCGCGTGATGGGTGCAACCTGCCCCACGGTCGAGATCGAGACGGTGAACGGCAGCGTGGGCGTGGTGGACGGCACATGGGGGAAAATCGAGCTCTCGACCGTCTCCGGCGCGATCGAGCTGGCGGGCGATGCGGAGAGCGCCGAGATCGAAACCGCGAGCGGCAAGGTGGATATCGCCGGCGCGCTCGGCGCGCTGGACTTCGAAAGCGTCAGCGGTGACCTGATTTTGGCTACCGAGCGTGCGCTGCGCCTTGATGCCGAAACGGAGAGCGGCAGCATCTATCTGACCCTTCCCGCGCAGGACGGGTTTACTCTCGACTATGAAACGAAAAGCGGCGCGTTCCGCTCCACGCTCACCGAGCGCGAAGGAGCGCTCATCACCTGCGGCGACCACGAAGCGTACTACACCGTGCCCGCGCTCGACGGCGGCGCGGTGAGCGAGCTGGAAATTTCGACGGTCAGCGGCACGTTGACGATCGATACCTCCTCCGGCAGCAACTAAAGCGCAAAAAAAGAGAGCGGCAGTGCCGCTCTCTTTTTTCGTTATTTCTCATCGATTGCAAGCCACGTCTGGTCGAAGCCGTAGGGCAGGAGCTTTTTGATGTGCAGGTGCTTTTCTTCGTTGTCCTTGTTCAGGCACACGACCTCCATGTCGGGGCCGAACTCGTAGAGCACCTGACGGCACGCACCGCAGGGGTAGCAGTAGTCGTCGCTGCGCCCAGCGATGACGATGCGCTTGAAGCGCCTGTGCCCCTCGCTCACGGCCTTAAACGCCGCGGTGCGCTCGGCGCAGTTCGTCAGGCCGTAGCTCGAATTTTCGATGTTGCAGCCGGTGAAGACCGCGCCGTCCTCACATTCGAGCGCCGCGCCCACGGGAAAGTGGGAATACGGCACATACGCCATGTCCAGCATGGCGACGGCCTTCGCCTTGAGTTCTTCTAACGTTGCCATAAAAACGCCTCCTCACCAGTCTACGCCAAGATCGGGACGGACTTGCGTATCCATGATGTCCTCGGCGTTATAGAATTGCAGATAGCGGCTACGCGCGTGGCGCAGCGTGGTGCCGTCCGGATGCAGACGGTCGCAGATGACGGCGGAAATGTCCTCCTTCACGTAGCTGAACGAGCTCGTACCGACGCTCGCGAAAATGCGGAAGCCCTGGCTTTGCAGGTACTTGAAGCGCTCGCCGGTCTGGTGCCAGTCGTCACCGTCGGGACGGCCGCCGTGGGGGTAGAACAGAATTTGCGTCGGACCGACGAGCGAGCCGACCTCGTCCGCCCAGCGCTCGGTGTCGTTGATGACGGTCTGGAGCGGCTTTGTGTCGAGGCGGATGTGGCCCCAGGTGTGGCTGCCGAACGTCCAACCGGTCTCCTTCAAACGCTGGATGACGGGCTTGACGGCCTCGATCTCGCTCGCGCGGTAGGCGTCGAACGCGGGGCGGTCGGGCGAATCTGCCGCGATGTCGCGGTCATCCTGCGTGCGATAGCCTAAAATACCCTGATAGCCCGTCAGCGAGAAGATGGCCTTCGCGCCGTTGAGTGAAAAGTCGGGGTGCTCGTAGACAAACTGGTCGAGAATGGGCGTCGCGTCGAGTTCCTTGGTCAAAAAGGTCTCATTAGTGTACGGATCGGTGCACTGCGCCCAGATCTCGCCGTCCTCGCCGACGACGAGCTTGCTCGTGAAGCCCTCGTCGAGCATATAGGGGTAGTAGTTCACGTCGTCAAAGCTGATGACGAGCGGCTTTTTGCCCTCTGGCAGCATCAGGGTGTTTCGCACCATGTGCGTGCCGGACTCGTCCGTCACCTCGCTCCACACGTCCTCCATCGCGACTAAAATGTAGCCCTTGTCGTACACGGACTGCAAGATCTTCTTGTACTCGTCCGCCGTGACCATCCAGTCGTCGAGGCCGTAGCGCTGATCCTGACTGGCATTGCAGTCGTGGAAAGCCCACTGCGGGTAGGCGATGATCGGGTGGAAAAAGAGGTGCTCCACCACCTGATCCGGTCCCCAGGCCTGCGTGAGCTGGTCCTCGGACCAGTAGTTGCGCACAGCGTCGTAGGGGTCAGTTGTATCGTCAGTATTGTTGTCGGTGTCGCCGCCATTCTCGTCCGTGACGGTCTGATCGTCGCCGTCGGACGGCGTCGTCTTATCGCCGCAGGCAGTCAGCAGCGACAGCACCATCAGTACGCTGAGCAGCAGTGCAAAAAAGTGTTTCATGTCAAAATCTCCTCTCTCAAAACTGCGCGGTCATTATAGCAGACTTCACTTCTTTTGACTATGCCTTTCGCGCTTTTGTTCCCATTTGTAACTATTTACCACAAATAATTAAAGCGTCACAGCTTTTCGCGTCCGCAGACGCGAAATGATTTCGAATCGTTTTTTGGCGCGACATGCGCGTGTCAAAAAACTCTTCTCGCTCCGCGCGTGTCGAAGCCGCCCTTTGGGCGGCAAGGCACGAAGCGGAGTGTAATTCTCAAAAAACAAGGGACACGGTTTCCGTGTCCCTTGTTTTTTGAAGAATTAGAAGTCTGCGTTGCCCACGGTGCGGGGATGCAGCTCCACGTCGCGGATGTTGCCGATGCCCGTTAAATACATCACCATGCGTTCGAAGCCGAGGCCGAAGCCCGCGTGACGGCAGGAGCCGTAGCGGCGCAGGTCGCAGTACCACCAGTAGTCCTCGGGATTCATGCCGAGCTCGCGGATGCGCTTTTCGAGCAGCTCGATGCGCTCCTCGCGCTGGCTGCCGCCGATGATCTCGCCGATGCCCGGAACGAGGCAGTCCGCCGCGGCGACGGTCTTGCCGTCGTCGTTGAGGCGCATATAGAACGCCTTGATCTCCTGCGGATAGTCCGTGACGAACACGGGGCGCTTGAAGATCTGCTCGGTGAGGTAACGCTCATGCTCGGTCTGCAGGTCGATGCCCCACTCGACGGGATAGTCGAACCTCTGGCCGCTCTCCTTTAAGAGCTTCACGGCCTCGGTATAGGTCACGCGGCCAAAGTCAGACTCGGCAACGTGCTGGAGACGCTCAAGAAGCCCCTTATCGACAAAGCTGTTGAAGAACGCGAGATCGTCCGGGCAGCGCTCCATCACGCGGCGAATGATGTGCTTGATCATCGCTTCCGCCACTTCCATGTCGCCGTTGAGGTCGCAGAACGCCATCTCCGGCTCGATCATCCAGAACTCGGCGGCGTGGCGCGCGGTGTTGGAATTCTCGGCGCGGAACGTGGGGCCGAAGGTGTAAACGTCGCCGAACGCCATAGCGAAGTTCTCGGCGTTGAGCTGGCCGGAGACGGTCAGGCTCGTCTTCTTGCCGAAAAAGTCCTTGCTGTAATCGACCTTGCCGTCGGGCGTTCTCGGCGGGTTCTCCAGATCCAGCGTCGTGACCTGGAACATCTCGCCCGCGCCCTCGCAGTCGGAGCCGGTGATGATGGGGGTGTTGACGTAGACGAAGCCGCGGCTCTGGAAGAACTCGTGCACGGCGTAGGCCGCCGCGCTTCTCACGCGGAAGGCCGCGGAGAAGAGGTTCGTGCGCGGACGAAGATGCTGGATGGTGCGCAGATATTCGACGCTGTGGCGCTTTTTCTGTAAGGGATAGTCGGGGGAGGACACGCCCTCGACCTCGATCTCTGTTGCCTTGACTTCGAGCGGCTGCTTGGCCTCGGGCGTCAGCACGACGGTGCCGCGCACGATGAGCGCGGCGCCCACGTTCTGCGCGGCGATCTCCTTATAATTAGAAAGAGAATTCGCATCCATCACGACCTGCAAATTGCGGAAGCACGAGCCGTCGTTCAGCTCGATGAATCCGAAGGTCTTCATATCGCGGATGGTCTTCGCCCAGCCGCATACGGTGACGCTTGCGCCGCCGTACTGCTCTTTGTCGGCGAAGAGCGCGGCAATTCTCACTCGTTCCATAATAATTTTCCTTCCTTTTGTGGGATTTCACGGGATAATAGAGGTATTATATGCCACTTCCCGTGCAAATTCAAGCCCCGCTTTGTATTGACTTTTGACAAGTTGTATGTTATGATGCAATCTTACCTCAAAAGGTAAACGTGAAACTTTCACCTATTACTTTACAGGAGGATTTTAACATGAACAAGTATCTGGATATCGCCCCCGAGGTTGCCGAGGCCCTTGCCGCCGGCAAGCCCGTCGTGGCGCTCGAATCCACCATCATTTCCCACGGCATGCCCTACCCGCAGAACGTGGAGACCGCGCTCAAGGTCGAGCAGATCATCCGCGAGGCGGGCGCGGTCCCCGCGACCATCGCCATCATCGGCGGCCGCTTGAAGGCCGGCCTTTCCAAGGAAGAGATCGACTACCTCGGCCGCACCGGCGCGGGCATCCCGAAGGCTTCCCGCCGTGACCTGCCTGTGCTCGTCGCGCAGGGCAAGGACGGCGCGTGCACCGTCACCACCACGATGATGATCGCCGACATGGCGGGCATCCGCGTGTTCGCCACCGGCGGCATCGGCGGCGTGCACCGCGGCGCGCAGGAGACGTTCGACATCTCCGCCGACCTCGAAGAGCTGGCCAACACCTCCGTCATGGTCGTGTGCGCGGGCGCGAAGTCCATCCTTGACCTCGGCCTCACGCTCGAATACCTCGAGACCCACGGCGTGACCGTCATCGGCTACGGCACGAGCGAGCTGCCCGCGTTCTATACGCGCAAGTCGGGCTTTGGCGTCGACTACGAGCTCGACACGCCGGAGCAGCTGGCCAAGGCCTTCCACGTCAAGCGCGAGCTGGGTCTGCGCGGCGGCTTACTCGTCACGAACCCCATCCCCGAGGAGTACTCCATGGACAAGGAAGTCATCGACAAGGCCATTGCCGAGGCCGTCGAGGACGCGAAGAAGGACGGCATTCACGGCAAGGCCACGACGCCGTACCTGCTTGCCAAGATCAAGGACCTGACCGGCGGCGACAGCCTGGATTCCAACATCCAGCTCGTGTTCAACAACGCGCGCCTCGGCGCGGCGGCGGCTGTGGAGCTCAGCAAGCTCGAAAAGTGAGATATTTTGTCATCTATCTCGCCGCGATCAATCTAATTACTTTCTGCGTCTACGGCGCAGACAAGCGCCGCGCCAAAATTCAGGGCGCGCGGCGCGTTCCCGAAAAGACCTTATTTGCACTCGCGCTGCTGCTCGGCAGCGCGGGTGCTCTTTTCGCAATGAGGGTCTTTCACCACAAGACGCGGCACTGGTACTTCCGGTTCGGCATTCCGGCGATCTTACTCTGTCAGATCGCGGCGGGGGTATATGTGTACGCGCGGTTTTTCGCGGCATAAAAAATTTTGAAAAATTTGAGATTTTGTGAAACAAAATCGACGCTTTCTGCGTCTAATCAGTGAGACAAGGGAAGACGGGCGAACGGGAAGATGAAGAATTTATGAATTTTGCATTTTCCTGTTCCCTTATTCCCCGCGGCATGGTAAAATGCCGATGTATGAGAAAGGCTCTGTGCGCGCGGAGCCAGATCACAAAAATGAGAAAGGATGAAGAAAATTATGAAGAAATTTCTCTCATCGCTGCTGGCGTTGACTATGATTTTAAGTCTGGTCATCGTTCCGGCAAACGCTGACAGCACTCCGTCCGGCTCTGCAACTCCCAATGTTTCCGGAGCTATGGGTTCTAACGGAGCTGCACTGGTGGATAATAACCTAACGTTCACCCTTACAAATCTTTCTGTAACTGATGACCGTGGTACTGTGGGAGAGACGCTTACTCCTAGTGTTACATGGTCAGTAGGCGGCCATGCCATTCAAGGCAATAGCTATAAGGTTGCTTCTACTGATAATGGTACTTTAAGCGTCACCTACACGGGTACGATTTCGTATCAGCTTACTACCACTACTGGCGATGGAGCAAGCGCATCCTCCACCACTAATGAGGCCGTTAATATTGAGGGTAGCACGTCTGTTACGGTTTCCAATCCTCAGGCCGATTTTAGTGCAGCAGCTAAGAAAATCACCTATCAGGGTAGAGAGTATTCCGTGCCTGCGGGCGCGACTCCTTCCGTCACGATTGACAAGTTCGATGGTGATCCGGATTTCAGTGCGTCGAACCTCGATGTCGCCGTAACAGGTTATACCATTACCAGCAGTAATGTCAGTTATTCTGGCAATACTCTGACTGTTAAGACCGGCAGCAATGCGAGTGATCCGAGCGTTGCCATTACTGTCAATTCTACCCCTGTTTCTGGTCAAACTCTTACCATCAATGATGGTAACAACATCACCATTTATGAAGGCCAGAAAGTTAACCTGACCGCTACTTATAGACGTACCGGCTCGCAGGCGGTGATGTATGCGTGGACCAGCACTCCTACTGGTGCATCCCTGAACAACAACACCAGCAGAACGCCTACTTTTGAGGCACCTACTACGGTTTCTTCTGACACTAACTATACGGTCACCTGTACCGTTAAGGAAGGCAAATCTATTGCCAAGACGGCAAATATCACCATCACGGTGAAAGATGACCCCTATTCCCCGGACCGCAACGGTGAAAGCTCCAGCAAGACCATTGCTACTAATGGGCTGACGAATTACTGCACATTCAAAGCTCCTAAACTTTACAGCTCTACTGCTCCCACTCATACCATCGACTATGGCGATTCCGGTTTTGATGTTGCTTGGGCAGTCGAGAGCGGCAGCGCTCTTGTCAAGACTGAAAAGCAGAGTAACGGTTCCTGCAAGGTGACCGCGCTGACCGCTGCCAGGTCTGGCTCCGCTACCATTACCGCTACCATCACCTACATGGGCAAGCAGTACCCTGCGCTTAAGTACACCGTTGATATCTCTGCTCTTGATGTGAAGCTGAGCTCCATCGTCAATGGCGATAGCGATAGTTACCGCCAGTCCGACATTCAGGATAAACTCGCTGATGCAATCAAGAAGCAGGACAGCAGCTTCCGCTACAACAATGTTAATACCATCACTGTTGTTGGTACGCCCAGCCGTGTCACCCTCAAGGATGGCAAGACCACGCTGAGCAATGGCAGCTCTGTCACTGATGGGTTCACCATCTACGCTGACGAGGCTTACATTGGCGATGCCAGCTTCCAGCTCAAGGTCAACAACAATTATGTTGTCACCATGTACCTGACTGTCGACAGCAAGGGCGAAATCAAGGATACTGTGACCGGCACTTCTGCTGGCAAGTCCGTGACCTTCACCAACAGCGATTACGATTACCTCTACATCTATGAGGGCAGCACCAGCTTCAAGTCCGACATGTACAACGGTGACTGGAGCAGAACCTCTTACGCCCCCAGAAGTTGGAAGCCCGTTGCTCAGAACAAGGACTACACTGTTTCCTCCAGCGCGTTCGACAGAAATGGCAAGGCTACCCTCTATGTTGTCGCCGTGGATGACGACATCGCTTCCACCGGTACGATCACCGTTTCCCAGAAGTCCTACGACATCAACTACAATGTTGTCGCGGGCAAGAGCGTGACCTTCAACCAGAAGGACTTCGAGAGCTTCCTTGAGGATTACGCCGAGGACAATGGCAATTACAACCCCAAGAAGGACGAGATCACCTTCGACCACGCCACGCTGAACAGCCTCCCCACCGCCAAGAGCGAGGGCACGCTGTACTACAGCGGCAGCGAGGTCACTTCCAGCACCAATAAGAGAGCCGAGTACACCGACATGGACAAGATGACCTTCGAGGCCGTCGCCAAGCCCAGCAAGGACACCGTCACCCTGACCTTCCGCGTCTACGGTGAGATCGAAAAGCCCAACAGCAGAAAGCCCGACAAGGTCGACTATTACGTCAACGTCGTCATCTCCGTCGTCAAGGAAGACATCACCTACACCGTCGGCATCGACGACACCGTCCAGCTGACCGCGCGCGACTTCGTCAACTTCCTGCAGGACGCCAGGACCTCCTACCGCAAGGCTGAGCTCGACTATGTCAAGTTCGACGTGAGCGGCAAGAACGTCTCCTCCTACGCTTACGGCGGCCTGTACCGCTCTTACAGCAGCTACTCCACCGGCAAGCTGGCCGACAGCACCGACAAGTTCTACTATGAGCCCTCCCGCACGCAGTACGACCTTGCGGACGTCGCCTACCACACCACCAGATGGGCCGAGGCCGGCAAGACCGTCTACATCCCCTTCACCGTTTACGGCACCAAGAACGAAGAGGCCTCCGGTACGATGGCTATCACCATCGCCCAGACGATGAACTTCATCGACGTCAAGGCGAGCGACTTCTTCTATGAGCCGGTCAAGTGGGCGGTGAACAACAAGATCACCAACGGCACGTCCAGCACGACCTTCTCCCCGTACAAGAACTGCAACCGTGCCGAGATCGTGACCTTCCTGTGGCGCGCCGCCGGTTCTCCGGAGCCGACCGTCACCCGCAACCCGTTCACCGATGTGAACTCCGTCAGAGACGCCAGCTATTACAAGGCCATCCTGTGGGCCAGCCAGAAGGGCATCACCGCCGGTACCAACGCGACGACCTTCTCCCCGTATCAGGAGTGCACGCGCTCTCAGATCGTGACGTTCCTGTACCGCTACGCGGGCAAGCCCAGCGGCTACTACTCCAACCCGTTCAAGGATGTCAGCTCCGTGAACGAGGCGAGCTACTATAACGCCATCCTGTGGGCTGTCGGCAAGGGCATCACCCAGGGCACCAGCACGACCACCTTCTCCCCCTACGCCTCCTGCACGCGCGGCGAGGCCGTGACGTTCCTGTATCGCTACGTCAACGGAGTGAAGTAACTTAAAAAATGCCGTCCCTTCCGGGACGGCATTTTTTATTTCTTGCGCTCCGCTGCAGCGCACGCGCCGTAGGCGCGCACGTTTGCGGAGCGAGAGGTGTTTTTTCTGACGCGCTTGTCGTCAGAAAAAACGATTTGAATTTATTTCGCCGCGGGAGCGGCGAAACTCTGCGAGGCGGTTGGGGTGGCGGGCCCCCCTTGCCCCCCTGCAACCCGCCCGACGAAGTCGGGCGGGTTGCGTTTACTCTTTTCTATTCTGTAAACTTTTGTTCAAACGCCTTTACGGGGGTTCAAAAAGCGTGTAGAATGGCAGCATCAAGATTTTAGGAGTGTTTTTTGTGAACAAATTCCGCGATGCCCTTTACCGCTTCATGTATGGCCGCAACGGCGTAGACGCGCTGAACTGGGCGCTCGTGATCCTTGAGCTCGCCGTGAGCATTCTGAGCTCGATCATCCGCGTGCAGGGCGTTTCCCAAGCGCTGTACTTTGTGTCGATGGTGCTGATGTTCATTGTGCTCATCCGCATCTTTTCGCGCAATCTCGCGCGCCGTCAGGCCGAAAACGCGAAGTTTCTGACCTGGTGGACGCCGAAGGCCAACGCCATCCGCGGCGCGAAGGCACGCCGCGCCGACAAGGCGCACAAGTACGTCCGCTGCTCCTGCGGCGCGTACTGCCGCGTGCCAAAAAACATCGGCAAGGTCGAGCTCACGTGCCCGAAGTGCGGCAAGAAAAAGGTCGTCAAAACGTGAAAGAAAAAATCCGTCCCGCGGGACGGATTTTTTTGTAAGAAAACCGGTTTTCCGCCGTCTTATAGGCAGAAAGGGGGTGAGGGCGCTGACGAATTTTGAAGAGGTGTACGCCGTGTACTTCGACGACGTGTACCGCTATCTTCTCTCGCTGTCCGGGAGCGAGAGCGTCGCCGAGGAGTTGACGAGCGAGACGTTTTTCCGCGCGATGGACGCCCTCGACCGCTTTCGGGGCGAGTGCAGCGTGCGCGTCTGGCTCTGCCAGATCGCGAAGAATCTCTATTATTCGCAGCTGCAGCGCGAGAAGCGGCTTGCTCCGCTCGAAGGCTGCCAGATCGCCGAGGAGAGCCACGAGGAGGAGTTAGAAGATCACAGCGCGGCCGCGCGCATCCAGGAATTGCTGCACGCGCTCAGAGAGCCGTACAAGGAGGTCTTCATGTGGCGCGTGTACGGTGAGAAGAGCTTCCGCGACATCGGCGCGCTCTTCGGCAAGACGGAAAACTGGGCATGCGTGACGTATCACCGCGCCAAGCGCATGATCCGCGAGGGATTGGAGGATGACTGAAATGGACAAAACTTGCAGCATCGTGCAGGATCTTCTGCCGCTCTACGAGGAGGATATGCTGCGCGAGGAGACGAAGGAATTTGTGGACGGGCATTTATCGCAGTGCGCGGCCTGCCGCGCCGAGCTTGACGCGCTGAAGGCGGACGTGAAGCCCGCGCCCGTCAGCGCGCAGCCGCTGCGCGACTTGAAGCGGCAGCTTCGACGCAAGAAGCTGACCGCCGTGCTGCTGGCCGTCACACTCGCGCTGACGCTGGCGACGGCGGGATTCGCGTATCTCACCGCGCCGCAGTATTTGCCGTACAGCGAGACAGAGTGGGCGATCTCGCGCTCGCCCAGCGCGCTCGCGGACGGCTCGGCAGCGGATGGGCTTTCTGATCTCAGCGGCGCGGAGAGCATCTCCGTCAGCCTGCTCGTGCCGGTCTCCGGCGCAGAGGTCACGAACACGCAGGACCCCAACAGCGGCAAAACCATCTACTTCATCACCGCATGGCGCACGCCGCTCGACACATGGCGCGGCGCATTCGACAAAACCGGGGGCGCCCCGAACACACACAGCGCAAATGATCGCACACAGCGCGAGGCGGACGCACTGCAAGGCGTGCTCGCCAAGGCGGAGTCCGCGCGCACGCTCTTCACGCTCGACGCCGCGAACTGCGCGGCAGTCTGCTATTCTCAGAACAACGGGCAGGACGATGTGCTGCTCTGCGGCAGCATGAACGGCGGCATCATTTCTCTGCCGCGGCTGGCGTTGGGCTATTACGTTTTGCTATCGTTAGCACTCTTTATTACGCTGGGTATTGCATTTTTCGCCTGCCGCAGGAAGAAAACGGGCAAAGCGCTCGGCTATCTCGCGCTGATTCCCGCGAGCTATCTTGCCGGTCATCTACTCGTCAAGGGTTTCACGACGACGAGCTACCAGATGCAGCGCGACTTCTCGCTCATTATCCTCGCCGCCACGCTGATCTACGCCGCGGTCATGCTGGCGATCAACCTCTGGCGGCAGAAGCGGGAGAAGGTGTAAAACAAAGAGGAAGAGACGCGAATGCGTCTCTTCCTGTTTTGGCGCAGCGGGAGGGATTCGAACCCTCGTGAGGTTTCCCTCAAACTGATTTCGAGATGTTTGGGGAACCACTCGGATAAAATCCGTAGAAAGTTTTTGAGTAACTCCCGTTCCCGAGTCCACTCGCACACACTCCTGCTGATCCACCTGATCGGAAACCTCCGGATGTGTTAGAAAAGCCGTAGATAAAACAAGGTACCCCGACAAATGGTATCAAAAAAATCCAGTAAAATCAAGGGGTTGCGAGGTCAGGCAGAGAAACAGCCTACACGATTTCGAATTATATGAACAAAGAGTCGCTGGGAGATATTAGGACGATTTAGGACAGCAAAAAGTCAGAGTTATCAAGGGTTTCCACTAACTGAATACATCAAGCCGTTCTCCCACAATGGCAGTAAAAAAGCCGTTTTTCAAGCAAAGTGTTAGAAAAGCCGTAGATGACGGCGGAGTGAATAGTCGTTTAAGTAACTATGGGTTCCGCCTCTCGAGTAGGACAAATTCCCAGAAGAAAGAGCCTGCTGTTGACAACTGGGGCAAATGAAATCCATGACAGAATAAGGAGAGCAAGAATGAGTACAGATTACTCGGCCTTACTGCTGGAATACCCTGCAGTCATCAGCAAAGACCAGTTATACCGGATTTGCCATATCAGCAAGCGGAAGGCGACATGGCTTTTAGAAAATGGAATCATCCCATGCAGGGACTCAGGGAAAAAGACACGGAGATTCCAAATTTACACGGCAGATGTAGTGAATTATCTGATCACATTAGAGAACGAGCCACAAAAGGTTGCAATCCCGGTTGGGATCTTTACAAGTAACAAATATCGAAAAAAGCGGGAGAACCCGGTGGCGCATCTGCCACGTTCTGAGCTAAAAAAACATCTGTGTTTAAAATGGCGCAGTGAGCCTGATGCCCTTACAATAACTCAGATTTCCAAAATAACCGGCTACAATATGCAGACGGTAGGTCAGTGGATCAGCAAAGGAAAACTTCAATATGTATCCTGTCCCGACGGAAGAAAGGTTGCGAAGCGGTGGCTCATACAATTTATGACTGATTATATACTGGCTTCTCCGTACCGCCTCTCTTATACCATGAGGCGCATCATGGAGGATCTGGATGGGTAGTGTCTACAGCGGCAGGTCATAAGAAACCTGCCGCTTTTTATGACTGTTCATATCTGTGGAAGGAGACAAGAAATGGCCAACAAATTTTTTGAAGAACTTTCAAGATGCTTGAGAAAAAAGGAAATTGAATCAGCAAATTACGAGGACAAGCAGCTGGAGGTGTTCCTCCACGGCCAGCCTGTCCTCTTCGTTTCACCGGCCAACGATGTGTTCCTGCTGCCTGCGGGAAGCAAAAACGAGGAGGCCAGTGAATTGTACCATCAGGTGGCCATGGCTGCGGACGAGGTATACAGTTATGTGGAAACGATGCAAAACGCCCCCCTGCTCCATGCCCCTGGCCTGCATGAGGACTTCCGCCTGCTGGCGGACTTCGGCGGCGCGGTGCTGGCAGGCCAGGAACGAGAAAATGGCCAGGGGTATCAATTTGTAACCTGGATTTGGGACTATGACCGAACTGGAGTCAGCCACGGTCACTACTATGAAGATGACTTCCAGAGCGCCAAGCGGGACTTTGCTGTCCGCTCCGGCCTGATCCCCAGAGCGCAGTTATTTACCCCGGAGGAACTCACAGAATTGTACCGCGCCGCGGAGCATTGGTTCTATGAAGGCCCGGAGCTGGACTACAAGCAGCAAAAAGCCATCCAGGAGGCCAGAACAAAGATCGAGTACACCGTCCCGGATCTCCAGAGCCGGTTGGAGCAGGTCCAGAGTCAGGAACCACAAATGAATTTATAGATCCTACGCTGAACAGGGCGGGGGCCGTATCATGTGCCATCAGGCAGATACGGCCCCCGCTTTTTTGTTTTCAGAGCAGAAAAAGCAAGTGGAGGAGGTGCTCCGTGTGGACCCCAAAAATCTGAACAGTTATGTCGGGGTGGTCAATCAACCGCCTCCTAAGTGGAGCAGCGTGAAGAAATGGCTGCTCCACATCAACTATGCGCCCGGCTATGCCCCGGAGCCGGAACAAAAACCAGTGTGCCGGCAGTTCTCCCGCTGCGAGGGCTGCCCCTATCCCGCCCACGGTTTCCTCTGTTGGGGCGGCGAGGATGACTGTATGCGCACCAGAGTAAAAAAACTGAACGAAAAGGAGTTGGAGCATGAGGATCAAAGCGGCTTTGTATAACGCTGATCACTTGGAATATGGCCTGGTCACTATCCCCTTCCCCATCCCGCAGGATCAATACAACGACACGATCAAGATGCTGGAGGCGCTGGATATCGGAGACCCGCGGGCAAAGGATTGTATGGTGGAGGAGATCGAAGGCTGCGTTCCCAGTCTGAAATGCCTGGAGGGGCACAGAATCAATGTGGACGAGTTGGATTACCTCGTCAAGCGGTTGGACAGTTTTTCTGACGGGGAGCTGGCACAGTTCCAGGGGATGGCAGCGAAAATGGGACTCTCCGATATGACCGACCTCATCAATTTGACCTTTTGTTGTCAGCAGGCCACGGTCATTACGGACTTTTCCGACTTGGAGCAGATTGGCCGGGATCACTACATGAACCTCCACGGCGGATGCGTCTCCACGGAGGAGCTGGAGGAACTGGATAGTATGGAGACCGCTCTGCTCCTGATCTCGGAAAATGAGGGTACCGTCACTCCCTACGGCGTCGTCTACGACAACGGGATGCAGCTCAGCCGGATCTATCAGGGAAGAAACTTCCCGGAGTATCTATATGAGGAGAGCCTGATGACTGTTTCACTGAGGTCCATCCACGACAGCGACGACAGCCGCGAGGCGGTTTGGCTGTACCTGCCCACATCAGAGCGCCAGATCGAGCGGATGCTCTGGCGGGGTGGAATGGAGAGTGAGGATTTCGCAACATTGGAGATCCAAATCAACAACTTGCCTGCCGCTGTTGAAACGGCCTGTCCCTTGGAACAGGAAAGCATCTTTGATCTCAATGCCATGTGCGCCGCCATCTCAAAGCTGGCGCAGGCAGATCAAGCCAAATTGGAGGCTGTGGTGGCCTATGCAAATCCGGAGAGCGCCGCTGAGATTCGCCGCCTGGCGGAGAATCTGGACCTGTTCGATTTCGTCCCCAATGTCCATACGCCAGGTGAGTACGGCAGATACATGATCCAGGACTCCGGCCATTTCGACTACGACAGCAATCTGGACGCATTCTATGACTACGAGAAGTACGGCCAGCAACGCATCCAGCAAGAACAGGGAATTTTCACAGAGCGGGGGTACATTGCCTATCAGGGAACCTTGTCACTGGATGAGCTGATGCGGAAGGAGCCCGCGGAACAATACCAGAGAGAGCGGGATGCGTCCATGGAGATGGGGGGACTCTCTTGATGCGGAAGGAAACCGATCTTGCCAGGGTAAAGATGATCGCTCATGTACTCCTTGATATGCCAATCGCGCAAACTCCGTTTTCACCAGCTATCGTCAGCCACCCATTTACAAGTACCGGGGTTACCGCTGCTCAAAATGAGGATGGCAATATCACTGTGGTCGACTTGCTCAACAACAAAGAAGACTATGCCAAATGGAAGGAGATGGTGGGCAAACAGATCGACAGTGCTGAAAACGCTTGTCAGGTATTTTTCCTTCTTAACAAGTCCTATTATCTGACCTTTCTCAAATTTACCGCCCCAGTCCTTTCACAGGAGGATCTGGGCCAATTGCTGGCTCATGCGTGGATCTTGGAGGAGTGCCCAAACCAAGACCGCAATGTGAGCAAAAGAGAACTGCTGACTCTATTCCATTCTGTCCCGCCGGAACTTCTGATGGACGAGGAGGAGTACGCAGTTTATCAGTCGCTGGAGGATCCTGTGACTGTCTATCGTGGTGTTACCTCCTACAATGCCAAAAACATCAAAGCACTGTCCTGGACGTTGGACCGGGATACGGCAGAGTGGTTTGCCTACCGCTTTGGTGAGGAGGGCACCGTCTATGAGGCTCAGATCCAGAAAGAACACATTCTTGCCTTTTTCAACGGTAGAAATGAGTCAGAAGTTGTGGTAGACCCCAAATACCTGGAGCAGATCATGGAGTCACCGGAGCCAGAGATAGGGATGCGGATGACCTGAATTTTCTCCACGATTTGTAGTAGACTTTCATCACAAGTTGTGGTATTGGTTGTGTTCAAAAAACAGAAACGAGGTGATCGAAGTGAAAAAACAAAGTAGTTTCCAACAGACGCCCCCCTTTGACCTGCGGCCCGCTTCCGTTGAGGAGGCGGGCCTTTTCTATTCCAACGATGAGCGGGACGAGGCACTGGGCACAGTGGGCCACCTCCGTATGGACTTCGGCTCCGGCGGGAAGGGATTCCACCACACCTGGTGGCCCCACAACGAAGACCGATTCAACACCCCGGAGTTCAAGGAGGCCCTGCAGAAATTTGTGGATGCCATGCGGCAGGACGGGCCGCTGAAGAACTTGGCAGCCATGAACACCTATTGCTGGCACAACGGAGGTGAAATTGCAGAAAACGACCGCGTCTACGGATTTATTTCGGAGACAGAACATTACCGTTTTTGCTTGCGCTGTACCCCCAGGCCGGGGGATTACCAAGGCTATCTGTATGTCTACGACCTGCGCCAGCAAGAGATGGCCAGGCAGGACAAGCTGGTGGGCCGAGTGAGCTATGCCAGCGGCGAGAAACAGGAATTCACCGATGCCGGGCAGTACCTCCAGGCCATCCGGGAGGAACTGCCCTATCGGGACACCACCGGATTTTGCTATGAGACCCTGACAGTCGCTCCAGAGGTGAAAAAGGCGGTGGACGACATCCTGCTGGACTTCGCCGGCGAGGAGAACCCCCGCCGGGTCTGCAACTATGGTCTCACTGAGGCCGGAAAGCAGGCCCTGCGGGATGCTGCGGACCCCAGCAAGCCTCACACCTATTCCTGGTTCGTGATGACTGACTGCAACACTTCGAAGGAGCAGATCCACAGGGCTTTGACACTGGATGGGGCGATACAGCTCTACCAAGACAGCGACCGGCCTGAGAAAAGGCTGGGCGTCACCAAGGACGAGATCGCCACGGTGGATTTGGTTCGATTTTGTGATGGAGAACAGCAGTTCTTTGAGGACTACCGCAGGCTGGAGAGTTTCCGGGATGACCCGGCCATTTCCGATGCAGCGGAGACTATCCGGCAGGAGCTGAAACAGACAGCGCCCCAAGAGGACATAACGATGGGAGGAATGTGAAGTGCGAGAAGTACCGAGAGAGTGGCTGGAGTTCATGCGGGAGCAGTATCCCAAGGGCAGCCGGATTCGATTGATTGAAATGGCGGACGATCCCCATCCCCTCCCGGAAGGTTCCATGGGGACGTTGGATCATATCGATGATCTGGGCACCTTCCACGTGAAATGGGACAACGGCCGGGAGTTGGGGGTGGCCATCGGGGAGGATCGATTTTCCGTCCAGCCGCCGGAGCCAACTCTTCTCAAGTTGTATTTGCCCCTGACCGCCGACTTTTACCCGCGGGACGAGTGGGGCGATACGTCCGAGGAGGGCGAGGAGTGGGATGGCCGGACGCTGCTGGACTACGAGGACCATATCCGGGGCGCCCTGGTCAGAAACCGGATGCCGGAGGAGAAAGAACGGGGCGTTATGCGCTGGTACGATAAACAGGACAGCCTGAATGTCAAAGTGCGGTCCGCGGAGTTCAACGCAGAGGAACGCAACGGCCAACTCTGGGGCGTGGCGGAATGCCGGGTAGTTGGGGAACTCTCCCCGGAGGAACTTTCCTCCCTAAAGGACTACCTCACCGGCCAGGCATCCGACGGCTGGGGCGAGGGCTTTGAGCAGAGAGAAATCGAGATTGATGGCGGCGAACTCTATGTTCACCTGTGGCAGTGGGACAACTGGAGCATCCAAACAGAGCAGGAGCGGTTCGCCCCCAAGGTCGCCGAGGGCCTGCCGGAGCTGTGCTTCTCCACCTTGGCCTCCAACGGCCAACTCATCTGCATCCGGCGGGGCGAGTCCGGCTACTATCCCTCCCAGTGGGATACCGGAGACAAAGAGCGCAACGTGGAGCTGGCAGACGAGCTGAATGAGCGGCGTGGCGTCACCCCCGCCCAGCGGCAGGCCATGGAGATCGGAAGCATGGCGGGCTGGGATGTTCCTGGGGCGGATCCTGCCAATTATGAAATTCAGAGAGAGGAACAGACAGAGGGAGGGATGACCCTTGGATAAGAAGATCTTCGAGGTGGAGATCAGCAGCGGCGGGCCCGAAAGCTATAAGACCTCCGCAGTGCTGACGATGCCGTGTACCCAGGCGGAGCTTTGTGACGCGCTCCAGAAGGCCCGTGTCCAGGACGTCAAAACTTGCCGCAATGAGCTGACCAGGATCCGCTATCCCGGTATCACAGCGGATATGATCGGTCGGAATGTGGATCTGCTGGAGTTGAACCTGCTGGCCCTCCGACTGACCATGCTGGGTGAGGATGACCGGATGGGGCTGGACGGCCTGCTCCAGATCGAGAAGGAAAACCACACTGCTCCCTTTCCCCTCTCCCGCCTCATCAACCTGACCTTCAATGCGGATATCTGCCTTCTGGCGCCCCAAGTCTCCAATACCCAGGAGCTTGGGGCGCTTTTGTATGAGGGGGAGATGCTCTCGGAGGAGGCCATGGCCCTGGTGGATACCATGGAGGAGGACAGCAGCTTTCGGGAGAGGTTGCTGGAGCTGCTGGGGGAACAGCACCAGGAGGAGCACAGCGGTGTGTTCACCAGCCGGGGCTACGCGGAGCCTGGCAGTGACTTCAAAGAGGTATATCGGAAGGGCGAGATGTTCTGCTTTGCCCGCCCCAGCGCCCCGGTGGTGCTGGAGGTACGCAAGGGATTTTTTGACGATCCCAGCTATGATAACGATAAGACCACTATCTTGAACCTCCCCGCTTCAGACGCCGACATCTGGCGGGCAGTGGGAGAGGTAGACGCGGCCTCACTGGACGAGTGCGCCTTCCGCTGTATCGACTGTGAGATCCCCTCTCTGCGAGATGCGGTCGATGACGCCATCGAACAGGAGGGCGGCATCGGCATGGCAAGCGAATTCGCAGCAAACCTGGCACAGAAAAAGCAGAGCTGGCATGAGGCGGACTGGGTCAAGTACAAGGCTCTGCTGTCTGTGGCCGGGTGCCCCAGCCTGCAGGACGCCATCCAGCTCATGCACGGTCTGGACGATTACGACCTCCGACCGGATGTGGCCGCGACCTGGGATTATGCGGAGGTGGTCTTGCGGGAGAAGTACCCCAATCTGGCCAGCCAGGATACCGCCAACATCCCCAAGACCATCGAGGACAATGGCCGCACCCTGACCCTCCAGAACATCAGCTGGCAGACGGACAATACCGCCAATACTGACGGATACGCCATGGGAGACCGCTTTACGGCAGTCGCCACCTACACCGGCAGCGCCACCAGCAGCTATGTGACCGGCTACACCGTCACGGCGGACTACACCGGCACCGTCAGCCGGATCGCCCTGAATAAGACCCGCTATGTGGCCATCTTCGAGGGTACAGCCATAGAGCCGCTGGCGCCGCTCCCTGATTCGGGCAGCAGTCCAGTCCAGTTTAACTGGGCCTATATCCTGGTGCCGCTGGGTGTGGTATTCGCCGCGGGCGGCGTCATTGGCGGATGCCTGCTCTATAAACGCCGGCATGAGAATGATGAGGAGGGATCCGAATGAAGAAACTGAGTATTTTTCTCTGCCTGATGTGCCTGACCACCGCCCTGTCGGTTCCGGCAAACGCGGCGGGACCTCTGGAGTATTCCATCGACGCGCCGGGCGATCCGGACTACGGCACCCCCACCTCCTTTGAGCCGGTCATCACCGCGGATGGAGGGGCAAGGAAGAATGAGGACGTCAGCAAAAACGCCGCCCTGATCCCGCCTGGATTTGGTACCGCCAGCGCCGATACCCTGAACACCGGGACGCCCCTCACCCCCAACCTGGCGCCCGGATCCATGCCCGCCACCGGCGCGGTGGTCAACGGCACCTCCGCCCCGGTCTTTGTCCCTGGAAGTACGATCCCCACTGTGAATACCCCTGCTGCCCCGGAAACATCGGCTCCCTCCACCGGCTACACCGAAGTGACAAGCGATCTCTATTACTCTGGCGGTCACTTGGGAACGCTGAAGATCCCGGCCATCGGTTTGACTGTGAAGGTCTATGAGGGCACGGACAGCAAAACCCTGGCCAAGGGTGCCGGTCACTTCGAGGAAACCTCTATTTGGCGCGGAAATATTGCGGTGGCGGCGCACAACAGGGGCACCAACAACCACTTTGGGAAGATCCATACCCTGGAACTGGGGGACGAGATCACGCTGACCACCAAGCTGGGGACCCGCACCTATGAGGTAGTGTCCGTGGCCAAGGTCAGTGAGACCGACCGGAGCGGTCTTGCCGCCACCACAGAAAACATGATCACCCTCTACACCTGTGTGATGAACCAGAGAGACTACCGTTGGTGCGTCAAAGCAGTGGCCCAATAAATACGCGGCATAATAACCTTGCGTTTCTATCATACTTATGATATAGTATTGATAGAATAGTAAGGAGGTGCTGTTGCTGTGCAGATCAAGGCTTCTACCGCGCTGCGAAATGAGTATCCCAAAATTTCGGAGCTGGCCCATGCTTCTGGAGAACCCGTTTTTATTACGAATAAAGGTGAGGCGGATCTGGTCGTTCTCAGTATAGAGGCATTTGAGGAACGTGAGAAGATGTTGGCACACCGGGCCAGTATTCTGGAGGCCGAGTTTTCCCGTCTCTCCGGCGCTCCGACGTATACCATGGATCAAGTCAATGCGATGGTAAAGGAGAAGTTCCGCCATGCCCAAAGCGAAAATTGAATTTCTCCAGGCGTCATGGCTGGATATTGACCGGATCTCGGATTTCTATCTGCGCGAGGTCGGTCCTGTATCCGCCGAAAAAGCCATCGATGAGATCATGGAGCATATCGGGATACTTGGTGAGCATCCTTATGCCGGACCGCTTCACCCAGATCCGGTGCTGGCCAAACAGGAATACCGCAAATTGGTGCTGACAAAAACCTATATTGCAGTTTACCGGGTTATTGGCGATACGGTCTATATCTATCGTGTTGTGAACGGAAAAACGGATTACCCAAGCTTATTCAAGTGATTTTCTGCAAGAGGGCTGTTCCTTTATAGGAGCAGCCCCTCTTTTCTACATCTGACAATCGCTCCGTGCTTTTCTCCGTTTTGCCAGTAATCTTTCTCTCGACTTTCGCTCGATTTTTCGGTATTGTGAGCTTAAAGAAATCGGCCACAATACTGCAAAGGAGGAACGGAGTTATGAGCAGAAAGAAAAATATCCTGATGGCCTCAGCGTGCATCGTCTTGGGCATGGCCCTGGCGGGCCCTGCGGCGCACGCGGCGGAGGAAGTCCTGACGGCGGTCCGCAGCACCCACCAGTTCTATCTGGATGGGGAGCAGATCCAGTTGGAGGCATACCTCATCAACGGCAATAACTATGTGAAACTGGCAGATGTGGGCGAGGCCCTGGACTTCAACGTCTATTGGGACGACGCGGTGCGGATTGAGAGCGGCGCACCCTACACCGGCCGCGCCTCGGAACAGGCGTCCGACCTGGAGCAGACGCGCCAGGACATCGCCGCGCTGGTCAATCAGGTGCGGCGTGAACACGGGCTCCCGGAGCTGGCTGTTGACCAGCGGCTGATGACTGCTGCCCAGGAGCTCTCTGGGAGGAAATACACCTGGCACCACAATCAGGAGGAGTGCGAGGCAGTGGCAAGAGCCGGATACCCCTATGGATTCCGCTCTACGCTGGCCCCGGCTCCACACAGCATCCGGCCTATGACGTCCAGGGGATCATCATCGGTAATCTCACCGTCACCCATGAGCAGTATGAGCTGACCGTGAAGAAGGTGGACGCCACCAACCCCAGCAAGGGGCTCCCCGGCGCCCGGTTTCTCATTCAGAATGCCAATGGGACCTACTCCAAGGAGGTCGTGACCGGGGCAGACGGAACCTACACCCTCTCCCCCCTGGACGCAAATACCTATTCCGTCACGGAATTGGAGGCCCCGGAGGGGTACCAAATCGACAACCCCGGCCCCCAGTATGTGGTCCTGCCCAATGAAAACGGCAAAACGGTCACGGTCACCTTCACGGACACCCCCGAGATCACCAGCGAGGGATCCATCCGCAAGGTGGATGCGGACGATCCCACCAAGGGGCTGGCCGGCGCCGTCATCCGTATCGGCGGTGTGGATAACAGCTTTACCGGCACCTACACCACCGGCGCAGGCGGCTATCTGGAGGACGTCCCCTGGGACACCATGCCCATCGGCTCCTTCGTGGCAACAGAGGTCACCCCGCCCACTGGCTACACCACCAGCAGCGATCCCAACAAAGTCCGCCAGGAGTTCTACTGGGACGGCAAAAGCGATGTGGATCTGGTCTTTGAAAATGATGCCAAGGTCAAGATCGAACTGCTGAAGGTGGACGATTCGGACAGCCCCATCGAGGGTGCTGTCTTCAATATCCTGAAGGACGGCCAGATCATCGGATCGGAGGCCACGGACGCCTCCGGCATCATCACCGTCACCGGCATCACTGAGGGCCTGTATGCCTTCGTAGAGGTCTCTGTCCCTGCGCCTTTTGCCCGGCTGACGGAGCCGGTGGTCGTCCATGTGGATCAGGCGGATATTGACGGCGGCACGATCTCCGTCACCGCGGTGGACCACGAGTTCCCCAATCTTACCATCCTCAAGCGGGACGGGCAGACCGGGGAAGTGGTTCCCGGCGCGGTGTTCGAGGTGAAGGGCATCCACCATGGCTACCACACGGACGTGACCACTGGGCCGGATGGCACCGCCACCCTGACTGGCCTCCCCGTAGACAGCTATGAGGTGACGGAGATCTCCGTCCCGGACCCCTATGTGGTGGCGGCAGAGCCGACCCAAACCATCTGGCTGGGCCCTGGTGATGATCAGCAGCTCATCTTCGACAATCTGAAGCAGCCCCAGCTCACCATCGCCAAGGTGGATGCCGCGGACTCCACCACCCCTATCCCCGGCACCGTGTTCCGCATCGAGGGTGTGGACAGCGACTACCTAAACACCGTGACCACCGGGCAGGATGGCACCGTCACTCTGCGAGTGGCTCCCGGCACCTTCCGGGTCACAGAGCTGTCTGTCCCGGCCCCTTATTATCTGCCGGACAAGGACGCGGACCGGGAGCAGACCATCTCCCTGAATGCAGGGGATGAGAAAAAGCTGGTCTTTGAAAACCACAAGGCCCCGGAGCTGACCATCTACAAGGTGGACTCTGTCGCCGGCGCTCCTGTGGAGGGGGCTCGTTTCCATGTGACCTACACCTCCACCGGCGAGGCGGCAGACGCACCTGAGAGCTACGATTTTGGGGAGATCCTCACCGATGCCAATGGCGAGATCAAGCTCCACGAGCAGGGCCAGCGACTGTACCCCGGCGAGTTCACCATCGAGGAGGTGGCGCCCGCCCCTGGATTCCAGCTCAGGGAGCCCACCAAGCAGACAGTCATCCTCCATGGCGGCGAGAGCAAGACGGTGCAATTTGAAAATGTGCCGCTCAATGCCATCATCGTGGAGAAATACGACAGCGTCACCGGCGAAGCCCTGGCCGGAGCCACCTTCCAATTGAGGTTCCTTGGCGGCACCAGCGGAACAGGCGGTACCATCATCGGTCAAAAAGTGACCGGGAAAAACGGCACCGCCATCTGGACCGGTCTCACCGCGGGCACCTATATTTTGGAAGAAGTCGATCCAGCGGATGGCTACAGCATCATCCAGAGCTCCGAGACCGTCTATTTGGCTGACAGCGGAGAGCAATCGGTCATTACAGTCCGGTTTGAAAATATGCCGGACGGGAACCTGCTGATCCGCAAGGTCTGCGCCACCAATCCCAGCGTGACCCTTCCCAATGCGGAATTTAAAATCGCATATGCGGACGGCACCCTCATTGGGGACTCCAATGGCATCTACCGGACGGACGAAAACGGCGAAATCCTGATCGAGGGTCTCCAGCCCGGAAAGAGCGTTGTGGTGACGGAGACCCAGGCCCCTCCGGGATTCCTCATTGATACCCAGTCTCAGACGGTGCAGATCAAAGAGGGCCGGACGGTCAGCTTAACTTTCAAGAACCAGCCCAAGGGTGAGCTGATCATCCAGAAGCGGGACAGCGCCACCGGCCAGCCTCTTCCTGGCGCAGAATTCAGAGTGACGACAGCCGCCGGCTGCGAGGTGGGCCTGGATGGAGTCATTGGAGACTCCACATTGACCCAAAACGGAATTTTTACTACCGATTCGGCAGGCGAGATCCACATCACCAATCTGGCACCCGGCGCATACGTCATTTCGGAGATCCGGAGCCCGTCCGGATATGTTATGGATCAGGCATCCACCAATGTGGTCATCGGGGAGGGCGGCGATACCCAGACGGTGGTCATCACCAACTCCAAGGCCGGGTCCTTGGTCATCGACAAGCGGGATTCCCTGACGGGAGAGCCCCTGGAGGGGGTCACCTTCAAAGTGACCACCAGCACCGGCGAGTATGTGCCAGACGAAAACGGCTACATCTCCAGTAACGGCCTCTATAAGACCGACAAGGACGGCAAGATCCAGATCGATGGAGTGGTAGGCACCCTGGTGGTCACTGAAACAGCCACCATCCCCGGCTACTCCATCGACCCCGCTACCCAGACTCAAACGGTCCAGGTCAACCCCAACGACACGCAAACGCTGACCTTCTACAACACCCCCAGCACCACCCTGGTCATTGAAAAGTATATCGAGGGCACCACCACGCCCTTGGAGGGTGTGACTTTCCTGGTGACCGATTCCAGCGGCGCGGTGGTGGGCCCCTCCAACGGCGAGTACATCACCGACGAGAACGGTCGCATCGTCATCACGGATCTGGAGCCGGGCACTACTGTCACCGCGCGGGAGACCAAGACGGTGGAGGGATACATCCTGGACACCGCACCCAAGTCCATTGAGATCAGGGCGGGCGAGGTGCAGACTTTGCGCTTTTATAATGAGGCAAAGGGAACCCTTGTGATCCGGAAACTGGACTCTGTGACCCATGAGCCTCTTGCCGGTGTGGAGTTTGAACTGACCTACGCCGAGGGCGGCTATGTAGACGACGCCAACGGCCACCTGTCCAGCAAGGGCCTCTACAAGACCAATGAAAATGGTGAGATCATGATTTCCGGCGTCACCGGCACCATCGTGGTCAAAGAGACCCAGACGATCCCTGGGTACACCATCGACCCGGCTGGCCAGAGTCAGACCGTCGTCGTCAACCCCGCGGACACCCAGACGTTGACCTTCTACAACCAGCCCATCGGAGGCGTGGAGATCATCAAAGTCAACGAGGCGGACCGGACAGAGCGTATCCCCAACACCACCTTCGAGATCCGCAAAGTGGACGATGAACTCATCGACACCGTGGCCACCGGCGAGGATGGCCGCGTCTTTGTCTCTCTGGAGGATGGTGGCTACTACGCCGTGGAGACCGAGGCGGCAGAGGGCTTCCAGGTGGATCCCACACCCCACTATTTCGAGGTGGAGGACGGCAAGACCGTCTCCCTGACGGTGACCAACAAGGCGTTCAGCGGCATCCTGATCCACAAGATCGACGCGGATACCCGTGAGGGCATCTACGGTGTGACCTTCCTGCTCTATGACAGCAATAAGAATCCCATTGGGCAGTACACCTCGGATGACCGGGGCTATGTCTATATCGACGACCTGCCCAGCTCCGGCCGCTACTACCTGCGGGAGCTGGAGAATGAGGGCTACATCGTGGATGAGCAGCTCAAGACTGTCTATGTCACCGATGGCACCACCACGGAGATCACCTGGGAGAACACCGCCATCACCGGCCAGATTCAGATCACCAAAACCAGCGCGGACTACAACTCCATGAACGGCTGGCCCGCCGGGACGCCCATTCCCAACACGGAGTTTGAGATCTACAACGCCCGGACCGGCAATTTGGTGGATACCATCAAGACAGACAAGAACGGCGTTGCCTCCTCCCGGCCTCTGCCTCTGGGCCGGTACAAAATCGTGGAATCCAAGGCGGCGGACTTTTACGGCCTGGACCAGACGCCCATCGAGGTGGAGATCGAGTACGCCGGCCAGATTGTCAAGGCGGCAATGACCAACAAGAGCCTCTACACCAATGTCTCCATCAAGAAGACCGGCTATGTGGAAGTCATGCCTGGACAGCAGATTCGCTATGATTTCAGCGGCATCGGCAACAACTCCACCACCAGTCTGACCTCCTTCTACTGGCGCGACACCCTGCCTACCCAGGCGGTGCGGCTGGACAAGATCGTCACCGGCACCTACAACGTCCCCGGTAACTACAAGGTGGTCTATAAGACCAATCTGAATCCCAACTACCGGACCATGTACGACAACCTGAGCACCCAGCAGAACTATGTGCTGGACGCCTCTCCCGCCGCCCTGGGACTGGCCTCCAATGAGGTCATCACCGAGTTTATGGTGGTGTTCGGCGTGGTTCCCGCCAACTTCCGGCAGGTAGAGGCGCCGCAGGTGTACTGTAATGTGGTCTCCTGGCTCACCGGAGGCACCCAGTTCGTCAACCAGGCGGACGTGGGCGGCGTCTACAACGGTCAGTGGATCATGGCCACCTCCCGCTGGGTAACCAAGGTCTACAAGCCCGCGGAGCCCCTGCCCCGTACCGGCTACTAAGCAGCAGCCATATCATTCGATCCAGAGGGCCGTCCCACGGGGCGGCCCTCCATTCTTTTTTATAGGAGGAAAACGATCATGAAACGCAAGCGCATTTTTCAGATATTCCTCGTTGTTCTCTCTCTGGCCCTGTGCCTCTGCGTACCTGCTTTTGCAGCGGGCGGGGATGTGGCCGGCGCGGTGGAGCAGACATGGACGGACGCCTCCAGCCAGATCAAGACCGTGGTGGACAATGTGGTCTTTCCCGCTTTGAGCATGGTGCTGGCCATCGCCTTCTTCGCTAAACTCGCCATGGCGTACTTTGATTACCGCAAGCACGGCCAGTTCGAATGGGCTGGGCCTGTGATCCTGTTCGTCTGCCTGGTCTTCGTCCTGCTGGCCCCCAACTACATTTGGGGCATCATCGGTATTTAAAGGGAGGAGCGTATGCGGAAGGAAGAATTTGAATCCCGAATTCGGGAGCTGCTGCCCGATGTATCAGAAAAGGCTATGGATCACACGGCCTCCTACGCCGAGGAATTGGAACGGGAAGCGGAAGAATGTGCCGAATCACTCTACGACGCATTCTATGTGGAACTGGCCTTGGTAAAACGGGATCATGGCGCCGAGATCGCAAAGGCGATCTTCGACTGCGGAGAGCATTTCACATTCAACTTCTTTGAGCTGCGCGGTGCGGCTCATCTTTTAGCTCATGGGTGGTCAATGGAACAGGTCGAGGCTTATACCGTGGAAAACGGATGTGACGCTACGCCGGAGGAGGCACTGGAATCCCGTTCCGCCCTGCAAGCATTTCAAAACGGGGATCCCAATTTTCTTGAAGTACCAGAAACAGAGATGGGACCGGAAATGGGGTGAGGTCTTATCTTTATTCTGGATTTTGTGGCCTCCACTGTCATGGACAACCTCATCGACTGGTTTTATGGCCAGGTAGTAAGCTGGACCTTCTGACCCTCAACCGCACCGGGCTGGATGACGCCGGTCTGCTCCAGGCAGCCTCCATCCCAAAACTCTCCCACATCCAGATCGACCATACCGCTGTGACATACGAGGGCCTGCTGGCCATCGCCGGCAACAGCCGCATCGAGCCGGTGGCCCATGTGCAATTCACCAAGGAGCAGATGGAACACTTCTCCCAGCTCCAGCGGGAAAAGGCCAAAAAGCCCGTCCAACTGGACGAACAAGCGGCGGCGGAATGCCGCAGGGTGTTGTCCGCCTTCTTTGCGGAAATGACAGAATGGGAGCAGTACATGGAGCAGGCCGGGTTTGAAGATGCCGAGGCTGTGCCCCGCCTGCTGGCGATCTGGGAAAAGTATGTGAGCGAAAAGCCCCGTCCGGGCTACCGGCCGCTGGGCCTCTCGTACAGCGCCCTGGGCACCTACAACGGGGAAGTATTCCTTGACGCGGAGCAGATCACCAAGAACAAGCTCTACATCTACACCAGAGAAAAAAACACCGGCTTTGACCGCCGCTTCCTCATGAAGCGTGTGGGCGATAACTGGATGATCGACGGGGTTCAGGAGCGGCTGGACGGCTGGCAGCGCACGGGTTTGTGAGGCATCACA
>OBAG01000484.1_pt1 | contig 35675 bp, 32 predicted proteins | sample 1517701 | NCBI WGS metagenome assembly OBAG01 (sample SAMN04571702, study PRJEB22368) | human gut metagenome | biome: human gut; material: stool | host: Homo sapiens | place: Luxembourg | collected 2012-09-07 | reverse complement strand
AAAACGTATTCAAATGCAAAAAATCATTGGATAAGTATTGTTGCAACGAAATAGCCAAATTCCAGTTTGTATAATTGAAAAAATGAAAAACGCATAGACAACTGTGTCTATTAGTGAAAATACGACATTTCTCGCTTTGTGTCGTGTTATTTGCAGATAACAGATTCTATATTTGATGATGAAAGGAGGAGTTGAGGTGGACCAAGTAAAAATCGGGAATTTTTTAAAAAAACTTCGCAAAGAAAAAGGCATTACACAGGAGCAGTTGGCAGAAATATTAAATGTCTCTGGAAGGACCGTATCCAGATGGGAAACCGGAAACAATATGCCGGATATCAGTATTCTTGTGGATATTGCAGATTATTATGATATCAGCATTCCTGAGATTATCAGTGGAGAAAGGAAAAGCGAGATGATGAATGAAGAAGAAAGAAAAATTGCTAAAACAATGTCAGATTATGCAACTACAGAGAAAGAGAAGATTTTTAAGGAAATGAAGCTCCAAAGTGTCATGGGAGTTTGTGCATTGGTTCTATACTGGATTCTGCATGAAACAGGTGCATATATGTATAATGATGTGTTAGGAAAGCTTGCCGGCTATTGTGAGACCTTGGTATCTGTGTCAGTCATAATGATGGCAGCATTTACGACAGGATCTTTAAGCAAGGTGCGGAGCAAGAGTAGGAAAGTTTTTGTGTTCGAAAATTTCCCAAAACCTATGCAATTAGTTGTAACTGCAGTTGTTGCTTTTGGTGGAGCTGCTGTGATCAAGCTGGTACTTGTGTATTTTTTCGGCTTATAAGTATTTTCAAATTCGTATTACATACTATGGAAAAAGAACTTTTTGACATTTCCACAGATGCGTGCTAATATGATTATAGAAAAAGAGTGCTACCGATAGACGGTTAGTCCGTTTTACTATTTAGAATATCTATCAAAGATAACCGCTTAGTTTACCAGACCAGGGCGGTTATTTTTGTGGTTTATGATTATCTTTGCCTAATATATATCCGATACTAAAGCAGGTTAAGCCGAAGCTCACTACTGCTATGAAGTCAACAATACTCATTGGCTTAGCCCTCCTTTCCAGTGGATTCCCTTTCGGGTTTCTATGTAATCAGAGGGTCACAGGTCTCCGTTTCACTTCGGTCGTTGCAAAACGAGTGCCACTGGCACTCTGCAACCCTCTGTTGAAGGACTAACCGCCTACCGTTATGGTAGCACCCATGTTCTGATTATAACCGCCTGAAATTGTCGGTGCAATATAAAATTGGCAGAGCAGAATCCAGCAACTGTAGAAGAAAATTTTTTGAGTATTTTCCGGTGCCAAAACGGTGCCAAGAAATCAGGCGAATAAAAATACATGGTGTAAATCAGCCGTTTTTCATTGTATTTTGGAGAGAAAACCAGAAAAACCCGTAGAACTTCGGTTCTACGGGTTTTTCTGTTATACTGGAATATAATGGTATTTCCTGTTGTACAAAAGCAAAGGTCTGATGTATAATGTTACCATGGAAGCCAAAGCGGTGGAGAAAATAAAATGGACAAAGTAATATCAACAATTCAGTGGAGCAGAGATGATATAGAGTATTTATTAAAAGACAATGGATATGAAGGAAATACTCAACAAATCGAGCAGTTCATAGAAAATTTCGATATTGAATATTTTGAGGAAAAATGTATTGAATGCGGATGGGAAATCCTGCAGAATGAGGTCGAAAGAATTTTTGAGAGGAGAGACTTTTTATGAAACGAATCTCACTGGAAACCCTTATTCACAGCAGGCAAAATCTTTCTTATCAGGAGCAATACGAATACGTCTGTAAGTTATTACAGGAAGAAAAGATAAAACCAGTAAAAGCTTCCAGAACAAATGGCAAGAAGCCGGCACTTTATCGGGAATACTGGATTCTGGAAGAGCAAAAAGATTACAGTGTTTATATAGAAGAACTGAAATATACTCTTTCAACAAAGATATCAATAGATTACTACCTGGCACATCCGGATATTTATGAAAAAGAACGTCCATGGGTGGTCCTGTTGGATGAATATCTTAAAAATGATTCGGATCGAATAAAAATCCCGGAATCTTTGAATGAGAGAAGTTTTGAAATATGGAACAGAGAAAAGTTTCTTGACAGAGAACAGGGAAAGAAAATCCTGAAACATTGTGGGATAAATGTAGAATCCCTAAATATATACCGAACGACAGAGCCATTGCCATATTATACACATACAAGAAATGTTCCTCAGAATCTTCTGATTCTGGAGAATAAAGATCCTTTTTTCAGTATGAGAAATCACTTATTAAGTGGACATACTGAAATTTTTAATATAGAAACAGGAACATTAATTTATGGTGCGGGGAAAGGAATTATTCGTTCCTTTCAGGATTTTGACTTGTGTGCAGAGCCATATATGAAGCATCCGGGAAACACGATATTATATTTCGGGGATCTGGATTATGAAGGGATTGGAATTTATGAAAACCTTGCCGAAAAGTTTAAAGATCAATGGAAAATAATCCCGTTTATACCTGCATATAAGGCAATGCTCAGGAAAGCTGAATCTGTAAAAATATTACCAAAGACAAAAGAAAGCCAGAACAGAAATATCAGTTCAGAATTTTTTGCGTATTTCGATGAACAGACTGTTTGCAAGATGAAAAAAATCCTGGAAGAAGACAGATATATTCCGCAGGAAATATTAAATACCACAGATTTCTGATATCATGGCCAGAAGGAGGATGACAGTGCAGTACGAATTTCTGAAAAATTTTCCCCAGCGAATGAAAAATGTGGGTTTGTATGCGGTACTTATCCAGAACAGCATGCAGAAAACATCGTGGAAACAGTTCGGATTCGCTAAGTTTGATGAGCAGATGAATCTTATTTTTGCCGTAATGCTTTATATTATGGAACAGTCTTTGAAAGAAGAAAATTGTACGATGGATGACATCGGTGCGTATATTGATACCATCAACAGCAGATATCTGCATAAAGAAATTTCCTATGAGGACAGCAGGAAACTTGGAGATTTTATTGTTAATGTGATCCTGTCCAACGAAGGTCGTGCCATGTACTTTGATGGATACGATTTTGACCAGAATGATTATCATATCATGCACATCAGTTATGTTGCCAATCGAATCGTATATCTTGATCAGGAGGTTCGTCGAACCTCTTATTATCTGACGGATGACGGATACAATCTCATCCTTTCTACCCTTGAAATAGAAAATAATATGAAACTTACCATCCATGAAATGATCTTTCAGATGCATCTGGAGAAACAGAGCTATGACAAGGCTGTGGATGAGATAAAAAATGTATTTAATCTGATGCGCATTCAGTTACAGAAAATTCAGGAAGCAATGGGCAAGATCCGCAGAAATGCACTGAATTATTCTGTCAGAGATTATGAAGAGATTTTGTTGGAAAATCTGGATACGATCAGTGATACAAAAGAAAAATTTCAGAAATACCGGGAACTTGTGCGAAGTCGTGTTAAGAAACTGGAAGAAGAAAACATTAACGTGCGTCGCCTCGGAGAAAAGGAAGAAGAAAATCTGGAGAACCTTCGCATTATTGAGAGTTATCTGAATCGTACCATTGATGAACATCAGAAAATCCTCAGCAGTCATTTTGATCTCAAGGCACTTTATACCAGAGAACTGGAACTTTTGTCTCAGGTATCACTGATTCGGCGGTTTTCTTTTCGTAATGAGTTTTATGACAAAGTGCTGGAAAATCCGGCAGCCCTTGAAAATCTGGATTATTTTCTCAGACCTCTGTTTAACCAGGAACCTGAAAAAGTTTACAATCTGAATAAAGCGCTGCTATATCAGAAACCTTCCGTCAGAAATGAGGAAGAAGATATAGAAGAAATTCTGGATTTTGATGAAGAGGCATATCGAAAAGAGCAGGAACAGAAGCATAAAGAAAAGATGAAACAGTACGAAAAAAGCCTGGGAATTCTTCTGGAACAGGCTGTTTCGGAGGGCGAAATTTCACTTCTGAATCTGCAGAATAAAATCCATAAAGATGAAATTACTTCCAAAGAAATTCAGAAACAGCTCATTCCCAGTGTAGAGATTTTTAAAGAAATCATGGTTGAGCTGATACGAAACAAAGAGATCGATATAGAAAAAATCAAAAGGGAACGAAGCGAATTCATTCAGGAACAGACAGAAGATTTTCAGTTAAGTGAAATGCTCTTACAGCTTTCAGAAAGCAGATTTGCAGACCAGAAAATACGCAAGATTGAAGTGTACAGGATTGAAGATGGAAACACTGTTACTTTTGATAACGTACAGACGGAAGTGGGAGAAACGAAGAGCATCCGCTGTTCAAATATCCTGATCAGGATTGTAAGAAACGAGGAATAACAGATATGGCATACGAAGCAGAAGAAATACGCACCAGTCAGGAAATATTTTATTATCTTCTGGAGCATCATGAACTCAGAGAAGAAGATGAGCTTCTTTTGTACAAGGCATATGCAGAAGAAGAAGCAGTACGAAATCTGGTAAAGTCTCAGGGAGAGATAGCAGGCAGTAATATAGAACGGTATGGAAATGTGGTCTATCTTATTCCAAAAGAAGAGAATAATTTCCTTGGTTTTTCCAAGCAGCAGTTAAAGACTGCATTATGTAAATCAGCAGCAACAGATAAGGACTATTATCTGTCCCAGTTTGCAATTCTTACATTACTTGTGGAGTTTTTTGACGGGCAGGGAAGCAGCAGTAAATCCAGAGAATATATGCGCGTGGGAGAGTTTATGAACTGCATTTCGCTTCGCCTGAAAGAAGGCGCAGATGAAGAAGAAACGAAGGAAGATACAGCAGGAATTTCCTTTCAGGTGCTTTATCAGACCTATGAAGCACTGAAATCCGATGACAGAGGTTCCAGAGCCAAAACGACCAAAGAAGGATTTATCTACAATATTCTCATGTTCCTTCAGAAACAAGGGCTGATTGAATATGTAGTGCAGGACGAAATGATAAAGACGACCAGAAAACTGGATAATTTTATGGACTGGAATCTTTTGAATCAGAATAATTATCAGAGAGTTTTGAGAGTACTGGGGGTGGCAAAAGATGAGTAAGATTAATGCAGTACGTCTGATCAATGTAAATTATAACAATAACGCAAATCGTATCAGTGATGAAATTCTTTATTTTAACGGTGAAAGTACATTGATTTCGTTGCAGAACGGAGGAGGAAAGTCTGTACTTGTGCAGATGCTGACAGCCCCTTTTGTACATAGCAGATATCGTAATGCAAAAGACCGTCCGTTTGAAAGTTATTTTACTACAGCGAAGCCATCCTTCATTCTCGTGGAGTGGGCACTGGATCAGGGAGCCGGTTATGTCCTTACAGGTCTGATGGTCAGAAAAGCACAGGATATGCAGGAAGAGAGTAAAGAAAATCTGGATATCATTGGAATTATAAGTGAGTATCAGGAGTCCTGCATCCAGGATATCCGCCATCTTCCTGTAGTGGAAAAAGGAAAAAAAGAGATGATTCTCAAGAATTTCAATTCCTGTCGGCAGCTTTTTGAAAGCTACAAAAAAGACCGGGATATGAAATTTTTTTACTATGATCTGACCAATTATGCACAGTCCCGCCAGTACTTCGAGAAACTACTGGAATATCAGATCAATTATAAAGAATGGGAAACAATTATTAAGAAAATCAATGTAAAAGAATCCGGACTTTCGGATCTTTTTGCTGACTGTAAAGATGAAAAAGGTCTGACAGAAAAATGGTTTCTGGAAGCAATTGAAAGTAAATTAAACAGAGACAAAAACCGTATCAAGGAGTTTCAGTCTATTCTGGAAAAATATGCCGGACAATATAAAGACAACCGCTCCAAAATCAAGCGACGAGACAGTATTCGTCAGTTTAAAGAAGAAACAGAGTCAATTCAGAAGCAGACAGAAGAGTACCGAAGTGCGGAGCAGGAGGAAAATAGACAGCAGAATAAAATTGCCTGGTTTATCCATGATATAAACGGACTTTTGCAGACAACGGAAGAGGAATACAGACAGTCAGAATCCGCTATGGAAAAGCTAGATCAGGATATTTCCAGAGTGGAATATGAGGAGCTTTCCAGTAAATTTTATGCCAGCGAAGACGAAAAAAATCTTCATCTGGGAAACCGGGATATGATCGATATGGAGAGGGAAAATCTCCAGGAACGGGCGGCAGAAACAGAGGAAAAACTTCATGTTCTGGCATGTGCCAGACAGCAGCAGTCCGTGGCAGAAGAAAAGGAAGAACTGGATCTTCTCAGGGAAAAGATCAAAGCAGCCAGACAACAGGGAGCTGATCTGGAACCGGAACGAAAGGCACTTGGTTTTGCCCTCAGAAATTTTTTTGAAAAATATCTTTTTGAAAATAAAGAACAGCAGAATATTCAGTCTGAATATATTCAAAAAACCGGAACACAGGCAGAAGAAGAAAGTCGCAGAGTTGAAGATCTGGAAGAAAAAATACGTGACTGCTATGGCAAAAAAGGAAAACTGGAGAGCCAGATTGAGGTGTACAGCCGCCAGGAAGAGCAGTTTAATACCCGTTATAAGGAAGAACTTGTACGGAATATTGTGGGAGCTTATGAAGCCGGAACGCTGGAAATCCGACATCAGATCTATGAGCAGGAGTTGACCAGAATCGTAAGAGAACGTACAGAAAGTCAGAAGAAACTGGAATCCGGAAAAGAGATGATTCGAAGCCAGGAGCGCAGCCTGGAAGATAAAAAAGAAGCCCTGGTTCATAAAAAAGCAGAGATCCAGAGACAGACAGAAGTATATCAGCTTTATGAGAAAGAACTGGAAACAAGGAGAAATATTCTTAAGTATCTGGACATGGAAGCAGGATATCTTCTGGATCGTGACAGAATTCTTAATGTATCAGAGCGAAAGCTGAAAGAGCTGGAGGAACTGCGAAGAAGCCTAGAAAAAGAAGAGGATATTCTGGAGAAAGAGTATCAGAATCTTACCAGTGGAAAGGTTCTGGAACTGCCGGAAGATTTGAAAAAAGAACTGGATAATCTGGGTATTCATATCGTTTATGGTATGGAATGGCTCCAAAAAAACGGCTATTCGCAGAAGAAAAACCAGGAACTTGTGCGAAGAAATCCATTCCTTCCATATGCACTGATCCTGTCCGGGCAGGAGATGGAAAAGCTGGCAAAGAGCGGCAGAAATATCTGTACGTCTTTTCCGGTGCCGATTGTAGAAAGGGAAAAAATCGAAGAAATCCAGGAGAAATATACAGATAAACTTGTACATTTTCCGGGAATCAGCTTCTATATTCTGTTTAATGAAAATCTTCTGGATGAAGAAAAACTTCAGGAAATGATATGGGAGAAAAAACAGGAACTGGAAAAAACTGCACAGGCAGTAAAAGTCCGCAAAGCAGAATATGCAGAGTATTTTCAGAGACAGGAAGTGCTCAAGAATCAGTCTGTAACAAAGGAAAAATGGCAGGAAATCCAGGAGATTCTGGATAAGCTGAAAGAAGAAAAACAAAATCTTGAGAAAGATATTCTGGAAACGGCACAGAACCTCGACAGACTAAAAAAAGAACACGAAGAATTGCAGGATTTCATTGTAAAAACAGGTCTGGAAATTCAGAACCAGAAACAGCGTATCGCGGATTTTGGACAGCTTGAAAAGGATTATGCGGTATACGAAAGCAACGGAGCAGCTCTGGAAAAATGTAAAAAAGAAGAACAGCGTTTTCAGGAAAATCAAAAGCTGGCGAAGGAGCGGCAGGCAAAACTTCTGGAAGAACAGAAAACGGCACAAAATACGTTAAATATTCTGGAACGGGAAGCCGAAAAACTCAATGAGAAATACACCAGATATGCTACATACGAAAAGGTCGGGCAGTATACTCTGCCGGAAGAAATATCTGTAGAACAAATGGAGGCACGTTATGAGGCTATCACTTCTGTCCTTTCTCAGGAACTGAAAGACCTGGAAGAGCGGGAAACCAAAGCTGCCGGTCGTTTCCAGAGAGAACAGAATGAACTTGAGTATCTTCAGAAAAAATATCGGTTGAAACCAGTGCAGTGGGCGGATGTAATCTATGACAGAAAAGAGGAATCACATCAGGAAGTGATTCTAGAAGACTTTCAAAGAAAAATCCAGACAAAAGATATGCAGTGGAATGACGCAGACAAAAAGGCAGCAGTTGCTCAGAGCAAGAGTAATGATCTGCAGAAAAGAATCCGCTCTGTATGTGGAGAAGAAAAACCGCTGTCCAGGAACGAGATCCAGGGACAGGACTTTGAAGCACGAAAGAACCAGCTTCTTTACCAGAAGAAAGAAGAGAAAAAACATGCTGATTTTCTGGGCAAAAAAGTTCGAAGTTATGAAGAAAACCTGACAGCACTTTCTGAATATAACGAACTGATTCCAGTAGAAATGGAGGAACGAGATCCGGTTTCGGATACTCTGACTTCAGAAGAACTGCGAAATCTCAAGGGAATTCTTATTCGTGATTATAACCAGAAAATCAGAGAAACCCGGCAGAAGAAAGAACAGATTGTGCAGCTTTTGAACAGAGTTATTCGAATGGAAAGTTTTCAGGATGACTTTTACCGGAAACCACTGGAACAGATGCTGGAGCTTGTCGATGATGCACAGCGTGTTCTGATGCAGCTGAAAACAACTGTACAGTCATTTGACAGCCTTATGCAAAAACTGGAAGTGGATATTTCTGTTGTGGAAAGAGAAAAAGAGAGAATTGTAGAGCTCATGGAAGATTATATTCAGGAGATCCACAATAACCTGGGCAAGATCGACCACAATTCTACAATCACTATCAGAGACAGAAATATTAAAATGTTGAAGATCCAGCTTCCGGATTGGGAGGAAAATGTGGGACTGTATCACCTTCGACTGGAAGACTTTATCGACAAGATTACGAAGGAAGGCGTGGAACTTTTTGAAAAGAATGAGAATGCACAGGAATTTTTTGGTTCCAGTGTTACTACCAGGAATCTGTACGATCAGGTAGTAGGAATCGGAAATGTGCAGATCCATCTCTATAAAATTGAAGCACAGAGAGAATATCCGATCACATGGAAAGAAGTTTCCAGAAACTCAGGCGGCGAGGGATTTTTGTCCGCATTCGTTATCCTTTCCAGTCTTCTGTATTATATGAGACGGGATGATACTGATATTTTTGCAGACAAAAACGAAGGAAAAGTTCTGATCATGGATAACCCGTTTGCACAGACAAATGCTTCACATCTTTTGATTCCGCTGATGGATATGGCAAAAAAGACTAACACGCAGCTTATCTGCCTGACCGGTCTGGGCGGTGACTCTATTTACAACCGTTTTGATAATATTTATGTGCTGAATCTGATTACTGCAAGTCTCCGAAAAGGCTTACAGTACCTGAAAGCCGAACACAAGAGAGGCAAAGAACCTGATGAACTGATTACAGCACGGATAGAGGTTGGCGAGCAGATAGAGATGCTGTTTTGAAATATGTTTAATAACTCAAAAAGAAACTCAAATTATTTGAGTTTCTTTTTGAGTTGCTTGGAATATTTTTGAGTTTCTTGAATAACTGCACGTCGCATTCTCGTTACTTTTAGTGATGAGTCAGACGCGCAAATTTTTTATAAAAATATACAGAACAAACGTTTACTATGGCGATGACATATGGTATAATGTTTACATGCAAAAAGATATATTTAATATAAATAAAAACAGTCTTTCATATGGTAGGGGATATGTATACTCCCTGCAGTATCATCTGGTATGGTGTACAAAATATCGAAAAAAGGTTTTAAAAGATGGTATTGATACAGAATGTAAGGAAATGCTGCAGGATCTTGCAGAAGAATATAAATTTCAAATTCTGGCGATGGAGGTCATGCCGGATCATATCCACCTGCTCGTAGACTGTAAGCCTCAGTTTTATATCTCTGATATGATCAAGATTATGAAGGGGAACCTTGCACGGCAGATGTTCCTTCTCCATCCGGAATTAAAGAAAGAATTGTGGGGAGGACATCTGTGGAATCCATCTTATTGTGCAGTGACAGTCAGTGACAGGAGCAGAGATCAGGTCCTTACTTATATCGAAGGGCAGAAGAAAAAAGACAAAACAGATATCTGAGCAAAAAATCTTTTATGTGAAAAGAGGGAAAGATGCAGATAACATCCAGCTATGGCGTAGAATTACGAAAACAGAATATCCCAATCCGTCAGACGCTGGATGTCTACAGGTCTGCTGTTAGTTATCTGGTAGAAATTTATGCGCAGGTATGGGAAGAGCTGGAAGGGATTCTGGAAGCGAAGAAACGTTTCAATGAAGCAGAACATCTGATACATACAACGAAAAAGAATCAGGCCCGTTTTGATTTTGATCTTCGTTTCCCAAAGATGCCTTCTTATTTGAGAAGGGCAGCCATTCAGCATGCGCTGGGAGGCGTATCTTCTTACAAAACTCGAATGGGATTATGGAAAAAAACAGGCTGGATAGAAGGAAAGCCACGACTTATATGTGGGAATCATGCCATGCCGGTCTTTTACCGTGATGTGATGTACCGGGAGGATGAAGGAGGGAAGGATGCTGCTTATCTGAAACTATATGATGGGCATGACTGGAAGTGGTTCCATGTACAGTTAAGCCATACTGACATGGAGTATCTGAGAAAGAACTGGTCCGGGAAGAAAGCATCTGCCCCGACATTGGAGAGAAGACACAAGAAATACTTTCTGCGTTTTTCTTATACAGAAGATGTGATACTCACGAAAACACCAGTCAAAGAACAACTCATCTGCAGTGTAGATCTGGGAATCAATACCGATGCAGTCTGTACTATTATGCGGTCGGATGGAACTGTCCTGGGAAGAAAGTTTATCGATTTTCCCAGTGAAAAAGACCGGATGTACCGTGTGCTGGGACGGATAAAGAGATTCCAGAGAGAACATGGGTCTGCACAGGCAAAGAGCAGATGGGGTTATGTAAAACGCCTGAATATCGAACTGAGCAGAAAAATTGCAGGAGCAGTCACAAAATATGCAAAAGAGAACCATGCAGATATAATTGTTTTCGAATACCTGGAGACAAAAGGAAAGATATCCGGGAAAAAGAAACAGAAACTGCATCTGTGGAGAAAACGGGATATCCAGAAACGCTGTGAACATCAGGCACATAGAAATGGGATGCGGATATCGAGGATCTGTGCGTGGAATACCAGCAGGCTTGCGTATGATGGAACTGGAACAGTTATCCGTGATCCGGGAAACCACAGCCTGTGTGTGTTTCAGACTGGAAAACGATATAATTGTGACTTATCAGCATCGTACAATATTGGGGCAAGATATTTTATCAGAGAACGTTTAAAACCCCTTCCGGTAACGGAAAGGTCTTTGCTGGAGGCAAAAGTCCCTGCAGTAAAGCGTAGAACCTCATGTGTTTATGCGGATTTAAAAGAACTTCATATACAAATGGAGATCTTAAAGGCAGCATAAACGCAGGCAGATATACAGCGGATTACCTGTCATGTGGGAACCTGCCGTATCCGGCATGGAAATATGCGCATGATTGCGCACCTAAGTTACAGGCGTATCCGCCGATATTTAGTCTGACGCCTAAAGCGTCCGGAAGCACGTGACTTCAGTCATGTGAGGATAGAGTTTTTAATTCACATGGAAAAAGAACTGATAAAAAAACAGCCCCGGGACAATTGCCCCGGGGTGCTTTTAATCTTAAATAGCTCTTTAGAAAGCATTCAAATACTGTAATCCCTAGTCAAAGTCAATTTCTGGATGTTGTTCGGCTGGTGTTTGCCATTCTATTCCATATTCCTCGCGTAGAATAGATTTCTTTGCATTCCAAAAATGATGACAATACCCTAAATAACCCCCTTCACCGATTAAAGCAATCACTTTAGCCTCTACTTCTTCCTCTATTTTAGGATCAATAAAAGGTGTGCTTGGCTGTTTTGTGATTTCAGGTGATTTGAATTTTGAACTGACTCCATCCAGACAAAAACCACATTCAGGGCAAAAGCGATAGGTGTTTTTTATTCTACAATTACATTTAGGACAATACAAGTTCATTGTTTTATCCAAAGTATCTCTTGAGCAGACCGGCGAATGCTTTTCCGTGTCTTGCCTCGTCCTTAGCCATTTCATGAACGGTGTCATGGATTGCATCAAGATCAGCAGCTTTGGCACGTTTAGCCAGGTCGAATTTACCAGCAGTAGCACCGTTCTCAGCTTCTACACGCATCTCAAGGTTTTTCTTTGTGCTGTCAGTAACGACTTCACCGAGAAGTTCTGCGAATTTAGCAGCATGCTCAGCTTCTTCGTAAGCAGCTTTCTCCCAGTAGAGACCGATTTCCGGATATCCTTCTCTGTGAGCAACTCTTGCCATTGCAAGATACATACCAACTTCAGAGCACTCACCCTGGAAGTTTGCTCTCAGATCTGCAAGAATGTCTTCGCTCACACCCTGAGCAACACCAACAACGTGTTCAGCAGCCCATGTCATCTCATCACCCTGTTTGGTGAATTTGGAAGCCGGAGCTTTACAAACCGGACAGACTTCTGGAGCAGCGTCGCCTTCGTAAACATATCCACATACATTACATACCCATTTTGCCATAATTTTGATCTCCTTTTCTTGATTAAGTTAGTTCTGTTTAATAATAGTAATAATTCTCAATAACTGTAGTTTCAATCTATCACATTGAATACTCAAAGTCAAGCAAATGTCTGAAAATACATTATTTGTTCATACATTTCAGGCAAGTTCCGAAAAATCGTATATCGCATGCTGTGATCTTGCCGGAAAAGTTTCGACCGACTTTCTCTATCAGATCGTCCATGCCCTCTGTTTCCAGATCCAGGACATCTCCACATGCTGTGCACATGAAGTGACAGTGTGGGGTAACACATCCATCGAAATGATCTGCACCGCCGAAGTTGGACAGTTTCTGGATCTCACCGATCTCAGATAACAGAGAAAGGTTACGATATACGGTTCCCAGACTGATGTTGGGGTAGATCTTTTTCATATTTTCATAAACAACATCTGCGGTAGGGTGATCCTTACGGGTCATGAGAAATTCTTTGATCGATTCTCGCTGACGACTGTATTTCAATGTAGCCATATATCGTTTCCTTTCTGTAAATCAGTTCCTTAAATTATTCTCCGAAATATCTCTTTAAAAGACCAGCGAATGCTTTGCCGTGTCTTGCTTCATCGCGAGCCATCTCATGAACTGTGTCATGGATCGCATCGAGGTTAGCAGCTTTGGCACGTTTAGCCAGATCGAATTTACCAGCAGTAGCACCGTTCTCAGCTTCTACACGCATCTCAAGGTTTTTCTTTGTGCTGTCAGTAACGACTTCACCGAGAAGTTCTGCGAATTTAGCAGCATGCTCAGCTTCTTCGTAAGCAGCTTTCTCCCAGTAAAGACCGATTTCCGGATAGCCTTCTCTGTGGGCAATTCTTGCCATGGCCAGATACATACCAACTTCAGAGCACTCGCCCTGGAAGTTTGCTCTCAGGTCCTCGATGATGTCTTCACTTACGCCCTGCGCAACACCAACAACGTGTTCAGCAGCCCATGTCATCTCATCACCCTGTTTGGTGAATTTGGAAGCCGGAGCTTTACAAACCGGACAGACTTCTGGAGCAGCGTCGCCTTCGTAAACATATCCACATACATTACATACCCATTTTGCCATAATTTTGATCTCCTTTTCTGATTAAGTTTGTTTTATTTAATAATAGTAATTGTTATTGTTTTCTTGCTGTGACTATACTGTACCATAATGGTATAGATTTGTCAACAAGGAAAATATATTTTTTTCAGACGGATTTTCTGATACAATAGAAAAGCGAAAAAAATAAGAAAGTCTTAATATTTTACCCCATAGATATTAATTCTTAAGCAGTATAGTAAAAACATGAAAACACAGGAGGCAGGGGAAATGGCAGAGATACTGGTATGTGATGATGACAAGGACATCGTGGAGGCAATAGAAATCTATCTGGCACAGGAGGGGCATCACATTCTCAAAGCATACGATGGTGAACAGGCGATCCGGGTTTTGCAGAATAATCCGGTGGATCTTCTGATCATTGACGTGATGATGCCGAAGCTGGACGGAATCCGGGCAACATTGAAGATCCGCGAAAAAAATGCTCTTCCTATCATCATTTTATCTGCAAAATCAGAGGATACAGACAAGATCCTCGGACTGAATGTCGGCGCAGATGATTATGTGACGAAACCTTTTAACCCATTGGAACTGGTGGCAAGGGTGAAATCACAGCTTCGCAGATATACGCAGCTGGGTGCAATGGCAGAAAAGAGAGGAAATGTTTACGAGACGGGTGGACTGATGATCGACGATGACCGTAAGGAAGTTACTGTCGATGGAGAAGCGGTCAAGCTGACACCGATCGAGTACAGGATCCTTCTTTTTCTGGTCAAAAATCAGGGAAGAGTTTTTTCCATCAATCAGATCTATGAGAGTATCTGGGAAGAGGAAGCGATCGCGGCAGATAATACGGTAGCGGTTCACATCCGACATATCAGAGAAAAAATTGAGATCAATCCAAAGGAGCCGCGCTACCTCAAAGTTGTGTGGGGACTTGGGTATAAAGTGGAAAAGATCTGATTTTCTGAATGGACCTGTGGAAAACTCCTGTGTTCATGACAGAGTTATATGGATTTTTGCAGAAAGGAAATGGGGTATAAATGGAGACAAGATGGTACAGAAAAAGCGGTGTAAAAGGGCTTCTGGTGCTGCTGACAATAGTTTTTGTGACGGTAGTCTGCGCGGGAGCCGGGGCATCCGTGCTTATCATGAGCAAAGGCGTTCAGCCATTGGACAGCAAAAATTATGTGGATTCCCAGAGCTTCCAGGATAATATGTACAGCCTTTCACATACGATCATTAATGCGATCAATGAGAGAGAAATCCTGGATCAGGCAGACGACGGAGAACTGGTTGACCTTGCGGAGCTGAATAAGGGAAAGACGCTGACGCACAAAAACACATCCGGACTTGCCTACAAGGCAGGGAATCTGTATGACTGGGCGAAGAAATCATCCTGGGATCGAAGTGCAAATGTTCTGATCTGCCGTCAGCCGGATGGCAGCGACTACTATATGTACTACAATGATTTTGCAGATAAGATTACTACTGGTGAACTGAAATTTGTTTTTGGCAGTGATGAAGACGGATGGACAGAGAATGCAAAGGATATACTGGCCATACTCTCCGGCAAAGAGTATACGTACTATGGTGACGCCAATGATAACATAGGAATCCGTAATGATGGTGTGGAATATGTTACCGACGCGGACGGGAATGTTGTTTACACAGATGTGTATAATTATGAATCCAGTGGAAATAACGATGCCCCGCTGAAAGAAGCGTACAAACCGGATGGAGCGGACAGTATCCTTGATGTTGTAAACAACAGTGAAGAATGGAAAGGAAATATCAGCAAGGCATATGAGTATTTATACACGGCTCTGGTTGAATACAGTGATGCTTCTTATGGTGAAAAAGTCCTGAAAACTTATGCAACAGGTGTAACAAATGTTAACTACATGTACGTAGACACAAAATCCGATAAAGTGTACACCAATATAAAAGGCATCACATCAGCAAATTATGCAAAAAAACTGGATGAACTGACTTCCAGTGATGATCCGCTTATGCTGATCGCTCCGGATCTGCAGGACTGTGCCCTGGGATTTTCCAATATCGCAGACTGGACAGTATCTTACTGGCAGAGCATGATCGAGAATACAGGACTTGGTGAGGAAAATTATCTCTATTTCGTTTCTGTAGATAAAGATTTTCCGGTATTAGACAGGATCAAGCAGGAAAAACTTGTCTATGAGAAGTTTGAACCATGGCTGGTACCGATCATGGTAATTTCTGTAGTGTCACTGGTTCTGGCACTTGCAGGACTTGTGATCCTGACGATCGGGGCCGGACGAAACAATGAAGATGAGAAAGTGCATCTGAATTTCCTGGATAGATGGTATACCGAGATTGTGGCAGGGATGATATTTATGATCTGGCTGCTGGGCACTTCGGTGATCGTCCAGACAATGGATTTTGAAGACATACGAATGGTCTGGAAAGTGACGGGATTCAGCATCCTGGGAATCTGGTGTGGCGGATGGTTCCTGACCGGCTGGCTGAGTCTGGTTCGCAGGATTAAGGCAAGATCTCTCTGGAGAGACAGCCTGCTCAGACACGTTCTGATATTGGTAAGAAAGTGTTTTTCTAAATGTAGTGATCTGGTTGTCTTTCTCGGTGGCAATATGATCAGCAGGGTCAAAATAATTTTGTTATTTGGCATCTTTGTATTTTTGCAGTTTATGTTTTATGTAATGACGGTTAATGGTGGTTCAGCATTTGCTTTTCTTCTGCTGATTGTAATGGACTGTGCAGTTCTTTATTATCTTGTAAAAAAAGCCTGGGGAAGAGAGCAGATCATCGCTGGTCTGAAGAAGATCACTGACGGAGAACTCCAATACAAGATTCCAACAGAAAAACTTTCCGGTGAACAGGAACAGGTGGCAGATTATATCAACCATATTGGAGAGGGACTGGATGCAGCTGTAGAAAACAGCCTCAAGAACGAGCGCATGAAAACAGAGCTGATCACGAATGTCTCCCATGATATCAAGACACCGCTTACTTCGATCATCAATTATGTGGATCTTCTCAAGCGCGAGAATCCGGAAGACCCCAAGATCAGAGGTTATCTGGAAGTTTTGGAAAACAAGGCACAGCGGCTCAAAGTATTGACTGAAGATGTCGTAGAAGCCTCCAAAGCAAGCACCGGAAATATCGCACTGGAAATGACGGACCTGAATTTCGTTGAACTGGTACATCAGGTGATTGGAGAATTTGAAGAGAAATTCGAAGAAAGAAATCTGACGATGGTAGTTCATTTCGATGAGGAAGAAGCAATCATCTGTGCAGATGGCCGCAGACTCTGGCGAGTCCTCGAGAATGTTTTTGGAAACGCATCAAAATATGCGATGGAAAACACAAGAGTTTACGTCGACGTAAAAGTTGACCGGCCAAACGTGCAGCTTTCCCTCAAAAACATCTCCGCACAGCCTTTGAACATCTCCGCAGACGAACTCACCGAACGTTTCATCCGCGGCGACGTCTCCCGAAACACCGAAGGCAGCGGACTTGGCCTGTCAATCGCCAAAGACCTCGTCCAGCTCCAGGGTGGAGAATTTAAGTTGTATCTTGATGGGGATCTGTTTAAGGTGACGATTGAGTTTAAGATGAAATAGTTGTCGTAATATAAATACAGCTTTACTGATAGAATATTTATCAGCAGAGCTGTATTTTTTCTCTGATAAGAATTTTCCTGACAAAAATCAGATTGTGATTGTAATTCTAATAAAAATAATTATAATAATGATTATAATGATAAAAATAATTAGAATCATCAGGAGGTAAAAATGTTTGTTGAAAACAAGACGATTGAATTCAAAAGAGAATATGTTGACGACATCAAAAATACAATTATTGCTTTCGCAAACTGTGATGGTGGAACTCTTTATATTGGTGTAAATGATGATGGTGAGATTTGTGGGGTTAATGATGTAGATGATACGATGCTTCGTGTAACGAATGCAATCCGGGATGCAGTACGGCCTGATGTTACTATGTTTGTAGAGTGCAGTAATGATACCATGGAGGATAAATCTGTTGTTCGAGTAACTGTGCAGCGTGGTACGGCAAGACCTTATTATTTACAGAAGAAGGGAATTCGCCCGGAAGGTGTTTATGTTCGGCAGGGAGCTTCTACAGTTCCGGCGACAGATACGGCTATTTTAAATATGATCAAAGAAACCAGTGGTGACAGTTATGAAAAAGCCCGTTCTATTAATCAGCAGCTTACATTTGAAAAAGCATCGGATTTTTTTAAAAAACGGAAAGTACAATTTGGAAAAGTCCAGATGAAAAGTCTTCATTTGATTGGCGAGGATAATACGTATACGAATCTGGCATTTTTGCTGTCTGAACAGTGTACACACACGATTAAACTGGCTGTTTTTGAAGGCAGTAAAAAAACTGTATTCAGGGATCGTAAGGAATTGTCTGGATCAATTCTGGAGCAATTAGAAGAAGCCGTTGACTATATTGATCGTTATAATCGCACTCGTGCAGAATTTTCAGGCTTAGATCGGATAGATATACGAGACTATCCTACGGAGGCGATTAGAGAAGCTTTACTGAATGCCGTTGTACACAGAGACTATTCATTCAGTGAATCTACACTTGTCAGTATTTTTGAAGACAGGATTGAATTTGTGACAATTGGCGGGTTAGTAAGAGGAATTACTTTAGATGATGTAAAATTAGGAGTATCTGTGTTACGTAATCAGTATCTGGCAAATGTTTTTTATCGCCTGAAACTGATTGAGGCATATGGAACAGGAATTCTCAAAATTAATGAATGTTACGAAGATTATAAAGTAAAACCGGTGATTGAAACGACGAATAATGCGTTTAAGATTACATTACCTAACATCAATTTTTATACTGAAGAACAGGAGAAACAGATTGTTTTTAAAACAGGTAATAGTCTAAATACAAATAGAAAAAGAAAACAGATGAACGAAGTTCTGGAATTGTGCCGGACTAACGGTTTTGTGATTCGAAAAGATGTGGAAAAAGCATTGGGCATATCTCAGGCTACGTCAATTGTACTTTTGCGAGATATGGTCAAGGCGGATATCCTCGTTAAAGAAGGAAAATCTAAAAATCTTCGGTACTATGAGAAGAGATAGGATTATGATATTTAGGGCACAAAAAATACAAAATATTCAGATAAAAGGGGAGGCAACATCATGCCTACTTTGAGTGAGATTTTTGATAAACGGAAAATTTTTCTTTATCAAAATGAGAGTCTTGATTTAGATTATTATTATAAATTCCACAGAAAAGTAGTTGACAATTTGGTAGAGCGAGCATAATATATAATCATAATTGAAAAGCAGATACTTTTGTAGAGAGTGACCCATCATTAGATGTTCCGCTCTTGATTTTTATTTTTATAAAAAATCAATCCCATGCTGATTGCCTCCAGAGTATGCATTAGCATGGGATTTTCTATTTGGTGTTATACCTGTATCCGATCCGCAACTTCATTTCCAACAGCCAGGCGGCGGTTATTGCTTCCGATGATCAGCCAGTCGCGGCATTTCTGGATGACTTGGATGGTGCTGCCTTCTTTGATATCCATGTTTCGCATAGTTTCAAGGATTTCCGGGACGCCGAACATCCATTTAATAGTATAGGTATCGCCTGCATTTGTCTGTGATAAAGCCTGCATAAAAATACCTCCTTTGAGGAAAAATAGGAACAGTTAGTGTCAGATAATTTTGTTTTTGTTTGTTGAATTTATTGTACAACTAAGAATATATGTTCGTCAATTGGAACATTTGGTAGTCGATTCTCATGTTGGATAGAGAATGCTGACAGGAGATAGTGTGTACTAAATATACAGACTTATGCATGTTTTATCAGGAATTATAATGGTAATGTAATTCATCAAAAATTGCTGATGTAAAGAACTTTAACAGAAAGATATAAATAAAGTTCAAAACGATCAGATAAGTATAACAGGAAAAATTTGATTTAAGGAGTCGAAAGAAAAATGGAGTACAGGATAGGAACTGTAGTTTTTAATGATTGGGTTATTGTACGAGAGATTGGGAAAGGTGCGACGGGCTGTGTTTTTGAAATACAGAAGACAGGTACAGATGCGGAGATTCGATCTGCATTGAAGGTTATTCAGATTCCAAGATCCCAGTCAGATGTAAAAGCAGTAATGGCTGAGGGGATGAGCTGGTTGTCTGCTATCAGTTATTTCAGCGACTTTGTGGATGAAATACGAAATGAGATCAGAACAATGGTTTTATTAAAGGAGCATCCTAATATTGTTTCTTATGAAGATCATTGTATTATAGAACACCCGGATGAGATTGGATGGGATATCCTGATCAAAATGGAACTTCTGATGCCAATGACAGACTGGATGATGGAAAATCCCATGGATGAGGCGACAGTAATACGTTTTGGACAGGAAATCAGCAGTGCATTAGGTTTTGCAGCGGCACACAGACTTATCCATCGAGATGTAAAGCCGGGAAATATTTTTGTAGACAGTATGGGAAATTTTAAACTCGGAGATTTCGGAATTGCCAGAGTTATGGATAAAACAACGGGCGGCCTTTCCAGAAAAGGAACAGAAGGCTATATGCCACCGGAAGTTTATCAGGGCAGAGCAGATAGTAAGTATATGGAGCAGATAGATATATATTCGCTTGGTATGGTGCTATACCGTCTGTTAAACCAGAACAGGCTGCCGTTTTATCCTCCGGCACCACAGCCTATTACATATAAGGATGTAGAAAGTGCTGTCGAACAGAGAATGGCAGGAGTGCCTTTCCCGGCTCCATGTATGGGAAGTAAAGAATTAAAATGGGTAGTTCTGAAAGCCTGTGCATATGATCCAAAGGACAGATTCAGCTCTATGGCAGAGATGTATGATGCGCTGAACGCAGTAAATGCATTGCCACCGTGTAAGGAGAGTACACCACCGAAGACATCTCCCCAAAAGCCAATGGAAGAAAAGTCTGTTGCCAGTCCGCCTGGCAGGAACAGAAAATGGATAGCTGCAGCAGTTGGAGGAGCTGTTGTGATTGCAGCCCTTGTAGCAGGCTTAACCGCAATAAAGTTAAAATCATCGTCAAATGAGAATAAAACTGAAAAAGCTGCTCAGACAGTGGTGACAGAAGCACCGACACAATCAGAAGTATCAGAAGCGGCATCTGAACCTACGCCAACAACAGAAGAGAAGACGGAAAGTCATCCATCTTATTATTATGCGACAGAAAAAGCAAAAGTATATGCGGAGGCTGACACAAATTCTGAATGTCTGGATGAATTAGAAGATGGACAACAGATTTCTTATTATGATAACAGTACAGATGGATGGCTGTGTATAAAATATAAAAACAATCAAAAAGCATATGTTCAGAAAGAATATGCATCAACTGAGGCTCCGGAAGGAAGATTTTTTCTGAATATACCTGGTTATGGAAGTGGCTTTTATACAGCAGGACAGAAAGTCGAGATAGAATATGATAAAGATCCGGGAGAACAATATTATTTCCAGAAATGGGTCTGTGATATAGATGGTGTTCTGGAAGATCCGTATGACGAGATAACAGAAATTACAATGCCTTCTCAGGATGTAAGCATCAGTATGGTTAGTACAGAATGGAAATCGGTTGACATTCAAACAGACAGTCTACAGGAATTATTGACAGATTACACAATTAAGATCAATGGAGAATCGTATAAACTGCCAATGACCTATGAAGAATTTGAGCAAAAAGGCTGGAAGGTAGATGCGAAAGATCTTTTATATGGGGCGGGTATGGCTAAAAATCAAAATGATTCTTCAGAAATAAAATGCTTTTCTAGAAAAGGAAAAGATGGAAAAGTATATATTGTTGGTCTTTCTATTTTTAAAAATCAGAATACAGATTTACAGATAGAGTTTCCTGGAGGAATTGTTTTTGGCAAATCCACAAGAGCTGATATCAAAAATGTTTATGGTGAAAATTCCTACGATGCCTTTTCGGGCGATGCTCCTAATTATCTGGGTTATTGGAGAGAATATAGTGTTGGAGTAGATTTTGGATTTACGGATGCAGGACAAATGGAGACATTTAATTTGTCAAATAATCCGTCCAGTTATTAAAGATAAAATTTGAGATTGTTATAAACAGTTTGGCTCTGCGATGATTTTGACATATATTTGCAGGTTACTGTTCACTCCGTTCACAGCAACTTGGTCAAAATCCATTCCAAATCACCTTCGGTGATAGGATTTTGCCCTGTATGTCTCGGGATTTTGCCATATTCATGGCAAAACACCTCGCGGGATACTACCTGTGAACAGTAACATTTGCAGAGAATGCGCAGAGCTAAACCGAAATTCACGGTTTACAAACATAGGTAAATATGCTACTATTTTTAAAGGAGCGGAAACATGAATTCCCGCGAAATATAAGCAAACTCAACGAACAAGAGAGTACATTTGCTGACCACATTACAGAGAATTCCCCGGAGGAAATTTCAGATTTCCGTGGCTGAGAGGGAAGTGCAGGTGCAGATGGAAGATGGCTTGGGAGAGGTGCAGTCGAGATGAGTATCGATGTCGATGAAGTGATCGTATGGCATGCTGGAAGTGAGATTTCAGGTACTATTCAGACTGCAACAGGACCGCCTGTTATAGCGGAAGGGTATCAGGACAATAGCAGATTATCAGACCATTACAGCGGTGGTTGGATTATCCGTATGAAATCGTACCCAACAAGGTTTCTGACCGCGAGGCAGGAACGAACAGAAGTGGTAACACGGGCAGGACTCGTCTTCTCTATATATGATAGGGAGGGCGTTTTTTTATTATTATCCAGGAGGAATTATAAAATGGACAAGCAGAAGTATTATATTACAACCGCGATCGCCTATACATCCGGTAAACCGCATATCGGCAACACCTATGAGATCGTACTGGCAGACGCGATCGCACGTTACAAGAGACAGGAAGGATACGATGTATTTTTCCAGACAGGAACTGACGAGCATGGTCAGAAGATCGAGCTCAAAGCAGAAGAAGCAGGAATCACACCAAAGGAATTCGTAGACAACGTATCCGGTGAGATCAAGAGAATCTGGGATCTGATGAACACATCCTATGACAAATTCATCCGTACCACAGACGCTGACCACGAGAAACAGGTTCAGAAGATCTTCAAGAAAATGTATGCAAAAGGAGACATCTACAAGGGACATTACGAAGGAATGTACTGTACACCTTGCGAATCCTTCTTCACAGAATCACAGCTCGTAGACGGCAAATGCCCGGACTGCGGACGCCCATGCGTTCCGGCAAAAGAAGAAGCATACTTCTTCAAAATGAGTAAATATGCAGACCGTCTGATCGACTACATCAACACACATCCGGATTTCATTCAGCCGGAATCACGTAAAAACGAGATGATGAACAACTTCCTTCTTCCGGGACTTCAGGATCTCTGCGTATCCAGAACATCCTTCAAATGGGGAATCCCGGTAGACTTCGATCCGAAGCACGTTGTTTATGTATGGCTGGATGCCCTGACAAACTATATCACAGGAATCGGTTATGACTGCGACGGCGAAAGCTCTGAACAGTTCAACAAACTGTGGCCGGCAGACCTTCATCTGATCGGTAAAGACATCATCCGTTTCCATACTATTTACTGGCCGATCTTCCTGATGTCACTTGACCTGCCGCTTCCGAAACAGGTATTCGGACATCCGTGGCTGCTCCAGGGCGATGGCAAGATGAGTAAATCCAAAGGAAACGTAATCTATGCAGATGAACTCGTAGATTTCTTCGGCGTAGATGCTGTCCGTTATTTCGTGCTTCACGAAATGCCATTCGAGAACGATGGTGTCATCACATGGGAACTGATGGTAGAGAGACTGAACTCCGAGCTTGCAAATACTCTCGGAAACCTTGTAAACCGTACCATCTCCATGTCCAACAAATACTTCGGCGGCGTAGTAGAAAACAAAGGTGTTGCTGAACCGGTTGACGAAGACCTCAAAGCATTTGCACTGGCTGTTCCGGGCAAGGTTGCTGAGAAGATGGACAAACTGCGTGTTGCAGATGCAATGACAGAGGTATTCACTCTGTTCAAACGTCTGAACAAATACATCGACGAGACTATGCCATGGGCTCTTGCAAAAGACGAAGCAAAGAAAGATCGTCTTGCAACCGTTCTCTACAACCTGGTTGAAGGAATCACCATGGGAGCAACTCTTCTGGAATCCTTCATGCCGGAGACAACAGAGCGCATCCTCGCGCAGTTAAATGCAGAAAAACGTACTCTCGAAGACCTGAAGACATTCGGACTCTATCCGTCAGGAAACAAAGTAACCGAAAAACCGGAGATCCTGTTTGCACGTCTTGACCTCAAAGAAGTACTTGCAAAAGTAGAAGAACTTCATCCGAAGAAAGAAGAGCCGGTTGAGGAGAAAAAAGAAGAAAATGTGATCGACATCGAAGCAAAACCAGAGATCACATTTGACGATTTTGGAAAACTTCAGTTCCAGGTTGGTGAGATCATCGCCTGCGAAGAAGTAAAGAAATCCCGTAAACTTCTCTGCTCTCAGGTTAAGATCGGAAGCCAGGTACGCCAGATCGTATCCGGAATCAAATCTCACTACAGCGCAGAAGAAATGGTAGGAAAGAAAGTTATGGTCGTTACCAACCTGAAACCTGCCAAACTTGCAGGAATCTTAAGCGAAGGTATGATCCTCTGTGCAGAAGATGCAGACGGAAACCTGTCCCTGATGGTACCGGAGAAAGAAATGCCGGCAGGAGCAGAAATCTGCTAAAAAAATAACTACCAGGCTATAAAAGATGATTCAGGAAGTTCAGAACAGTAACCAGAGACTGTCCAGGATGAACTTCCTGAATTTATATTTAAAAGGAGACAGGACTTTTTATGGAAAAGGGTTTTACACATTTTGACCAGAATGGAAATGCGGTGATGGTTGACGTTTCCGGGAAACAGGTCACATACAGGACTGCCCTGGCGACAGGATATATTTCCGTGGGACCGGAGATCATGGAAGCAGTAACAGCAGGAAATGTCAAAAAAGGAGATGTCCTCGGCGTAGCCAGAGTTGCAGGGATCATGGGAATCAAAAAAACTTCCGAGCTGATTCCAATGTGTCATCCGCTGCCGATACAGAAATGTTCCATTGATTACGAACTGGATCAGCAAAAAAATCGGATCCACGTTTTCTGTACTGTAAAGACAGAGGGCAAAACCGGCGTGGAAATGGAAGCACTGACAGGTGTCCAGGTGACACTTCTGACCATTTATGACATGTGCAAGGCAATCGACAAGCATATGGTCATGTCAGAGATCCATCTGATCGAAAAAACAGGCGGAAAAAGCGGAGATTTCCGTTTTGAGAACAGATAAAAGAAAATGGAGGAAATATGAAACGAGTAGCGATCATCACATCAAGTGATACAGGATATCGTGGCGAAAGAGAAGACTTAAGCGGACCTGCGATCAAAGAAATCGTAGAACGCGAGGGATATGAAGTTGTATCCATGGACATCCTTCCGGATGATCAGGTTATGCTTGCCGGCAAAATGCAGGAAATTGCAGACAAAGAGATGGCAGAACTGATCCTGACAACAGGCGGAACAGGATTTTCAGAGAGGGATGTTACACCGGAGGCAACTGAAGAAGTTATTGAGCGCAGAGTACCGGGAATCCCGGAGGCAATGCGTGCATACAGCATGACGATCACAAAAAGAGCAATGCTGAGCCGTGCAACTGCCGGAATCCGAGGAAAGACACTGATCATCAATCTTCCGGGAAGTCCGAAAGCGGTTAAGGAAAGTCTGGAATACATTATCGATGCACTGGGACATGGAATCGAGATCCTGACAGGAGAAGCAGGAAACTGTGCACGCAAATAAAAAGGGGTAAATAGAAACAGGAGGTTTTTTTATTATGGGTAGAGTAATCGCAGTATGTATCAGCAAGGAAAAAGGAACACAGAAGTATCGCATACCGGAAGGTGAATTCATAGAAGAATGGGGAATCAAGGACGATGCACATGCGGGCAAATGGCACCGCCAGGTCAGTCTTCTTTCCTATGACAAGATCCAGGAATTCCGTGCAAAAGGTGCCGAGATCGAAGACGGTGCTTTTGGAGAAAACCTGGTAGTCGAAGGTTTTGATTTTGCCAAACTTCCGGTGGGAACGAAATTTCGATGCAACGATGTAGTTCTTGAGATGACGCAGATCGGCAAGAAATGCCATCACGGCTGCGCGATCTTCCAGAAGATGGGCGACTGCATCATGCCGAGAGAGGGCGTTTTTACGAGAGTTCTTCATGGAGGCGTGATCCATGAAGGAGATGAATTGGTGATAATCGAGGAGAATGAATAAATATGATTTTTGAAACACATGCTCATTATGATGACGAGGCTTTTGAGGCGGACAGAGAGGAACTCCTGAGTTCCATGCAGGAAAACGGAATTGGCAGAATCGTCAATGCCTGTGCTTCGCTTGAAAGTCTGAAGGACACAGAATCTCTTATGGAAAAATATCCGTTTGTCTATGGTGCATTTGGAATCCATCCGGATGATGCGGATAAGATGACAGAGGAGACACTTGAGGAGATCCGGAAGCTTTGTAAACTGTCGAAAGCAGTAGCGGTCGGTGAGATCGGGCTGGATTATTACTGGCACAAGGAAGAACATGAGCATGAGATTCAGAAAAAGATGTTCCGTGCACAGATGGAGATCGCAAGGGAGGCACAGATGCCGTTTATGATCCACAGCAGGGAAGCTGCGAAGGACACGCTGGATATTGTGAAGGATTGCATGAAGGGTGGAATGTACGGCGGTATCATTCATTGTTTTTCTTATGCGAAGGAGATGGCGCGGGAGTATCTGGATATGGGACTTTATCTGGGAATTGGCGGTGTGGTCACGTTTAAGAATGCGAAGAAGCTTAAGGAAGTTGTGGAGTATGCGCCGCTTGCTCAGATCGTGCTGGAGACGGACAGTCCGTATCTGAGCCCGGAACCGAATCGCGGAAAGCGGAATGATTCCAGGAATCTGGTGTATGTGGCGAGAGAGATCGCACGGATCAAAGGTGTGACAGAAGAAGAGGTTATTGCGGTGACGGAAGGAAATGCGGAGAGGCTGTTGTTGCGATAAGGTCCAATGCCGTACTATAGTTGACTGAGTTATCCAACTATAGTACGGCATTTACGTTATCGCATGTTGGAGATGAGAAAAACAAAGAATATGGGACGGAGGAGCTGCGCTGTCCTGTCTTTGGATAAATAAGTCTTTAGTAGTCTTCGTCGTAGTAGCTGTCGTCGTATGAATCATCGTAGGAATCGTCGTATGAATCATCGTAGGACGAGTCATCGTATGATGAATCCTCAGAATCCTCGGAAGAATCCCCGGAACTGCCGCTGCCGTCGGAATTTCCCTGCTGTGCAAGGTATTCGTCGGCGCTGGTGGACCAGATGTCGTCTACGACGTCTCCGTCTGAGTTGATCATGTTGAGTTCATAATCGAAGGATACATCGAGAAGGTCTGTTCTGGTGGATGGTTCTACATTCATGGACATGATCTCTTTGAATTTAGCCTGGAGGTTTGCCAGGGTGAATTCGTCTCCGATGATGTCTTTCACACCGTGCTGAGAAGCGAGTTCTTCGGTGTAGTCTTCGAGCATATATGGGTTAAACACACCTTCATCTTTGTTATAATGCATGACCATTGGTTTGACAGTCGGATCGAGGATATCGATGGTTGTCGTACCATTCTTGACAGTTTTCTGGATGGTGAAGCTTGCCATTCCTTCGAGAAGCCCGGTAAGTGACTCCTGAGTGGAGACGAAGTTTCCGAGGGAATAGAAGATCAGCATATTGTGGCCCTGGTCGTCAGACATCCGTCCATAAGGCTGCAGGATATGTGGATGACCGCCGACTACGACATCAACACCCTGCTGCATCAGGAAGGTGGCCCATTCTTTCTCATATTCCGTAGGCATCGGTTCTTCTTCCTTGCCCCAGTGAGCGACAAAGATCAGCACGTCGCTGGAGGCTTTGGCTTTCTGGATCATGGTGGAGACTTTATTCTTGTCGAAAAGATCAATCATGTATTCATTTCCTTCGCCGACCCCGCCGTTGTTGGTTCCGTATGTATAATCCAGAAAAGAAATTGTGATCCCGTTTACTTCCAGTGTCTTGACTGTATCAGCATCCTCTTGTGTCGGATGGATTCCAAGGACAGGAACATCCGGGTATTTGCTGCTCCAGAAATTAAAGGTTTCCTGCAGAAAATCAATTCCATAATCATCAATATGGTTTGTTGCAGATTCTACGACATCGAATCCTGCATTCATCAGTGCATCACCGACTTCCGTAGGAGTTGCAAAAGACGGGTAAGAGCTGACAGCATCATGTTCTGTGGTAAATACAGTCTCCTGATCGACCATTGCCACATCAGCAGCCTGGATCTCATCACGCACTTTGTCATAAATCTGATCATAATTCCAGGTTCCGGAATCATTTTCGCCGGATTCGATCAGACTTCCGTGATAAAGGTTGTCACCGACAGCAATCACACTTGCTGTGGAAACTTCCGGTTCTTCGGCAGCTTTCTTTGCCGCTTCTGCTTCCTCCTGAGCGGCTTTGGCGGCTTCTTCTTTGGGCTTCTCGATAAGATTGTAGTCAAGCTGGCGTAATCCTGCAACGAGAAGCACCAGCAAGACAACAGAGCAGATCAGTCCGATGCGGGAATTGATCTGTTCTCTGAGATTCAGAGGTATATTCTTGTTTTTTTTCATAAATTTATTTCCTTTCATTTCCCCATTATAGCAAATTAAACTCAGCAAAAAAAGATGTTGTTAAAAAAATTGCTTTGTGTTTCAAATTACTTTACGCTATAATAAAGAAACAGACAGGGAAGGGGTATGCTGATGAATTCATACGAAACTGTAAATGATATTCTGGTAAAACTGTTCAACGAGATCATGGATGTGGAAGAGCGTGCGCTGATCACCTCAGAATATAAGGATATTTCCGTAAACGACATGCATGTGATCGAAGCGATCGGAATCCGGGAACCGAAGAATATGTCCACGGTGGCACGTGCGGTATCTGTGACGGTGGGAACTTTGACGATCGCGATCAATCACCTGGTCAAGAAGGGATATGTAGAGCGCAGCCGAAGCGAGGAGGACCGCAGGGTTGTACTGGTATCTCTTTCTGAAAAGGGGGAGAAAGCATATTTCCATCATCGGATGTTCCACGAGAAGATGGTCATGGAAGTGCTTGATGGCATGGACAAAGAAGAGACAGAGGTGCTGACAAGGGCATTGACGAAACTCCAGAAGTTTTTCCGGACTTATGGAAATGACAAATAAAAGAAATACAGAAAGCAGACATATCATCAGAACGATGGACATGCCTGCTTTTTTTATGCACAGCGAGGAGGTAGCATTATGAAGAACTGTCGGCAGCAGACTGCATGTATTTTGACAGAACAGGAAACTGCACCGGGCCGATTTCCAGGATCTGGCGGTGGAATTCTCTGAGGTCAAAAGAATCTCCAAGTTTTTTCTGCTGCGAGGTCTTAAGGTCGAGGAAATTCAGATAGCCGAGATAGTATTTGAGATAGTTCCCGGGAGTTTCCACGATATACTGGTAAATCTCTGAGATCACTTTCTCATCCTGGATACCGAAAGCATTCAGGAACTTTGCGGCGGCAGCCTGATTCCAGCCCTGGTAGTGGATACCGGTATCAAGCAGAGAATAAATACAGAGATTAATACTGCGGTTTTTCCACATCAGAGCGGTGATATCAGCAGCAGCCTTGTCGGAGAGAAGGGAAGCGGCATACTGATATCCGTAGGATTCGACATAAGTCGCCCAGCCTTCAACATAGCCGCCCGAGGTGATCAGATAGCGGATGTCGTCCGGCTGTGTTTTTCCGAAAAAAACAGTCTGGTACAGATGCCCCGGAAATCCTTCATGGGACAGCGTTGTAAAAAGCTCCAGATTGGACCGGCTGCCCGCACGGTTGATGTAGATCACATTCGGACTGCCTGTATCCAGTGGCGGTGTGAGATAAAATGCAGGACTCAGAAAATCCTCCATGGATTCGTGAACATAGCGGATCTCATAATCGGTGGTATCAAGAGCAGGAAAATCCTTCTGCATCTGCTGGTTCAGATACTGAAGGGCAGACGCCGGTTCAAAATCTTTTATTTCTGCAACATTCGTGAGTTTTCGAAGGAGTGATGGCTGCTTTTTGAGCATCTGCTGGACCGTGTGCATGTCTTCTGTAAGCTGGGAAGTAAGCCGCTGCTGGATTTTTTCGACGGAGAGATAAGAACCAGTCTGAAACTGCAGAAGATAACGGTAATATTCCTTTCCTCCTTTGAAATGACTGAGCCCACGGCTGGAAGTTCCGGTATTTTTTAATTCATTCAGCCCTGTCATCAGTTCCTGATAAGCAGGAATCACACTGGTAAGCAGGATCTCTTTGTGGCGTTCATTCAGCTTTGTCTGATCTTCCTCAGAAAAACGGCCGTAATCTTTGAGCTTTCGGGCAAAAACATCCAGCATATAGTTGTTCTGTGGATCTTTGATAAAGGTACTGCACTGTTCCAGAATGCGTTTTAAAGTTGCATTGCTCATGAAATATCCTGCATCAGATCTGCGGCGTTCATAGGTGAGAATACTCTGAAAATATGGCTTTACCGAGGTGAGAAGGTTCAGATAGTCCGCAATATCCTGATCGTCATAAAAGGCATATTCTGCCAGCAGAACAGGAAGCTGTGCCTGGATGCCAAGACTTGGGCTTAACGGTTCGTCAAGAAGCGTATAATCTCTGGCAGAAAGCTGTGTCTGATAGTAAAGGAGCAGCATATCCCGCGTGATCTGATTTTGACGGGTCAGACCGGAAGGAGTGAAATCTTTCAGCTTCCGGAGATACTGCTCATATTTCTGATATGTAGCACTGGTGTCATCGGAGATCGTTCCGAGGGTGGGAGAAGGTCTGGAAATATGTTTTTTTTCGGGATAAGCAAGGGAATAATGGAGTGTCAGCATGCTTCCGGATACTTCTTCCTGAAAGATTTTTCGGGTGAGGGAGCGGAAAGCTTTGTCCTTAGATATTACACTTCCGGACAGCCATCCCATAAAAAGCCCGATAACCAGTGTGAGAGACAAAAGAAGTGCGATAACGATCGGAGAACGGGGTCTGCGAAGAGAAGGTTTCATAGATGCCTCTTGAAAGAAAGGTTTTTACTATCTTATTGGAAAAAAGAGGATTGTATGCTAAACTGGGTGACAGAGTTAAGAAAGTGAGGTTGAGCTTATGGAAGAAATATATGATCTGGTGATCCTGGGTGCAGGACCGGCCGGAATCTGTGCAGCGATCTATGCGACCAGAGCCAAACTGAATACTCTGTGGCTTGAGAAGAAGTTTGTGCAGGGCGGTCAGATCGTGGACACTTATGAGGTGGACAATTATCCGGGACTTCCGGGAATTACAGGACTGGATCTTGGGGAGGCTATGGTCAATCATGCAGAGAAGCTTGGAATCAGTCCCAAAAGAGAGCCTGTACTTTCCATAGAGGATGAGGGTGAGGTCAAGATGATCCGCACAAAGAAAAATACCTACAGAGCCAGGACAGTGATCCTTGCCTGTGGTGCGGCACATCGTCAGCTGGGAATTCCAGGGGAAGAGGAACTGAGCGGAATGGGAGTGTCCTACTGCGCGACCTGTGACGGTGCTTTTTTCCAGGGAGGAACGGTTGCCGTTGTTGGCGGCGGAAATGTGGCAGTTGAGGATGCAGTCTTTCTTTCCAGAACCTGCAAAAAAGTTTATCTTGTGCACAGAAGAGAGGAACTTCGGGCAGACAGAGTGCTTCAGGACAGATTGTTCAGATGCTCAAATGTGGAAATAGTCTGGGACTGTGTGCCTGTGTCTGTTGAAGGAACAGAAAAAGTACAGAATCTCAAGGTTCGTAATGTAAGGACAGATGAGGAGAAAGACCTTTCAGTTGACGGAGTTTTTATTGCAGTTGGCATTCTCCCGAATACAGAGAAATTTAAAAATCTGGTGGCTCTGGACGAGGGAGGATATATCATTGCAGGAGAAGACTGTGTAACAAGTACACCGGGCATTTTTGCAGCAGGAGATATCAGGACCAAACAGCTTCGTCAGATTGTAACAGCGGTTGCTGACGGTGCAAATGCCGTGATATCGGCAGAAAAATATTGTGATGTTTGAACAGACTTCTGTTTTTGAGGCGGCTCAGATGTTTCCCGCGTGGAAGGAATTCTTCCGGCGCCTGAAAGCGCTCATGCGATCCGGGCAGCTCTGGATGAAGCAATGAAATGTAAAGAGACTGGAGAAGAAAAGACTATTGTGTTTGGACTTACCGGAACAGGATATTTTGATATGTTTGCTTATGGAAGATATAATGATGGAGAAATGAGTGATTATATTCCCACAGATGCAGAACTCCAGGCTGGATTTGATGGAATTCCAAAAATTTAAATCGTAAGATTGCTTCTGTGGGAGTCCCGCAGTAAGTAAAATAAAAACCTGTACCCGGCAGCCGTGACAACATGGCAGCCGGGTATGAGTTTTGCTGGAGGATATGTTCTTGTTAGTTTATGCTTCCCCGAAATGATAGGCGACATTCAGTCCTTTGAATACGTCAGCATTTATTTGCATTCCTTCATATAATTTTATATAATCTTCAAAAGTCCTGTGGCGCTCAACGGAATCACACTGACTGCAGGGATTATCTATAGGAAATATTTCAGTGACACCGTCTGCTGTTTCGACAAATATAAGAGAACAGATACCAAAATTGTCGACCATTGCGAAAGAAACATATTTAGTCAGAGTGCCGTTTATCTGGATTGTGTTTTCTTTAAAGGCTTTTTCCTCTTCGGTTAAGCTGTCAGCAGAAAGCTTTCCCGTTTCGATTAAATATTGTTTGTCTTCAATATCAATGAGCTTTTTCCAGAAAGTTTCCGGGGAGCAGGAAATAAGCTTATTGATATTCTGTTTATTTTTGGAATACCAGACATGAACCTCTGAACCGCAGTATTTCTGAATGTCTTCCGGATTTTCGACTGATATGTCGACCTCTTTACCGTTGTCAGAGGTTACGGTACAAATATTAGTACTGTCTGAACAGGAAGAAAGTGTTCCTTTTATAAATGCATAGGTAATAGCTGATTCCGAATCGTAATATTCTCCGAAATCCTTGATATCATGGTAGACCATGGTTCCCAGAGGTTCTTCCGCCCAGGCGCTTTTTGGAAAAAATACACTTCCCAACAGAATATATGCAATACATGCGCCTTTAAAAAATTTTTCTTTCATATCGCTCCCTCGCTTTCCTTTGTTTTCAATATTGTATCATTATAAGAACATGAGGATGTAGTTGAAATTTTTCTTTAATTTTAGTTTCTGTTTTTCTTCATTTTATCTTTATATAAAGCAGATAACCGGTTATTAAAAAAATAAAGTGGAGAAAAAGATATGGCAACAGCAAGTACGATTATTAACATGGCAAGTAAAGAGATTGGAGTAAAAGAAACGGGGGTGAACAATGTCAAATATAATACGGAATATTATGGACGAGCTGTAAATGGTGAAAATTATCCATGGTGTGCAGTATTTGTATGGTGGGTTTTTAAACATGCCGGAGCTTCTGCTCTTTTTTGTGGCGGTGCAAAAACAGCTTCAGTTTATGAAGTATGGCGATATTATAATTCATTAGGACGCGTTTATAATACTCCGAAAGTTGGAGATCTTGCTATAGTTAGTACAAATAATGGAGGAACGTATGGGCATGTAGGAATTGTAAAAACAGTAACCAGCAGTGAAATTATTACTATAGATGGCAATTCTGGAGATGCAGTTAGAACGTCGAAGAGATCTATTGGTGGGAGAAAAATGTCATTTTGCAGACCTGCTTATGGTTCTAGCGATGGTGGAAGTACCGGAGGTAATTTATCTATGGGATCCAGCGGAACTGACGTCAGAGATATGCAGAGGAAGCTTATTGCTCTGGGTTATAGCTGTGGATCGGCCGGTGCAGATGGTTCATTTGGCCAAGGAACATATAATGCTGTCTGTAATTTTCAGAGAGATCATGGATTGTCAGTAGATGGTATTATTGGACCGGCGACACGCGCTAAAATTAATACTGCCTATTCTAATATTGGAAGTGGAAGTACCGGAGGTAATTTATCTATGGGATCCAGCGGAACTGACGTCAGAGATATGCAGAGGAAGCTTATTGCTTTAGGTTATAGCTGTGGATCGGCCGGTGCAGATGGTGTTTTTGGACAAGGAACCTATGATGCGGTTTGTAGATTCCAAAGAACTTATGGACTGTCAGTGGATGGTATCATCGGACCGGCAACACGCGCTAAAATAAATTCTTTATATAGTCGTTTGTAAAACAATAATTTATAGATGATCATAACTAATTAAAAGTTGGTACACTGGAGTTTTGACTGATTTCAGTTGTACCAGCTTTTTATCTTTGTAGTAAGCAGGAATCAATAATTAAAGAAGTTATTATTTAAAAACCCGTACCCGGCAGCCGTGACAACATGGCAGCCGGGTATGAGTTTAATTTCCGATTATTTTTTTGCAGAAGCGTTGGGAATATGGCATAAAGATCTGTGCGACAGGACCTACGATAAAGGCACAGATAATAGTTCCCAGTCCAAAGGTTCCTCCAAGCAGAAAACCTGCGATCACAAAGAAGCAGTCTGTCAGGATGCGCACGATGCCGAAAGGTTTGTGACTTTTGTCGCTGATGACAATGGCAACCAGATCATTGGGACCTGTTCCCGCTTCCGATTTGATCACTATGGTCATGCCAAGAGCAAGGATGATACATCCTGCTACAAGGACGATGATGCGCACTGCTATGGGCAGAGAACTGTTGATACAGTCTCCAAGCAGGACGGTAAAAAGATCAATAATAGGTCCGCCAAGAAACATACAGATGATCGTTCCAATTCGTATGTAGCTTCGGTCAATGAAAAGCAGCACCATAATGATCAGAAAACAGATCATCATGTGAGTTCGTCCGTGGGTCCAGTTAAGAGCTGCCGGCCATGGGACACTGCGGAAGATTCCCTGCACAAGGACATTAAAGGGGTCAGTTCCCAGATTTGCCTGAATAAAAAAAGTCACACCCAGGTGAGCAACAGACAGACCGAAAACCAATAAGATAATTTGTTTGATTTTTTGTTTTGGCGTCATAATGTGTAGTTCCTTTTTCTTTATCTTATCAATATTTTATCATATCGGACAAGCTTATAAAAGCAGAATATCAGGAAGGTAAGTTTTACAAGTTACTGTTCAAGGGTATGCATAGTCCATTGTAAAAAGTGACGAAATTTATTTTTTTGTTTTGTGGATAACCAGTTCCAGCAGGAAAAATTATGTTTATAGTCTTTCCTGCTGTTTCTTTTTTGAAGAGTTATCCACCGGATTTTATTTTACACAGTACATTTTTTTTATAGCCTTACCATATAGTCCTTATTTTTCAAGATACAAAATACCTGCTTATCCACAGTCATATCGACGAAAGGACAATTCCTGGAAATTCGCTTTTTTCCCATGTTTCTGTTATACTTCTCTATAAGAAAGAGAGGGCTGCCTTATGGACATTGATTTAAAAGAAGAGATCAGAAAACAGGATGAGCTTCTTGCCGAATATCTCAGAGTGATTGAGATCCAGAAAGGACTAATCCAGGAACAGAAAAAAATGATCGAATATCTGGAAGATCATATCTCAAAGATCACAGATATCATAAGCGACATCTGACCCGAACACTTCTGGAGGAACATACATGCCGGATACTTATGATTACATTACACTTCTGTGCCGGCTGAAAGCAGCACAGACCAGAATTAAAGAGCTGGAATCTGGAGAAAGATATATCCATCTTCAGGAAC
>OBAG01000479.1_pt1 | contig 35907 bp, 30 predicted proteins | sample 1517701 | NCBI WGS metagenome assembly OBAG01 (sample SAMN04571702, study PRJEB22368) | human gut metagenome | biome: human gut; material: stool | host: Homo sapiens | place: Luxembourg | collected 2012-09-07 | reverse complement strand
CCCGCCAATTCTATGTGAACGGCAAGAAACTCTTCATCCGGGGAACCAACTGGATTCCGGAAGGGATGCTCCGTACCTCCGATGAACGTACTTATGCAGAATTGCGCTATACAAAACAATCCGGTATCAACCTGATCCGTATGTGGGGAGGCGGAATTGCCGAATCGGACTATTTCTTCCAGCTCTGCGACGAAATGGGACTCCTCGTATGGCAGGAATTCTGGATGACCGGCGACACCAAACATCCACAGGATAAAGATTTATACCTGAGCAACGTCGAAGCAACCGTAAAACGCCTGCGCAACCATCCTTCATTGGTCTACTATGTATCTTCCAACGAAAGCACGGAAATGCCGGGAGCAAAAGACCTGATCATGAAACTAGATGGGACACGTGGTTACCAGATGCAGTCGGAATGTGACGGCGTGCACGACGGTAGCCCCTACAAACAGGTAAACCCGATGCAGCACTACGAAAATACAGCATCCGAACGCGGTAGCCGTGTCGATGGCTTCAATCCGGAATATGGTTCGCCGACTATACCGACCGTTGAAACGCTCCGCGAAGTAATGGACGAGAAAGACCTCTGGCCGATCAATAAGGAGGTATGGGATTATCATGATGGCGGAGGGTTCCATCTGATGTCGACCATGTACACAGACCTTACCAACCATTATGGTCCTTCCTCTTCCATCGAAGAGTTTGCCACCAAAGGCCAGGCTGTCGGTGCCATGAACTCCAAATCAATCTGGGAAGTCTGGAACTATAACAAATTCGGTTATGGTGACCGCTATGCATCAGGGTTATTGTTCTGGTATCACAACTGCCCCGTAAGTCAGGTTTGCGCCCGTATGTGGGACTACTCTTTGGAACCGACCGCCTCTTTATACCATACCCAGAACGCATTGGAACCGCTTCACGCACAGTTTGATTACTTGAAAAATACGGTTTCTGTTTATAATGACTACTATCAAGCATTCAAGGACTATAAGGTAGCTGCCGAAGTATACGATTTGAACAGCAAGAAGGTATGGAGCAAAAGCCAGAAGATCGATATCCCGGAAGACGGTGTCGTAAACGATGTCTTCACAATTGATTTTCCCCAAAACATCACGCAGGTCCATTTCATAAAACTGCGCCTGTTCGACACGAAAGGGAAAGAGGTAGCCAACACATTCTACTGGCGTTCCAACGACAAGTATGAAGGACGCAAGACCCTGACAGGCCCGACCTCATCCGGCTTCGAAGATCTATCGAAATTGAAACAGGTACAACTGAAGACTCGTTACAAAGCTTATCAAGAAGGCGACCGCCATTTCATTAAAGCTGAAATAAAGAACCCTTCTTCAACCGTAGCATTCTTCACCCAGCTTCAATTGCTTGGTCAGGACAAAAAGCCGGTGCGCCCCAGTTTCTACACAGACAACTTCTTCTCGCTCTTACCGGGAGAAAGTAAAACCGTCATCATAGAAACAGCCACAGACGATATGCCATCCGAACCGACATTCGTTGTAAAAGGTTGGAATATCCAATCGAGCAGTTTCAAATTGTAATACCATAACGGTAAATGCAGTATAAGATAGTATTTCTTGCCGATATCGGCAAGAAATACTATCTTTGTATTATATAATGACACTTCAAACTTGCCGATAGATGGAATATATTTCAGTAAAAGAATGGGCCGAAAGACAGGAAATTGCAAAACGAACAGCTCGAAACTATTGTGCACAAGGCAAAATAAAAGGGGCCGTTCTTATCGGAAAAACATGGAATATCCCTATTGACACAGCATTGCCCGAACGTAAGAAAGCTCAATCGGTATCACCACTGCTAAAAGTTCTACGCGAGCAGAAAGACGGGCAGATGAAAGGGGGAATATACCATCGCATACAAATTGATTTCACTTATAACTCCAATCATATCGAAGGCAGCCGGCTGACACACGACCAAACACGCTATATCTTTGAAACCAACACGATCGGAGTGACGGATGAAGCTATCAATGTAGACGACATTATCGAAACTACCAACCATTTTCGTGCCGTAGACTACATTATCCAAGAGAGCGACTGCAAACTTACCGAAACTTACATCAAACAGCTCCACCTTATTTTGAAATCCGGAACATCTGACGAACGAAAAGATTGGTTTCGAGTCGGAGACTACAAAGAATTCCCCAATGAAGTGGGCGGCAACAATACAACCATGCCGGAAGACATTCATAGAGAGATGAAAGCTTTGTTGAAAGAATACAATAGCAAAAAGCAACCGACATTTGAAGATATTCTGGACTTTCATCAACGCTTCGAAGCCATCCACCCCTTCCAAGACGGAAACGGGCGTGTAGGACGGTTGATTATGTTTCGTGAATGCCTTCGGAATAACTATGTACCCTTCATCATTACCGACGATTTGAAAATATTCTACTACAACGGCTTGCGCAACTGGCCGCACATCAAAGGATATCTGACCAATACCTGCCTGACAGCTCAAGACCATTTCAAGGCCTTGTTGGATAAATTCCGGATTAAATACGAGAATAACTAAATTTGTTTCCGTACTTTTGCCGAAAATTTACAACTATGCCGACATTTTTCGTTGTCCTCATTAGTATTTATCTTGCAGGAAACATCTATATATTCAGGAGAGGGGCACAGGCTTTGGTAGCTCAGCCTTTCGGTGTTAAAGTTTTATTAGCCGTACTATTCTGGTGCGGTGCCTTGGCGTTTATCGGTAGTTTTTTAGCACGAAACACCAAATTGCCGGTTGTTTTGGCTCATACAGCCCACGAGATAGGGACCGGCTGGTTAGTTTTCACGCTTTATATGGTATTATGCCTAATCATATTCGATTTATTCCGACTTTTCAACTTTCCATGCAAATATGGTTTCTATATATCCTTATTTCTGACACTTAGCCTATTAAGCTATGGATACTATAACTACCAACATCCGAAAACAGAAGTTTTCAACATAGTTATCAACAAGCAGACGGTTCATAATGAACAGCCGTTGAAAGTCGTTTCCGTCAGCGACGTTCATTTAGGGTACGGGACAGACAAAGAAGAACTCAAACAATATGTCGAGATGATCAACGCTCAGAAACCGGATCTGATCCTGATAGGCGGCGACTTGATCGACAACAGCGTAGTTCCCCTTTATGAAGAAAAGATGATGGAGGAACTGGCTGAATTGAAAGCACCTTTGGGAATCTATATGGTTCCAGGAAATCATGAATACATCAGCGGCATACGGAAGAGTATGCAATTCATAAATGAAACGCCGATCCGCCTATTGAGAGATGATGTCGTAACATTGCCTGGCGGTATACAAATAATCGGACGGGACGATCGCAGCAATAAATCCCGATTATCCCTGCAAGAACTGGTGAAAAACATTGATCCGGCAAAACCTGTTATCCTTTTGGATCATCAACCGTACAACTTGTCGGATACGGAAAATGCGGGCATCGACCTTCAGTTCAGCGGACATACGCATCGTGGACAGGTATGGCCGGTCAGTCTCATTACCGACCATCTGTTCGATCAAAGTTATGGTTACCGTAAGTGGGGAAACAGCCACATATACGTTTCCTCCGGACTGTCTCTCTGGGGACCGCCTTTCAGGATAGGTACCGACAGCGAGCTTGTCGTATTCAACATTACCTGTAAATAGTTTGCAGACATGAAAGTTTTCATTCAATCGATAGTAGCACAGATATTACTGAATCCTTACATCTTCTGGCGAGGGTATCAGGCAATTCCCCCCAAAAAGAGTTGGAGGATTCCTTATATCTTGTTTTTTATCCTTGAATTATCAATCTTCTTTTTCGGCTTTACATTCCGCAATGTATTGCCGGATTCTGTCATGATTGCCATCCAATATATCTGTAACACCTGGTATATCGCATCTATTTATATCACGCTATCCCTATTGAGTCTGGAAGTGCTCCGGCTTAGCAACCGTTTCTTCCATTGGTTTCCCGGCTGGATTACGAGCCACTGGAAACAAACGAAACTGATCCTGTTCTTTTTGGTCATGGCAATCGTTACCGGCCTGATGTTTCATGCTTACCATGTCGTCGCCTATCCGGTTGTCAAAGATGTATATGTCACCCTACCCAAAGGAAGTAGCGACCGTGACAGCATGACGATTGTCATGATGAGCGACCTCCATATCGGAGAAATGATCGGTAAGGAACTGGTACAGCGATACGTGAAGATGAGCAACGCACAACATCCCGACCTGGTCGTCCTAGTAGGCGATATCATGGATTATGAATCACGCTTTGCCGAAAAAGCACATATCGAAGAGGATTTGAAACAACTGAAAGCCCCATTAGGCGTGTATGTGGTTTATGGCAACCATGAATATCGCGCCAACCGCATAGCCAAATACCGTTGGCTGAAGAAAACAGGGGCGACGCTTCTGATCGATTCCGTTGCACGTCCGGACTCTTCATTCTATCTGATCGGACGGGACGACCATATCAACAAGAAAAGAAAGCCGTTACATGTACTTATGGCAGGCATAGACACAACCAAACCGATCATCGTATTGGATCATCAACCCTGGTCGTTCGCCGAAATGACAATGAACGGTGTGGATCTCGGACTCCACGGACATACCCATAACGGACAGCTATGGCCTTACCCCCTCGTAATGAAATTGATCTATGAATGTCCGTATGGCTACCATAAGAAAGGGCCGGTCCAGTTCTATGTATCTTCCGGCATCGGGATAGCCGGACCTCCCTACCGGGTCGGGACTGTATCAGAAATGATCGTGCTGCACATCCGGTTTGTCAATTAAGCAGGGTGAAACATTGCCTCCATCATGGCGATATCCATCTTCACCTCCCCCTGCAACAGATATTGAGTTTGCTTTTGGACTACATTTTCATAGATTGCCAACGCTTTCTCCCGATCTCGCTCCTTATAAAGTGCCCAAGCACAGAGAAAACGCTGTTTTGAGGACATCAAAACACGGTATTGCCGGACGTAAAGTTCTATTTCTTTCGTGTACAACGTATCTGCCCATCGGTTATGCCCAGTCACCAGATCCAAATAGATGAGTTCACAAACCACCTCTTTCGCCAAAAGCCCGATCATCTCCCCCTTGTGTCTTGCAATCTCTTCCAATGCAACATAGGCCTCTTCCATTTGCCCTAAATCCAGCAGTCGCCCTACTTGCAGCAAACGGATATTCAGTTGCATCGGTTCCCCGTAATCAATGTCATCCACCCAAGCAAACCACTCTTCCGGCATATCCTTTATCCGGATACCTTCTTGTATACAGGCATTGACGCGCAGCTGGACTATCATCGCCTTTTTACTCTTCGGGTACTTCCTCATCAAACGTACATTAGCTGCATCATTAGTAATTCCCCTCTTGAATGGGATGCCATTGAGCAATCCCAACGACACACCGGCAAAACACATCATAACCAGAAATTGTGCCAGCAGAGGAGAAGGATCTTCCACCACATACCAAACCACAAAAGCCAAAAGCGCTACCGACATATTGACAATAACGCCTCCCCAATGGTAAAGCGCAACAGGGATCTCTTCCAAAGGCTTGTCAGGCGGGAGCATCAGGCATTGTCCACCTGTCCCCGCGATGCCGAAACGCTTCAAACGGAATTTCCCTTCTTGACGGATCAGCGTCCAATTGAAAATACGGAAAGAGACGAAACGATAGCCGGAGAGCAGCCCGAAAAGCAAGTGGCCTCCTTCATGCAAAACAATTTGCAAAATAAAGGCGACCAACGTACAAACGATACTCCCAGCAAATATCCCCACCATCTCAAGTGCCTCTATCTTGGCCAGCTTCTGCACCAGTTCATTCCATGTCATATCCGTAAACGACACGATACCGGCACACACCAAAACAATGCCGATCAAACATCCGACACCAAAAGTCACAAGCAACTTCAAAGCACTCTTCATGACAGGTCTCTTACCTCGATTATAATGTAGCCGTTTTCTCTACCTTTCCCGGCACTTCCAATGTCTGCTGGTGTAATGCTGGATCACCCAACACTTCCAGCGCCTTATTCAAAACTTCATCTTCCTTCAAGCTGTTTATCAACTCGCCTTTCTGGAAATAATAACGTTTCATAATCTCGGAAGTCAACAGTTTCTTGATCTGATCCTTGTTGCGGTCGAAATCCCGATCCAAGTCCGGAATCAGTTTGGCTTCCAAAGAGTTGAAGAGGGTAGAGTCATTATCCATGTAACCTTCAAACTTAGCCACTTCTTTCAAGTTCTTCAACAGCTTTTCACTCTGCCGGTCATAGGTGAAGTTCTTTTCTTTAGCATATTGCTTGAAAGCATCAAAATCTTCATCCGTCACCTCGAAGTCTTCGGGCGGAGCGATTTTCTTATGTTTCTGGGACCATTCGGCGACAAAGTCCGTCAAGAGAAAGTCTGTCACCAAATAGAACATCATAGTCGGTGTTTCCGGTTCTTCTATTTTAAAGTCAGGGGTAATACCGCCTCCATCCCGAACGGGACGTCCTTTGGAAGTATAGAATACGGACGTCAGGCTATCTGGAATAGCCCCGACGCTACCATCAGCTTTCCGGTGCGAATAGTCCATCTGCTGGATACAACGGCCACTAGGGATATAATATTTGCTCATCGTCACTTTCACACTTCCATTATAAGGGAGTTCACGGGGAGACTGCACAAGTCCCTTTCCGAAAGAACGCTGTCCAATCAACACAGCACGGTCCATATCCTGTAAAGAGCCCGAAACGATCTCGGCAGCAGAAGCAGAGGCTCCATTAATAAGGACAGCCATCGGCATCACCGTGTCGAGAGGTTCGCCCGGTGTCCGGTAAGTGCGGTCCCACTGGCTGATCTTTCCTTTTGTCGAAACCACTTCTTTCCCTTTCGGGACGAACATACCGACTATTTGCGTAGCGCTTTCCAACAAACCGCCGCCATTGTTACGCAAGTCCAGAATCAGTGATTTTATATGATGGTTCTTTTTCAAGTCTTCAAACGCATTTTTTACTTCCTGCGCACTCTTATCTGTAAACCCCTTCAAATAGATATAGCCTACGCTATCACCACGCACACCATAATAAGTAACCTGATTTTCCAAAATCTGCCTGCGCACCAGTTCCACTTCACGCGGTTTCTTGTCATACGGGCTCTGTATCTTCAATACCATTTTCGTATTGGGGACACCTTTCAACAGGGCACTCACCTCATCCGAAGATTTGTCAGTCACATCCACCGTATCGATAGCCAGAATGCGGTCGCCCGCTTTCAATCCTGCCAAAGCAGCCGGCATTCCTTCAAACGGCTCGATAATATAGACACCGCCTTCTTTCCGTTCACGGATATAAGAACCGATACCGCCATATTCGCCGGTCGTCATAAATTTCAGTTTATCCATTTCCTGCTCCGGGTAGTATTCGGTATAAGGGTCCAAGCCGCCTAACATGGCATCGATACCCCGACGCACCGTTTTCTCGACGTCGACCGAATCCACATAAAACATTTCCACCTCTTTTACCAGAGCGTTAAAGATATCCAGGTTCTTACTGACCTCGAAACGATTGTCTTTCTGCGCCTGTCCGGGAATCACGCCTCCTAACAGAAGCAGCAAACTAAAAAGAACTATTATTTTCTCTCGTTGTTTATACATAGAATATTTAGTTAATTAACGACGTAAATGTATATAATAAACGCTTGTCAGGACAATATACTATTTACTTTTAACTTTATTTGTTCCCATTTATCATCCGGTATCTGCGCCCCGATGACATCAATTATGTAACCGGCCAAAAGCGATCCGATACGTGCCGACTGCTCCAATGTCGCGCCGACCGACTGCCCATAAAGGAATCCGGCGGCAAAGTGGTCGCCGGCTCCCGTCGTGTCGACCGGTTTGCCTCCTTCCGCCGGAACAGCGATAACCTGTCCCTTGCTTCCCACCAGAGCGCCTTCTTTTCCTAAAGTGACTAAAGAAATCTCTACTTGTTCTGAAAGGACCTTGACCGCTTCGTGTGCTTTCAGCCCGGTAAAGGCTTCCGCTTCGCTTTCGTTGGAGAAAAGGATATCGACATATTCAGGGATAATATCGTCTAATAGCCCCCGGAAAGCATTCACGATATTGAAGTTAGATAGATCGAGGGCTACCTTCAATCCTAACTTTTTCGCTTTCAGCATAGTAGTGCGCACCAGTTCTTCGTTCACCAACAGGTAGCCTTCGATATAAATACATTGATAAGCGGAAAGCATCTCTTCCGTTATCTCATCCGGCGTGATCGTCGGGGCCGGTCCGAGGAAGGTTCCCATCGTACGCTCGCCATCGGGTGAAATCAGAACCGTGCAGCTACCAGAAATACCGTCGGTCTTGGCAAAATAGGGAGAGACATTCGCTTTTTTCAAAGCCTCTTCATAATACTCACCTACGGAATCGGATCCGATCTTACCTATAAATCCTGCTTTTGCTCCCAAAATAGCCATCGCACGCATGGTATTGCATACTGAACCTCCCGGTGCCTGACTGCGTTCAAGGCCTTCCTGCGATTTACGGATTTTAATCATCTGCTCCTGGTTGATCATATCCATTGCGCCTTTCTGTATGCCTACTTCCGCCAGTACATCATCGTTCTCAAGCTTCAGCAGAACGTCCACCAAAGCGTTTCCTAATCCAATCGTATTCATTTTTTCTATTTTTTTTCGCAAAGATATTGCATATTTCAAAAAGAACCTCTACTTTTGCAGTGCAAATTCAGAAAGGGATTAATAAGTCCCGAACTGAAAGAAATAAATTCTTCCTTAGCTCAGTTGGTTAGAGCATCTGACTGTTAATCAGAGGGTCCTTGGTTCAAGTCCAAGAGGAAGAGCGAAAGACATCGGGAAAGACTGAAAAAGACATATTCTTCCTTAGCTCAGTTGGTTAGAGCATCTGACTGTTAATCAGAGGGTCCTTGGTTCAAGTCCAAGAGGAAGAGCGAAAGACATCGGGAAAGACTGAAAAAGACATATTCTTCCTTAGCTCAGTTGGTTAGAGCATCTGACTGTTAATCAGAGGGTCCTTGGTTCAAGTCCAAGAGGAAGAGCGAAAGAGAGAGAGATACTTCACAAGAGTGTCTCTTTTTTTATGCATGATTGGGACGATAACCTGATCAAATAATTGCCCGGCAGGTTATAGTCTTTTTACGTGTAATTGTATTACCTTTGCATTATGGGAAAGAATAAATTAGCAAAGTTTGACGACATGGCGAGCTATCCCCATGTGTTCCAATATCCGTTTGCAACCCTTCAAGAGAAAGGATTCGAGCTAAAGGGGCACTGGCACGAACAGTTCTTTAAGAACGACAATCCGATCGTGCTTGAATTAGGCTGCGGAAAAGGAGAATATACGGTAGGTTTGGGAAAGTTATTTCCCAACAAAAATTTTATAGGAGTCGATATCAAGGGAGCCCGTATGTGGACAGGGGCGAAAGAATCGCTTGAGGCAGGTATGACGAACGTTGCCTTCCTCAGGACCAGTATCGAACTGATCGCCCATTTCTTTGCTGCCGGAGAGGTGGCCGAGATCTGGCTCACCTTCCCTGACCCGCAGATGAAGAAAGCGAACAAACGCCTTACCTCCACTCGCTTCATGAAGATGTACCGCGAGATACTGGCGGGAGATGGCATACATCTGAAAACAGACAGCAACTTCATGTACACCTACACCTGCGAGATGGTAAAAGCAAATCGCTATCCCGTACTGTTCAGCAACGACGATTTGTATCATTCGGGGCTGACAGACAACATTCTTTCTATCAAGACCTATTATGAACAGCAGTGGTTGGACCGCGGGTTAACCATCAAATACATCAAGTTTGTCTGTGAAGAACGGGATGAACTGGTAGAACCGGAAGTGGAAATCGAATACGATCCGTATCGCAGTTTCAACCGGAGCAAACGGAGTGCGTTGGCTTCCGGCAAATAATTCATAAATCATAAATTATAAATCATACATCATGACACTCTATCCAAAGCTAATCATGGACGCACTGGCAAAGGTGCGTTACCCCGGCACAGGAAAAGACCTTGTGACAATGGGTATGGTAGAAGATAATATCCGGATCGACGGTAACAAAGTAAGCTTCTCGCTCCTTTTCGAAAAACCGAACGATCCGTTTATCAAATCGGTGGTAAAAGCTGCCGAGACGGCTATCCTTACTTACGTAGGAGAAGAAGTGGACATCAAGGGTAATATCACGGTTGACGCCAAGCAGGCGGCCCGTCCTGAACCAGACAAGCTGCTGCCGGAGGTAAAAAATATCATCGCCGTATCTTCCGGCAAGGGTGGCGTAGGCAAAAGTACAGTAGCGGCCAACTTGGCGGTAGCGCTGGCTTTGCAGGGTCACAAGGTCGGTTTGCTGGATGCCGATATCTTCGGTCCTTCACAGCCTAAGATGTTCAATGTAGAAGAAGCCCGTCCCTATATGGTGGAGGTGGGAGGTCGCGAACTGATCGAACCGGCTGCCAACTACGGCGTGAAGCTACTGTCCATCGGTTTCTTCGTCAATAAGGAAGACGCCGTCCTTTGGCGCGGCGCAATGGCAAGCAATGCCTTGAAACAGTTGATCGGCGACGCCAACTGGGGAGATTTGGACTATTTCCTGATCGACCTGCCACCGGGAACAAGTGATATCCACCTGACGATGGTACAGACATTGGCCATCACCGGCGCCATCGTTGTCAGCACACCGCAAGAAGTGGCGTTGGCAGATGCCCGCAAAGGGATCAGTATGTTTACAGGTGAGAAGATCAACGTACCAGTATTGGGACTGGTCGAGAACATGTCCTGGTTCACGCCTGCCGAGCTGCCAGAAAACAAATACTACCTGTTCGGCAAAGAAGGAGGCAAACGTCTGGCGGAAGAACTGAATATCCCGTTGCTAGGACAAATCCCCATCGTACAAAGCATCTGCGAAGGTGGAGACAGCGGAAAGCCAGTCGCCCTCAATCCGGACAGCATCACTGGCCAGGCATTCCAGAAGTTAGCCGAAAATGTCGTGAAACAGATCGATTACCGTAACGAACACTTGGATCCGACAAAGAGGGTTGTTGTTACCAAGAAGTAATAAGAGAGTAAGTAGGATGTGTCAAAAAGAAAGAGAAATCAATCCCTTGCCGGGGGATTAATCCCCCGGCAAAAGAGAGAGATAAATTTTGACACATCACCAAGAAATTGGACACAATCCTATCTTCTTATTATAAAGTATACCGTCTTAGGAAAGCGACCGTCCGATGTATTTCGGGATACATGATGATGTCTTCGCCAATGAAGGGAACCTCTTTGCGATAGGCTTTCAGGAATTTCTCCAAGACAGGGGAAGTACGCGCCGGACGGCGGAACTCGATACCTTGTGCCGCATTCATCAGCTCGATCGCCAGGATATGATCCAAGTTGTCCATTATCTTAAAGAGCTTCGTCGCTGCATTGGCCCCCATACTCACATGGTCTTCCTGCCCGTTGCTGGACACGATCGAGTCGCTGCTGGCGGCATAACAGTACATCTTGTTCTGGCTCACCATGCTGGCTGCCGCATATTGCGGGATCATAAAACCGGAATTCAGTCCGGGATTGGCAACCAGAAATTCAGGCAATCCCCGAAGGCCCATGATCAACTGCGCGACACGGCGTTCGGAAATATTACCCAACTCAGCCAAAGCAATCGCAAGGAAATCGTATGAGATAGCCAACGGCTGGCCATGGAAATTACCTCCGGAGATGATCTTGTCCTCGTCGGGAAAGATCGTCGGGTTGTCCGTCACGGAATTGATCTCGGTAAGCAATACGCCGGAGACATACCGGATCGCATCTTTCGTCGCCCCGTGTACCTGCGGGATGCAACGGAACGAATACGGGTCCTGCACATGCTCCTTCTTCCGGTTGATCAGTTCGCTGCCCTCCAGAATGCGGCGGAAAGCATCACCCGTCTCGATCTGTCCGGGATGCGGACGCATCTGCTGGATGCAATCCATAAAAGGATCGATCCGCCCGTCGAAGGCTTCGAGCGACAAGGCTGCAATCAGGTCCGCCCGCTTCGACACGGCAAAAGCACGCATCAGGGCAAACACGCCGTTGGCACTCATAAACTGCGTACCGTTCAGCAACGCCAATCCCTCTTTACTCATCAGGCGCACCGGCTTCCAGGCAAACTCGTCCAGGACACTGATTGCCTCCCTCTTCTTCCCTTTATAATACACATCTCCCACTCCGATAAGCGGAAGGAAAAGATTCGCCAACGGAGCCAGGTCGCCCGACGCCCCAAGTGAACCCCGGTCATAGACGATCGGGAGCACGTCATTATTAAAGAAATCAAGGATACGCTGCACCGTTATCACCTGCACGCCACTATGCCCCAGCGACAAAGCATGCGCTTTCAACAGCATCATCAGGCGGACAATCACCGGGCTCACCTCATCCCCCACGCTACAGGCATGGCTTTTCACCAGATTCTCCTGCAAGGTGCTGAGTTCATCCGGCGAGATATTCTTATTACACAAGGAACCAAAGCCTGTCGTGATGCCGTAAAGCGGCTCGCTCTGTGTCTCGATCTTCCGGTCCAGATAATCGCGGCAACGCTGGATGCGTTCCTTCACTTCCGGGGTCAGTTCCAGCTTCATATTTCCGGTCAGTATCTCTTCGATACGTTCGAACGTCAGCGGTTCCGCCCCCACATAATGTACATTTCCCATAACTTTCAATTTTCAACTTTCAATTGCTCATGCGTCCAATCCAGCAACTTCTTCTCTATCCGGATCGCTTCGGATTCGAGGAAATCCGCTTTCTCCGACATCCGTTTGACAAACGCTTCATCCTTTATGGATATAAGATTGATACGGACATTCAACAAAGCCCCCAACACACAGGTACGAGCCGCCATCATCGCCACACAGGCATCGGTCACGGCATTCCGGTTTCCTTTATGCGCCACATATATAATAGTCTCCATCACCGAGGCAATCTCTTCGGCCACTTCCATCGGGACCATAGCCGCCTGTTTCGTTGCATCCTGGATCACCCGGCTGCGCTCGGCTTTTTCCTCCTCCGTTTCCTTCGGGAGTTTAAAGGCGGCAAACACACGGTCGTACGCTTCGCTATCGCGGTCTATATCCCGGATCAGCCGTTCACGGATGATAGCTGCCTCCGTCGCGATTGTCCGCATCTGGCCTTCCACATCGGCATATTTCTTCTTACCGATCGTCAGGTTTGCCACCATCTCGGTTAACGCTGTCGCAATGGCCCCGTTCAGAGCCGAGATACTTCCGCCCCCCGGAACAGGCGCGCTACCCGCCGTTTCGGCAAGAAATCCTTTGATTGTCAAATCTACAAGCATTGTGTCTATTATTTAAGATTAAACATTTTATCTTCATCCCGTCAAACGATATAAAGCACGCCGTCTTTGATAACCGTGTCCACGATATTCATTCCTATATGATAAGGAAGGAACTTATAAGAAGGGAATTTCAACAAGACCAAGTCCGCCTTCTTTCCGACATCGATGCTACCGACCTTCTTTTCCCGCCCTAACGCTGCCGCTCCGTTGATCGTAAGAGCGGTCAGGGCTTCTTCGGGAGTAAGTTTCATCTGGATGCAAGCCAGGGCGAACAACAAGGGGATCGAACTAGAGAAGCAACTGCCGGGATTCAGGTCGGAAGCCAGTGCCACGGCGCAACCGGCATCTATCATCCGGCGTCCCGGAGCATAAGGTTCATTTAGCGAGAAAGCGGTAAGCGGAAGCAAAGTCGCGATCGTCCCCGAACGTGCCAGGCGTTTGATGCCGGTATCGGAGATATGCAATAGATGGTCGGCACTTACGGCTTTCAGGCGGGCTGCCAATTCGGCTCCTCCGAAAGAAACGATCTCATCGGCATGAAGTTTAAGTTTGAAACGCTGGCTGCGAGCTGCTTTCAACAAACGTTCGCTTTGTTCGACCGAGAAAACGCCTTGTTCGCAAAAGACATCGCAGAAGGTTACCGAATGTTCTGCACGCACATGGGGCAACACTCCTTCTATTATGTAATCGACATATGCGTCCGTACGCCCGGCAAACTCCGGCGGGACAGCATGTGCACCGAGGAAAGTAGAGACCACATCCAACGGGTGTTCGTCGTTCAACTCCTTCATGACACGAAGCTGGATCAGCTCGGTCGCCAAGTCAAGACCGTAACCACTCTTTCCTTCGACAGTAGTCACGCCCATATCCATCATAGCGTCGAGACGGTCGTATGCATCGCCGTACAGGTCATCATAGCTGGCGTTCCGGGTCGCATTCATCGTATTGACGATCCCGCCTCCCCTTTCCATGATCGACATATAGCTGTCTCCTTTCATCCGCCAAGAGAACTCCTCCTCGCGGTAACCACCGAAGACGAAGTGTGTATGGCTATCCACAAACCCTGGCAGAAGCGCACGTCCGGAAGCGTCTACTTCCAGATAATCTCCGACATCCACTTGCCGGAGGACCTCTTCGGTCGGTCCCACATGCGTGATAATACCATCCGATACAGCAACCGCCCCGTCCTCGATCATCCCGACATCGGACATAGCCTTCCCCTTCTTCGCTTCAAAACCAGAACAAGTCACCACCTGCGATGCATTCCGTATCAATATCTTTTCGTCTTCCATCGTCTATCCCATTATCCTGGTTTCCAATACCTGATCTATTGAAAAGTCTTCCAGTCCCAAATAGTAAGAAGCCGTATCAATCAACGCCTCCATCGGAACCAACCCAATAATCTCGCTTCCGACGACTGGGACACCATAGCGACGTGCCTCAATGCGTATCAGTTCGAAAGCGCGGTAAAGGGCTGTACGGGTGTAATCGGTCATATTGATCGAAACCTGCACGATGCCGCGTTCTTTCAGTTCCACTCCCATCGCCTTGCAGTAGCGGAGCCCGCCACCTATGAAGCGGATCTTTTTGGCGATACTGCTCGCGATCTCCAGGTTTGCCGTGCCCAAATTGACGTTATAAGCCACCAGCGGCATACGGGCGCCGATCGCCACTGCCCCTGCCGATGGATGCCGTTCGGCAGGTCCGAAGTCAGGTTTCCATTCCGGCTGCTTGATCTTTGCTTCCATACCCTCAAACTCACCTTTGCGGATCGCCGCCAAGTTCTCTCGGTGTGGAGCCGAAGCCGACTTCTCATACAGGAAAACCGGTACTCGATAGAGAGCGGCCACCTTCTCGCCCACTTCTTTGGAGAGCGCAATCGCCTCATCCATCGTACACCCTCTGATCGGGATAAAAGGAACGACATCGACCGCTCCCATCCGCGGATGCTGCCCGGAGTGTTTCGTGAGGTCTATCAGTTCCACCGCCTGTCCGATGGCTTCGAGCAAAGCGTCCTTCAAAGCTTCCGGTTCACCGACTACCGTTACGACCAGTCGGTTATGATCTTCGTCATTACTGTAATCCAACAGCTTTACACCGGCTTTGGCACGAAATTTATCTACTATCTTTTCTATTTTCTCTAAATCCCTTCCCTCACTGAAATTGGGGACACATTCCATTATCTTATTCCATGTACTCATACTTTGCGTTTTAAAGAGGTACGTATACTATTTTGAATTAAATCTTCTTTCGGAATAAAAGGCAGCGTGATATGATACCAGTCGCCATAGTTTTCGTTAAAGGCGGCACTGGTAGACATGGCATTCGGATTCCGGGCCCAGGAACGGCGTGCCACTCCTCCCATCACATCCCAGAGCATGGCGGAACGAAGGATTTCGTCCACCCGTTCGCTTCCATCCAGCACCATACCGAAACCGCCGTTTATCGCTTTTCCGATACCGACTCCGCCGCCATTATGAAGGGCAACAAGGCTCATACCCCGTGCCGCATTTCCGGCAAAACACTGGACAGCCATATCAGCCATGACGTTACTTCCGTCATAAATATTGGACGTTTCGCGGAAAGGCGAATCCGTCCCGCTCACATCATGATGGTCACGTCCAAGCATGATCGGCCCGACTTCTCCGTCCCGCACCATGCGGTTGAAGCGGAGCGCGATATTCAATCTTCCTTCCGCATCCTGGTAGAGAATGCGCGCCTCGGTACCGACAACAAGCCGGTTTGTCTCGGCATCGCGAATCCAGTTGAAGTTATCCCTGTCCTGCCCGCGCCGGTTCGGATCGATGCAATCCATAGCTGCCTGGTCGGTCTTTACCAGATCTTCATGTTTCCCGCTCAGGCATACCCAGCGGAAAGGCCCGTAACCATAGTCGAAAAGTTCCGGCCCCATAATGTCCTCGACATAGGAAGGCCAGATGAAACCGTCTTTCTCATCGACTCCGTTCCGGGAAATTTCCTTTACACCGGCATCGTAGATGGCTTTCATAAACGAGTTTCCGTAGTCGAAGAAGTAAGTGCCGCGAGCCACAAGCTTCTTGATTACCTCGAAATGACGGTGCAGAGATTGATCGACCAACGAGCAGAACCGATCCATATCGTGAGAAAGAAGTTCCGTACGCTCGGCAAAGGAGATGCCGACAGGACAGTAACCACCTTCATAGACGGCATGGCAGGAGGTCTGGTCGCTCAGCAGATCGATCCGGATCGCCTGCTCCTCGGCATACTCCAACAAGTCTACTATATTGCCATGATAAGCGATCGAAATCGGTTCTCTTGCCAGCATAGCCTCCTGCGCCATACGGAATGCCTCTGCCTTATCTTCGGTCACATGCTGAACCCAACCTTGCGAATGGCGGGTCTGGATGCGGGAACTGTCCACTTCTGCTATAATACTGGCAGCACCGGCTATAACGGCCGCTTTCGGTTGTGCCCCACTCATCCCTCCGAGACCGGAGGAGACAAAGAGATGCCCGCGCAAATCCTGATCCTGAGGAATGCCTAATTTCTTCCGCCCGGCATTCAATAAGGTATTGAACGTCCCGTGCACAATTCCCTGCGGACCGATATACATCCAGCCGCCGGCGGTCATCTGTCCGTAATTAGCGACACCCATCTGGGCGGCTATATGCCAGTCTTTCTGGTTGTCGAACAAGCCGACCATCATGGAATTGGTAATAATCACACGGGGTGCATCCGGCTTGGAACGGAACAGTCCTAACGGATGTCCGGACTCAATCACAAGTGTCTGCTCATTCGTCAGTATTTCGAGATATTGCTTGATCAGCCTGTATTGCATCCAGTTCTGGCAAACCTGCCCGGTTTCACCATAGGTGACCAGTTCGTACGGATAGAGGGCGATATCGAAACTGAGATTGTTGTCAATCATCACCTGGAAAGCCTTTCCCTCCAGGCATTGTCCCTTATATTGGTCGACCGGCTTAGCTTTCAAGTCTCCTTCCGGCCGATAACGGTATCCGTAAATGCGGCCGCGGGTCATCAACTCTTCCATAAACTCCGGAGCCAGCACTTCATGCAACTCTTCGGGAATGTAACGGAGCGCATTCTTCAAGGCCGTTTCTGTTTGTGCAGGCGTAAGTGAATAGCCGCGATCAGGAGCGCGGCGGATACCGGGAACAAAAGATGGGTAAACCGGCAATTGGTTACTTAGGCGTACTTCCATAACATGACATTTTAAGGTGTTTTCTTACAATCTGTAAGTAAATAGCAAAAGTAAGAGGCGTACAAGATAAGCATTCTCTTTCATCTTGCCAACCGGCACAATTATGTTTAGAAGCACAAAAAGGGCCATTCCCTTAACCAGGAACAGCCCTTTTCTATCGGATTAAAATCTATTCTTATTTACCAGCTTCAGCAGCTGCTTTCTTATTGATCTTTTTCTTCTGCAATTCGTAAGCGATAGGAGTTGCCACGAACAGAGTAGAATATGTACCGATAATGATACCTAACAAGATAGCGAACGTAAAGCTACGGATCGTCGCACCACCCAGGATGAAGATACACAATACAACTACCAATGTAGTTAATGATGTATTGAAGGTACGGGACAAAGTCGAGTTCAATGCATCGTTGATCACCTGATAACGATCACGCTTCGGATACAGACCGATTGTTTCACGGATACGGTCGAACACAACCACGGTATCGTTGATAGAGTAACCGATGATTGTCAGGATAGCCGCGATAAAGGTCTGGTCGACTTCCATAGAGAAAGGCAATACCTTCCAAAGCAACGTATAGAAAGAAATAATACACAAAGTCGTGACAGCTACAGAAGCGAATGCACCGACAGAGAATGAGATGTCGCGGAAACGAAGCAAGATATAAGCCGCCATACAGAACATGGCAAATACAACTGCGAGAAACGCAGCGTTCTTGATATCGTCTGCCATACTCGGTCCTACCTTCTGTGAGCTCTGGATATACTGATCCGTGAACTGAGCCAAAGTCGTTCCTTCCGGAAGCAATGACTTGACACCTTCAAACAATTTATTTTCGATTTCCTGGTCGATAGCCGGATCATTGTCTTCAATCTTATAGTTGGTAGATACACGAACCTGGTCGGGAGTACCGATCTGGATAACGCTAACGGAACCATCCAACTGCGCATCCAACAGATTACGGACTTCGTCAGTCTTCACATCCTGGGCGAAACGGATCACATAGTTACGTCCACCGGTGAAATCGATACCGTTGTTCAAACCGATAGTAGACATGGAGATCGCACCCAAAACGATAATACCGGCCGGAATCAGATACCCAACCTTACGGGCTGCCAAGAAGTTGATCTTCGGATTCGTCAATAAATCTTTCGTAATAGAAGTCGTAAAGGTCACGTTCTTCAGTTTATCTTTAGCCAGCAATGCTTCATAGACGATACGAGTCAGGAAGACTGCCGTCAGGAAGGATGCAAACAAACCGATGATCATCGTCGTGGCAAAACCACGGATAGGACCCGTACCGAAGTAGAACAATACAACACCTGTAATAATAGATGTCAAGTTCGAGTCGAAAATAGCAGAGAATGCATTACTGTAACCATCGGCAATTGCTTTGTTCAACGATTTACCGGCACGAAGTTCCTCTTTCGTACGTTCGTAGATCAACACGTTGGCATCGACAGCCATACCCAGCGTCAACACCATACCGGCAATACCCGGCAACGTAAGGACTGCCTGGAAGGATGCAAGGATACCCATTGTGAAAAAGATGTTCAATACCAAAGCACCGTCGGCGATCAAGCCCGGAAGAACTCCGTAGAAGGCACACATGTAGAACATCAACAGGATCAAAGCCAAAACAAATGAGATAACACCGGAATTGATAGCTTCCTGACCCAAAGACGGACCGACAACGTCTTCCTGTACGATATGTACGGAAGCAGCCATTTTACCGGATTTCAACACATTAGCCAAGTCCTTTGCCTCTTCCGGAGTGAAGTGGCCTGTGATCTGAGAACGTCCGCCTGTGATTTCCACCTGCACGTTAGGAGCTGAATAAACCATATCGTCGAGAACGATAGCAACCGCTTTACCGATATTTTCTTTTGTCAGGCGAGCCCATGCTTTAGCCCCTTCTGCGTTCATAGTCATGCTAACCTGCTGTTCTGAACGGCCAGCCTGCTGAACGAAGTCTGCATTAGCATCCGTTACAACGTCACCCCCTAAAGCAGGCGTTCCGTCGCGGTTCGTCATCTTGATTGCATACAAGTAGAAATATTGTTCTTTTTCATCGATAGCCTTTACGCCCCATTTCAAAGAAAGGTTACGCGGCAGGATATCTTTTACCTGCTTCATGTTCAGGTATTCGTTGATCTTGGCAATATCTTTCTTATCGGCAATACCGACAACCGGTCCGGGAGCCAACTGTCCGTTATACTGGTTGATCTGCAGAACGGCGAACAATGGATGTTGCTTTGCGAATTCTTCCATGCTCTTGGCTGCCTGTGCTTCAGGCTTGTCTTCACCGATCTTAGCCAGCAGAGAATCTGCGTCGTTGGTTGTTTCGGCAGCAGCATTGTCGGCAACTACTTCTTCCGTTGCTTCGATAGCCGTAGTATCCGAACCTACGGCAGCAGTATCGTCCGATTTCAGGATTGTAGCCAACATATTATCGGCGGCAACCAACTGCTGGTAGATTTCCGGCAAGTTGTATGTTTCCCAGAATTCGAGGTTGGCACTACCCTGTAACAATTTACGCACACGTTCCGGTTCTTTCACACCCGGAAGTTCAACCAGGATACGGCCGGCAGTTTCCAGACGCTGGATGTTCGGGGACACCACGCCGAAACGGTCGATACGCAATACGTTAAATGAATTATCGATTGCACTCTTCAGTTCTTCCTTCAACACGGCGATTACCTGTGCGTCCGAGCTCTGCGGAGTGATTTTGTCTTTCAATTCGAAAGTACTGAAAATAGCGGATAAACGGGCGCCATTATCTAACTTCTTATACTCTTCTGCAAATAGATCAATAAAGTCCTTCTGACTTGTAGCCTGGTGCGCATAGGCCAAATCCAATGCTTTGTTGAAGTTCTCATCCTGGTTGTTGTTCGAAAGCGAGCGAATCACATCGGCCACATTCAATTCCAGAACGACGTTCATACCGCCCTTCAAGTCAAGTCCTAAACTAATTTCCATTTCACGGCACTGCTTAAGCGTATAGCCCAACCATACCTTCTGAGTAGATAACGAGTCCAAATAAGAACTCTCTTTTACCGGATCTCCACCTGCATACTCAGCGGCTTTACTGTTGTAATGTCTTGTCACGAATGAGAATGACAGATAAAACATACAGACAAGCGTAAGTAACACCGCAAAGACCTTTACAAATCCTTTGTTTTGCATTTGAATCTTATGTTTATGTTATTATTCGTTTTTTCACAGGGTGCAAATATAGGCTTTTTTTCTTTGTCCAACAGTAATTAGATTAATTTATTTGTCACACTCTTAGTTTATTTCAGCCACAATTATATATCTTTGCCCGTAAAAAACATAAGTAAAGAATAACCATGAAGCAACTTTTATTATTAACGCTATTTATCCCGGCCCTACTCTGGGCTCAGGACGATTCCAAGTATTTAGCCGGAGCCGTTCCCGTCGAGAATGGTAAAGTAGTATTCGCAAAGGAGATAAACGCACCTTCTTTTTCGAAAGATGAAGTATATGACAAAATGCTGGACTGGGCGGACGGTTTCTTCAGTGAAGACGGCAACCGCGTTGTCTATTCCGACAAGGCAAAAGGCGACATCGCCGCAGTAGGGCAAACCAACCTGGTCTTCCAGAGCACCGCCCTTTCTCTGGACCGTACGGAAATGAACTATCGCGTCACGATGGAATGCGAGAACCAGAAATGTATAGTGAAAGTGGCCGGTATCCGTTACGAATATAATGTATCATACCAGCGTGAACCGGAAAAATACACCGCCGAAGAATGGATTACAGATAAATATTGCCTGAACAAAGACCAAACCAAATTGAACCGAGGCAACGGCAAATTCCGTAGAAAGACAGTCGATTTCATTGACGAAATGTTCGCCTCCGCCTCCGCCGCTTTAGGCACGCAGGCAACCGCCAATGTAGTTCCGGCAACACCGGTCACTCCCGCCCGGACTGTGACACCTGCCCAGACCACCCAACCGGCAACTCCGGTTCCGGCAAAAGAAGGATATGTGGCTTTTGCCGCCGACAAGGTTCCATCTACATTATTACAGATGTTACCGGAAAGCGATATGCAGGTCGTATCCGCCGGTAAGCCGGATACAAAAGAGACATCCGCCGAATGGAAAGGCACGGGCAATATGTTCGGCAAATCGGTTGCCTCGATCGCCATCAGCAAAGACAGTCCTGTCTATAAAGAAATAGGTAACAATGACACATATAGCTTGTCTTTCTTCAAGAAAGGTGAAAGCGGGGATGCCTGGCTGATCATCGACTGCCGCAAGCAGGGCGAAACGGCAGAAGGCCAGCAGATAACCGTCATCGGTGAAATCGTAAATGTATGGATGAAATAGGATGATGAAAAAGCTGTTTTTCCTTCTATTGATCATGCTCCCTGCGCTGGCAACGGCACAGGGGCATAAAGGCGAAGTCGACGAGTGTGCCCCGATGAGAAACGGGAAAGTATGCTATCGCGACACAGTCCATGTGAAAGACATGAGCCAGGACCAGATATTCGAAGTAATCAACCAATGGGCGAAGAAAAGCTATGCGAAAGATATATTCCTGTCGAATGTCAACTCCAAGAAGTCCAAAGGGACTATCAACGTTTCTTCCAAAGTCGAGATGCTGTTGAACGATACAGACAAAACGATCATCAAATACAAGATGAAAATCAATTGCCACGACAACTGCTACTCGGCAGAAGTAAGCAATATCGTTTATCAATACGATCCACAGAACAATAAGAAGTTCAAGACGTATTCGGCAGAAAGCGTAATCGCCAATAATGGCAAAAGCAATACAGTTGCCTTGATCAAGGATCCGAAGCTGTTTTGTAATGCCACGTTCTTCTTCGTCGAGAACCTGTTTGCCGACATCCTGGATGCAGTGAACGATGCGGAACTATAGTACGAAGAGCTAATTCCATAAGCATGGAACAAAAATTCCCCTATACGAGAAACTACGGTTTCCTGTATAGGGGAATTTTTCATTTTCAATCCCCCTCTTTCAATTGCAAATAACACCACAGCGGATAATGGTCGGAATAACGCACCTTGTCGACCGTGCAGTTGATCGGTTTCATATTGGCTGAATGCAGGATGTTGTCGATCCTGAACCAAAAGAAGTTTTCATTATAGGTGACCCCGACACCACAGCCCGAAGCAGCATAAGCATCTTTCAATGGTCCCTGGATCGTACGATGGGCATAGGAAATCGGCGTATCGTTGAAGTCACCGCACACCAATACATAATCGGTATCGATCTTTTTGATTTCTTCGGCAACCGCTCTCGCCTGACGGGCACGTATCCGGAATGCAGGCCCCAACTTCTGTTCGATGGAACTTCTCAAACCATCGAGCGTTTCGGAATTCAGGTTCTTGATAAATGCGGAATAATGGCTCCGGTCCTCCATCGTCAGCTTGAAAGACTCCAAGTGGTTATTGATCAAAGTCAACTTCTTTCCTCTTATATCCAGTTCATGAATGGACGAGCCGTTGAAAGAGCTGTCATACTTGATCTTACGGGATTTGGAGATCGGATATTTGGAAAATACGGCTATATTGAATTTGAGCGTACCGGAGGTTCCGATCGGGATAATGGAGCGATACCTATACATCTTCAAGGCATTGGCGATCTTCTGATTCGTCAAAAAGTTCTTGGAAGTACCTACTGCATATTCCTGCAGACATACGATATCCGCACCGGAATTCGCAATATACCGTATGATCGGATTCGGAGCATCTTCCGTATGGCCTTTATAACCGAATCCCATGACATTATAAGTCAAGACTTTCAGTACATTCTCTTTCGGAATATCGTCCACTCTGTCATGGAAAGGGAAATAACGGGTTACAGCCCCCCGGCAGATCAGGAACGAACATAGTCCGATCAACACAAACCGCCATTCCCAAAGAAACAGCCAATAAACAACAAAACAGAGGTTCAAAACGCAAAATACAGGAAATCCCAACCCCAGATAAGAGAAGAACACACTCCTGTCCGGTGAAATTCTGTCCGAGAAGGCCGAAGCAATGAATAGCAGAATAACTATCACATTGGCAGTACCGACTACAGATTTAAACAGAATCCTGATCGCTTTAAACCGCTCGCTCATTTTTTGCTGGCATCAAATAGTTTTTTCTTTTCTTCTGCCGAAAGGCTTTCGTAACCGGAACGTTTTAATTTATCCAATATTGCATCCAGATCGACTGTTTCCCGATGTTTACGGGCATTATATTCATAATCGGTCTCAGGACGTTTATAAGTCACACGCATCTTGGGTTTCCGCTTTCCCTGATTCACCACCCAGTCGAGCAGGCGGTTCATAGGAGCTGTCAAATCTTTGCCTTCCTTGATCCGGGTGGCGAACCAGATGCCGAACAACGCCCCGCCGATATGGGCGATATGACCGCCGGCATTCGTCGATGTAATGGCCAGCAAGTCTATCACAAATGTAAACAGGGCCAGATAAATCAGCTTGATCCTCCCGATCAGGAACAAGCCGATCTCCAAATCTTTCCGGTAGAAAGAGACGGCAAACACAATGGCCATAACCGAAGCCGACGCCCCCATCAAATAACTATAAGCGGCAACTGTACGGAAATAAGGGAATATGTTGTATGCCACAAGAAACAAGACAGCCCCGGCAATACCTCCTAACAGATACAGGCCGCCTAATTGCCGCTCACTGAAAAAAGTAAGGAACAAACCGCCGAACCAGTATAACCACAGCATATTAAACAGAATATGCAGAAAGTCGAAATGCGTGAACATATAAGTAATAATCGTCCACGGCCGGTACAAAAGCAATTCGGGAGACGAAGGCACTTGCAAATACTGCAAAAACGGAAAACCGCCCAGATTGAACAGCATCAGGATCACACTTGCCAACCGTATAATGACGAATAGCCCGACATTGATATAAATCAGTTTTGCCAGGATGTTGCCGGAATTGAAAGTCCGTTTGAGATTAGTAAAAATATCGCCCATTGTCTATATCTTTCTTTTTCCAATACCGAACCAGGAAATAACCGAAAAGCATACCGCCCAGGTGGGCAAAATGCGCCACGGAATCACCACCGTTGTTAGCGACACCCATAAACAATTCGGCCAATCCGTAAAAGATCACGAAATATTTTGCCTTGATAGGAATAGGGATGAACATCAGGTACAGCGGAACATTCGGGAACAACATGGCAAATGCCAGCAAAATACCGAATACGGAACCAGAAGCACCGATCGTAATCAGATAGTTCAATGAAGGATCTCCTGCAACCAACTGTACCAGAGTAACCCCGTTCGCACTTGCGAAGGAATGGACGGAATACAGCCAAACCAGTTCCTGCGTAATACCCGCCCCGATACCCGTCACCATGTAAAAAATCAGGAAGCGCTTCGGCCCCCAGACATTCTCCAGCACGCGTCCGAACATATACACACCGAACATATTGAAAAACACGTGCGCAAACGAATGGGTATCATGCATGAACATATAAGTCACAAACTGGAAAGGATAGAAATCCTTCACACCCGGAAAGTGCAGTCCGAATAACTGGACTAAATCAATCCCGACTTTAGGTAAAACAAGACTCGCTACCCAAAACAACAGGTTGATAATGATAAGGTTTTTCGTAACCATCGGGATACTGCTCAGGAATCCCGAACTATTTTGATTCATCATATATTTACAATTTAAGGACAAAGGTATATATATTTCGGCAGTTTTCTGACAAAATAGCACTAAAACATAGTAAATCAATAAAAAAAACTCTTTTTTTCTTTGCGATATATCAAAATAGAATTACATTTGACACCGACTTTTTAGGCTATCACAAAAATTGTTTAATATATTAATTATCAAACCATCATGAACAAAACAGAATTTATCAATGCTGTAGCGGAAAAATCCGGTTTAAGCAAAGTTGATGCAAAGAAAGCTGTAGAAGCTTTTGTTGAAACAGTATCCAGTGAATTAAAAGAAGGTGGCAAAGTGGCCCTTTTAGGTTTTGGTTCTTTCTCTGTTGCTGAAAAATCTGCACGCAAAGGTGTTAACCCGAAGACTAAACAACCAATCGAAATCCCGGCACACAAATCAGTTAAATTCAAAGCTGGCGCCGAATTGACAGAAATCATCAAGTAAATTAGTCTTACACTCTCAATAAGTAAAAAGGCACTCCGCAATCGGAATGCCTTTTTTATTGCATGCCGGTTACTTTATCAAATCATAGTTATCTCTTTCCTACCCACACCAATCTTATGGTTTTTACAAAATAAACCTGTACCTTTGCAGGCAAAATAAATCCGAACATATACTAAACGAATATGGTTATCGAACAACAGATTACCGGTGCTATCATTACCGGCATAAAAGAACTGTATGGCGCCGATGTGGCAGCCAACCAGGTACAACTGCAAAAGACAAAGAAAGAGTTCAAAGGACATCTGACTCTGGTTGTTTTTCCCTTCCTCCGCATGTCGAAGAAATCTCCGGAACAGACTGCCCAGGAAATTGGCGAATACCTGCTCCGGCATGAACCGGCTGTAGCCGAATTCAATGTTATCAAAGGATTCCTCAACCTGACCATCGCCTGTGCCTGCTGGATCGATTTATTAAACGAAATCAACGGCCAGCCGTCATACGGGATCATCCCTGTAACGGAACAGTCTCCGCTGGTCATGATCGAATATTCTTCTCCCAACACCAACAAGCCGCTCCATCTTGGACACGTGCGTAACAACCTATTGGGTTACAGCCTGTCCGAGATCATGAAAGCAAACGGCAATAAAGTGGTAAAGACGAACATCGTAAACGACCGCGGTATCCATATCTGCAAGTCCATGCTCGCCTGGCAGAAATGGGGCAACGGCGTGACTCCCGAAACGGCCGGCAAGAAAGGCGACCACCTGATCGGTGACTTCTACGTCCTTTTCAGCAACAAACTGAAAGAAGAGACTGCCGCCCTCGAAGCAAAAGGCATGACGAAAGAGGAAGCCGAAGCCGCTTCTCCCCTGATGGCCGAAGCACGCGAGATGCTCCGCAAATGGGAAGCCGGCGACAAGGAGGTACGCGCTCTTTGGGAAATGATGAACAACTGGGTGTACGCCGGATTCGACGAGACATACAAAATGATGGGCGTAGACTTCGATAAGATCTATTACGAATCACAGACCTACCTGGAAGGTAAAGGCAAAGTGCTGGAAGGGCTCGACAAAGGCATTTTCTACCGCCGTGAAGACGGTTCCGTATGGGCAGACCTGACCAAAGACGGCCTGGACGAGAAACTGCTGCTCCGTGCCGACGGAACTTCCGTCTACATGACACAAGATATCGGAACTGCCAAATTGCGTTTCGACGACTATCCTATCAACAAAATGATCTATGTGGTAGGAAACGAGCAGAACTACCATTTCCAGGTATTGTCCATCCTGTTGGATAAATTGGGTTTTGAATTCGGCAAAGGCCTTGTACATTTCTCTTACGGCATGGTCGAACTGCCGGAAGGCAAGATGAAGAGCCGCGAAGGAACGGTTGTCGATGCAGACGACCTGATGGAAGAGATGGTGGGTACAGCCCGCGAAATCTCGCAGGAACTGGGCAAAGTGGACGAAATGACACCGGAAGAAGCCGAAAACATCGCCCGCATGGTCGGCCTCGGTTCCTTGAAATACTTCATCCTGAAGGTGGACCCGCGCAAGAACATGACTTTCAACCCGAAGGAATCGATCGATTTCAACGGTAATACCGGCCCGTTCATCCAATACACATATGCCCGTATCCGTTCCGTTCTGCGTAAAGCTGCCGAACAGGGCATCGTCTTGCCCGAACAACTGCCGACAACGACTACCATATCCGAGAAGGAAGAAAACCTGATCCAGATGATAGCCGACTACGCTTCCGTCGTTCGCGAAGCAGGAAAGGAATACAGCCCCGCCCTCATCGCCAACTATACTTATGACCTGGTAAAAGAATACAACCAGTTCTATCACGATTTCTCCATCCTCCGCGAAGAGAATGAAGAAGTAAAAGAGTTCCGCCTTGTCCTCTCCGCCAACGTAGCCAAGATTGTCAAATCGGCCATGTCATTGTTGGGAATCGAGGTTCCGGAGAGAATGTAAGAAACGGATCATGAATATAGATCAACAGACAAACGATGCTCTCCTGCGATTTCAGCGTAATGAAGTCACAGAGAGCATTGTTTTTATACAAAGCTGGCGACAATCGAGAAAGATTCGGACAAGAAGAATGTGCTGGCCCGTATATTAGCACTACTTTTGCCATCAAGCTAATGGAAAGTAGCGAGGAAGGTACAAAGATATGCCAACAATAAAAAGATTTGAAAAACAACTATCATACCATCATGTTTCTTGTGTGAAGATTGAATATCATAACATGCAGATATGATAGTTTCCTTTTTAACTATCATTCTACTATCATAAATCAGCTGTTTAACCATCATTTTAGCCGTTTTACCCGAAACAAAAACACTCCAAAAGAGTTAAAAACAGACTGTTTTCCGGAAAACATAAGGCTTTTTTGCCGGAACACGTTACTTTTTTACACAAAAGACATTAGATCTTCTCCCTGAAATACCCGTATCAGAGCCTTTTATACCTCCATCTGACGGGTATCGACACCCGGGTCTGCAGGTAGCCGACATCCGGGTCTCAATAAAAATATGTAGTTATTCTTATGAAAATAAGCTATATAAAACGCGTAAAAAAGATACAGTCTTTATGATAGCATGATAGTTGAAAAAACATCTATCATGCCTACTATCATCTCACACAAACATTGATATTCATAAGATCAAGAGCAGAGCATGATAGTATGACAGTTGTTTTTGCAATTAAGTAAGCTTTTTGTCAGGCTTTCTTTTTACGCGTTGTCTTCTTTGCAGCCGGTTTTTCTCCAGCTTCGGCTATGATCTTTTTACAATCTTCAAGTGTCAGGATTGTCGGGTCGGTTACCGTTTTCGGAATACGATAGTTCGCTTTCTGATAAGAAATATAAGGGCCGAAGCGACCTTTCAGGATTTCCATCTCCGGATCCTCCTCGAACTTCTTGATAAAACGTTGTTCGTCTTTCACCCTTTTCCCTTCGATCAAAGCGATTGCTTCCTCTGCCGTAATCGTCAGCGGATTCAAATCTTTCGGAATAGAAACAAATTTACCGTCATGACGGATAAACGGCCCGAAACGGCCGACAGCCGCCACCATCACCTTGCCTTCATATTCACCGACCGTCCGGGGAAGACCAAAAAGTTTCAGAGCCTCTTCCAATGTAATCGTATCAATGGACTGGCCTTTCATCAGAGAGGCAAACTGAGGTTTCGGCGCCTCTTTGTCGTCAGCATGTGCCGCCCCGATCTGAACGACAGGACCATAGCGGCCGATCTTCACAAACACCGGGTTGCCGCTCTTCGGATCGATACCGAGCTCGCGTTCCCCTACTTTATGTTCGGTCTTAACGGCAGCCGTAGCCTCTACGATCGGATGGAAAATCTTATAGAATTTATCGATGGCCTTCGTCCATACCAGTTCGCCTTCCGCAACCGAGTCGAATTCTTTTTCTACACTGGCCGTAAAGTTGTAATCCAACACATCCGGGAAATACTCCATCAAAAAGTCGTTTACTACCGTACCGATATCGGTCGGCATCAGTTTATTGCGGTCGGCCCCGACAGTCTCGGTCTTCTCCGTCTCCTTGATCTTTCCCTTGGACAGCGAAACAACTGTGTAAGCACGTTCCACGCCTTCCTTATCTCCTTTCACCACATATTCGCGGTTCTGGATCGTCTGGATAGTCGGCGCATAGGTAGACGGACGTCCGATGCCCAATTCTTCCAAACGGCGAACCAGGCTGGCTTCCGTATAGCGCGGAGGACGCTGCGTGAAACGCTCTGTCGCCACGATATCTTTCAATGACAATGTCTCATGAAGCTTTACCGGAGGAAGCAGGCCGTTTTCCTGTTCTTTCTCCGTATCGTCGTCATTGCTTTCCATATAAACCTGAAGGAAACCTTCGAAACTGATCACTTCGCCGACAGCGACAAAACGTTCCGTCTGTCCGCTGATACCGACCGAAATAGTCGTACGTTCCAATTCGGCATCCGCCATCTGGCAAGCAATCGTACGTTTACGGATCAGTTCATACAACTTCTTTTCCTGCGAAGAACTCCCTGCCTCCACATTACTGATATAAGTCGGGCGAATCGCTTCGTGTGCTTCCTGCGCCCCTTTGCTCTTGGTATGATATTGGCGGAACTTATAATATTTCTCACCGTATGTTTCGAAGATAGCCTCTTTCGCCGTACCTAATGCCAGATCGCTCAAGTTCACGGAGTCGGTACGCATATAAGTGATCAGTCCGGATTCATATAAACGCTGTGCGATCATCATCGTCTGCGACACGGAGTATCCTAACTTACGAGCCGCTTCCTGCTGCAAAGTGGAAGTCGTAAAAGGAGGTGCCGGCGATTTCTTTACCGGTTTCGTCGTGATATCGTCAATCGTAAACGAAGCATTCTTACAGGATTCCAAAAAGGCTTCCACTTCTTTCTTGTCTTTCAAGCGGCGGTTCAACTCGGCTTTCAACACCGTTGTGCCGTCAGGCAGGATGAAGTTTGCAATCACACGGAAAGCCGCCTCGCTTACAAATTCATTGATCTCCCGCTCCCGTTCCACAATCAGGCGCACAGCCACCGACTGCACACGTCCGGCCGATAATGCGGGTTTTACCTTACGCCACAAAATCGGCGAAAGTTCGAATCCCACGATACGGTCCAGCACACGACGTGCCTGTTGGGCGTTCACCAAGTTAATATTGATATCGCGTGGTGTTTCAATAGCATGCAGAATGGCATTCTTGGTAATTTCATGAAAGACGATACGTTTGGTATTTTCAGGTTTCAGGCCCAGCACTTCATACAGGTGCCAGGATATAGCCTCTCCCTCACGGTCCTCATCGGAAGCGAGCCATACCTGTTCGGCAGACTTGGCTTCGGATTTCAGTTCGCTGACCAGCTTCTTCTTGTCGGCCGGTATCACGTACTGCGGAGCATAGTCGTGCTCGATGTCAATACTAAACTCTTTCGTCTTCAGATCGCGGATATGACCATAGCTCGACATAACCTTATAATCTTTTCCGAGGAACTTTTCAATGGTTTTTGCCTTAGCGGGTGACTCCACTATTACCAGATTCTTTTGCATAATAACGTCTTATCTTTTTGAAATCGGGTGCAAACTTACACAAAATCCATGATTTATGGTTTATCATTTATGATTTATGATTTAAATTTGCACTTTATCTGCCCAAATCGGCATCTATAATTCATAAATTACAAATCATAAATCTCGAAATGGAAACTATTAAACAACTCATTACCGACGGTAAAACAGACGAAGCTATCCGTTTGTTGGACGAATACATAGAAAAAAACACATCTTCTGATGAAGCGTATTACTTACGTGGCAATGCCTACCGTAAAAAAGGGGATATCCGGCAGGCCCTGAACAACTATCTTACGGCGATGGAGCTGAACTCCGACAGTCCCGCACAAATCGCCCACGATCAACTGATTTCAATCATGAACTTCTACAACAAGGACATGTTCAACCAATAAGAAAGGCCGCATCTATCACAGACACAGCCTTTCGATGTTAAATCAAAACTATTATGAATAATAAAAAATTTACTTCAATAAAGAGCAGGGACAAAGATTGTCTTTCTCAATATCCTTGAAATAGTTGTATGTACCGACTTTCAGTTCTGCACAAGCAGCCTCGTCGGCAACGATAATACCCTTCGGGTGCATCTGCAAAGCCGTGATAGTCCACATCTGGTTTACCGCACCTTCAACAGCCTGCTGCAAAGCACGGGCTTTGTTATGACCGTTCACCATGATCAACACCTCTTTTGCATCCAATACCGTAGCAACGCCGACCGTAACGGAAGTCTTCGGAACTTTGTTGACATCGTTATCGAAGAAACGGGAATTGGCGATGATCGTATCGGTTGTCAAAGACTTGACACGGGTACGGGAAGACAAAGAAGAACCCGGCTCGTTGAAAGCGATATGCCCGTCAGGACCGATACCGCCCAGGAACAGGTCCACACCACCGGCAGCTTTCATCTTTGCTTCGTAAGCGGTGCATTCGGCTTCCAGATCTTCTGCGTTTCCATTCAGGATGTTCACATTCTCAGGCTTAATGTCGATATGGCTGAAAAAGTTGTTCCACATGAAAGAATGATAGCTTTCAGGATGGTCTTTCGGTAAACCTACATATTCGTCCATATTGAAAGTTATGATATTCTGGAAAGAGATTACCCCCTGTTTGTTCAGTTCGATCAGATTCTTGTACATGCCCAAGGGAGAAGAGCCTGTAGGCAAGCCCAATACAAATGGTTTCTCTGCCGTAGGATTCGCCTTCTTAATTTTGGCTGCCACATAATTAGCGGCCCACTTTGAAAGTTGCTCGTAATTAGGTTCAATAATTAGTCTCATACGCTTTTTTTAATTTAGTTCTTTCGTTCCTAAAAGTAATACCTTTATTCTTTCTGACCAAGAATTTTCCATTTTCAATTCTCAGTTTTCAATTTCTTGGCCATTTCTTCTCCCAAAGCCCAGCATTCTTCATACTTGTCGGCTTTCAGAGCTTGTTTCTGTTCCACCGGAACACCCACAACTTCCCATTTCATCTTCTCGCCGAATGCCGCCAAGTTTTTCACCGCAGCTCCCGCCCAAGTGAAAGAGCCGAAATAGCCGTAAAGACGATGCTTCACTTCGCGCGTTTCGATCTTATCCAGAATCGATTCGATTTCAGGGAACAGACGGTTGCTGTAAGTCGGGCTACCGATAATCAAGCCTTTATACTTGAAAATATCTTTCAAGACATAAGATGCAGGGCTCTTGCTCACATTGTGCATGACGATATTCTTCACCCCGTTCGCGGCCAAAGAAGCGGCAATCGCTTCTGCCATCTGTTCGGTATTGCCATACATGCTGCCGTACACGATCGTCACACCTTCTTCACCTTCATAACGGCTCATACGGTCATAAATATCGATCGCTTTTGCTGCATATTCACGCCACACCGGACCGTGAGTCGAACAGATCGTCCGGATATCCAAAGCCGACAACTTCTGCAAAGCACGCTGTACAGGATTTCCATATTTACCGACAATATTGGAATAATAACGGAGCATTTCCTCCCAATAATGTTCCACATTCATTTCAGAGTCGATCACACCGCCATCCAACGTTCCGTAAGTACCGAAGGCATCGGCAGAGAACAGGATTTTGTCAGTCGAATCGTAAGTGACCATCACTTCCGGCCAGTGCACCATCGGAGCCATATAGAAAGACAGTTGGTGACGGCCCACACTCAGGGTGTCTCCTTCCTTCACTTCATACAATCCCGTCGAGATACCGTGATACCCATTCAACATGCCGAAAGTCTGCTTGTTTCCGACAATCTGGACATCCGGATACTGCTGGCGCAACAAACGGATACTGCCCGCATGATCCGGCTCCATATGGTTCACGATCAAAAAATCCAAAGGACGCCCGTCGAGAGCATCCGCTATTTTTTTCAGGAAAATATCGGAATAACACACATCCACCGTATCGACCAGGACCGTTTTCTCGTCCACGATCAGATAGGAATTATAAGATACACCATAAGGCAAAGGCCACATATTCTCAAAAAGAGCTTTTTGCCGGTCGTTTACCCCTACATAGTAAACTTTATCTGCTATTTCTTTTAACTTATACACTTTGAAAATTAAAAATTAAAAGTTGAAAATCAAAAATCAAATCTTCTTCATTCCTTTTCCAAGCCGCATGGCACGCCATACGAAGTAGATACCGGCCAAAACGAACGGAATACTGAGCCATTGCCCCATATTCAGCATCATATCAGCCTCGAACTCTTCCTGATCGTTTTTCAAAAACTCAATGAAGAAGCGCGAACCGAATACGCAAATCATAAATACACCGAAGATAAGCCCCTCCTTCTTCCAGGCATCTTTTTTGAAGTAGAGCCACATACAAATAACGAAAGTCACCAAATAGCTGGCGGCTTCATAAAGTTGTGTAGGATGACTGGGAGCGGTAAAAACGGGAGCTGCTCCTCTTTTCCAAGCATGCAGGTTTTCAATAAAACGAAACCCCCAGGGCAGATCTGTCGGATGTCCGTATATTTCATGATTCATCAGGTTTCCCAATCGGATCATAGCAGCCACAAGGCCGGTAGGGACCACCAGTTTGTCGAATGTCCAAAGCATGCTCCGATGGCTAACCCGCTTAGAATAAAAATAGATGGCGATGATTATACCCAACGTTCCCCCATGACTGGCAAGTCCACCCTCCCAAACCTTCAGAATTTCGAGCGGATTCGCCAGATAATAATCCGGAGCATAAAACAGACAATGCCCCAAACGGGCACCGATCACTGTTCCCAACATCGTATAAATCAGCAGGGAATCGATCCATGCCGGATTGAGTTTCTCTCTTTTCCACATCTTTTCCACGATCTTGTAACCGATCAGGAAACCGATGGCAAACGCCAGTCCGTACCAGCGTATCTCACGCGAACCGATGGAAAAGATGGCGGGGTCAGCCGTCCAGGTAATAAAATCAAGCATAATTATTACATCAATTGATAATTGACAATGGACAACTGGCAATTTAAGAGAATGAGGCTCCTTCCCTAACTGTCAATTATCCACTGTCAATTCATTTAAACCAATTTTTTTATTAAGTCTTCTCTTTCGCCATAAAGCATATCGATCACCGGCAATTCGATCATCGTGTAGGCACCTGGCTGCTGTTTGAAACTTGCACGGGCAACACAAACCAATATCTGGGCAGTAAGAGCCGGGTTGTTGATCTTCATGTCGAATTCGATCAACTGGTTCTGCGTTTTACCGGAAACACCTTTACGAACAAGATTCACGCCATGTCCCATATCTTTCAGGTCGTCCACGCAGTCAACCTGGATCACATGCGTTTCGTCGTGCACAAAATAGTCGTCCGCCTTGATGGCAGCAGCTACTTTATCAAAATCATATCCTTCTTCCACTTCGATATAAACCATACGACGATGAACGCCTGTACCCATCGGGATTGTCATGGACAAAGCCGCCTTTACACCTTCGATGGCTTTCACGGCAACGGTATGTCCCATGCTCATGCCCGGTCCGAAATTCGTATATGTAATTCCTTTCGGAACGATCGCCTGCAACAAAGCACGAACGATAGAGTCGCTTCCCGGATCCCATCCGGCAGAGATGACAGCAACGGTATTATGAGCTTTCGCTACAGCATCAAGCGAACGGCGCAGATCGACAATACCACCGTGGATATCGAAACTATCCACCGTATTGATGCCTAAAGAAAGTATTTCCTTGGCGTAAGTCTCTACGCTACGTGTCGGGGTTGCCAGAACTGCCACATCCACTTTATCCAACTTCGTGATATCGTCAGTGACGGCATATCCTTTCAATTCATCCGGAATATCATTCGGATTACGACGTACAACACCTGCTACTTCAAAATCGGGAGCAGCTTCCAGGGCCTCCAATACATACTTTCCAATATTGCCATATCCAACAATGGCAGCTCTAATCTTCTTCATACTTTAGTTTTTACTTTTTCTTCAGCCACAAAAGTAGTTATAATTAGGGGATTGACAAGAGAGGGGTATGTTGTTTTTGTTTAAAATGAAAAGAGGTTCCCTCATCCTATACCATATAGGATGTTTTTACTATCTTGCTCTCTGAAACAAAAAAAGGAAAATGACGAACAGCAAACTCATATACATCGAAGACGATCAGATCTTAGGGAATTTGATTACACAAGCCTTGGTAGGAAACGATTCGAGCGAAGAAAGCCTGAACAATGTCATCTCGCAATTCCGCAAGAAATTCCGGTCAGACGAACACATTCATATCAGTACACATCCCTGTATTGGATACCAATTGGATTCCTGACGGACAACCCAACCGGGAGAAACCGAACCCGATTCAGCCTCTCCCGGCCAACAATTTTTATATAATTCATCATTCGCCAAACACCATTCGGGACATAGGTTCAACAAGTTGATACATATATTTCCCCATGAAAGCTAATGAAAGAAACATTGTAACAGTTATCACAAAAAAGAGTATTGCCCAAATAACTGAAAGACAAAAACTACCGCGAATAAGAAGCTTCCTCTCTTCAACAACAAATTTTCCTCTTCCATTTTTTGAATAAATCCAATAAAACAGCAACACTCCTAAAAAGCAAAATCAATCTATTCCATAAGCATTGATTTCAGCCAACGACGAATTACTTGCACG
>OBAG01000452.1_pt1 | contig 37721 bp, 43 predicted proteins | sample 1517701 | NCBI WGS metagenome assembly OBAG01 (sample SAMN04571702, study PRJEB22368) | human gut metagenome | biome: human gut; material: stool | host: Homo sapiens | place: Luxembourg | collected 2012-09-07 | reverse complement strand
CCGCCGCCGATATAGGCGATCGTCCCATACCGATAGATGGAAGACAGCAGCCCGAAACTATCCACGATCAAACAATCTTTCCCTTCGAGTAGGCTCTTGTCCTGCATCACATCGGACAAGCGGACAGACGGGCGTTTCAACAACGACTCGATATACATCAGATGTTCCCGGTGAATCTCGTGCGGAGCGATGATCAGCTTCATCTCCGGATGCTCGTTGAAATAAGGGATCAGTATCTCCTCATCCTGCGGCCAGGAACTCCCGGCGATCAGCGTCTGACATCTTTCCCCTACAAACCGTTTGAATTCTGGCAACTCACGCGCCTGATTACGCACGTCCAACACACGGTCGAAACGGGTATCGCCGTAGACCGTCACGTTACGGATTCCATATTGCCCCAGCAGTTCCTTCGAACGTTCGTCCTGCACGAACAAATGCGTAAAGCAGTACAGCATCTTTCGGTAAGGGACTCCGAACCATTGAAAGAACAACTGGTCGGGACGGAAGATCGCTGAAATGATATAAACCGGGATTCCCCGCTTCTTCAACTCACGCAAATAGTTTCCCCAAAACTCATACTTGATGAAAACAGCCACAGCAGGATTCGCCAGATTCAGGAACTTCTTTACCCGGTAAGGCGTATCGAAAGGCAGATAGCAAACGATATCCGCCCCGTTATAGTTTTTCCGCACTTCATAGCCTGAGGGAGAAAAGAATGTAAGTAATATCTTATATTCCGGATATTGCGCCTTGACCTTTTCGATCATAGGACGCCCTTGCTCAAACTCTCCCAACGAAGAAGCATGAAACCAGATGTACTTCGCATTCCGGTCTATCTTCTCACGCAAAATGCTATTCGTCTTCCACTGGCCGAAACGCATCAGGCGTGCCTTCCGGTGGAAAGGAGAAATCATAGCGACAATAAAGGCATAGAAATGTATGAGTAAGCTGTACATGATAAAAGAATTGTCAATTATCAATTGTCAATTGACAATTTATCTATCGCTCTCTGGATGCGGCGGATAGACTCTTCCTTACCCAAGGCTTCCGTTATGTCGAAGATATGCGGACCTTTGCCTTCACCGACAAGGGCCAGACGAGTCGCATTCATTATATTTCCCAAATGGTAGCCTTTGCTTTCGATCCAGGCTTTTACCTCTTCTTCCGTACCTTCGATATCGAACGGTTCACGTGCGCGAAGCACTTCGATCAGTTCGGCAAGCTGGGCGGCACTGTCTTCCTTCCAGCGTTTTTTGCGTGTCTTTTCATCATATTCCGTCGGAGCGATGAAGAAGAACGAGCAAAGATCCCACAAGTCCTTGATAAAGGTGGCACGGTCTTTCATCATGGCTACGACCTTCTCCACATAGGCTGGGTCTGCTTTCACGCCGTGGCTTTCGAGGATCGGCATAAAGAGGGCGGCAGCTTCCTTATTGTCCATAGCCTGAATATAATGATGGTTAAACCATTTTCCCTTTTCATAATCAAATTTGGCTCCGCTCTTGCTGCAACGGCTCAGATCGAAGCTATGGATCAGTTCGTCCATGCTCATTACTTCCTGATCATTACCAGGATTCCATCCCAACAAGGCCAGGAAGTTGACAACCGCTTCGGGCAGGTAACCGCTCTCGCGATAACCAGAAGAAACCTCACCGCTCTTCGGGTCATGCCATTCCAACGGGAACACCGGGAAGCCCAGGCGGTCACCGTCACGCTTGCTCAACTTGCCGTTGCCTTCCGGTTTCAAAAGCAAAGCCAGGTGTGCGAACCGGGGCATCGTGTCTTCCCATCCGAAATAACGGTACAACAGTACGTGAAGCGGGGCACTCGGCAACCATTCTTCACCACGGATCACATGCGTCACTTCCATCAAATGATCGTCCACGATATTGGCCAGATGGTAAGTAGGCAACTGGTCGGCTGATTTATATAAGACTTTATCGTCCAGGATAGAAGAGTTGATAATCACTTCGCCACGGATCAGGTCGTTTACATGGATATCTTCATCCGGTTCGATCTTGACGCGGACCACATACTGGTTGCCGGCATCGATCAAGGACTTCACTTCTTCTTCGGAAAGAGTCAGCGAGTTGCGCATCTGCATACGGGTAGACGCATCATACTGGAAATTGGGAATTTCCTTCCGTTTGGCATCCAACTCTTCGGGGGTATCGAATGCGATATAAGCACAACCGGCGTCCAACAACTGATCGACATACTTCTTGTAAATATCCCTGCGTTCGCTCTGACGGTAAGGCCCGTATTCGCCTCCGAAGCCGACACCTTCGTCAAACTTGATCCCCAACCAGGTAAGCGCTTCTATAATATAGGCTTCCGCTCCGGGAACAAAACGCTGCGAGTCGGTATCTTCAATACGGAGAATCAGATCTCCACCATTCTGTTTGGCAAATAGATAATTGTATAAAGCTGTACGAACACCTCCGATATGCAAGGCCCCAGTGGGACTCGGTGCAAACCGGACTCTAACTTTCCTTTGAGTCATAATCTTTCTATGTGATTTATGATTTGTGATTTATGAATTGTGATTTATAACGACGCATAAATCACAATTCATAAATCATAATTCCGTTTACTGCGGCAAAAGTAGCCCTTTTTTTTCTCTTAGTAAACTTTTTTATGTACATTTCGCCTTTCAATACATAAAACAGAACATTATGAAAGCAAATAACTATAGCATACATCCGAGTGTCTATTTTATTGTGGCGGCCTTGTTGATCGCTTACTTCTTTCCGAGGGAAGGAAAATTCCGTTACCAGTTCTATGAAGGAAAACCCTGGCGGTACGGGTTGCTTACCGCTCCGAGCGACTTCCCGATCTACAAGACTGATGCGGAAGTACAGGCCGAACGCGACAGCGCTCTCAAAAAATTCGAGCCTTATTACCGACTGGATACCACAATCGAATCTGAAGAGATAGACAAACTACGCGCCGACTATCAGGGCACGCTGAGGAACCGGGCGACTCCGGCCTATATGCAGTATATCGAAAACAGCTTGCAAAAGCTATACCGGGATGGTATCATTTCTACTCAGGACATGGATGAACTCAAGAAGGAGGAATATCCCCGCATCAACCTGCTCGCGGGCAGCGTAGCGCACCCCCATTACAGTAGCGATTTTTTTACAGTCAAGACGGCGTATGAGTTTATCATCAACAATTGCCCCTCTTATCTGGACAAGTCGGTATTGCAATCTTGCGATATCAACAATTATTTGGTGGAAAATATCACATACGACAAGACGATGTCGGAAAAAGTCAGGGAAGATATCCTGAACAGCATCCCGCTGGCCAACGGCATGATACAGGCAGGAGAACGTATCGTCGACCGGGGCGAAATCATCGACAACCATACTTACAATGTGCTCCGTTCCCTTAAGATCGTACACGAGACCAAGTCCGGAGGAGCCCAACGGCAAGGTATCATCATGGGAGGCCAGTTCGTGCTGGTATTCGGTATTCTCTTCTGCTTCTGGCTGTACCTGTGGTCTTTCCGGTTGAAAATCCTGCATAACAGGAGGAATGCGCTTTTCCTCGTACTATGCGTATTCGTGAGCTGCATACTAACAGAGCTTTGCGTGACGTACGGGTTGTTCAATGTCTATATCCTTCCGTTCGCTATCGTGCCGATTGTCGTGCGCACGTTCTTCGACTCGCGCACGGCGCTGTTCACACACCTGATCATCGTGCTGATCTGCTCACTGATGGTGCCTTTCCCGCACGAATTCCTGTTGCTACAGGTGATTGTCGGCATGGTCGTGACATTCAGCTTGAGGGATTTATACGAACGTTCCCAACTGATCCGCTGCGCTTTCTTCATCTTCATGTCCTATGCGCTCTGCTACATCAGCCTGTCCATCTACCAGGAAGCAGACTTCAAGAAGATCAACTGGATGATGATGCTCTATTTCGGCATCAATTTTATCCTGCTGATGTTTACTTACATATTAGTCTATATGCTGGAAAAGACATTCGGCTATGTGTCCAGCATTACGTTGGTCGAACTCTCCAACATCAATACGCCGATCCTAAAAAAGCTGTCCGAAATATCTCCGGGAACCTTCCAACATTCTTTGCAGATGTCGATCTTAGCGTCGGAAGCGGCTGCCGCTATCGGAGCAAACGCGCAGCTCGTACGTACAGGAGCCATGTATCATGATATCGGTAAGATGGCGAATCCGGCATTCTTTACCGAAAACCAAAGCAGTATCAATCCGCACAGCCAGCTATCGTTCGACCAAAGCGCGAAAATCATTATCAATCATGTGAACGACGGTGTCAAGATCGCAGAAAAAGCAATGTTGCCAAAAGCCATCATCGATTTTATCCGTACCCATCACGGACGCGGAAAAGCCAAATACTTCTATAACTCTTTCAAAAACCAGTATCCCGACCGCGAAATAGACGAAGAGGCTTTCACCTATCCGGGGCCGAACCCGTTCTCGAAAGAAACTGCCGTCCTGATGATGGCTGATTCCGTAGAAGCGGCCTCCCGTAGCCTGAAAGAACACACGGAAGAAAACATTCGTGCCTTAGTCGACAAGATCATAGACGGACAGATTGCCGACGGACTGATGCGTAATGCCCCGCTGACGTTCAAGGATGTGGAAACGGTCAAGAATGTCTTTGTGGAAAAACTGAAGATCATGTACCATACACGAATCAGTTATCCGGATTTGAAGAAATAAACTGTACAAGCTCATCCAGTAGCCCAGCGCAAGCATCCTCCAGCAGATCGAGGACCAGCTCGAAACCTTCCGCTCCACTATAGTACGGATCGGGGACATGGTCATACAGCTTGTTCCGGGAATATTCCGTCATCTGATGTATCTTTTCCACGGATTCCAAATCCGGGGCTTTCCGTTTCAGATCGTCTATGTTACGGTTGTCCATTCCGATAATCAGGTCGAAGTCGAAAAAGTCTTCCGTACATACCGGACGGGAGACCGAATCTAACTTATATCCCCTACGGACCGCATGCGAGCGCATACGCGGATCGGCTTTTTCTCCTGCGTGATACCCGATGATACCGGCAGAATCGATCTTGATCCGGCCATCCAGTCCCGCATCCTGGACCAACTTCTTCATCACGGCCTCAGCCGACGGTGATCGGCAAATATTCCCCAGACATACAAACAATATCTTATATTCTCCTTTCTTCTCTTCCATCATTCTTAATTTACAATTTACACCGGGGGATTAATCCCCCAGCTATTGACTCAGGATTAATTTCTCCTGACAACCGACTCTCAAGCCGGATCTACATCATAGTGCACGATCAACTGCTTAAACGGCAAGTAGCGTTGCATTTCAGTGTGTACCAATTCCAGTATCTCACGTACTGGAGCAATCGCGGCGGCAATCTCTATCTTTAAAACGATTTTCCGGATATGGAGAGTTTGCACACGGGTTATCGGCGGAGTGACCGGACCCAGCACGCGTTCGCCCAAACGACGGCGCAGGTTCTCGGCATACAAAACAGATAGTTCCTGCAGGATCGAATCATTCCGGCTACGCAAGACTATCACTATCAAACGATAGTAAGGCGGATAACGGAACATGCTCCGCTCACCCAATTGAAGACGTACCATTTCCTTATAGGCGAAACGTTCTACCATCCGGATTAGCGGATGGTCAGGCTGAGAAGTTTGTAGGACAACCGTTCCCCGCTTATCCCGTCTTCCGGCACGGCCGCTCACCTGTACCATCAACTGGAAGGCGCGCTCATGGGCACGGAAATCCGGGAAGTTCATCAGGCTATCGGCATTCAGGATACCGACCACACTGACGTTCCCGAAATCCAGACCTTTCGAGAGCATCTGGGTTCCGATCAATATCTGTGTCTTACCTTTCTCAAAGTCCGCGATGATCCGCTCATAGGCCGCACGGGTACGGGCGGTATCGAAATCCAGACGCTCGACCTTAGCGGAAGGGAAGAGAGTAGCAATCTCTTCCTCCACCATCTCAGTTCCGAACCCCATCGTACGAAGTTCCGGGCTCTGGCATTCCGGGCATTGATGAGGCAACTGGATTTTATATCCGCAATAGTGGCATACCAACTCATTACGAAACTTATGATATGTCAGGCTGACATCGCAATTGATGCAATGGGGAACCCAACCGCACTCCTTGCACTCGATCACCGGAGCGAATCCCCGGCGGTTCTGGAACAGGATCACTTGTTCTTCCTTTCCTAACGCCTCGCTCAACTTTTCTACCAAAACCGGCGAAAAAAGCGTGTCTTTCATTATCTTCTTACGCCTCAACTCCTTGATATCGACCGTCAGTATTTCCGGCATCAGCCGGTCGCCATAACGGGTAGTCAGTTCCACCAGACCATATTTGCCGATAGTGGCATTAAAATAAGAATCAATGGAAGGGGTAGCGGAGCCCAACAATGTTTTCGCCCCATGCATACCGGCTAACACCAAGGCTGCATTGCGGGCATGATAACGCGGAGCCGGGTCCTGCTGCTTATAGGTATTCTCATGCTCCTCGTCTATAATAATCAGACCTAGATCCTTGAATGGCAAAAACAAAGAGGAACGAACGCCTAACACTAGCATCGGCTCGCCCGTATGCAGCAAACGGTTCCAGACTTCCACCCGTTCGTTATCAGAAAATTTGGAATGATAAACCAGCAACTTGTCGCCGAACAACTTGGCCAGCCGTTCCGTGATCTGGGTGGTAATGGCAATCTCAGGCAGCATATACAAAACCTGGCGTCCCATCTTCAGCACTTCATCGATCAGCCGCACATAGACTTCCGTCTTTCCACTGGAAGTAACACCGTGCAAGAGACAGACTTCTTTCTCCCGAAAAATATCATGTATTTCCCCGTAAGCCTTCCTCTGCGCCTCACTTAAAGGGTTCAAGGGCTGTAAACGGCAAACCGGAACCTGCAACCTTCCTACCTCTTTTTCATAACTTTCCAGCACACCTCGCTTCAGCACACCGTCCAATATGGCTGGAGAACAACCGCAACTCTCCAACAATTCCTTCTTCGACAATTCGCGTACCAGTGCCGGATTAAGCGCATGACTGAGTTCTAGAAAACAGATCAGCAAGTGTTCCTGCTTCTTCGCCCGCTTGAAGTCCGCAAACACGGCCTGTAACTTTTCTTCATCCTTATACACCTCGGCAAGACGAATAAAGGTCTGCATTTTCGGCATAAAGCCCCGTTTCAATTCCTCGCTCACCTCAACCGCACCTTTAGCCATCAGGGAGGCGACAACAGGTACGACATTCCGTAGCCCGGTTTTCTTTTCCAATTCGGAAACCGTCAGTTTCAAAACACCGGTAAAGGCATCCAACACAGCCTGCTCATTTGGACGCAAAGACCCGTCGGCTTCGAAATCTTCATTATAAGTAACAGCCGTTTCACTCTCCAGTTTTAGCCCGGAAGGCAAAGCGGCCTTGTAAACATCTCCTAATTTACACAGATAATAGGATGCGATCCATTTCCAAAAACGAAGTTGCGGACGACGGAGCACAGGCGTGGCATCCAGCAAAGCATAAATCTCCTTTGTCTCGTACTGGCTATCGACCCCACGCTCATGCACATCCATGACGATAGCCGTATAATAACGCTTCTTTCCGAAATGGACGATCACTCGGCAACCGGGTATTACCGCTTGTTCCAGATCGGATGGTATGCTATAGGTATAGCTATTCTCCAACGGGAGCGGGAGTATAACATCTGCGTACTTCATTCTTATTCTTATTTATACGAACCAATGTTCATAGCGATGCCAAAAGTAACAAAAAAGGCCGGACTGCTAAAGCCCGGCCTCTGTTTATCTGATCGCAGATATTCTTTATTCTTTTTAGAACAGGATGGCAGCCGTAATCGACCACCCCCGGTTCTTACCGTTTAATTCCAATTTTGATGCACTATAATCATCCGTCAAACCAAGAGCATAATTGAAACCTACCTGCAAATGTTTGATCAGTTCCACACCGGCACCCAGATTCAAACCAGCATTAAAACTTTTTGCCTTCAACTGGTCTCCGACCGATCCCGGAATATCCCATAACTTATCGCCACCCACACGGAAACCGACATACGGACCGGCCGCCAGATATCCTTTGATAATAGGCAAGCCGAATTTCCATTTCAAGTTAACCGGAACATCTATATAATCGTTCTTTATGTCTTTCTCACTCTTCACACCTATCCCTTTTTGCGAATATAAGATAGCTGCATCAAAACCGACTCCCATTATCGGAGCCATTACCTCCACCATCGGACCAATATTAAATCCAGTCACATTATCCTTTCCGACGAGATCTTTGTTAAAATGGACAGAGGAAATATTCAAACCGCCTTTTATACCGAACTTAATCTGGGATTTCGCAGGTACGGCAATCAACGCCATCACCGCCAACAATATAAGCCCAACAATCTTCTTCATACTTTTTTCCTTAATTAGTTAATACGAATTACAAATAAACGCACTTTTCCTATAATAAACAAATATCACCACCTAAGTGTTGCTGCTGTGTAGAATTTTGTGTAGTACCAAAGTAGCATCAATTATCCAAATCCGAAACAAAGCAAAAAAATGCCAATCGCCTTATTATCAGCAATTAGCATTTTTACCAAGTGGTGCCACCAGCAACCGAAAATCGGTTTGTATGACACTATCTCTCAATAAGTTATATCTTTATTACGATGTTAGTCCCTTGAATAAGGTTTTCACAACTTTTCACCATTCAACACAATTTTGTGTCTTAGGTTCGATTTCTGCGTGCAAAGGTAGATATTTATTTGGAATTATCAAATCTCCAAGAAGTTTTTTTAGCATTTATATATTTTCAAATGCTACATTCTCGTTTTCGTAAAACGAAAACAAGAATATTATCTATTGAATAACAGATATTTATAAGAAGTATATGGAATAATGGGTAACGATATAGAAACGAGCGAAATTCTTTTATTTGCCTTATGTTTCTACTGTTCAATACTCTGCTACAAAAATAGTTATATACCTTTAAATGCCAATAATGTCTTTGTAAAACTGTAATAAATTTGTATTTTTGTCTGAACAATTAGTAAAAAATCATCCCCTAACAATATCAAGCATGAAAGAATTTAATTCTTATCTCAATAATTTGGACTATTCCCATGTAAAAGATTTATTTGCGAGAAAAGGGATATTGCGTACTTACCATAAGAAAGATTTCTTTATCCGACAAAATGAGATAGAACGTTTTGCCGGTTGGGTGAAACATGGCACATTTCAATATACGCATATTGACGAAGAAGGAGAAGAGCACATTGTAGGATATGCTTTTACCGATGAATTTGTATGTGACTATTCTTCTTTTATGAAAAGTTGTTTGTCAGCAGTGAGCATTCAAGCATTAACAGACTGTTCTGTTTATGAAATATCACGCCATGATATTATAGAATGTTGGGAAACGAATATGGAAACTCAACGATTAGGAAGATATGTAGCTGAAAATCTATATGAAATGGTGTATGAACGATTGCTCGATTCGTATTGTACACCTGAAATACGATATCAAAGACTAATGAAACGTTGTCCTGACCTTAAAGATACTGTACCCTTGAAAAGTATAGCTTCTTTCTTAGGGGTTACTCCTGAAACAGTTAGTCGCATACGCCGCAAACTGGAGAAATAGCCAATCTTTTAACATCCATTATACTGGGGTCTTGACAATTGTCAAGACCTTTTTTCTTTATTCTTCCGTATTTTGCATTCATGATTTAATAACATTGATATGATACGTAAATTAACACAAGAAGAATATAATAATGCTGCTGATTTGTCATATCAAGTATGTATGGAATGTGGCAGGAATGATTTCACCCAAGAAGGTATTGAAACCTTTAAAAGTTTCGTGTATGACACATCGTTGATGAATACGCTTGACATATATGGCGCTTTTGACAATCTTTATTAATAGGAATAATCGGTGTACATCGGGAAAGGCAACATATATCCCTTTTCTTTGTCTTGTCACACTATCATCGGCAAGGAATAGGAAAATCGTTATTTGACTATATGATGAGCAATTGTAATTTTTCTTATATAACAGTTAATTCTTCAACCTATGCAGAAACTTTTTACGCATCTTTAGGTTTCAAAAAAGTGGGTAAAAAAGAGCTTAATAAAGGTATTGTTAGTATCCCTATGGAAAGAAATATATAATTATTGCCAATCATTTAAAAGAGATAAGATGAAAAAGAAATTTACCCTGCACACCCTGCTTGCGGTAATCATCGCCTGCACCCTCCTCAGCCTCACCTCCTGCGAAAAGCATGACGGCATCAACTACCTCAAATCCAAATGTACGGCCGAGCTGAACGGGCAGGAGTACATTGACCAACAACCTTTTGAATCTATGTTTGGCCCGGTGATGCCCACGCCTTTTTGGGAATATAGCCAATATGAAGCTACGTTTGAAACGTATCTAAGTACAGAGAGAGGGGGCAAAATCGCCTATATTGTAAGAATCAATCTGTTTGTGGATACGCCGGAAGAATTTTTCCACCAGCCGCAAACGATAGAAAAGATAGAAATAGCAGATACAGATACCACTATGTCCGATAGGGATTACCGCCAGTATTGCAAGGACAACAAAGTGTCATACGCCACAGTGAATGGCGAAGCGATAGACAGGGGCACTTTCAAAATCACTTCCTACGACAAGACCGAAGGACAAATCTACTGCACCAACTGCAATGGTACATTTACTTTGCAGTTCAGCGAAGGAACGCTCAATGGAACTTTTTGGATTAAGTGAATAATCTCAAAAAACATAGAAATGATTTAAAATAGAGAAAAGATGAAAAAGAAATAACGTTGTGCACAATGTCTATCGCAATTACTATTTTTATACTTTGTACCTATATCCTATCCTTCTGTGGGAAGCACGAAGATTTGGTATAGATTATTTCAAATCGAAATGCACGGCAGAATTGAATGATATGTTCACTACAATAATGTTTTCTGCATAGGTTATCCCAATCTGAAGGGATAGTATTTTAAGTTTGACAAATATACATAAGAAGCAAAATTGTTGATTCCAACATACGGATATTAGTTTTATAAATTATTTATAGTATGGAAAGTATGTTACAACAGAGATTTTTCCGTTTATTATCGGAATACTCACAACGTAAAGTTTCTGCATCGGAGTTTACAGAAGCTATTGAGGAATTGGCTACGCATGTAGCCAATTTTAGTATCAACGAACAGGATTATAGCGTATCACTGCGTTATTTTTCCTTTGGTTTGCACCGTCTTAAATCGTATCGTGTACGGTTTGAGCAAGAAAAAAATGCCCTATCTGCATCTAATTAATGAAGCGATTGGACTTTTGAACACAGAAATTCGTCTTATCGAATGGCGCATCAAGTACCCGGAACAGTTGCAGCAACGCACCAACAAACAAGCCCTTTCCCCTCTCTATCTCGCTGACAAGACAACCCTTATCAACATCATGGAAATAGTAAGCGGTCTGTTCCTTTCCAAAGACATCGTGTATCAGAACGGCAAGCCCGCCTACTTGGTGGACTTGGCGAAAGCCTTTGAATGGCTGTTCAACATCAGGATAGGCGACTGTTACCAAAAACATGAGGACGTGATAAAACGCAAGCCGGGCAAGCTGACAGAGTTTCTTAATGGACTGGCGGAACTTATCAAAAAGGAACATGACAAGAAAGGGTACAGATAACCAAAGGTTTAGAATTTATTTATAGGGGATTCCATTAGTTCCCCTATAATTTCTTTGCGCTTGTTTTCTGAACTTTGCTTCATCAATCGATTGACAGACCATAATGTATAATCGGAAAAATGAAGCAATCATGTATATAGAGAATGACGATTTCAGCGTATGGATGCAAAAGCTGTACGCCAAACTGGAAGAACTCTGCAAGGATGTACGGGTACTGCGCAATGCCGACAGGGTGCTGCCCGAAGATGACAACCTGCTGGATAATCAGGACTTGTGCCTGTTGTTCAAGGTGAGTATCAAGACCCTGCAACGCTACCGGGCTATCGGTGCGCTGCCGTACTTCACAATCAGCGGAAAAGTGTACTACAAGGCTTCCGATGTCCGGGAGTTCATCAAGGAGCGGTTCAGCGTCACCACGCTGCGCCAGTTCGAGAAAGAACACTGCACGAAGAAAAAGAAGTGAATTAAAAAGCCGGGGCGGTTCTGCTCCGGCTTCGCTTTTGTTTTATGGCTTGCCTAATTTGTCGGCTTTCTCCCTTAGCTGCTCGGCTTGTTCGTTTAACAGCCTTGCCCGTTCCAACGCTTCCGCCTGTTTCCTGCTACGGTATTCAAACCCTTTTACCGAATCGGTCAGGCTTCGGATGAAAGCGTTATCCCGTTCCCGGCTGAACTTCGTTTCCAGCAAATCAAGGCTGCTGCTGTCTATCTTTCCTTTCATCAGGATATAGCGGTATTTTATATCATTGTCTTGTAACCGCTGCATTCTTTGTATAAAACGCACATTCAATGCAAGCGACACAAGGCAAATGATTATCCCTGCTGAAAGAAGAAAGAACTTGGGCTTCAGATAGGGAGTTACCCGGTATATCAGTTTGTCATGCCATGAAACGGGCGTTGTTTCCCCGGTCGGTGTATCATCAGCCGGGAACAACACCTTTAACCGCTCTTTGAAATATCGGTGCGAGGTCACGATAAGCCCCTTTATATCTTCAAGGTCTTGTTTTTGTTTCTCGGACTGCCCTTTTCTGATATTGCCGATTTGGTTTAGAATCTCCTGCACCGTGTTTTCAGTAATGCCGGATTTGCCCTGCATTTCCGAAATGCGCTGTTCGATAACGTCCAGTCGGTTAATCGTTTCCTCCCGGCTGGCTGGCGTTACCTGCATCTCCTGCCGTTCTTTCAATTCCGTGACCATAGAGAGAAGCCCCTCCAAAATTAAGTTATTTTCCATGTTCCTATAATTTTAAGTGTCGTTTCTTTTGCTTCTTTTTTCTTTCACCGGGATTGTCGGGCGTTTCATCAGCCAGAGAGGACGGGGCGGAGAACAGACCGCCCAAGCCTGCCAGTAACGGACTGTCGGCTTTGCCCGGTGTCTGCGATAGCTCCTGAACAGGTGCGAAAACCGTCTGTCGGTTGCTTTCGGTAGTGTTCAACCCCGCATCCCCGAAACATTTATCCAGCTTGGAGAAACTGAAACTGCGGTCTATCTCCGAGCCCTTGAACGTGTATTCGCCTTTGGAAAAGGATATGCCCTGCACTTCGCCAGTCTGTCCCCTGTACGTGAAATGAATCCCGATACCCTTTTCTGCCAGCCGGGTTTGTAACTGCTGCCAGTTCCTTGATTTCCCGATTTCATCCTTTACGGCATTGTAAATCTCGTATTTGGATTTGTCCGGCTCTCTCAAACGGTGCTGCTTTACATGCTCCTTGCCTTTAGCGAAATAAAGCCCGTGTTTGGCTTTCAGCTTCTTGCATACCTGTTCGTTGCGGTACATGTCGTTCCTGTCCGAAATGGTCTTGCCGTTGTTGTCTATACGGTTGAACACGATATGCACGTGCGGGTGTTCCCGGTCTTGGTGGCGCACGATGATGTACTGCGTATCGGTGATTTTCATTTCACGCATGTACTCCTGCGCAAGCTGTATCATTTTCCCGTCTGTCAGCTTGGGTGCGTCCACCGGGGAATAGTTTAGCGCAATATGTCCGACAGGCTTTTTCAGGTCGGGATTCATCCCGGCTTGCAGTATGAAACTGCGTATGATGTCCCGATTGCTTTCCGCCAACACTCCCTCCGCATGAAGCAAAGCAGCCTGTTCCTTGCCGAGTACATAGTTCACGCAGCCTTTAAATCCGCTTCCCTTTTTTATTTTTCCAATCATCCGACAACTGGTTTATGATTTCGACAATCCTGTTCTTGAGTTTCACCAGTTCCACCGCTACCAGTGCGAAACCTCCGGCATTCGCCCGGTGTGCCAGCTGGTTGATGTTGTTGGCTTCACCCGCCAGCTTGCGGATAGTGTCCGCATCCTGCCTGTTCAGCCGGGGTGTCACCTCTGCCGAAACGACCGCCTGCCGGACGTATTCGCTGACGTGCAGCCCGGCTTCGGTGGCTCGCTTCCTGATTGCGTATAACTGTAACTCGGTCAGTTTCGTGCTGACTACCCGGTTCTGCTTGTCTATCCGGCTTTTTGCCGGGCGACCTCCCGGTTTGTTCCTTATCTCTGTCATGTGTTTTTGCTTTTAGGTGGTATCTTAAAAATTGCGACCAACGGGAGAAATTTTCTTTGCGTTAAGCAAAGCAAGGTGTTTCGGTCTACCGAAACATAACCTTGCTCTCCCTAATCACACAGCCTGCCGTCTGTTCATGCCGCCAGTCTTGCAGGTCACATCCTTAGCCCTCTCTTTCTTTTTTCACCCGGATTTTGTCTGTTATCCTGCTCCGGCTGGGGCTTGTCGGTAACTGTCAAGTCTTGGGATTGTTTCACTTTAAGGCTACGCAAATAGTCGTTCAGGTCATTGTGACCGCTGTACAGGTGTGATACGTCACGTACACGCCATTTGTATTCCTGCCTTATGGCTTCAACCGCTTTCCTCCCGGCTTCGTCATTGTCAAGCATACAATGTATATGCCCGTAATCAGCCAACGGATATAAGGCTTTATCCGTGTTGGCGGTGGAGTTTAGAATAACGTAGTCCTGCCAGTCGGTGCAGGGTATATCCGGACTTTTCTGTTGCCGGATAGTGAGGAATGAGAGGAAATCCAAAAAGCCCTCGAACACGAAACAGGTATCTCTCGGCTCTCCCTGCTGCCGTATATGGGTGATGTCTTTCGATGTGCTGCCCTTGAAACGGGGATTGCGAAGCTCGTAACCTCCTGAATCATTCCTAAACGCCAGCGCAAAATAAGGCTTGCCACCGATGCGGTAATACATTTCCTGCACGTAAGGGGATGCCGTTCCGGGAGAAATCCCCCTTTCCTGCAAATAGCGTATGAGTGCCGGATTCTGTAACGGCTGTATTCTGTGTATCTCTATCGGGCTGGCTGCTTGCCTTTTCGTCTCCCTTTCGGGCAGTTCTTTCCCGTGAAAGGAAAAAGAGGCGGTGTCGCCCTGTTCCAGTCGGCAGATAGCACCGTAGGCGTTGCACTGGTGTTGCTTCATTACAAGGTCGATGAGCGTCCCGCCCTCACCAGTTCCGTAGTCACACCATAAATTGGCGTTATAATCCACCTTGAAACTTGGCGTGTTGTCCTCCCGTAAGGGGCTGCGGTACATCCCGTAGCTTCCCTTTTCCTTGGCTGGCTGGATTCCCAAAGAGTTCAGGTAATCTTTGATACTGATATTGTTGGCTTCCTTGTAGGTCATAATTTTTATTTTTTGATATTCATTGATAAATTGCAGTAGCACAGTAAGAAGTCAGTAAGAAGAAAAGTCACCATGTTTCTGCGCATAATTCTTTTTTTTTCAGTGGATTATCTCTTATGCAGTAAGATAAGTAAGTTATTTCTTCAAAAGGAAATAGAAATACAGCCTTATATTCCTGCTTGCTCTTTTCTTGTTTTTCTTTTTTCCGGTTTTCCAAAAAGTTTTGGATTTTATCTTACTGCTTATTGTGTATTGTATAATAGGCTGATTTTTAACAGTTTGAGTGATTATGTGATACTTTTGCAGTAATTACTGCACGGCTACCTATCCGTAATCGTCATTTGTATAGGATGCAGGAATAGGCTTTATTCTGTACCCATATACCGAATAATTCTGTTTGTTGATACGTTTCTGCACTCGTTTGAACCCGGCTTTGCGCAACGCTTCCCCCAGCCGTTTTTCAGATAGCTGCATGGCGCATATATCCCGTAAACGTGTCAGTATTTGTGCCGTTGTCATAAAGAACAAGGGTTCTTCCTCCTCTGTCGGCTTCTCAAAATATTGTGTCAGCATTTCAAACTCGACCGTCTGCACCTCAAATCCCGCATTTGCTAAATGCAATTCTCTAATCTCCATATCATTGAACCAGTAGCGCACGCCCTGACGGTACAGGTACATGATTTCGGAATAGACGTTATCCATGTGAATACTTTCTGCCGTGGGCTTGTCTATGTGCAGTACCTCGAACGGCAAAAAACGCCTGCTGCCTGTCGGGTCGGTCAGGAACTCGTTGCCGTTCACCGAAGCCATGAAGCTGGCGAGGTGGGGGTATTCCTCTATGTAAACATCATACGGTCTGCGGTATTTCACTGCCGGGGTGGTGATAAGGTTCTTCAAGGCGTTCTCGTTCTGCTTGTTGAGTTCCTTTAGCTGGTCGTCAATGTTGATGAACAGGTATTCGGCTATCAGTGTCAGGATGTCTTTGCCCTGCGGGTCTATCTTTCCGGTGAACAGGTAGTTCTTAAGCGGTGTCGGGCAAAGGTTGTCCAGCCACCACGATTTGAACTGTCCCTGCTTGTCCCCGGTTAGCACTAGACAGGTATGATTCTGACACCCCGTGTCGTTCATTGCGTTGGCTACCACACCGATAAGCCATTTCGTGAAATATTCCTCCCATTTGCCGGGATTGGCTACCTGTACCGTGTTCAGAAGCCTGCCGATATGCCCATGTTCGGCAGGATTGAGAAGCGGCAGGGCGTTAAAGTATTCCCGTATGGGATGTACCTTTCTTGCGAAGTCGCTTTCCAGTATGGTACGGATGTTCTCGGCAGAGGTGACAATACCAGCGGTCGCATCCAGCCTGCGCCTGAACGAGTTCAGGACAAATTTCGTAACGGGCTGGTACAAGTCCGAAGAACCCGCAGCCCGGTATTCCGTCCGGTTCTTTACGGTGTTGAACCGGAAATCGTACAGGACGTTCAACAGGCTTTCGATGCGCTCGTTCTTCGACTGCCAGCCCTCGATATGCCGTGTTTCATCACCTCTTTTCTTTTTCATCGAGAAGTCTGTTAGAAGCCGGGACATACTGCTGCTGCATCCACTTTTTGAGTTCCTCCATGTCGAAACGCAGGGTACGCCCACGCTTGACGCAGGGTATCAGTCCCTTGCTGGCTAAATGATACAGGTAATTGACCGAATACCCGGTTATGCCGCTGGCAACGGATATTTTGACTAACACAGGCTCTTTTCCGTCCTGCCGTTCTTCGGGCTGTGCGCCCATGACCGGGGCAATCATCTTTTCGATGTTCTCCAGCCGTTTGAAAATTTCTTCGAAAGGATTATTCATAGGTGCTTGTTTTTTGAATTAGCACCACAAATAAAATAAGAAAAATCGGTAAAAAACAAAGCGTCAGCCGTTTGGAATCGCTTTGCTGCGCTCTGCACCAAATTAATGTCGGTAAATAGAAAACGGCTTTGTGTTCATTACCTTACTTATTTAGTAAGTGGGGGAAACCGGGGTTTCTGTTCTCTTATTGTTTCTTTCCTGCTCGTTTGGGTTGGTGGTGGACATTTTTGGACACGCAAGGTCATTTGCGGACAGAAAGAAACAACCTGTCATTCAGTCTTATATATTTGCACCAGTGAAGAAAAACGGAGTATTGATAATAATAAATATATCGGTTATGGAAATAGTGACGATTGAAAAGAGAACCTTTGAACTTTGGAAACAGAGGTTTGAAAATTTTGTGGGGCGTGTGGATGCGCTCTGTGTGCCTTTACGCAGGAAGCGTGACAAGTGGCTGGATAACTGCGAGACCTGCCGTTTGCTGAATGTTTCAGCCCGGACGATGCAGACCTACCGTGATACGGGGAAACTGCCTTATTCGCAGATTAACAATAAGATTTACTATAAGGCTTCGGACGTGGAAACATTTCTGCTTAGCCAAGTAAGGGACAATTCTAAAAAGTAGGCGTATGGATTTGATAACGAAAGATTCCGAAACCACGCTGGTACTGTTTTCCTCCCTTGACAGGGTGCTGGAAAACGTGGAGTACGTGGTAATGAACTATCGCCCGGTATTGAACGGTGAACACTACTTGACAGGCGAGGAAGTGTGCGAGCGGCTTTGCATCAGCAAACGGACGTTGCAGGATTACAGGGACACGGGACTGCTGGGATATGTGCAGCTTCCGGGAAAAATCATCTACCGGGAAAGCGAGATTTTAGACCTGCTGGAAAGGTATTACAGAAAATGAAATCTTGAAAACGTGAAATCTTGTTTTCTGTATTTATTGATTTATTGTTTGATTAATTAAAAGCCAGCAATCATGGTTTCTTGAAAACTGTGTTGCTGGCTTCTTCATGTTTATGCGGATAGTCTTTTCAATATCTTGTTAATTTTGAATTTTTATGAATGCTTTCCCATTTTGATTCTCTATAATTTTCATTGCAGGTGTTGATGAAAATGTATGAGTTGTAGCATGAAACACAGACAGAACTAAATCTTGTAATTGAGAGTCTTTTTCAAGATATTCTATTTTTAACCCTTTTGATTCTGCTTTTTCACGGGATATATGGCGACCATGACTTTTAAAGTTATCGTGATTAGCCAAAAAAGATGCTATATTCTCTATAATAGGAGCTTTGACATCTGGAGCTTCTGTTTTGAACATGAATCTATTAAGCCAATCTCTAATTAAGTTTTCAGACATTTTGATATAATTTTCACATTGTGTAATGACAGAAGGACCATATTGATTAAGTAATATAGCCCATGCTTGTTTATTGGGTTCGTTTACTTCTTGTAATGCTTTATAGAATTGGTCAATTATTGCTTTTGCAGGATTACTTGTGGGACCGTTAGGACTATTAATAATCAACTGTGGGTCTACGGGACCTATATTAGAATGTTTTCCCATGACAATACTAGCTCCTGAACATGCAATCATTGTGGCAGCAGACATTGCTATTTGGGGAATAATAACTCTTACTTCAGGAAATTGAGCATGCAAATATTCGACAATACCTTCTGCTGCTTCGGGAGAACCTCCCGGACTGTGTATAATTAAATCTACAGGCTTTTTTTCAAGTCCGTATGAAACTTCCATCATTCCTTGCACATCTTCCTCTGTTACCGAAAGTAATTCGGGAGCTCCACCTTTTTGGGTAAAAGCAGTTGCGTACAAAATAATATTTCTGTTTGTATATTTAGATAGTTCAGAAAGGTATTTGCGTCGAATAAAATCAAAAGGAGCAGAATTCCCTTGGGCACTTTCGACTTTTAATTCTGTTAATATTTCACTCCATGTTGGCATAATTGATTCGGTTTAGATTTAATGTTATATTCAATTGAAGAATTTGCAGAAACAGTGTCACTGACGGTTTTATAACGAGTTCCACTAGTTATTTCCCATTTTTGTTTTTCTTGCTCTTGCAATATTTGATATATCGCAGGATTATTTACTTTTAAGTTTTCTATGATTCTGTTCATGGCTGTTATAACGATTACTTTAAATGCAAATATAGGCCTTTTTCCTTTTAAAAGTTTACAATTCAGCATTAAAGTTGCTGAAAAATGATATTTTTCTCTCTACGTATTGCATATCCCTTAGTATCGTTTGGTCTAATACCTTTGCGTAGTGCTGCGTCATTCGGGTGGATGAATGCCCCAGCATTTTAGCCACGTTCGGCAGTGACACGTTGTTAGCCAGCGCAATAACCGAAGCGAAACTGTGCCGGGCTGTGTGCGTGGTCAGGTTCTTTTTAATACCGCAAAGGTCGGCAATCTCTTTCAGGTAGCTGTTCATCTTCTGGTTGCAGGGAACGGGCAACAAAGTTCCTTTATCCATGCAGTAAGGATTATCCTTATACTTTTCAAGTATCTGTTTGGGAATGCTCAAAAGCGGGATGTTACAGAGGTTGTTTGTCTTTTCACGGGGTTTCACTATCCACAGGTTGCCGTTGCTGTCCTCTGAAACGTGTTCGGGGCGTAAGTTATACACGTCTATGAATGCCAGCCCGGTATATAGATAGAAAACTATCAATGCAACCAATAGAGGAATAGCGCAGATAAACGACAATGCGTTGTAATACAACAATATTGCGTTGTTTTGCACAATTAGGTAAACTGCAAAAACGGGTGGAATAAAGTACCTGTTCAGCTACCAAGTCATTACCTGTTTTCATTTCATTTAGATGCAGTCAATCAGGGGGTAAACTGTCAGTAAAGAGGGCTTCCCATATAGGAAACATCTTCATTTCCGGCAGATTTATCCCGTCCGGTTTTGATTGCGCCGTTCTGCCTGATTCTCATACCGTTCAACAGGCAAGGTATGAGTAATATTGCAATCAAAAAAAGTAACGCATGAAAACAGAAATGAAAGTGCTGCTCTACATCAAGCGCAGCGGACAGGACAAGGAGGGATTCTCTCCACTCATGGGCAGAATATCCGTCAAGGGAAAGGTCAATTCCATCGCGCAATTCGCGTGCAAGTTCAAAATCAATGTACGGTTGTGGAACGCCACAGCCCAACGCTGTATGGGCAAAAGCAAGGTGGCGACAATGGCAAACAGGGAGACTGAACGGGTGCTGCTGTTGTTGCAGAAGCGGTTCAACGAGCTTGCCGACATGCGGGATGTCGTGACGGCGGAAGAGGTCAGAAACGTGTTTCAAGGTTTGGCGGAAACACAGGACACCATAATGAAACTTTATGCAGAGCATAACAGTGACTATGCCTTGCGGGTGGGAGTGAACAGGGCGGTAAACACATTTTACCAGTACCGGAACACTTACCGGATACTCGGTGCCTTCCTGAAAGAGAAATACCATGTATCGGATATGCCCGTCAGACAGTTGGATGAAAATTTTATCGAAGCGTTTGATATGTATATGCGCACGGTACGGCATTTCATGCCCAGAACCATACTCGGACATATCAACCGTCTGAAAAGCGTGATGATGCTTGCCGTGTTCCGTGGCATCGTCCCTTTCAGCCCGTTCAAGGGCTATGCCCCGCAGAAACCTGTCTTCAAACAGATGTACCTGACGGAAGACGAACTTTACAAATTTGCAAATATGACCTATGACACTCCCAACCGCAATTTCACGAGGGACATGTTCCTGTTCTCATGCTGGACGGGTATCTGCTACTGCGACATGAGAAGCCTGACAGCCGCCAATCTGGTGAAAGCGGAGGACGGCAGCATGTGGATTCATACGGAAAGGCAAAAGACAGGCACACCCGAATGTGTGCGTCTGATGGAGATTCCGTTGAGCATCATCGAAAAGTACAAGGGCATGGACAGCAACGGAAAACTCCTTCCGATGCTGACCAAAGAGAGCATGAACAGGTATCTGAAAAAGATGTCCGTGATGTGCGGCATCAACCGTCCGATCTCATTTCATCAGGCGAGGCACACCTTCGGAAGCATCATCTGCCTGTCACAGGGGATTCCGATAGAAACCGTCAGCAAAATCATGGGGCATCGGCATATCGCTACCACGCAGCGGTACGCGAAAGTCACGCAGGACAAGATGGACCGGGACGTGGATTGCCTGAACGGTGTTATCGGTGGCAAGTTTTCCTTGTCGGGGATTGACATCGCCCCGTCACCGATTCTGAAAGACTACAGCCGGCGGAAAGTCAATCCGAGCATGAAGCAGCGGGAGTACATGACTAAAATAATGGAGGGATAAGCCATGCGGAGCACATTCAAACTGTTGTTCTACATCAACCGTCAGAAGGTAAAGAAGAACGGGAGATGCCCGATTATGGGACGTGTCACCCTTGACGGGAAGATCAGCCAGTATTCCACCGGGCTGGAAATAGAGCCGGACTTATGGGATGCAAAGGTGGGAAAGGCATTCACAGACGGGAGAAAGACCGGAAACATCACCGGCGAAAAAAGAAACGAGTTGAACAGGCTGAACTCGTTGCTGGAGGCTTTGGAGGAAAAAGCTAAGTCCGCTTATAGGAAGAACGTGGATTCCTATGGCTTCGCCTCGGCGGAAATCATCAAGAATGCCGTCACGGGAAAGTCAGAGGTCAAAGAAACGCTGCTGTCCTTGTTTGATGAACATAATGAGGAATACGCCAGACGTGTGGGCATTGACCGGACAAGGCATTCCTATGTCCGCTATCTGACCACACGCAAGCACATATACAATTTCTTGCAATACAAATATGATTTGGAGGATATTCCGTTGCGCTCGCTGACGATGGGTTTCATGACCGACTTCACGTTCTATTTCTCGACCGTATTGCGGTTGAAAGTTTCCGCCTACAATGACTATCTAATCCTGCTGCACAAGATGACACGACTGGCTTTGAAGAAGCATATACTGAAACGTGACCCGTTTGCAGGGCATAGGATTGAGAAAGTACCTGTAAACCACCGCCACTTGAACAGGGAACAGCTTGAAAAACTGCTCAATGCCAAATTGCCTACTTACCGTCTGTGCCACACACGTGACCTGTTTGTCTTTTCGGTGTTCACGGGCATCGGCAGGGCTGACTTGGCGAACTTGACGGAAGACAACATCATCACGAAAGAAGACGGTTCCAAATGGATTCACATCGCCCGACAGAAAACCAAAGCTGAGTGCCATATCAAACTTCTTGACATACCTCTCCGCATAATTGAGAAATACAAAGGTGAAGGCAAGGACGGAAAGTTGTTTTTCGTTCCACAGACATGCAATCTGTGCAGAAGCCTAAAAATCATAGCCGAACAATGTGATTTAGGGTGTCATTTGACATTCTATCAGGCCCGGCACAGTTTCGCGACCTTGATTTGCCTGAGCAATGGGGTTCCGATAGAAACCATCAGCAAGATGATGGGGCATCATTCCATTCGGACGACCCAGATATACGCCGAGATAACCAACCATAAAGTGAGCAAGGATTTGGCGGTTCTATCCGAGAATACCAAAGGTAAATACGCTTTACCCGATGATGGTATGCCGTCCCGGGTGTTCAAATGTGGAAATTACAGCGGATGGAAAAAGGAGTGTACGCCAAATGATGAAACTAAAATCAAATGACAATGGACAGAGGAATAATAACAATCTGCAAAACGGGTGCAGTCACCATACCGACTGCACCCGTATGGATGACCAAGTTTGAGATAGCCGACCTGTTCGGGGTATTCTCCTGCGACATCCGTAAGGCGATACAGACAATCTACAAGAACAAGGAGTTGAGCGAATATGATACGATGAAGTATGCCAAGCAACTTGACGGCATCAGTTATGATGTTTATAACCTTGAAATGATTATAGCCATTGCATTCAGAATATGCAGTAGAGAAAGTATCCTGTTCAGACAATTTGTAATAAGTGAAATATGCGCCACTAAGAAAGGAAGTCCGGTCGCACTATTTGTTTCCTATGGCAAGGGTGGCAACCTATGGTATAGCTGAGGTTCATCCCGTCAGCCACCCGTTCCCGATGCACGGATGCAAAGGTAGCGTGTGGCTCTGACGGCATTGGCAAGGTCGGGCGGCAAGCCGTTTCGGGCAGAATCTTCCTCAAACGGGGTTGAGCGTATTCTGCCCGAAAACCTTGCCACTGCCTGCCACACGCATTTGGGGCATCCGGCAACGGAAACAAGCGACTGACGGGAAATCAGAAGAAATAGAGGAACGGCTTACAGACGAAGCTAAACATTGATGCTTTATCCGTAAGCCGTTCCTTTTTGTTGTACCATTGCTTCCGCAAGCATGGGCAGACGGCAAACTGCGCTCCTTCAAGAAAATCAGGGTGCTTTCAGTCGGTAGGCGGAGCGGTAGTTGTCTGCCAGCATCCTTTCGATGTCGGATTCACGGTAGAGAATTTTGCCACCCAATTGGATGTAGGCAATCCGTCCCTCGTTACGGTAGTCCTGAAGCGTTCGGCGGCTCACCTTCAACCGCGCCGACACCTCCTTGTCGGTAAAGAAACGCTCCCCGTTCAGTGTCGGACGGTAGTTGGAGGTCAGATGCTCTACATTGTCCAGCAGACGGTCGAGGTTGCCCATGAAGTGGATTATCCACTCGTTGTCTTTGTTAATCAGTTCGTTCATATTGCTTTGGATTTAGTGTGATTGCTGTTATTACTTTATCCGGCTGTCAGATTGTCCTGCCTTTGAACTTCGCTTCCTTTCGCCTCTCCTCCACGATGGAGACGATACGCTGCACATCTTCGGGACGGTAATAGGTCTTGTGGTTTATCTGCGAATAAGCCAATGTGCCGTTGTCCCTAAGCGTCTGCAAGGTTCGTGGGCTGATGTTGAGCATCCGACACACGTCCTGATTGTCCATCCACTCGCTCATTTTCTTTTCACCGTGCCGATGGCAGATGGCATCCATGCGGCTGACGAAACGGTCGAACTTGGCGACCATCGCCTCAAAGGTCTTTCTTTCGATTGATACGATTTCCATATTGTCTTTCTTTTAACTGTTATTGTTTCTTTTGCCGCAAAGGAATATATAATGCGTTATCCGACAATGGATTTTCTAAAACTGGCAGCGTGTTGCGTTGGTGTGGTAGCGGTTGTCCGAGATATAGCCTGCAATTCTCATCTTAATCTGAGGGCTTATGTAGAAAGCTAAGGGAAGAATAAGGGCTTAATTCAAAATTGTCCGTGACTGAGCATTTGCCCGTTCGGACATTCATATCCGGCAAAACGGCGAAGTCCGCACCGCTTTAGCAACCGCCATAAAGCAAAACCACACAAAAATGCCGAACAGAACTCAAGTACTTGACAGGGTGAACTATATACAGTTATTTTGCTTCCGACAAACGGTCAACTATGCGCATACAGACCACAAGTATCAACTATTAAATGTAACAAGATGGCAAAGAAAAGAAACTACGAGAATGATGAAGCGTACAAGAATTTCAGGGTGGAGGACTTCCTGCCCGAAATGAAATGGCGCGAGCCGGAGGCAAAGGCTTCCACAACGAAAGAGACAGTTCTGCTCCCTTCGGTGGACGAGCCGGGCACATCTGCAATGCAGGATATTGTATCCGATGCAGGGCAACATGACAAGCCGGAGATACGAGATACACCGAACGGAGAAACGGCAGAAAAAAACGCAGACGAAGATGTCGATGTTCCGGCAGAACGGATTATCGCCAGACGCATCAGCGGCAAGCAGCGTAGGCTGTCGCTGGAGGAGTACCGCACCACCTACTTGCAAGTCCCTAAGATCACCGACCGCAAGCCCGTGTTCCTTAGTGGTGAGGTTCGTGACAGGCTGGATGAGGTTGTCCGCCGTCTCGGAGGTAGGGGAATGAGCGTGTCGGGACTGGTTGAGAACCTTGCCCGTCTGCACCTTGAAGCCTACAAAGAGGACATCGGGCAGTGGCGCAAGCTCTGACAGGATTACGGTAGAATCAGGCAGGTCGGTGAATAGACTTCATCGGCTTGACCGATACACACAGTGATTTATTGTACTCTGAAATCAATCCGACAGGCGGAGGATTTTTATGTCTTCAAAGACATAGCAAGATATATTTTCAGTTACCCGAATAATTCTAAGTAACTGAAAATGCCTTCACTGCCGTGGGCAGAATTATCCTCCGCAGTCGGATAATTTCGGGGTTCCTTAATCAAAGATTAAACAATGGATAAACCATAAAATTAAAAAAGTAAGAAGTATGAAAAAGAAGAGCAAGTACGGGAGAAATCCTAAGTTGAACCCGAAGACCCACTGCGTGATGGTGCGCTTCGGCGATGTGGAATGGAACAGGTTCCTGACGATGTATGAGGAATCTAACGTGTACGCGAAAGCCGTCTTTCTCAAGGCACACTTCTTCGGACAGAAGTTCAAGGTGCTGAAGGTAGATAAGACGATGCTGGACTACTATACCAAGCTGTCGGACTTCCACGCCCAGTTCCGAGCCATAGGCACGAACTACAATCAGGTCGTCAAGGAACTGCGCATCCGCTTTTCGGAGAAGAAGGCGATGACGTTGCTCTACAAGCTGGAGAAGTGTACCATCGACCTCGTGAAGCTGAGCCGTCAGATTGTGGAACTGTCAAGGGAGATGGAATCTAAGTGGCAACAAAGACGAGACAATTCTATGGTGTAGCGGAATGTTTCTTTGATACGAATTCCGGTGAATAAATGCCGTTCCACAGACAACTTCATCACCAATTGTATCATACGTTCAGGGCTATATGTCAAGGATGAGAACCGCCCCAAAGGGATAAAACTGTAAAATATGTAATAGTTATTAAGCCATTCGTTATTAGATTTAAGTAATAGTGGATGATTCCTCTTGATATAAGTCGTTTATTTATTAGATTTTACTAATTTTCTTCCTTTAAATAAGTTGCTATGAGAATATATAAATTGATAAAATTGCAAAATGTATTTTACTTTCATTCTTTTATCAGTTCTTATATATAGAGTGTCCATTTAGATAAGTTCTAAAAAGCTCGTATAACATTAATGTGGAACAAAAGTTATGTGTATTATGAAAAAGAAAGCAGGAATATTGATAATTGCAATAATTTTATCTTGTGGAACTACAAACGCCCAACATAGACATCGGCATTATCATCCACATAGGGTAGTTACTGTTGTGGTTAAACCGAAAGTAACATCTCATGTGAGTAACCGTTTCAACCAAAAGGAACGATTGGAAATGGCAGTAGCTTACTTGGGAACGCACAAATATCTGACAATAAACCAATATGCAAAAATGACCCAGCTCAATAAAATCTCGGCAGAAGCTGAACTGGATGCTTTCGCTATTGATAAAAAGAAGCCCATACAGTGTGTTATTAGAGGAAAAAAGAAGGTATATATAAAAAGATAATAAGTATGAAACAGGTTTGTAAAATACTGGCTTTAGGAATGACCGTTATGTTTTTGCTACAATCGTGTGTGACAGTGCGCCAATCTCGCCGTCATCGTCATCACCGTCATCATCACAGATATTGTTTTGTCATTATGCAGCAAACGCCTGACAGTACTTCGTTCAACTATTTCTCTGCCGAATGCCTGGCAGAGTCATCACCTGTGACTTATGGAGATAAAGGATGAACAGAAATTGCTTGCAATGATAGCCAAAGAACCGGAGAAAGGTTTTCGGTATCTGATGGCGAAATATAGAGATGCCGTGTATTGGCATATCAGGCGACTGGTAGTGAGCCATATGGATGCACAAGATGCAACACAGGAAACTTTTGTACGGGTATTCAGGTCAATATCTGATTTCAAAGGTAAGGGTTCTTTCCGCTCGTGGGTTTTCCGGATTGCCACTAATGAAGCTCTTAGGATTTTGAGCCGGTGGCAAAACGACCGGTTATCGTTGGACGATGCTCCTGTTGAGTTAAGCAAGATGATGGCTGACGATTATGTGGATTACAGTGACCTGGAAACCGTGAAACTGCAAAATGCCATCCTTTCATTACCGGCCAAGCAGCAATTGGCTTTCAACTTGAGGTATTATAACGAATTGGGATATGACGAGATTGCTGAAATCATAGGCTCTACGGCAGACAGTGCGAAGCAAAACTATCATGTTGCCAAAGAAAAGATAATCAAATATATGAACTCAAATAATTAGATATATGAAAGAGGATTTTGATTTCAACCGCATAGGTAGGCGAATGCCTTATACCGTTCCTGAAGGTTCTTTGGATGATATCGAAAGGAATGTATGGGCAATAGTAGGAGAAGAAACAGTCCCGTCCAGACCTAAGCGCAACTATCGCTTATGGTATTCCATATCCGGTGGGCTTGTGGCTGCAAGTGTGGCATTGTTGTTTATCTTCAACATCATCCCAACCCATCAGAAGACAGATGATTTTACAATGCTGGAACAGGCATTTTCTGAACTGAGCAATGCTGACCAGAATTATTTGTTTTCTGTTTATCAAAACGATTTGTTTATAAATGAATAAAAAGAACCAATTATGAAAAGTGCTTTTAGAACTATTTTGTTTATTATAACAATAGCCTTTTGTGGCGTAAGTGCTTATGCCCAGAAAGACAACAGACAGCGTATGACACGCGAACAATTAGCCGAAACACAGGCCAAGTATATTACGAAAGAAATGGTAATGGACGATGCCACCGCAGAGAAGTTTGTCAAGGCTTTCTGCCAGTTCCAAAAAGAGGTTTGGGCACTCGGTCCCAGACCTAAAAGAGATTCATCAAACCGTTCGGAAGCGGAAACAGAACAAGCGTTGGAAGAGCGGTTTGCCCATAGCCAAAAGATACTGAACCTGCGGAAAAAATATTATATCGAATATAGCAAATTTTTGACGCCAAAGCAGATTGAACAGGTTTATAAGTTGGAAAAGGAAATAATGGACCGGCTGTATTACCGTTCACAAAAAAGAAAAATTCATCAAAAATAATCAGCCATGAAAAATATATCGAGAATGCTCTCTTTGTGCTGTTCGTTGTTTCTTACGCTGGCTTCCGTATCCTCGTGTCAGAATGAGGATACAGAATTAACAGGAAATGAAGAACAGGACCCGAATCAAAATATCCTCACCGCAACGATCATTGACGGGCTTTATGAAAATTGGAGTAAAGGGGATGCCGTTATGCTGTTTCACAATGGCGGAACAGTTCCTGCCGAGACACAAGAAAACGGCATCACATCGAATCTTTCCGCCTCTATAGAAGGTAATGTCACAGATGCGAATCCGTTGTATGGCGTGTATCCTGCAGAAAACGCAGTATCTTCCAATAATGAAAGTGTAACTGTGGCTGTACCTGCCGTACAAACAGCAGGAAACAATGAGTATGACCTAAAAGCAGTTGTATCCGTAAGCCGTACCGTATCCAATTCTTTGGATTTCTATACTGTCTGCGGCGGTATAAAACTCAAATTCCAGATGTCGGGCATAACGAAAATTGAACTGGAAAGTGTTGATGGCTATGCGCTTTCCGGTACGGCCAAGATTAAATGGGATGAACAGGGAAAACCGGTAACTGATAATGTAGGAAATGCCCATTCCATCATAACCTTCAATGCTTCAGATGAAACCGGTTTTACTCCCGGAAAGGATTATTATATCTCAACCTTGCCTTGTGACGTATATGGCGGTTACAGGCTTTCTATTTACAAGGACGGTTTGGTGGCTCATTATTTCAGCGTGCATCAAACGGTAGAACGAGCCGACTATATAACTCCGGATGGTTTGGTGGAAAGCGAGTTGGAATTCGATGACCCCGATGCTCCGCTTGTGGAAGAAGAACGCCCGGAACTGGATGCACAAACAAACGCCCTCCTGCACCAGTACCAGAAATCTCCCACAGAAGAAAACAAACAGGCATTGCTAAACCAGATGGGAATACGCTATGACAAAGTGGTCGCCAGAAAAAAGGCTAAACTCCGTGAACTTGAACGTGAAGCGAAGCATCAGTCTCTTGTGGATGAAATGCAGGAGATTGTAGATGAGATGGTTGAAAACCGCGACATTCGTCTGGAACAACAGTTTCTACGCCTTATAGATCCGCGCGTGGATGACAATCCGAATGATGCTTGGATGGTACTGCGTGGTGCATCGGCTCCGAATGCTTATATCGGTTATGCACCTGTCACTAATGCCGAATATGCGGCTTTCAAAACGGATTTTGTCTATGATGCAGGCAAAGAAAACTATCCGGTAGTGAACATCACTATTGCTGAAGCCACAGCTTATTGCGACTGGCTTACGACTCAAGACAACGTCCATATATACCGTCTTCCGACCGATGAAGAATGGATACTCGGAGCCGGTCACATGCCTAAAGATGTCAGTATGAACGCTGACCACGTGGAATCCGGACTGACGGCAGTGGATGCTTACAATCAGACAACAGGTGCTTGTGGGGGCATTGACTTTTGGGGCAACTGTTGGGAGTGGACTACCTCGACCTATACTGACGGACAATATATCATCAAAGGAGGCAGTTGGGACTCCAGCCGAGATGATTGCCGTAGTGAGAAATCAGATGTCGTAAGAATCGGTACGCAAGGTTATTCCAATGTTGGATTCAGGGTGGTAAGAACAGATTTTATTTAATCCTTAAAAACAATTTTCAAACATGAAAAAGTTATTTTTAGCAATGGCTATTGCCATTGTGACGGTCACTGCTGTGTCCGCACAAGAAGATAAAATGGTGATTCCGGCCGTTCAGACAGACAAAGGCAACGGATATGACGAAAATACCGCTACCCGTTGTGGCATCAAATTCAATATCAACCTTTCAGGAGTGACAAAGGTGGAACTTGAAAGTGTAGATGGCAACGAACTGGCAGGCACGGCAGGTTTCAAAAAGGATTCTCTGGGACTAATGGTTGTGGATAAAGTAGAACGTGCAAGCACCATCATCACGTTTACCTCCAATGACAAGTCCGGCTTTACACCCGGAAAGGATTATTACATCCTTACGTTGCCTTGCAACCTCTATGGAGGATATAGGCTTTCCATCTACCGCAACGGGCTTGTGGCTCATTATTTCGGAGTGCATCAGACGGTAAAATTTGGAACGTTCATAAGTCCCGCTGATTTGGTGGAGAGCGAGTTGGTGTTTGACAAACCAGGTGCTCCGCTTGTCGAAGAGGGACGGCCCAAGATGGATTCCAAGACACATAATCTTTTCGTTCAGTACCGAAGGAAACCGACGGAAGCCAATAAGCAGGCTTTACTGCATCAAATGGAAGTCCGCTACGACAAAGTGGTGGCAAGGAAGAAGAACAAACTTCGAGAACTGGAACGTGAGGCAAGAACTTACAACATTGTGGAACACATGCAAGGTATTGTGGACGAGATGGTACAAAATCGGGAAACCCGCATTCAGCAGCAATTCCTACGCTTCATTGACCCTCGAAAGGATGAGAATCCGAACGATACGTGGATGGTGCTACGCGGCGCATCGGCTCCGAATGCCTACATAGGCTACACCCCTGTTACCAATGCCGAATATGCGGCTTTCAAAACGGATTTTGTCTATGATGCGGGCAAAGAGAATCACCCGGTAGTGAATATTACGATAGCAGAAGCCTCAGCTTACTGTGACTGGCTTACAGCACAAGACCGCAAGCATATCTATCGTTTGCCAAGCGAAGAAGAGTGGATTCTCGGAGCCGGTCACATGCCTAAGGATGTAGCGATGAACTCCAATCGTATTGAATCAGGATTGACAGCGGTGGATGCTTATAAACAGTCCACAGGAGCTTGTGGCGGTATTGACTTTTGGGGTAACTGCTGGGAATGGACTTCATCAACGGATGCAGGTGGTTCGTACATTGTCAAAGGAGGCAGTTGGGACTCCAGCCGTGATGATTGCCGCAGTGAGAAATCGGATGATGTAAGGACGGGTACGCTGGGATATACAAATGTCGGTTTCCGGGTGGTAAGGACCGATGTTTCCAAAGCCCGATAAATTCATAGTATTTTAATTATAAATATATTAACGAATAAATTAAAAAAGGAGAATTTTGTATGAAAAGAATGCTTTTAGTGATGGCTATTGCCTTCGTGACAATCCTTCAAGTGTCCGCACAGGACAACAATCGCCAAATGACTGCACAGCAACGGACAGAACAACGTATCAAGCAGATGGATGAAAAACTGAATCTGTCCGATGAACAAAAAACGAAAATCCGTGAATTGTATGCGAACTTCAACAAGCAAAAATTCCCTCGTGAAAAACGTAAGGAGGCAAGGGAAAAATTGACCGCTGACATTTCACTTCTCTTGACTGCCGAACAGCAGATTACTTACAAGCAAATGATAGAACAATCTATTGCCGAAATAAAAAAAGGCAAACGCAGCAAGGCGAAAGAATAGAAGTTTATAATTATGTGCCGTTGGTCTGAATTCTTTAGCATGGGGAGTTCAGGCTAATGGCATAATTTTCATTAAACCCGAAGTGTAATGTATCAGTTTAAGAAAATGATTAAAGTCTTGTTGCTTTGTTTGTTGACTGCTTGCAATGGTAATGACAAAGAATATTCTGTAATACCTCCGGAACAAAAGATTGAAACTGGAGGCTCATCTGACTATACAGAACTATTGAACAAAACACGACCTGTTCCAGCAGAATACAATCAAGAACCCGTATTAAAAGGAAGCGTTGTACAAATTGATTATAACACCAAGAATTATGTAGAAGGAACAGGGGAAGAACGTAAGAATACTGCTTATGTTTATTTACCGTATGGTTATGATGAAGCATCAGAACAACCCTATAACGTGTTTTATTTCGTACATGGACATGGTGAGACCGCACTTTCCTTTTTCCAAAATGAGAATGGTTTGTTGTGCAAATTGTTTGACCACATGATGGAAAATGGCGATATGGCTCCAACTCTTATCGTTTCAACAAGCTACATTTACGGTACTCCTGTCGATTATTATCCTGACGCAGACCCCTATTGCGAGGCATTGCCACAAGAAATTGTAAATGATTTGATTCCTGTCATAGAGAGTCGTTATCATACCTATGCTGAAAACACAGATGTTACCGGAATAAAAGCGTCAAGAGAACATCGTGCCATCGGTGGGTTTTCAATGGGAGCGGTAACAACTTGGTATGCATTGGAACACACGTTGGATTATTTCAAATACTTTATGCCGATAAGTTCTGATGGCTGGGCGTTAGGACGTTTTGCAGGAAAGACCAATCCCGATGATACTGCGGAACATTTGGCGAATGCCATTCGCAATTCTGCTTTTTCAAAACATGATTTCTATATATGGGCTTGCAGCGGAACGAATGATGTTGCATACGATAGAATTTGGTCACAGGTTCAAGCAATGGCACAACTTACGGATGTTTTTTCTGTCAGCAATCTCACTTTCCACGAACAAGATGGTGCTCGGCATGAGTTCCATTCTTTGGCTGAATATCTATATAACGCATTACCATTTATGTATTCCAATCAATAATCATTTAGATTTTCGATGGCTCTTAATTATAAATAGTAACGTCCGATTATACTTTGTAAACAAAATAATTTAGGAATAGTAAGAAATATATGGAGTCCGTACGCAAAATAATAACAACGGGCTATTCCATCATTATTATAATAGTGGTAGGGATAGCATACATATGGTATTGTGAGTGGCAGGAAGTGGAAGTACTGGAGGTGGGCAATCAACAGATAAATGAATTCAGGAAGGAGGTGAATCGTATTCATATTCGTTTGATAGAGTTTTCGCTATTGGGAGAAACTGTATTGCAGTGGGACGAAACGGATTTGGAAAATTATCATGTCCAACGCATCGCATTGGACAGCATATTATGCAGTTTCAATGCAACTTATCCAATTGAGAGAATTGACAGCGTGCGTGGCCTTTTGGAAGACAAGGAACGGCAGATGCACCGGATTGTGCAGGTGCTTGAGGAGCAACAAACCATCAACAATAAGATAGCTAATCAAGTACCGATTATCGCACGGAAAAGCGTACAGGAACAGCCCAAGAAACCAAAGCGAAAAGGCTTCTTGGGCATCTTCGGCAAGAAAAAGGAAGTACAGCCAACGGCAACAACCACCATGCTTCATTCGCTCAATAGAAACGTAATCAGCGAACAGAAAGCACAAAGCCGCCGATTGTCGGAACAAGCCGACAGTCTTGCTGCTCGTAATGCGGAACTTAACAGACATCTGCAAAATCTGATTATCCAAATAGAAGAAAAAGTTCAAACCGATTTACAGAGACGGGAAGCGGAGATAGCTGCCATGCGCAAAAAATCATTTATGCAGGTAGGCGGTTTAATGGGATTTGTCCTTTTGCTGTTGGTCATTTCTTATATCATCATACACCGTGATGCAAATAGCATCAAACGATACAAACGCCAGACAACGGATTTGATTAAGCAATTGGAACAATTCGTGCAACAAAACAAGGAACTTATAGCCTCACGGAAGAAAGCGGTGCATACCATCACCCATGAGTTGCGTACACCGCTGAGTGCAATAACAGGTTATACCGAATTGTTACGGAAAGAGTGTGGCAATGGAAACAATGTGCATTTTCTTCAAAGCATACAACAATCTTCCAACCGTATGCGGGAGATGCTCAACACACTGCTGGACTTCTTCCGTTTGGACAACGGCAAAGAACAGCCCAAACTGTTACCCTGCCGCATTTCCACAATCATGCATACCCTTGAAACAGAGTTTATGCCCATTGCCATGAACAAAGGACTTTCCTTGACCGTGAAGAACGCAAGCGATGCAGTTGTACTGACCGACAAGGAGCGAATAATCCAAATAGGGAACAACCTGCTGTCAAACGCTATCAAGTTCACGGAAGAAGGCGGCGTGTCGCTAACAACCAACTATACCAACGGGGTACTGACAATTACAGTTGAAGATACGGGTACAGGCATGACCGAAAATGAACAGCAACAAGTATTCGGTGCATTTGAACGCCTTTCAAACGCCGCCGCAAAAGACGGCTTCGGACTTGGGCTTGCCATTGTGAAGAATATAGTGACGATGCTTAGCGGTAAAATCCGTTTGGAAAGTGAGCAAGGTAAAGGAAGCCGTTTCACGGTGGAGATACCCATGCAGAAAGTCGATGAAGTGCCGGAAAAAGAGATGCAGATTTATCGGCTAAAGGACAGAAACCTAAATGTTGTAGTCATTGACAATGATGAGGTACTGCTCCTGATGCTTAAAGAGATGTATGCCCAAGAGGGAATACACTGCGATACCTGCACCGATGCGGCGGAACTGATGGAGATGCTGCGCCGGAAAGAATACAGCCTGTTGCTGACAGACTTGAATATGCCTGGCATAAATGGCTTCGAGCTGCTGGAGCTGCTACGCTCGTCCAACGTGGGCAATTCTCAAACAATCCCCGTGGTCGTGGCAACCGCTTCGGGCAGTTGTGATAAAGAGGAACTGCTGGCGAAAGGTTTTGCCGGATGCCTGTTCAAGCCGTTCTCCATATCGGAACTGATGGAGGTTTCCGACAAGTGTGCCATGAAAGTAACATCTGATGTGAAACCAGACTTTTCAGCCTTGTTGTCCTACGGCAATGAAGCCGTTATGCTGGAAAAGTTGATAACGGAAACAGAGAAGGAAATGCAGGCGGTACGGGATGTGGCAACAGAGAAAGACCTACAAAAACTGGATTCTCTGACACACCACCTACGCAGTTCGTGGGAAATACTCCGTGCCGACCAACCGCTGAGGAAACTTTACGGATTGCTTCATGGTAAGGATAAGCCAGAAAATGAAGTGTTAAGCCATGCTGTGACTGCCGTGTTGGATAAGGGTGCGGAAATAATCCGGCTGGCAGAAGAGGAAAGGAGAAAATACGAAAATGGATAAGACAAGAATAATCGTGGTGGAAGACAACATCGTGTATTGCGAATATGTCTGCAACCTGCTGGCACGGGAGGGCTACCGAACCGTGAAGGCTTACCACCTATCGACAGCAAAGAAACATCTGCAACAGGCGACGGACGATGACATCGTGGTTGCCGACCTGCGTTTGCCCGACGGCAACGGTATAGACCTGTTGCGCTGGATGCGCAAGGAGGGAAAAATGCAACCGTTTATCATCATGACTGACTATGCTGAGGTGCATACGGCAGTGGAAAGCATGAAACTCGGTTCTTTGGATTACATACCCAAACAGCTTGTGGAAGACAAACTCATTCCACTTCTCCGTTCCATACAGAAAGAACGACAAGCGGGACACCGCCGTATGCTCGTGTTCGCCCGTGAGGGTTCCGCCTTTCAGAAAATCATGCACCGGATAAGGCTGGTAGCCGCTACCGATATGAGCGTGATGATATTCGGGGAGAACGGCACGGGCAAGGAACATATCGCCCACCATCTGCACGATAAGAGCAAACGGGCAGGCAAGCCATTCGTGGCGGTGGACTGTGGTTCACTCACCAAAGAGCTTGCGCCGTCGGCTTTCTTCGGACATATCAAAGGAGCATTTACAGGTGCAGACAGTGCCAAGAAAGGGTATTTCCATGAGGCGGAAGGCGGCACGTTGTTTCTGGACGAGGTGGGCAACCTTGCGTTGGAAACCCAACAGATGTTACTCCGCGCCATACAGGAAAGGCGGTATCGCCCGGTCGGTGACAAATTGGACAGAAGTTGCAATGTCCGTATTATCGCTGCCACCAACGAGGATTTGGAAATAGCGGTGAGTGAAAAGCGTTTCCGACAGGATTTACTCTACCGCTTGCATGACTTCGTGATAACCGTGCCGCCCTTGCGTGACTGTCAGGAGGACATCATGCCGCTTGCGGAGTTCTTCCGTGATATAGCCAACAAGGAGCTGGAATGCAATGTGAGCGGTTTCAGTTCCGAAGCCAGTAAAGCGTTGCTGACCCACACATGGCCGGGCAATGTGAGGGAACTTCGGCAAAAGATAATGGGAGCCGTATTACAAGCGCAGGAAGGCGTTGTCACGAAAGAGCATCTGGAGTTTAGGATAGCTGAAACAAATTCTGTTGTCGGCTTTTCCCTGCGTAACGATGAGGAAGATAAAGAGCGGATTATACGTGCGTTGAAACAGGCAAACGGCAACCGGAGCCTTGCCGCCGAACTGCTTGGCATAAGCAGGTCAACACTATATGGTAAACTTGAAGAGTATGGACTTAAATATAAATTCAGGCAATCATAGCCCGTAATTTATTGATTTTAGATGAATATGATAATCGGATTTTGGTTAATTCAGAAAATAGTGCTATCTTCGCACTGAGCTATTTGAAATGATTGGGAATCATGCAAAATGATGAAGACAGGTGGTTTCTAAACCATTACCTACACCTCTATTACTATCTTACAATTTATTGATAATCAAAGGCAATTTGGTTAGAGCAACAAATGTATATACGCAGAAGATAAAAACATCCCGTACCAGTTCCAGCCGTTCAATCCTGAACTCTTTCTGCCATATCCGGTTTATCTCGGCTTGGCTTAGGAACTGTTTGTTTACCTCCACCTCGTGAAACTTGATTCCTGCAAACGGGTTCTTTGTCAGCCACTCGTTGGCAATGGCAAGGTTTATCACTTTCTTAAAACATTTCATGTACCGGATAACGGTATTCTGTGCGCAATGCTTCTCCGTCTTTAGGTATAAATCGAATTTGCGTACCAGTTCCCCGTTTACCTCACGCAGTAACATATCATCTACCTTGTAATCCCGTTTAACCAGTTCCATGAGGTATTTAAGGCAATTGTCGTAACGTCTTACGGTGATGTCGGCATAGTCTGTCCCGATTAGCTTCCGGCAGTTGTCATTATGCTCCTTGAATACATTATATAATGTCTTGAAAGTTTCGTCCTTTCCCTGATAGCGGTTCACTATGGCACGTGCGGAGATAATCTTTCCCTCCAGTTCCAAGTCTTGGTAAATCTGATAGAATTTCACACGCAGGGCGTCAATGTAATGGTTTAGTTCCACGGAATTGCGGTCTTTGCCTGTCGATTTCTCTTTTTCCTGTGACCAAAGTGGGACTTTGATACTCCGTTTCAGTTGAAGTTCCACGTATAGGCGGTCATAAGTGACACGCACACGCACGGGTGCTTCCCCGTTTTTTAACAGTTTGCTACGCTTGATGAAGAACAACACGCTGAATCTTTTTCTTTCCATACGGCTCAATTTTTAATGATACAAAGTTAGGAAATCGAACCGAGAACCCTGTTATGTAAAATAGTGCAACATGCTGTAAAAGAATGAAGTAAATACCTCGCAGTGGAACATTCCGGGCTTTTGAAAACAGTCCCTTGAATAAGGACGTATGGTTTGCTTCAATCCCACTAATTTTGCCTATTCTTGGAAAAGAAAAATCCCCGAATTTCTTTGAAATTCAGGGATTTACATCGTTTTTCTTTCTTAAAAAGTGGTGCCACCAGGAATCGAACCGGGGACACA
>OBAG01000436.1_pt1 | contig 38607 bp, 27 predicted proteins | sample 1517701 | NCBI WGS metagenome assembly OBAG01 (sample SAMN04571702, study PRJEB22368) | human gut metagenome | biome: human gut; material: stool | host: Homo sapiens | place: Luxembourg | collected 2012-09-07 | reverse complement strand
CGGAGGGGACGGTTTGTTTACAAACCCGCGAATAGTCGCCCGGAGCCAGCGTTAGACCGTTTCGGGCAGGCGGAGGTATCGTCGGAGAGTTTTTGTGGCACTTTTTGCGGAAAAAAGTGCCGGAATCTGCGGAGTTTATTCTGCGATAAAAAGGAATTTTGTTTATGAAGGTACTGGTTATCGGCGGCGGAGGCCGCGAACACGCCATTGTCGACGCGCTGTCGCGTTCGCCGCAGGTTGAAAAAATTTACTGCGCACCCGGGAATGCGGGCATCGCCCGGCAGGCCGAGTGCGTGGCCATTCGTGAAACCGAGGTGGAACGCCTGCGTGACTTTGCCGCGGAGCGGGGCATCGGCCTCACGGTCGTGGGTCCCGAAGTGGCGCTGGCGGCGGGTGTCGTCGACTGCTTCAGGGCCGCGGGGCTGCGCATCTTTGGTCCGACGAAGGCTGCGGCGCGCATCGAGTCGTCGAAGGAGTTCGCCAAACGGCTGATGGCTAAATATGCCATCCCGACAGCCGGATTCCGCGCATTCACCGACTATGCCGGGGCGCTGGCCTATGTGCAGGGGCGTCCTCTGCCCGCAGTGCTGAAATACGACGGACTGGCCGCCGGAAAAGGCGTGGTGATCGCCCGGACGATGGCCGAGGCCGAAGCGGCGTTGCGGGATATGTTGCTCGACGATAAGTTCGGCGAGGGCAAGGTGGTCGTCGAGGATTACCTCGAAGGTCCCGAGTTTTCGTTCATGTGCTTCGTTTCGGGACACAAGGTGTGGCCGATGGCGCTGGCGCAGGACCACAAGCGCGCCTACGACGGCGATGAGGGTCCCAATACGGGCGGTATGGGCGCCTATTCGCCCCTGCCGTTCGTGACGGCGGAGGACGAACGCTATGCCCTGGAGAAGATCATGCAGCCCGTGGCCGACGCGATGATCGCCGAGGGGTGTCCCTTCGAGGGCGTGCTCTACGGCGGACTGATGAAGACTGCGCGGGGTATCGAGGTCATCGAGTTCAACGCCCGTTTCGGCGATCCCGAGACCGAGGTGGTGCTGCCGCGCCTGAAGAGCGACATCGTCGACATCTTCTGTGCCGTGGCCGAGGGACGCGATACGCAGCTGGAGTGGCACGATTTCGCCGCGCTGGGCATCGTGCTGGCCTCGAAGGGCTATCCGGGCGACTACGAAAAAGGACACGAGATCAAGGGCCTGGACCGCGTCGAAGGGGCTGTTTATCACATGGGAACCCGGGCCGACGGCGGGCGGATTCTCACCAACGGAGGCCGCGTGCTGTTCGTGGTGGGCAAGGGCAGGGACCTGGCCGAAGCGCGGAGGAATGCGCTGGCCGACGTGGCCCGCATCGACTGCGACAATCTGTTCCACCGCACCGACATCGGCCACCGGGCTTTCGACGATTTGGAAAGATAATACGAGCGATATATGGCAAAAATAATCAGCGGAAAAGAACTTTCAGCGAAACTGAAACTTGAAATGGCGGACGAGGTGAAGACCTTCCCCGCGAAATACGGCCGTGTGCCCCATCTGGTTGTCATCCTCGTGGGCGAGGACCCCGGCAGCGTGAGCTATGTGACGGGCAAGGCCAAGGCTTCGGCCGAGGTGGGCATCCGCAATACCACGATCCGAAAGCCCGAGTCCGTTTCCGAGGCCGAACTGCTGGACATCATCACGGCCCTGAACCTCGACGACGAGGTGGACGGCATTCTGGTCCAGCTGCCCCTTCCGAAACATATCGACGAGGACAAGGTGATCGCCGCCATCGACAAACAGAAGGATGTCGACGGCTTCCATCCCCTGAACGTTGCGGCGCTGTGGCAGAAACAGCCCTGCACGCTCCCCTGCACCCCGAAAGGCATTCTCAAGATGCTGCGGGCCGCAGGCGTGGAGATCGCCGGCAAGCGCGCCGTGGTGATCGGCCGCAGCAATATCGTGGGGCTTCCCGTGTCTAAACTGCTCTTGGACGCGAACGCTACGGTGACGATGGCCCACAGTCGTACGCGCAACCTCGCCGAAGTGACGCGCGGGGCGGAGATTCTGGTGGTGGCCATCGGTCGGCCGAAGTTCGTCACGGCGGAGATGGTGTCGCCGGGCGCCGTGGTGATCGACGTGGGGGTGAACCGCGACCCGGAGACGGGCAAACTGTGCGGCGACGTCGATTTCGCGGCCATCGAACCCAAGGCCTCGGTGATCACGCCCGTGCCGGGCGGCGTCGGGCCTATGACGATCTGCTGCCTGATGGAGAACACGATCGAGTGTTTCCTCCGGCGAGCGGGCCGGTAGCCGGCGGAACGGAGCGAAAACTTCGGTTTTTTTTGCGCCTCCGCTGAAAAAAATCAGCCGTTGACTCACGGGTCAACGGCTGATTTCGTTTTACAGGGTTCCTGTTATCAGAGTTTGATCGGTTCGGATATTTTGATATTGTCGAGGAACCAGCGGTTGGCTGTTCCGACTTCCCACTGCGTCTGCGTAATGGTGATCTTCGTATCCTTGTTGACCGTAATGCCCTTCAGGCTGACTTCGGCGCGAACCCATTCGAGCTTGTGACCATCCTCCCATCCCAGTTCGGGTATGTCGATCTGCACTTTGTCGCTGCCGTTCTCGAAGATGACGATCAGATTGACGGGGTCGATCTTGCCGGACCCCTGGCGCATTCCGCACCAGTCGAACGAGAGTGTCACATTGTCCTTTGCTTCGGGAACCCCGTCTATCGGAGGAAGAATGATACCTGCGTGATTGCCGGTCTTGCCGAATTTGAGGTAGTTCTGCTGGAGGTAGATGCGTTTGTTGTCGTTCTTGTCGTAGATAAACTTGTAACCGAGTTTTTCGACAGCGTCGAATGCAGTCACTTCATCGACAGTTATGGAGGTAAGCGCTGTCGCTTTTGCATCGAGGTTATCCGTCTCGACCGTTTGGCCGACACCGCTTGCTACGGACCACGGTTCGAGCCATTCGAAGTTCTCCAGGAAATAGACGATCTCGTTCAGGCCGTTGTCCTCGACATCGGTGGCCATGATGCGCTGTACAGGCTCGGCCAAACCGGCGTAGTAGCCGGTGACGGTTACGATATGGCCGGTCAGGGCGGAAAGGCCCAGACTCGACGGGGCGTCCACGACGCTGACCGAGTACTTGGCATCCTCCGAAACGGTGAGGGTGCTGCCGTTGAAAACGCCCTTGACGGTGACGTAGCCCCGTTTGGAGGAGGTGTAGTCGTCGATCTTTGCGCTGATGTCCTCCGGTTCGGGGTAGTTCACCGCTCCGCCGGACAGAACCGTCACCTCGTCGCAGTCGATTACCGTAGCGAGTTTCTGCGAGTCGGACGACTTGGTGCCCAAGAGCGAAATCTTGTCGCCGACGGCAACCGTCGTGGCGTCCGAGACGAAGATATTGTCCGTGTTTTTGTCGTCGCTGATGACGAAGCCTTTGGTCGTCACGGCCACGACGATCGCCGACGGTACGGAAATGACCGTTTCGTCCGCCAGGGCGGCGAGTTCACCTGCCGTGTACTCCTTCACATCGCGGTATTTGTCTCCGTTCTGCGTGATGAGCACCTGTGCGCGGCTTGCAAGAGTCCGTCCCTTGAAGACGAGGGTGGCCTTGCGGGGGTTGTCCTCCGCGCCGTCGCGCATGTTGTCGGTCACCGAAACCGTCACGTCCATGACGCCGGTTCCCGAGTCGGGCGTGACCGTCACCCAGTCGGGGACTTCCGTCACCCAGTCGGCGTCGGCATAGATGGTGATGATCTTTTCCGCCGCTCTTTCCGCTTCGAAATTCAAGGTGTTGGCGCTCGCCAGAACAGCTTCGGAAAGGTGGTCCTCATCCTTGTCGCAGCCCCAGAAGGAACACAGGGCCGCCATGAGGATCGGGGCTGTCATATATTTTACAAATCTCATAATCTTGTTTTTTAGGTTATTTCCGACTTAAAAATCGAGTCCGTCGCTCCATCCCGGATTCTGCGTGAGGTTCGGGTTGAGCGAACGCTCGCCGCTGGGAATCGGGTAGAGGTAATCGCGTTCCTCGTTGAACCCAGGGCGCTGATTCTTTACGGTTTTGTGATAGTAGACATAGCCTTTGTTCCCCTCGGAGAGGATGATGTCCGAACCGAGTTCGTATACCGAAACTCCTTCGCCGCCCTGGGGTTTGGTGCTTCCTGCCGCATAGAGAATCAGATCGGCCGTTTCTTTGCCCGCAAGCTTGTATTCGCCGGGGCCCGGGAAATACATGCCGGAAATGGCCTGGTCGATGCAATAGCCGGCTTTCCAGCGATACAGATCCTGAAGGCGGAAACCCTCCTGGATCAGCTCGACGGCCCGTTCGCGGCGGATTTCCAGAATGACACCCTCGTTGAGGCCGTTGAGTTCCTTTACGTTGGGATAGCCGTACTCCTCGGACGAAAGATACCAGTCGATATTTTTGTTGGCTTCGTCCTTGTCGAGGCCCCGCATTCCCACCCGGCTTCGGATTTCGTTGACGGTGATATTCAGATCATCCTGCGTGAGCGTTCCCAGTTCGGCCTTGGCTTCGGCATAGTTGAGCAGCACTTCGGCATAGCGGAAAACCGGCATGTCGCAGGTCGAACGGTCGTTGCGGTCGATCTGTCCTCCCGAGGCCGTCGTGTCCTGAACGAATTTGATGGGTTGGTAGCCGGTGATCGTGACGCCGAGATCGGGTCCCTGCACCCGCTTGGCGCCGATGCGTTTGTAACCCGGGGTGCGGATCGACTGCGCCAGGCGCGGGTCGCGGTCCTTCACCTCCTCGGTGAAAGGCAGCGTCTGCCACCCCTCCTGGTCGGTGAATGCCGTGCCGTCCTTCTTCAGGTACATGTTGATGAATTTGCGGGTGTAGCCCGGGCGGCCCTGTGTCGGCAGCAGCGTGTAGGCCGTCGCATTGTGGTAGACCTGGGCCTCGTAGCTGTTCCGGATGGCGAGGATATACTCTTCGGTGCTGGCATTCTCCTGTGCGAAGAGCATCATGTAGTCCTTGTCCGGAGTTTTGGTGGAGTAGAGCTTGTAGGGACCTTCGTCGATGATCGTTTTGGCGGCCTTGGCGGCTTCCTCCAGATAATAGGTGTAGTCATGTCCTTCGAGGTTGATGCCGTGGTATTTGCGGTAGGTTCCCTCGAAGAGGCAGAACCGCGCTTTCAGCGCCAGCGCCGCCCATTTGTTGACGCGGTAGGTCGATATATCCTCCGTAAGACCGCCGCTGTTGATGGCTTCGTCGATATCCTTGATCATATTGGTCATGATCAGTTCGCGTGAATCGCGCGGTTTGTAGAGCGCTTCGTCTGCCGAGCCGAGCTGCACCTCGTACCAGGGCACGTCGCCGAAGCGTTTCACCTTGTCGAAATAGAAGGCGGCGCGGAAGAATTTGGCCAGGGCCGTATACTCGGTCACAGCCTTCTTGTCTTCGCATTGATCGACATATTCCAGCAGGGTGTTTATGCGGCGCAGGTTGCCCCACGACCAGCCGCCGCCGGTGTTCGGAACGGTGCGCTTGTCGCCTCCGTAGAGAACATCGGAGAGGGTCATCTGAACGAGCAGGTCGTTCTGCTCATCGTAGGGCGTCTTGTCCAGCAGGTTGTCGTAAAAGGGGTTGGAGAAGAGTTCCAGATCGCTTCTCGTCTTGAAATAGTCGAACTGCGTCACCCGATCCAACGGTTCTTTGTCCAGCAGGGAGTCGCAGGCCGATAATCCTGCAATCAGCGTTGCTGCCAGTATGATTAATCGCTTCATGGTATTCGGATTTTGAAATTATTAGAAGGTGATGTCGATGCCGAACATGAACGTCTTGGCCCACGGATAGTAGGCGTTGTTGTTCACGCCGGAACGGTTGATAGCCGCTTCGGGATCGACGTACTTGGAGTTCTTTTTGAGCGGCGACCAGTAGCAGAGGTTCTCGCCCGAGAAATAGATGCGGATCTGGTCGATGCCGGCCTTCTTGGTGAGGGTCGCGGGGATCGTGTAGCCGACGGTCAGGTTTTTCAGGCGCAGGTAGCGGATATTCTGCAGGTAACGGTCGTTGACCTTGCTCAGATAACCTCCCGATGAAGAATAGGCTCTTGCGCGCGGGAAATAGGAGTTGGGATTGTCCTCAGCCCATACCTTGCCGAGGAAATCCGTCGGGAGGTAGGAGAGGTAGGGATAGGAATAGCAGCCCCAGAAAGGCATCATTTCTCCGTGGGGATACCAGTAGTGGTTGCCGGTTCCCTGGAAGAAGACCGAAGCGTCGAAGCCCATCCAGCGGATCGAGGCGTTGAAGCCGTAGGAGAGCGTCGGGAGCGAGTTGCCCAGGATCGTCCGGTCGCCCGGCTTGTCGACGGTGTCGTTGCCGACTCCCCAGACGCCGTTGCCGTCGAGGTCGACGAACTTCAGGTCGCCGGCCTGCCAGCTGCCGGTCAGACGGCCCGTGCTGTAACTCAGGTCGACCTCTTTGGCATAGGCCTGCGCCTCTTCGGTGGTCTTGAAGAACCCGTCGGTCTTGAAGCCCCAGATTTCGCCGATCTCCATACCGACGTAATAATCTCCCTTTGTCAGGTTGGTCAATGACTTGTTCGGGTTGTTGTCGTATTTGGTGATGACGCTCTTGTAGTCGCTGAGGTTGAAACCGACGCTGTATTCGAACGGTTTGCCGGCGAGCTTGAACTGGTCGCGCCAGCTGACGGAGAGTTCATAACCCTTCGTGCGCAGTTCGGCGGAGTTCATGCTGGGCGAATCGGCCCCGTATACGCCGGGCAGCGCCATTCCGTCGGTCAGCATGTCCTTCGTGTCGCGGATGTAGACGTCGCCGGTGAAGTTGAGCCGGTTGTTCAGCATGGTGAGATCCAGACCCAGGTCCCACTGCTGGGCGGTTTCCCAGGTCAGGTCGGAGGCTACGGGGGCGCCCAGCGAGGAGTATTTGCCCTTTATGCTGCCGTCGAAGGTGTAGTTGCTGAAATCCTTGTTCGTGATCAGGCGCATGTAGGTGTAGTAGGACGACACGTTCTGGTTGCCCAGGCTGCCGAACGAAGCGCGCAACTTGAGGTTGTCCACCAGGTCTTTGGCGTTGCCGAAGAACGGCTCCTCGGAGATGCGCCATCCGGCCGATGCCGAGGGGAACAGGCCCCAGCGGTTGCCCGGTGCGAAACGCGACGATCCGTCGTAGCGTCCGCTCACCTCGAAGAGGTAGCGCCCTTTGTAGTCGTAGTTGATACGGGCGAAGAAGCCTGCCAGGGCGTATTCGTTCTGGCCGCCGCCGTAAGCGCCCTCCGTGGGAGAGCCCGTTGCCAGATTCAGGTCGTCGAGGTTTATGGAGGAGAGGTTGATGCCTGCCACCGAGACGTTCTTGCTGGCCCACGTTTCGTAGTTGAATCCGGCGGTTGCCGACACGTGGTGCGCCTCGCCGAACGTTTCGTCGTAGTTGGCGTAGACGTTGGCCGAATAGTAGTTGCGCGTCTGAACCACTTCGTCGAGCTGGTTCATGCCGGCGCCCGTGTCGTAGGCGAGCAGCGGCCCGTCGGGGTATTCGCGGTAGTTCATTGCGGAACTGCGGCTCGTATTGCGGTTCTGGTAGAGGCGGTAGGTGAAGTCACCCGTGATGCTCAACGTCTTGAACGGCGTAATGACCAGGCGTGTCGTGTTCGAGAAGTCGTTCGAGCGGTCGACGTTGCGGTGCGTGCCCTCGTTGAGCAGGATGTGGCGTCCGTTGGCGATCTTGTAATCGAGATACGGCGTGCTGTAAAGCCACGATCCGTCGGGGTTCTTCATGGGGAAGTTGGCCAGTGCGTGGCGGGCGCTGTAAGCGATGGTGTTGTCTACGCTGCCGTCTCCCAGAGACTTGTAATTCGACGAGAAGAACGACGTGTTGTTCGAGAGCGTTGCCCACCGGTTGATCCGAAAATCGAGTTTCGCACGCAGGTTGTACTTGTTATACACGTCGGGATGTGCGCGCTGAATACCTTCCTGGCGGTCATAGGCGCCCGAGACGAGGTATTTGATGTCCTTCGTGCCGCCGCTGAGCGAGATGTTGTGCTGCTGCACGGGCCGACGCTGCTGGAAGAGCATGTCCCACCAGTCGTAGTTGCCGTAGTAGACCCACTGTTTGCGGCCGTTGCGGATCTCTTCGACGACCCACGGACGGTCGGGATGCTCGGTCCTGTCGTTCACGCGCGCCAGCAGCTGCTGCATGTCGTGATCGTTGTATTTGACATAGTTCGTTCCGGAGTCGGCCTGCCAGAACTTGTTGACCGTATAGACCGACCAGTAACCGCGGTTCTCGTAGTCGGTCGAGGTCGTGGCCTCCTCCCAGCCGAAACGGCCGCTGTAACGCACCGTCGCCTTGCCGTCCTGGGCCGAGCCGTTCTTGGTGGTGACCAGGATGACGCCGAAGGCTGCGCGGGCGCCGTAGACGGCTGCCGCCGAAGCGTCCTTGATGACCGAGATCGACTCCACGTCGTTGGGGTTGACGCGGTTCAGGTCGCCCACCACGCCGTCGATCAGCACGAGCGGGTCGGCCGAGTTGATCGAGTTGACGCCGCGGATGTTGATCGCCGGCGTGCTGCCGGGTTTACCCGAGGAGGTGGTGATGTTGAGACCCGCTACGGAACCCTGCAACATGCTGCCCAGCGAATGGGTGACGCGGTTTTCGAGCTCCTTGCTCCCTACGGTCGCAACGGCGCCGGTCAGGTTGACTTTTTTCTGCGTACCGTAGCCGATTACGACGGTTGCATCGAGCATGATGGCGTCCTCTTGCAGGTAGATCGTGATGCTGTTCCGGCTTGAGGGAACCGTCACTTTCTGGGGCAGGTAACCCAGGCAGGTGACCTGGAGAACGGCTTCTCCCGACGGAACCTGGATTTTGAAGGTGCCGTTTTCAGAGGTTGTGACGCCTTTGGTCGTACCATCGACCAGAACGGCTACACCCACGAGCGGCTGTTGATTGGCGTCGAGGACTTTTCCCGACACCTCCCTGTTCTGGGCCGAAAGGGCTGTTATTCCCCCTCCCAATACCAGAAGAAGAGATAGAACCAGTGGTCTTAATACTCTCATAAGATCTGTGTTTGTTGGTTAGTAAATGATGATTGTGGTTGGGTATGTAGCGAAAATCACTTGCGTCGGTAGGCATCCGTGGAGAATGCTTTCGGCCGCTGCATGTTTTCGGTCCACTCGTTTCCGAATTCGTCCTTGACGGTGATCACAAGGTCGGTGTCCGCATCGTCCGCCTTCACCTTGAAGAAGTGCGTGAACTTGTCGGTGATGAACGACGGGGTCGACTTGAGTCCCGCGTTGTTGAACCGCTTGACCGAGAGCGCCGCGATATGGAGCGGGTCGTAGGCCCAGACTTCGGTGTAGGGCAGCGTCTTGCGGTTTTCGTCGACGACGCTCAACGTCCAGTCCGAATTCCAGTTCCAGATGTTGATCAGCACCTCGTTGTCGTTGTTCTGCGGATAGGCGTTGACATATTGCATATAGGCGTTCTTGACCGAAGCGGAGATGTCGGAAGGCATCAGCGGAACGTCGGCCATCGAAAAATGCACGTTGTTCAGGTCGTAGCTGCGGAACTGGTACTCTTCGGGCCATCCGGTCGATTTGTAGAGACATTGGAAATCGGTTCCCGTGACATCCCAGATGCCGTAGCCGCCCGGAGTTCCGTCGGTTCCGATGTGGATTCCGGGCGTGAGGTTGCCGGACCACCACCACGAAGCGCATACCGAGCCGGAGTTATACTCCCGGAAGTTATGCCCGTCCACGATCGGAGCGTCGGGCGTCACGTTGAAAAGTTTGTGGGTATGCCCCGTCACGAAGCGGACGGTATATCCGTCGAGGATGTCGAAAAGCCGCAGGGTGTTGACCTGATCGTGGTCGATCTTGAATCCCGATGTGGTCGGATAGAACACCTGCGCATGCATGGCAACGACGACGGGGGTCGTCTTGGCCACGTGCGACAGGTCTTTCGCCAGCCAGTCCAGCTGCTCGGCGGAGAGGCTCTTGACATAGTTGCGGGATTCGGTTCCGTCGTAGCTGCTGCAATCGATGTCGTCCATGACGACGTAATGGACCTTGCCGATGTTGAACGAATAGTAGGTCGGGCAGATCTGATCCACATATTTGACCGCCGCATCGTAGTCCGACCTGGTCTGGAAGTCGTTGTCATGGTTGCCCATGGTGTGGAAGATCTGCAGATTCTTGATCTGGCTGTTGATGGTGTTCAGGTACTGGGGGAAATAGTAGCTGTTCGAATACCAGTAGAGGTCCCAGGTCATGTCCCCGAGGGTGAGCGCATACATCTTCTCGCCCTTGTGGCGGGTCATGTAGTCCGTAAGGTCGGAGGTGAACTGGGCGAACTGTCCCAGGTCGCCCGTTCGGTTGGCGAGGTGCATGTCGCCCAGCATGAAGATCTTGTAGGAGTCCTGTCCGTCGACCTTTTCGAGCTTGAAGTCGGCCCGTTCGACGACGTCGGCGCTGTTTTTGAGCGCGCGGTGGAACTGCGGGAGCACCCCGACGGACGGAACTTCGTAGCCGCTCGGGACGGAGATGAAGACATATCCCCACTTTTTGGCCGATTTGAGCTGGTAGATGCCCTTTTCGTTCGTGACGGTCACCTCCGCGCCGTCGGAGACCACGACGTTCTCCACGCCGACGCCGGCCGACGACACGATCCCGTAGACCGTGGTGCCTGCATCCGGTTTGAAATCTATGTCTTCGACGATGTTGATGTAGATTCTTCCGAACGATTTTTTGCGCGCGTCTCTTTTGACGAAGACTTTGTAGTAACCCGTTTCACACCCGTCGGCCAGGCGTACGGTGAAACTGTCGGAAGTGGTGTTGACGATGGGGCAGACGTAGGAGATGCCTGCGTCCGACTCAAGAATGAATGTGTCTGTGGTCAGGGGCGATTTCCCCCCCCCACTTACGGCGAAAGTGCACTCGCCGCCTTCGGTGACGTCTACCGACCCCGGAACCGTGAATTGCACGTCGAAATTATCCGCGGGGGTCTTTTCGTCATCGCTGCCGCCGCAGGCGAAGAGTTGCGAGACGGCGATGAGTGCCAGTAACAGATACTTTAATACGTTTTTCATTTTAAGTTCTTCGATTATAATTTTTTTATTTGTCCGCGTTTTGTAAATCCGGTTGTTTGGACACCTCGAAGGCCCGGAAAGACCCGGTCGGGGACTCCGTCCCGAAGTCTCCGTTTGCGGCCCTGCCGGCCTTCGCATCTTCCGTTATATATATGGTAACCATCTGTTTACCGTGTCGCTTCTGTCTGAAAAACTTTTCAAATATAACTTGTTTGTGTTTCGATTGTGTTTCGAATACATTTCAAAATTAAACTTATTTTATTAAAAAACAAAATCGGATGATTTTTTTTGCAAATAAAAAATTTTAATTTTTAGTCGTGTTTCGTTTGGTAGATTTGCCATTTCCCTTTCATTTCTTTTTCGTTGCCCTTGATTTGTGGAATGGTTGTGAAGCGAGACTGTCGGGCGTCTGTTTTTCGGCGACGGCAGTTCGGAAAACGGCATGGCGGAGAAGAGTGGCGGGCGGAACCGGAGGTGTTGTCGGAACCGGTCCCGGCCGCTCGGGGCGGGCTGTCGCCTGCGCCGGGAGCGGCAGTGTGGCGGACGGATTCCGGCGCAGGCCGAAAAGACGCTCGCGGAGGTGAGTTCCGGAGGCTATGAATGCCAGGAGGCGGTGAGCTGTTCGGGGAGCGGAACCGAGGAGTCGCGCCGCCAGACCATCGCCCGGTCGGCGGCCGCGTCGCCCGTGCCGAAGTCGAAGCGGTCTGCGGAAACGAACCTCGCCGGAACGTCGCCAGCGAACCCGAAGCGTCCGTAAAATTCCCGGAGCCACTCCTTGCCGGGCGTCGGGATGAGGAGCGCCGCATCGTCGCCGCGCTCCGCGATGAGCCGCATCGCTTCGCGCATCAGCTGCGAAGCCAGTCCGCGTCCCCGGAACGCCGGGTCCGTCGCTACGCCATAAATATAGGTCGTGCGGCCCAGCTCCGTCCGGAACGGCAGGAGGTGGAGCATCGCCGCCATGCGGCCTTCGGCCTCGGCCGTCAGCATCCGGCGGCGGGAGTAATAGCGCATGATGAACGAGTCGGCGAACTGCTCGTCGTCGCCGAAGGCCTTCATCCAAAGCTCTTTGCAGGCCACTTCGTCGGGGTGCATGCAGATCGCCGCGAATTTGTGCTGGAGGAACGCCGGGTGGTAGGAGAGTTTGGCCTGCCGCAGTCCGTCCAGCCCGAGGTCCTCCTCGCGGTTGATCAGCGTGAAACGTTCGGGGAGGTGCTGCGCGAAGAGTTTGTTGATGATCGTGAAAGCGCCGTCGAACTCCGTGTCGGCCTTCTCTACATGGGTGTCGAAGGTGTGGTCGTTGACCGCCGAGCCGTAGGTGAAGGCCGCGAGGCGGTCGCCGACGTAGATGCAACCGCCGATCAGCCCCAGTTCTTCGAAATGCTCGAAGGCCCGCTGCATGGCCCGCTGCTCGGCGCACAGCTCCGAGGTGTGGCCTTCGTGGGCCTTGCGCCATTCGCGCTCGAGGGCCATGCACTCCCCGAAGCGGTCGGGCGTCAGCTCTTCGTAGCGGTAGTCGGGATATTCGGCCGTGAAGCGGTTGATGTGGTTGCGCTTGGGCTGATAGCGGCGTCCGGCAAGGTTGCGAAGATCGTCGGCGTTGTAGACGTAATCTTCCAGCGCGCGGTCCGACTCGAACGCGAAATGGCAGGGAACGATCCGGCGGATCGTGTCGCGGCCTTCGTCCGTCAGGCCGATGATCCGCAGCCGCTGTCCGTGGGCGTGGGCGTCTTCGCGCAGGAGGGGGAGGATCGGGCCGAAGTCGCCCTCGCCGACGGGCTGCATGTAACCGATGCGCTCGCCGCCGTCGATCTGGAAGCGGATCACCAGGAATCCGCCGATCTCGGCCCACGCGCTGTGGAACACCGCCTGCCAGCAGTACATGTTGGCGAAGGCGAGGTCGCAGTTGCAGATGCCCGAGGGCATGGTATAACGCTCGATGACCGCCCGGTCCCCGAGGCGCACGGGTTTGAAATCAATCATTTGCCGTGTAATTCTTTTTCTCGATATGGGTGTAATACTGCTGGACCAGCGCCCGGAAATTCTGTGCCAGACTGTCGGCGGCCGGGGTGGCCGGGCATTCCTGCACATTCATGTCCGAATCGTCGAGCACGATTGCGCCTTCTCCGGTCAGCGCGCGGAACCGTCCGTCGTAGCTGACCGACCAGCGGGGCCGCTGCGGTTCGTTCAGCACGTCGCGCCCGAATGCGAAATAAGGCTCCCGGTTGCCCGTGAGTCCCAGCAGGGTGGGCATGATGTCCAGTTGCTGCGTGATCTCGCCGACCTCGCCCCGCAGGGCGCCGTCGGGGGTGTAGATGAAGCCGATGATGTGCATGTTGCCCGGGTAGGAGCGCGTCTCCTCCGCGAATTTCTCCGACGACACGTGGTCGGCCACGAAGACGAAGATCGTGCGGCGGAACCACTCCTCGCCGCCGAAACGCTGGAAGAAGAGGCGGAACGCCCGGTCGTCGTAGGCGACGCCCTTGTGAATCCGGGTGTAGCCCTCGGGCAGCGTCGCGGCGTACTTTTCGGGTACGACGAACGGGTGGTGCGACGAGAGGGTGAACAGCGCGGCGAAGAAAGGTTCGGGCATCGCCGTCAGCTCCTCGCCCGTGAATTGCAGGAACTCTTCGTCCCAGATGCCCCAGTAGCCGTCGAAATCCCTTGTTCCGTGCTTCGCCTCGTAGTCCTCGCGGCTTACGAGCCGCTCGACGCCTGCCGAACGGGCATAGGCCCCGAAGCCCATCGAGCCGCGTTCCGAGCCGCAGAAGAAGGCCGTCGCATAGCCTTTGTCCGCCAGCATGGCGGGCAGCTGGCGGCTCTCGCCCAACGATTGGGGCATCAGTACGAACGGCGTGCGGAACGAGGGGATGCTTCCCAGTACCGAAGGCATGGCCTGGATCGAACGCGAGCCGTTAGCGTACATCCGTTTGAATGTCAGTCCATTGCGCATCAGCGAATCGAGGAACGGCGTGAAACCTTTTTCCGGGAGGTCGGCGTAGAGTTCCGGATGGAGGAACGCGGAGTGCTCGGCCGACATGCTCTCCATGATGAAAATCATCACGTTGCGGCCCGTGAGATCGACCGCCGTGCTGTCGGCGGGCCGGTGCACGGGCGTGAAGCGCTGCGGCAATTCCTCCGGGGTGAAATATTTCCTGTATTTGACGCTTCCCGCGTTGCCGATAGTGCGCAGGATGCAGAACGGGTTGCTTAAAATCAGATTGGCTTTGCCGCTGTCCGCCGTGTAGAGCATGGCATTCGACAGCGTGATCGGACGGGTCATGCGGGTCATGCCGCCGCGCATCCCGGCGACGCTCAGCCCCGCCGCGAGGGCGAAGACGACCGTGCCGCCGGCATAGTAGGCCCAGCCGCGTCTCAAAAGGCTCTCCTCGCGCGTCCGGCGGCGGTAACCCCACGCCAGCAACGCCACGAGTCCCGCCCACAGCAGCACGAGATACCAGTTTTCGGCCATGAACTTTCCGGCCAGCTGCAACGAGTTGTCGTTGTCGGCGAAGAAAATTTCGTCGGCCGTGAAACGCTTCTGCGTGTAGCGGAAATAGACCGTGTCGGCGAGATTCGCGGCTGCGATCAGCACGGCGTTGACGATCACGTAATACCAGAACAGCATGCCCCGGTACCAGCGCCGTTCGCGCAGGTGCAGGGGCAGGAGCGACAGCAGGATGAACACGCCGTCGGCATAGACGACCGATACGGTGTCGAATTTCAGCGACCCGGCCACGAGCTGCCCCAGTTCACTCCACACCGGCGGACCGAGCAGGGCGGCGTTGTAGACCCAGAACGCCGCGCGGCAGAGCATCAGCGCCGCGTAGAGCAGTGCGATGCGCCACACGAGCAGCGCCAGCGGCGTATGGAGCAGGCGTTTCATCCTCTATTCGCAGGCTTTCAGCGACATGTCGAGCGACTTGATCTGGTGCGTCAGCGCGCCCACCGAGATGAAGTCGACGCCGCACTCGGCATAGTCGCGCATCGTGTCGAGCGTGATGCCGCCGCTCGATTCGGTTTCGCAGCGTCCGGCGACCTTCTCGACCGCCCGGCGGGTCATTTCGGGGGTGAAGTTGTCGAACATGATGCGGTCGACGCCGCCCGCCGCGAACACCTCGTCGATGTCTTCCAGCGTGCGGACCTCGCACTCGATGGGGATCGTCTTGCCTTTGGCCGCGAGGTATCGGCGCACACCTTCGATCGCGGGGCGGATGCCGCCGGCGAAGTCGATGTGGTTGTCCTTCAGCAGGATCATGTCGAAGAGGCCCATGCGGTGGTTCTCGCCGCCGCCGATCTTCACGGCCATCTTGTCCAGCACGCGCATGCCGGGCGTGGTCTTGCGCGTGTCGAGGACCTTGGTACGAAGTCCCTCCAGCCGCTTGACGTAAACGGTGGTCTGGGTCGCCACGCCGCTCATGCGCTGCATGATGTTCAGCAGGATGCGCTCGGCCTGAAGCAGCGAGCGCAGGCGTCCCGAGACGTAAAAGGCCACGTCGCCGGGCGCGACACGGTCGCCGTCGTGCAGGATCTGTTCGAATTTCATTTCCGGATCGAGGCGTTGCAGAACGAGTTGCGCGATTTCGATCCCGGCGATCGTGCCCTCCTGCTTGCACAGCAGGCGCATGCGTCCGTGTTCGTCGGCCGGGATGCACGAGAGCGACGTGTGGTCGCCGTCGCCGATGTCCTCCCTGATGCAGAGTTCGATCAATTCATCTACGAAAGGTTTGTATTCGGGTTTCATGGTTCGTGGATATTTATTCTTTGATAATCAGTCGTCCTTCGTATATTACCTGAAAAACGCCGGCGCAGGTGAAGCTGACCCGGCAGTCAACGCCGTCGATTGCGCCTGTGAGATTGGTGATTTTATAGCGTTCGACGGGCTGGTAGCTCGATCCTCCGCCTTCATTGTTCTCTTTGAGGGCGGAGGGAATGATCTCCTCCCTGACAAAGTTGAGCGACTTGTCGCCCTTCGGGGTGTAGGTGACCGTTTGGAGCCGCATTTCCACGCCCGGCATGTTGGCCGCGAAGCGCGTTTTGTGCATGTAGAGGGAGAAACTCTCCGGACCGCCTGCGAATTCGAACCAGGCTTCCGGGTCCGTAAACGTTTCGCCTTTGGCGTCGGTCACGGTCGAGGTGCCGTAAAAATGCAGGTTGGCACCTTGCAGGTATCCGTTTTCGATGCCGTCATTGGTTGTGGCGTAACGGACTTTGGGTTCGCCGTCGTCGTTGCAGGCAGCGAAAGCTGCGGCGGCGAAGAGGAGGAAGAGGATTTTTTTCATGTGTTGGTATTGTTAGATGTTTATATTCAGAGTGATGCCGAAGGTGCGGGGGCGTCCGCGCTGGACGAACTCGTTGCCGATCGACTTGAAATAGAAGACGTCGTAACGCGCTCCCCCGAGGTTGCGGCCCCAGATGTCGAGCGAATAGTGCTTGTGCTCGAACCGCACGGAGGCGTCTGCTAACGCATAAAAGGGCTGCGAAAGTGTGTTCTCCTCGTTCCACCAGATGCGCCCCGCGCAGCGGACTCCCGCTTGCAGGACCACGTCGCCGAGCCACTTGACGCCCGTGGGCAGGGTCCATGCCGCCTGGGCCGAGAGGGTGTGCTGCGGGGCGTAAGGGATGCGGTTGTCCTTGAAATCCTCGATGCCGTTGTCGTAACGCACGAAACGGGCGTCGGTGTATCCGTAGGCCGTGTTGATCTCCAGCGACCGCCACGGCGCGAATTGCAGGGCCGCTTCGGCTCCGACGCTGCGCGTGCGGCCCGCGTTGGTCATCATCCGGCCCGTGCTCTGTCCCTCCGGGAAGATCGTGAGCTGTTGGTCGCGGACATCAATGTAAAATACCGCGAAATCGCCCCGCACGGCGCCGTCCATGCACGAGAAGTGGCCGCCCAGTTCGTAGTTCCAGCTGTATTCCGGCTCGTAGGACATCAGGTCCGCTTCGTCGTACTGCGAACCGGCCATCCGCCATTTGAGCTTTTCGCTCAAGATGTCGGAGAACATCTGCGTGTTGAATCCCCCGGCCTTGTAGCCCTTGGCTACCGAAATATAGAGGTTGCGCACTTCGTCGAAAGCGTAGAGCAGCGAGACCTTCGGCAGCACTTCGCAGTAGGTGTGGGCGATGCGGTTCCCCTCGTCGATCGAGATGCGTTTCGGCGCGGGCGCGCCGCCCTCCTTGCTGACGAAATAATCCATGTCGGTCCGGCTGTGGTAGGCCAGCGACGTGTGTTCCACGTCGAAACGGATGCCGGCCGTGAGCCGCCAGCGGCCCAGCCGCAGGTTCGACTCGTGGTAAACGGCGCCTCCGTACACGGGCATACGGAAATCGGAGTAGAGCGGCAGTTCATCCGCGGAGATCGAGTATTCCTCGTTCCAGATCGCGCCCAGATGCTCGTTGGCGTTCTTGACGATCAGCTCCTCGATGCCCGTGCGTTTGAAGTGCACCGGGGCTTCCATCACGCCGTGGCGGTAGAAACCGAAGGCGCCCAGCAGCCAGCCGTAGCGCCGTCCGTCGTGCGAACGGAAAACGATGTCCTCGGTCAGGGCGTGTTCGCGCCGGGCCTGCCGGAGCGTGAACCAGGGTTCGGGCGTGAAGTCCTGGTCGAGCGTCATCTCGTCGTCGGAGTACTGGTACGAGGTGATCGACGAGACGGAATATTTCGCGGCGTCGTAGCGCACCGTGAGTCCGTCGCTGACCGTTGTGCGGCGGTAGGACGACGGGTCGTTATAGCTGATCTGGCCGTTGCGGATGACGGTCTTGCCGTCGCGCACGATGTCCTCGCCGGCGTAGGCGTAGGGATAACCTCCCTGGTCGAGCGCCGAGAACGAGAAGGTGTTGTCGATGCGCACTCCCCGGTTGTTGCGCCACTGCGTTTTCCAGCGTCCTCCGCCCAGACGCTCCCAGTCGCATTTCTCGCCCGTGCAGTCGTTGTCGAAGAAGCCGCCCGTGTGGGTGAAATAGCCCGTCACGGCCATTCCGAGGTCGGGCGAGAGCTTGTAGTAGGACGATGCCCGGAAGCGGTAGGAATCCCCGCTGCCGTATTCGGCCGTCAGCCGCACGCCCTCGTAGGTGAGCGGCGAGAGCGTGTAGACGTTCACCACGCCGCCCATCGTGTTGCGGCCGTAGAGCGTCGACTGGGGCCCGCGCAGGACCTCGATGCGTTCGGCGTCGGCCAGCTCCGTGTCGAAGTTGTCCTTGTTGAGCACCGGGACGTTGTCGATATTCAGCCCGATGACCGGCTGGTCGATGCGCGCGCCGAGGCCCCGCACGTAGATCGACGAGGTCATGCGCGAACCGTAGTCCGGAGCGTGGAAGTTGGGAACCGTTTGCGAGAGGTTTTTCACCGCCCCGATGCGTCCCCGTTCGATGGCGCGGCCGCCGACGATCGACGCCGCGACGGGCTGCGAACGCAGCACGAGGCCCTGTTTGATGGCCGTCACCTGCACCTTGTCCACCACGATCACCGTGTCGGCCGTCTCCGTGTCCGGCGTCGGGCCGTCGCCGCCCGCGGTGCGGGCCGCGGCCGCGGAGGCCAGCAGCAACAGGGGTATGACGAGCGATTTGCGGTGCATGTATCGGTTGCGGTTATCGGGAGTACAAAGTAACGGTTTTATTTCGGTCGGTGCAATCCTAATTTATGAGGAGGCGCGTCACATCCCGTCGGGATCGACGTAGCCCGCCGCCAGGGCGTAGACCACCAGCCCGGCGGTGGTGCGGATGCCGAGCTTCTCCATGATGTTGCGGCGGTGGGAGATCACGGTCGTCAGGCCGATTCCCAGCCGGTCGGCGACCTGCTTGTTGATCAGTCCGCCGGCGATGAGCGTCAGCACTTCGGCCTCGCGCTCCGTGAGCGGCTGCGCGGCCTGCGGCTGGACGGGCAGGGCGTGTTCCGGTCGGCGAACGCTGTGTTGCAGTCGCATGAGCGAGCGCACGAAACGCTCCTCGTCGGTCTGCACGTCGATGCAGTGCACCCCGGCGGGCGTCTGTCCGTTGGCGAGGACGATGGTTCTGTGGCTGCGGGCGCGGAAGAAGGCGTTGTGCGCCGCGAAGAGCTGCGCCGTGACGAAATAATGGATGAACCGCTCCGGATCGGCCTCCGCAAATTCCTGAAAGTTGCCGAACAGTTCCACGTCGGCGGCCGGGGCCGCTTTTTCGAGGATGGAGCGCAGCCCCACGCCTACGAGAACGTTGGCGGTCAGGATGGCTATGACGGGGCGCTGCTGCATCATTCGTGGTGGTAGGGTTCGTTGTTGAGGATGGTGAAGGCCCGGTAGATCTGTTCGGCGAAGATGGCCCGCACGATCTGGTGGGAGAAGGTCATGCGCGAGAGCGACAGCCTGCCGTCGGCGCGTGCGTAAACTTCGTCCGAGAAGCCGTAGGGACCGCCGATGACCAGTACCAGGCGTTTCACGCCGCTGTTCAGCCGCTTTTGCAGCCACAGCGCGAACTCCACCGAACGGTATTCTTCGCCGCGCTCGTCGAGCAGCGTCACGTAGTCGCCGTCGGCAAGCTGGCGCAGGATGGCCTCGCCTTCGGCCGTGCGCTGCTGTCGGACGGTCATGCTTTTGGTGTTGCGCACGTCGGGCAGCGCGGTGACGGCGAACCGGCAATAGTGATTCACGCGCCGGGCATACAGTTCCACCAGCGCGGCGATCTCTTTCGAGTCGGTCTTTCCTATGACGATCAGCTCTATGGTCATTGCGTTCCGCCTGTGCGTCGGTCGGGCACAGTACGGCGCAAAGATAGCCTTTTTATTCGGTTCGGGCAAATCGTTTTTCCCGTCCGGAAACGGCGATGCCGCGCTTCGGGGCGCGGCATCGGGGCTTCGGGGCCGGGGGTGCTATCCGAACAGTTCGTTCAGCACACGGGCAAGACGGTATCCGGCATTGCGGATCTGGCGCTCGATCAGCGGCAAGGCCTCGTTCAGGAAATCCTGTCCCAGCCGCTGGCCGGGCTTCGCCCATTCGAACTGCGCCTCGCACACGACGGCGTTGTCGTGGAGCCAGTCGCGCGGCGTTCCGGCTGCTACGGCCTGCCTTTCGGCCTTCGGAAGGCGGTCCAGCTCATCGGCCCACTCGCTGACCGACCAGATGCGCGTGGTGGTGATGATCTCGTTGTCCCAGACGCTGTGGATGGGGAATTTGTGCGGCTTGTGGTACTTGTCCTCGAACAGCACGTCGTATTTCGTGTCGTGCGTCGTGTACTTGATGTGCGCCGGGCAGTGCATGTCGCCCACCAGATGGATGATGTACTTGAGGTTGACCTCCACGGCCGAATCGGTGAGGCTGCGGTAGTTCTTCAGGTTCTCGATGGCCTGCTCCAGTCCGTAGATGGCGTTGCCGCCCGTCGCGAGCATCGAATCCTCGTAACGCAGTTCGGCGTTCACGGGCACGGTGTGCCAGTTGTTGGTGAACTTATACTCGGGGGTATGGCGGTATTCGTCCATCCACTTGGCGAAGTAGACGATCGAGTGGCCCCCGAGGTACTTCTCGATGCGCTTTTTGGCTTTTTTCGTCAGATTGCGTTCGGCGATCTTGGCGATCGTCTCGTGGCCTTCGCGTCCCCATCCGAAGACGCTCCCCGTGTTGAGCAGGCCGGCGAAGAGCAGCAGTAACAGCAGTTTTTTCATTGGGTTGTCGTATTTACAGGTCCGAATTCCACTCGCCGTCGGTGTCGGAGTAGATCACCGGACGGGACTTTTCGACCGATTTGAGCCACTGGTAGGCCTTGTACATATTGTAACCGTTGCCCGAAGGACCGCCCAGGGAGTAGGCGATGACGCAGGTGAAATTGCGCGAACGGTAGTACATCGCCTTCACGCGTTCGAGGTAGTCGTCGACAAGCCGAGGGTCGTTCGACGGCGTGCCTCCGACGGTGCGGTCGCCGCTCCGCTCCGGGGCGTTGATGTTGGCCCGGTCGATGACGTAAAGGCCCAGAGAGTCGCACAACTCGTAGAACCATGCGGGCTGCGGATAGTCCGGGCAGATGGTGTTCTTTCCCTTGGCCTTCAGGGCTTTCAGCTCCGCGAGCGTCGTCTTGCGGTCGGCGGCGGCGTTGTATCCGGCCTTGACGGGTTTTAGCTCCTTGCCCAGCCGCATGATGCGTCCGTCGACGAGTTCGGTCTTGCCGAAGCCGATCTTCAGGGGCATATACTCCTTGTAGACTCCGTTGCGGCGCGTGAAAAGCATCACCTTGTAGAGGGGCGGCGTTTTGCTTTCGGCCTCCCATTTGTTCTTGTAGGTGTGGTAGATGAACGGCGAGAAGCGCACCGTGTCGGTCGAGCGGCCCGGGATGGTGATTTCGGTCATGTTGAATTCGAGCAGCTTGCCCTGCGGTGAGTAGATGTCGTAGCCGACGGTGACGGGTTCCTCGTAGTTGTATGCGTTCTGCGTCACGATTTTAAGGTCGAGCATTCCGAAGTCGCGCCCCAGCGAGTCGGGCACCAGTCCGATTTCGAAATCGGCGATCGAGCGTTTGTTCTGGTAATAGAGGTAGCTGTTTTCGAAGGACTTGCGGACAACGGGGGCCGCGGCGTCGAGCTGCCGGGCGGGATTGTCGTTGCGCATCAGCAGTTTGAAGTCGTTGGCGCCCTCGCGGATGAAGGGGGTCAGGTCGAACTCCGCGGGCGTCAGCGGGTCGCTGACCTCGGCTACCTGGCGGTCGTTGAGCCAGAGCGAGTAGGCCGAACCGGGATTTTCCACGTGCAGGTAGACCATGCCGTCGGTCCAGGCGAACGGAATCTCGATCTCCTGTTCGAGAACGGCATGAAGAGGACCTTCGGTCGCAATCGTCACCTCGGGTTCGAAAGCCTTCCAGTAGCCTCCGGCTTCGCGGTTGCGGGCCTCGGCGTCGTGGCGCGCGTCGTAGGGGACGACCTCCGTACGGTAGACGCGGCCTCCTCCGGGCGTCATCGGGACCGGATTCCTCTCCTCCATGATCTGGGCCGTCGCAGAGAGCGCGCAGGCTGCCAGCGCAGCCGTCAATATCGTTCGTTTCATTGTTTACGGGGGTGTATAATCACGACAAAGGTACAAAAAAGTTGAATGGGTTCAAAACGGAATTGCATGCGGCCCGGTGAAACATTCCGACGCATGGAAGTGTCGTTACGGCACCAAAGGTACTTTTTTTTTGACAAATCGCAAATAATCGTTAACTTTGTCAATTCGGAAAAAACGACTGGAAACACAGACAAAATCGAGATATGAAAACGCAGAGAATCGTAGAAATCCTGAAATCGGACGCTGTCGATACCGACGTCGTCGTAAAAGGCTGGGTGCGCACCAAGCGCGGTAACAAGAACGTGGCGTTCATCGCCCTGAACGACGGGTCGTGCGTAGGTAATATACAGGTGGTGGTCGATCTGGCCAAAATCTCCGAGGAGCAGCTCAAGCCCGTGACCACGGGCGCCTGTCTCCGCGTCGACGGCCGTCTGGTGGCTTCGCCGGGCGCGGGGCAGGGCGTCGAGGTGCAGGCCGAAAAAATCGAGGTTTACGGTACGGCCGACCCCGAGAGCTATCCCCTGCAGAAGAAGGGGCATTCGCTGGAGTTTCTGCGCGAAATCGCCTACCTGCGTCCGCGCACCAACACGTTCGGTGCGGTGCTCCGCATCCGTCACGCCATGGCTTACGCCATCCACGAATATTTCAACAAACACGGATTCTACTATTTCCACACCCCGATCATCACGGCTTCGGACTGCGAAGGCGCCGGCGCGATGTTCCAGGTGACGACGCTCGATATGAACAACCTGCCCCGGACCGGGGAGGGGGCGGTCGACTACGCGCAGGACTTCTTCGGCAAGGCGTGCAACCTCACGGTGTCGGGCCAGCTCGAAGGCGAGCTGGGCGCACTCTCGCTGGGCCGCATCTACACCTTCGGCCCCACGTTCCGTGCCGAAAACTCGAACACCCCGCGCCATGCGTCGGAGTTCTGGATGATCGAGCCGGAAGCGGCCTTCTTCGAACTGGAGGACAACATGGAACTGGCCGAGGATTTCCTCAAATACCTCATCCGGTATGCGCTGGACAACTGCATGGAAGACCTCGAATTTATGAACAAGATGTGGGACAAGGGGCTGCTGGAGCGTCTGCACTTTGTGCTGGAGCACGATTTCAAGCGTCTCGACTACACCGAAGGCATCGAGATTCTGAAGGCTTCGGGCCGCAAGTTCGAATTCCCCTGCGACTGGGGCTGCGACCTGCAATCCGAGCACGAGCGCTACCTCGTGGAGGAGCACTTCAAGCGTCCGGTCATCCTGATCAACTACCCCAAGGACATCAAGGCCTTCTACATGAAGCAGAACGACGACGGCAAGACGGTGCGCGCCATGGACGTATTGTTCCCGGGAATCGGCGAAATCATCGGCGGTTCGGAGCGAGAGGCCGATTATGGCAAACTTCATGCAAGAGTCGCCGAATTGGGCATGAGCGAGAAGGAACTCTGGTGGTATCTCGATACCCGCCGCTGGGGTTCGGCGCCGCACTCGGGCTTCGGCCTGGGCTTCGACCGCCTGCTGCTTTTCGTGACGGGCATGACCAACATCCGTGACGTGCAGCCGTTCCCGCGGACGCCCCAGCACGCCGACTTTTGACGAAAGCCGTCCGAGTGCGGCGCCTTCCGGCCTTCCCTCGCCGTCCGCGACAGCCACATACTTGAGTGTGCTCCTGCCGCGCCCGACTTCCCGAAACCCGGAATCTGTCCGCCCTGAACGACTTTCGAAAACCCTAAAACCCGATAAATGAAGAGACCAAATTCGGAATGCTGAACAATTCTTAATTTGGACCCAATATGGCTATTAATCAGAAACAGGTACTTTCGCTTCAGCAGAAGCTCTCTCCGCAGCAGATACAGATGATCAAGCTGCTGGAACTGCCCGCCGTGCAGCTCGAACAGCGCATCAAACAGGAGATCGAAGACAATATCGTGCTGGAAGAGGAGGAGCGTTCGGCCGAGGACGAGGAGCAGCCTCCCCAGCAGATCTCCTTCGACGAATACCTCCGGGAGGACGACACGCCGTCGTACAAGAGCCGCATCAATAACTTTTCGAAGGACGACAAGCAGCGTCCGGTCTATCTGACCGAAGGACGGTCGTTGCAGGAATATCTCGTCGAGCAACTGGGCTACCGCAATCTTCCGGAGCGCGACTTGCGGCTGGCGGTCTACCTGATCGGCAGCATCGACGAGGACGGCTACCTGCGCCGCGACCTGGAGTCCGTGGCCGACGACATCGCCTTCACGATGGGGCTTGAAACGACGGCCGAGGAGCTGGAACGCCTGCTCGGAATCATTCACGAACTGGAGCCGGCGGGCATCGGCGCGCGCGACCTGCGCGAATGCCTGCTGTTGCAGATGGCGCAGATGCCGGTCAACACCCGTCCGCGGCGGCTGGCCAGGAAGATTCTGACCAGCTATTTCGACGAGTTCGTCAAGAAGCACTACGAGAAACTGATGGCGCGGCTGCAAATATCCGAGGACGATTTCCGCGACGCGATCGCCGAGATCCGCCACCTGTCGCCCAAGCCCGGCAACCTCTACGCCGAGGGCGGCACGGACACCACGCCCTACATCATTCCGGATTTCATCCTCGACTATCAGGACGGGCGGTTCAACCTCTCGCTGAACTCCTACAACGTTCCCGAGGTGCGCGTCAACCGCCGCTATATGGAGATGATCCGCGAAATGGTGGGTTCGGACGGACGGGTCAGGGAGAAGGACAAGGAGGCCATTCAGTTCGTGAAGAACAAGATCGACTCGGCGAAGTGGTTCATCTCGGCCATCAAGCAGCGGCACGACACGCTGATGCGCACGATGCAGACCATCCTGGACTACCAGCAGGAGTATTTCAAGGACGGCGACAAGTCGAAACTCCGGCCGATGATCCTCAAGGACATCGCCGACCGCACGGGGCTGGACGTGTCGACCATCTCGCGCGTGGTGAACAGCAAGTACGTGCAGACGCAGTTCGGGATCATCCTCCTCAAATCGCTCTTTTCGGAGGCCATGCAGACCGATTCGGGCGAGGAGGTGTCGAGCTACGAGATCAAGAACATCTTGCAGCAGTGCATCGACGAAGAGGACAAGCGGCGTCCGCTGACCGACGAGACGCTGATGGACATCCTCAATTCGAAGGGCTACCGCATCGCCCGGCGCACCGTGGCCAAATACCGTGAGATGCTGGGAATACCGGTGGCAAGGCTTCGGAAACAGATATAGCCCGCTTAAGAAGCGGGATTTAAGGGCGGCAGGCTTTCGGATATCGGATTCGGGTCTGCGCTGCCTGCCTTGAAAAACGTTTTTTAAGCGGGCGGGTCATTGCGAGCGAATGCAATGAGCGTGGCAATCCGATGGATAGTCGGGAGGTTCCGACATGATCCGCAGATCGCCGCGTCGGACTGAAAGTCCTCCTCGCAATGACGCCGTCTGAACGGCGGGCATTAAAGAATTGGAAATGAACTATAAAAAAATCGCTACCGGCATATCCTGGGTCCTGCATCCGTCCCTGCTGCCCGTCTACCTGATGGCGGTGCTGCTGACGATGACCGCCTTTTCGCACTATCCTCCCAATGTGAAGTTCTATTTGCTGTGGGTGGTGGCGCTCTACGCGATCGTCATTCCGCTGCTGTCGCTCGGGGTGCTGCGCTCGCTGGGCCGCATTTCGGACTACCGGATCGACGACCGCAGGGAACGCTTCCTGCCGCTGCTCGTCGGGGCCGTCTGCTACGTGCTGTGCGCCATCACCATCGCGAAGATTCCTTCGGCGATTTTCCTGCGTAAATTCATGGTCGCCGCGGCCTGCTGCGAGGTGCTGTGTCTCGTGGTGTCGTTCTACTGGAAGATCAGCCTTCACCTGACGGGCATGGGGGCCGTCGTGGCGCTGCTCGTGGTGATGAACGTCGTGGGCGTGGGCAACATGCTCGTTCCCCTCATGGTCGCCATCCTCTGCGCCGGGGCGCTCGCGTCGGCGCGCCTCTACCTCGGATGCCACAACGGCTGGCAGGTGCTGGCCGGATTCTGCGGCGGTTTCGCCGTGTCCGTCCTCGCGGTGCTTTTTCTGTAAATCGTCCCGAAAAAATGAAAACCGGCCGGAAACTGTTTCCGGCCGGTTTTTCGTAGTTGTACTGCCTGTTAGACGCAGCCCTGGGCGAGCATGGCGTTGGCGACCTTCATAAAGCCGCCGATGTTGGCGCCCACGACGTAGTTGATGTAGCCGTCGGACTGGGTTCCGTAGCGCACGCAAACCGCGTGGATGTTCTGCATGATGGACTTCAGCTTCGCGTCGACCTCCTCGGGCGACCAGGTGAGGCGTATCGAGTTCTGGGTCATTTCGAGTCCCGAGGTGGCGACGCCGCCGGCGTTGGCCGCCTTGCCCGGAGCGTAGAGCAGCTTGTGCTGCTGGAAAATCCGGATGGCGTCGGGCGTCGAGGGCATGTTGGCGCCTTCGGCGACGCACATGCAGCCGTTGTCGACCAACGCCTGCGCCTCGTCGCCGTTCAGCTCGTTCTGCGTGGCGCACGGCATGGCGATGTCGCACTTCACGCCCCACGGACGTTCGCCGGGGTAGTAGGTTGCCGACGGATATTTTTCCGCGTATTCCTTGATACGGCCGCGGAAGATGTTCTTCAGCTCCATGACGTATTCCAGTTTCTCGGGGCTGATGCCTTCGGGATCGTGGATGTAGCCCGACGAATCGGAGAGCGTCACCACCTTGGCGCCCAGTTCGGTGGCCTTCTGGCAGGCGTACTGGGCGACGTTGCCCGAGCCGGAGATGCAGACGGTCTTCCCTTTGAACGAGTCGTTGCGCGTGGCGAGCATCTCCTGCGCGAAGTAGCAGGTTCCGTAGCCCGTGGCCTCGGGGCGCAGCGGGCTGCCGCCCCAGTCGCGGCCCTTGCCGGTGAGCGTGCCGGTGAATTCGTCGCGCAGACGCTTGTACTGGCCGAACATGAAGCCGATTTCGCGGCCGCCGACGCCGATGTCGCCCGCCGGAACGTCGGTGTCCTGTCCGATGTGACGTTGCAGCTCGGTCATAAACGACTGGCAGAATTTCATCACCTCATTGTCCGACTTGCCTTTCGGGTTGAAGTCCGAACCGCCCTTGCCGCCGCCCATCGGGAGCGTCGTGAGGCTGTTCTTGAAGGTCTGCTCGAAAGCCAGGAACTTGAGGATCGAGAGGTTCACCGAGGGGTGGAAGCGGATACCGCCCTTGTAGGGGCCGATGGCGCTGTTCATCTGGATGCGGTAGCCGCGGTTGATTTCGATTTCGCCTTTGTCGTTGAGCCACGGCACGCGGAAAATAATCACGCGCTCGGGTTCGGCAATGCGTTCCAGCACCTTCATCTTTTGCAGGATCGGGCTGGTCACGATGTGCGGGGCCAGCGATTCGGCCACCTCGCGGACGGCCTGATGGAATTCCGGCTCTCCGGGATTGCGTGCAATCAGCCGGGCCATGAAGTCTTCGACGTACTGTTGGGCTTGTTCGTTCATAAGCGATTCGATTTTGAGGGGGTTTGTATTTGTTTCTCGCCCCTAAAAATAGAACATTTATCGGAGTTTTGCAACTTATTTAAGAATTTCGTAAAATATTTTATTTATCCGCTCCCCGAATTTGCTTACTGTCTGCGAGAAGGTTGGACTTCGGGAATGAAAATCCGTAACGAAAAATGACGGATTTGCAGTAAATCCGTCATCGAAATTTTTTCAAATTTTTTTCGGCTTTTCCCGCCGGGAAGCCCGTATTATTTCGAAAAGGCGAAGCCGACGTAGACGTTCTTGTATTTCGACAGCAGCGTCGTGGCCGTCGAAAAATAGGAGACTTTGCTGCCGAGCGCCGTGACGACCTCGACGAGTCTGGTGACCGGGAAGACCAGCACCAGTTCCTGCCCGCTGATGTAGGCGTGGCCGGGAACCGAACCCAGGTTGAGCTTGCCCTTGGCGAAATGGAGCGTCACGACGTGTGTCGGGGCGTCGTATTCGTAGGTTCCCGAGAGGGTGTGGGAGCCGAGCGTGGCGGTGAAGGCGTCGTCGTCCTTGCCGAAGGTGAACGTTCCGGCGCCGGGGCGGATGCCCGCCTTGGCATAGGCCTTTTCGAGCTGTTTGACGACGGCGGTTTCGAGCGCCGCGCCCCCGACCTCCGAAGCGATGTCGCCTCCTTCGAACTTGACGCCCGGACCCGTGTAGTTCCACGTTCCGGCAAGAGCATATTGGGTCAGCTTGCCGTCGGTGGCTTTGTCGGCGGCCGCCGTGGCGGCTTTTTTCAGGGCCTCTTTCCAGTCCTGCGCCGAGGAGGTCGTGCCGCCGAGCAGGAGCAGGGATGCTGTGAATAACAGGAGTTTCTTCATTGGGTCTATGTTATAACGTGTCGAGTTCGCGCAGCCATGCCGCTGCCGAGGCGTCGGAGGGCATGCGCCAGTCGCCGCGGGGCGAGAGCGTCACCGAGCCGACTTTCGGGCCGTCGGGCATGGCCGAACGTTTGAATTGCTGGGTGAAGAAACGGCGGACGAAGACCGTGAGCCACCGAAGAATCGCGGCGCGGTCGTAACTCCCGTCGAAGGCCTGTTCGGCCAGCAGTAGGATTTTCGCCGGACCGTAACCCGCGCGGAGGAAGTTGTAGAGGAAGAAGTCGTGGAGTTCGTAAGGCCCCACGAGGTCCTCGGTCTTCTGGGCGATTTTGCCGTTGTCGTCGGCCGGGAGCAGTTCGGGGCTGACGGGCGTGTCGATGATGTCGAGCAGCGTGGCGCGCGTCGCGGCGTCCTGTTCCGTCGCGGCGGCCCACTTCACGAGGTGGCGCACCAGCGTCTTGGGAACCGAGGCGTTGACGCCGTACATCGACATCTGGTCGCCGTTGTAGGTCGCCCAGCCCAGCGCCAGTTCCGACAGGTCGCCCGTGCCGATGACCAGTCCGCCCTCCATGTTGGCCACGTCCATCAGGATTTGCGTGCGTTCGCGCGCCTGGGCGTTTTCGTAGGCCGCGCCCCGGCAGCCGGGGTCGAGGCCTATATCCTGAAAATGCTGCGTGCAGGCGTCGCGGATCGGGATTTCGCGGATCGTCACGCCCAGTCCGCGCATCAGCTCCAGCGCATTGTTGTAGGTGCGGTCGGTGGTCCCGAATCCGGGCATCGTGATGCCGATGATGCCCGCGCGGTCGAGGTGCAGGAAATCGAAGGTCCGGGCCGTCACGAGCAGTGCGAGCGTCGAGTCCAGGCCGCCCGAAATCCCGACGACGGCCTTTTCGGAGCGGGTGTGAACCATCCGCTGCGCAAGTCCGTGCGACTGTATCCGGAAAATCTCCTCGCAGCGTTCGCTGCGGTCGGCTTCGTCCTTGGGTACGAACGGCATCGGGTCGATGTCGCGGTCGAGCGCCACGCCGCGAAGCCCCTCGGGAATCTCCATTTCGATCACGGTGTTCTCCGTGGCCCCTTCGTTCGCGCGGAACGAGGTGTTGCGGTGGCGTTCGAACTCCAGCCGCTCGATGTCCACGTCGGCGACGACCAGCTGTTCGTCGGGCGAGAAGCGCGCGGCTTCGCGCAGAATGCAGCCGTTTTCGGCGATGACGGCGTTGCCGGCGAACACGAGGTCGGTGGTCGATTCGCCGAAGCCCGCCGAGCAGTAGACATAGGCCGCAATCGCGCGTCCCGACTGCTGGGCCACCAACTGCCGCAGGTAGGCGTGTTTGCCGACCGATTCGGGCGATGCCGAGAGGTTGAAGATCACCTTCGCGCCGTTGAGCGCCAGCTGCGACGAGGGCGGTGCGGCGGTCCAGAGGTCCTCGCAGATCTCGATGCCGAACTCCGCGCCGTTGACTTCGAACGTGAGGTCGGCGCCGAAGTCGGCCTGCTGCCCCGCGACGGCGATATGCTCGTCGGAAATCCCGGCGCCCGACGCGAACCAGCGGTTTTCGTAGAACTCCCCGTAGTCGGGGATATAGGTTTTGGGAACCACGCCCAGCACTTTGCCTTGCGTGAAGACCACGGCGCAGTTGTAGAGCGTCGACCCGTGGCGCAGGGGAGCGCCTGCGATCAGCGTGAGGGGGAGTTTGCGCGTGGCGCGCACCAGGCGTTCCAGCGCCTCGTCGGCCGCGTCGAGCAGCGTCTGCTGCAACAGGAGGTCGCCGCAGGTGTAGGCCGTGACGCCCAGTTCGGGGAACGCCACGATCTCGACGCCCCGCCGGGCGGCCTCCTCGGCCATCGCCGCCATCCGTTCGGTGTTGTAGTCGCAGTCGGCGACCCGCACGTGCGGAACGGCCGCCGCCACCTTGAGAAAACCGAAATTGTCCATAGACTTCGTGATTTTTAATTGTTCTTCGGGCTATTCAGACCAAAGAACCGCCAGATTCAGGATCACCTGCTGGGCCTTGCGCATCGTCGTGAGCGAACAGTATTCGAACTTGCCGTGGAAATTCATGCCTCCGGTGAAGAGGTTGGGGCACGGCAGGCCCATGAACGAGAGGCGCGCGCCGTCCGTGCCGCCGCGAATGGGCCGCACGAGGGGTTTCACGCCGGCCATCTCCATCGCTTTCAGAGCCTTGTCGATCACCTGCGGGTGCGGCTCGACCATCTTGCGCATGTTGTAGTACTGATCCTTGAGCGTGAGGGTCACGACCTGGTCGCCGTATTTCTTTTTCAGCAGGTCGACTGCGGCCCACATGAAGACCTTTTTCTGCTCGAACTTCTCGGCGTCGTGGTCGCGGATGATGTAACTGACCGAAGCGTTCTCGACCGTGCCGTTCAGCCCTACGCAGTGGTAGAATCCCTCGTAACCCTCGGTGAACTGCGGACGCTGCGAGGCGGGCAGCAACCCCTGAAGTTCGCACGCCACGTCGATGGCATTGATCATTTTGTTCTTGGCGTAGCCCGGATGGACGTTGCGGCCCTGAATCTCGACCTTCGCGCTCGCCGCGTTGAAGTTTTCATACTCCAGTTCGCCCTCCATGCCGCCGTCGACCGTGTAGGCGAAATCGGCGCCGAAGGCCTTCACGTCGAAGAAATCCACGCCGCGGCCCACCTCTTCGTCGGGGGTGAAACCGATGCGGATCTTGCCGTGTTTCACCTCGGGGTGCGCCATGAGGTATTCCGCGGCGGTCATAATCTCCGCAACGCCGGCCTTGTCGTCGGCGCCCAGCAGCGTCGTGCCGTCGGTGTGGATCAGGGTGTGGCCCTTGAAGAAGGCCAGCTCGGGGAAGTCCGCAACCCGCATCGTCAGCTGGCCGTTCAGGGCGATGTCGCTGCCGTCGTACTCGTCGATCACGCGGGGTTTCACCTCCTTGCCGCTCATGTCGGGCGAGGTGTCGACGTGGGCGATGAAGCCGATGACGGGGGCGTTCTCGCACCCTTTCGAGGCGGGGACGGTGCCCATCACGTAGCCGTACTGATCCATCGTGACCTCGGTCATGCCCAGGGCCTCCATCTCGTCGCGCAGGGCCGCCAGGAGGACCTTCTGCTTTTCGGTCGAGGGGAATGTCGTGCTCTCCTCCGACGACTGGGTGTCGTAGGAGACGTATTTCAGAAAACGTTCTTTCAAGTCCATTGTCGTTGCAGATTAAATGTTATTCTTCCTTTTTGGCCCGCAGGGTGTGCCAGGCGAAGTAGCCGATCAAAACGAGGTACATCGCAAGGCCCGTCCATTCGGCGGCGTTTGACGAGGCCCAGCCGGAGAGGAACCAGTCCACGCCGACGAATTTCAGCACGGCGCTCACCACGCCCATCAGTGCGCCGCCGGCGATGAATCCCGAGGCGATCAGCGTGCCGCGGTCGAAGCGGGCTTTGTTCAGACCCTCGTCTTTCGAGCGGCCGGAGACGAACCAGGCCACCAGTCCGCCCACCACCAGCGGGGCGTTCAGCTCCATGGGGATGAACATGCCCAGCGCGAAGGCGAGGGCCGGGACGCCGATCGACGTGAGCACAAGGGCCAGCGCAGCGCCGCAGAAATAGAGCATCCACGGGGTCTGGCCGCCGGTCATCAGGGGCTGGATCACCGCCGCCATGGCGTTGGCCTGCGGAGCCACCAGCGCCCCTTCGCCCACGAATCCGTAGGATTTGTTGAGGATGATCATCACGCCGGCCACGGTTGCCGCAGCAACGAACGTGCCGAGGAATTTCCAGGCCTCCTGCTTTCGGGGCGTCGTGCCGAGCCAGTAGCCGATCTTGAGGTCGGTGATGAAGCCGCCGGCCATCGACAGGGCCGTGCAGACCACGCCGCCGATCACCAGCGCGGCGGTCATGCCCGTCGTGCCGCTCAGCCCCACGCTCACCAGCACCAGCGACGAGAGGATCAGCGTCATCAGCGTCATGCCCGAGACGGGGTTCGTTCCCACGATGGCGATGGCGTTGGCCGCGACGGTCGTGAAGAGGAACGCGATGATGAAGACGATCAGAATGGCCGTGACGGACTGCACCCAGCCGTCGAGCAGCCCGAAGTGGAAGAAGACGAAGACCGAAATGAGCGTGGCGATCAGGATCGTGAGGATGCGCTTTATCGAGATGTCGCGTTGCGTGCGCTCGGGGGCCGCGGCGGCGCTTTTGCCGCCTCCGAACTCCGAGACCGCGAGGCCTACGGCCTGGCGGATGATCTTCGACTGGCGGATGATGCCGATGATGCCCGCCATGGCGATGCCGCCGATGCCGATCGGCTTGCCGATGAAGGCGAAGAGGTTTTCGGCGGTGAAGATCGACTGCGGGTCGGCGACGATGTCGGCGCGCGTGACGCCCAGCAGCGAGAGCATCGCGGCGGAATCGACCGCTTCGGCCAGCGAGCCGACCACCGGGACGATCACGAACCAGACGAGGCACGAGCCGGCGGTGATGATCATGGCGTATTTCAGGCCGATGATATACCCCAGACCCAGCACGGCGGCCGAGGTGTTCAGCCCGAAGACCACTTTGAACTTGTCGGCGGCGACAGCGCCCCATTCGCAGATGCGCGTCGAGACCGATTCGGTCCACAGTCCGAACGTACCGACGACGAAGTCGTACAATCCGCCCACGAGTCCCGCGACGGCCAGCAGTTTGGCCTGCGAGCCGCCCTTCTCGCCCGAAACGAGGACCTCGGTGGTCGCCGTGGCCTCGGGGAAGGGATATTTGCCGTGCATCTCCTTGACGAAGTATTTGCGGAAGGGGATCAGCAGAACGATGCCCAGCAGGCCGCCGAACAGCGACGAGAGGAACACCTGCCAGAAAGCGGCGTCGAGGCCCAGGATGTAGAGCGCCGGGAGGGTGAAGATGGCTCCGGCGACGATCACGCCCGACGAGGCGCCGATCGACTGGATGATGACGTTCTGCCCCAGCATGTTCTTCTTGCCCAGCACCGAGCCCATGCCCACGGCGATGATGGCGATCGGGATGGCCGCTTCGAAGACCTGCCCGACCTTGAGGCCGAGGAAGGCCGCGGCGGCCGAGAAGACGACGGCCATGACGACGCCCATCGTGACCGAGTAGGGCGTCACCTCCTTCGGGTTGGACGAAGCCGGCATCACGGGCGTGTACTCTTCGCCCGGCTTGAGTTCGCGGTAGGCGTTTTCGGGCAGCGAAGTTTGGATTTTTTCGGGTTCCATGTATGATTATGAATTTTGAATTCTGAATTTTGAATTTTGAATTGCAATCGTTCGGTTTTGCCGAACGATTAGCGGTTGTCGCCGCTGCCCGTCAGGTGGTTGCGCTGCATGCGCGAGCGGAGTTTGTCTACGTTCATCTGCGCCACGTCGTCCAGTTCGTAGCCCAGGTCGCGGGCGAGGGTGGCGCAGTACCACATGACGTCGCCGATCTCCTTGACGATTTCGAGTTTCTTCTCGGGGGTGAACTCCTCGTGGGCGTCGCGGATCACTTTTTTGACCTTGTCGGCCACTTCGCCCGCTTCGCCCGTAAGTCCGAGCGTGGGGTAGATGATGCGGCGGTCGTCGGGGTAGATCGCCGTTTCGAGGGCGTGCTGCTGGTATTCGTTGAGAGTCATCGCTTGGGGTTTATGAGTTAAATCGGACAAAAATAACGATTTTTTCGCAAGAATGCACGAAAAGTCCCGGCAACCTGTCTGAAAATCGGGTTGTCGTGACCTCTTTTTATGCCGTATTGCGGACCGTCCGGCGGATCAGAGCGTATTCAGCGTCGCGCGGGCATTGCGCAGGGTCTGCTCCCAACCGTCGAAGGCGACCGACGAACGGAACGGCTCCAGCAGGTCGTGGAGGGTTTGCAGTTTCGCATCGTCGCCGCTGAATTCCGTTTTCAGCAACCGGATTTTCTCCCAGTCCTGGATGCCTTCGACGAGGCGTTCGAAACGGATCGACGAGCGGCCTTCGGGATAGACGAGGTGTCGCCGGCGGCCCATTTCCGGAACCGCGAGTCGCGGATCGGGTCCTCGACCCACGAGTTGTAGGCCCAGCGCAGGAATCCGTCGTAATCCTCGGCGGCGGCGTACCAGCTCAAATAGGTCGCCTCGGCCGGCGCCGACGAGGTGTAGGTGTTCGGGAATCCCGACGAACAGCAGACGTAGAAGGTGGTCGTCAGCCCCTTGCTGCGGCGCTGGACGATGTCCGTCTGTTCGATCGGGCCGAAGATGCTGGCGCACATGTCCTTGATGTAGGGATACTGTTTGAAGATCTTGTGGTTGTCGGCCAATGCGATGCCCAGTTCGGGCGCGACCTCCTTCAGCAGGGCGGTCGCGGCGGCCATCACCTCGGGCGAACGCTCGTCCATAGCGATGTTGGTGATGCCGAGCCATCCTTTTTCGCGGAGGTGACCGACGAAGGCGGGCAGGAACGGGCCCCACATTTCGCGGAAGGCCGGCGTGCCCGGATCGGCCTTGACGTCGACGAATTCGCCCGTCACGGCATCCTTGTAGTGGAGCATGTTGTTCCACGGCAGCATCGAATAGCAGTTGACGTACTTGCCGACGCCCAGGTCGAGCATGAACCGCACCCAGCGGTCGAAGACCGTGAAGTCATACTCCCACGTGCCGTCGGCCAGGCGCGTCCAGACGATCATATCGGCGTAGGCGTCGTAGCACTGGTTGTTCCAGGGGTCCTTGTTGAGCGTTGCCGTGATGACTTTCTGCCCGGCGTCTGCGAGTTGCCGCATCGTCGGCCGCATCCGTTCGAAATGCTCGTCGCTCCAGACCTCTACCCCTTCGGCGCGGGCCACGGCCGCCGGATGCTGCCACAAGTCGAGGTGGTAGGTCCACTCCGAGGGCGCGGGCAGGGTGCGTTCCGTGACGTTCAGGTGCAGCGTCAGCGTTTCGGCGACGCCTTCGCCCTTTACCGCAACCGGAGCCGTGTAGCGGCCGGGGGTGGCGTCGCGCGGGATATCTACCGTGATCCAGACGGGACGGGTCGACCGGGCGGGCACGTCGCATGAAGCCGCCTCGTCGAGCAGGTCCGCTTCGAGGTGCGCCGGGTTGTTCTCCGGCCGTGCGCCGCAGGGTTGGTCGGTCAGAAAGCGGTCGCTGACGACGTATTTGACGAAGCGTGCGCAGGCGATGCCGGGGAGCTTCGCGCCGTTGTCCGCGACGAAGTCGCCCACGGTGCAGGTCAGGCCGCCGACAGCCGCGGGAGCGGAGATGACAGCCTGGGCCGAGACCTTCTCGCCGCGCCAGCCCGTGAGGGTCGTTTGATCCGTCACGGCTGCTGCGCAGGGTGTCGCGCGGGGATAGCGGACATCCGTCGAGCCAAACGTGACGATCGGTTTTTCGACTCCGTTCCAGGTTTCGGGTTTCTCTCCCTGCGGATCGGCGGGTTCCGTCCAGTCGAAATGCGAGAGAGCATGCTGCGGGGGGATGCCGGTGCAGGAGAGCAGTGCCAGCAGGGGGAGAGTTGCGAGTAGTTTTTTCATGGTCCGTTTATTTTGGGTCGGTTTGTTTCGGTTGTTTTCGGGTGCGGTTCCGGGTGCGGTTCCGGGTGCAGTCTCCGGGTGCAGTCTCCGGGGCGGTTTCCGGGGACGATCAGAGCGCCTCCAGCGCCTGCTCCAGCCCCATGCCGTGCGAACCTTTGACCAGCACGAGGGAGTGCTCCACGGGGGAGACTTTCAGCAGCGAGATCAGGTCGTCGCGCGTGGGGCAGAGCGTGACGTTGGCCGGCTTTTCCGCGAGTCCGTCGTAGGCCTTGGCGAATTCCGGACCTACGAGCAGCAGTTCCGCTTCGGGGTCCTGTGCGGCCATCTCGATGATTGCGGCGTGTTCGCGTTCGGACCAGTCGCCCAGTTCGAGCATGTCGCCCAGAATCAGCACCCGGCGCTGACGCTCTTCGAGCGGCTCGGCGAGAAAATTCCCGACCGAAGCCCGCATGCTCGACGGGTTGGCGTTGTAGCAGTCGGCGACGAGCGTGTTGCGGGACGTTCCGATGCGCTGCGAGCGGTTGTTGTCGGGAACATAGCTGGCGATGGCGTGGCGGATGCGTTCGTCGGGAACGTCGAAATAGTGTCCCACGGCGACGGCGGCCGCGATGTTGAACCGGTTGTAGCTGCCTTCCAGATGGTTTTCGATGCCGTCGGCCAGCGATGCGGAGTAATATTCGGCGGCCAGCGAATCGCGTTCGGCGGCCATGCCCGTCAGGATTTCGTCGTCGGCCGGAACGAAGGCGTGGCCTCCGTTCGCCGCGAGGAAGTCGAACAGTTCGCCCTTGCCGCGGCGAACCCCCTCCGGTCCGCCGAAGCCTTCGAGGTGCGCCAGGCCGATGTTGGTCAGGATGCCGTAGTTCGGCTCGGCGACCGATGCCAGCAGAGCCAGTTCGCCGCAGGCGCTCGCGCCCATCTCCACCACGCCGAACTCCGTGTCGCGGGTCATGGCGAGCAGCGTCAGCGGCACGCCGATGTGGTTGTTGAGGTTGCCGCGGGTGGCGTAGACCTCGAACCGCTCGGCCAGCACGCGGCTGACAAGCTCTTTCGTGGTGGTTTTGCCGTTGCTGCCCGAGATGGCGAGGATCGGGATTCCGAGCGCCCGGCGGTGGCAGCGGGCAAGGTCCTGCAAGGCTTTCAGCGTGTCGTCGACGAGCACGATGCGCTGCCGCTCGTCGGAAGCGGCGACCTGCGGATCGTCGGAGACGGCGTAGGCCGCGCCTTTTTCGAGCGCTTCGGCGACGAAACGGTTGCCGTCGAAGGTATCGCCCCGCAGGGCGAAGAAGATGGAGTCCGGCTCGATCCGGCGCGTGTCGGTCGAGATACGGGGGTGCTGGCTGAAAAGTTCGTATAGTTCGCTCATGGAAGATGTTGGCAAGTATTGTTTTGAGATTATTCGGTCACATGCGATAAGTCCCCTCCGGGGAGGGGATTTGGAGGAGGAGCAGACTCGCAAACACGGCGGAACGCCGTGGATGCGAACGTTGGAATGCACAGTGACGGGCGATGGAAATCATAAGGTCTGGAATGATTTCATCAAGCACATCTGATCCAACGAATCAGATGTGCTTGTCGCCGTTGTGGAACTTGACTTCGTCGATGAATTTTTTGATGTTCTGCTCCTCGGAGCGGGGGCAGACCATCAGCACGTCGTCCGTGTCGACGACGATGTACTCCTTCAGTCCGCTGATCACGGCGATCTTGTCCTTTGGGAGCGAAACGATCGAACTGCGTGTATCGTAGAGGTAACAGCCCTCTTCGGGCACGGCGTTGGCATAGCGGTCCTTGCGCGAATGCTGGTAGACCGAACCCCACGTCCCGACGTCGCTCCAGCCGAACTCGCCGCAGCGGACGTAGACGTTGTCGGCCTTCTCCATGATGCCGTAGTCGATCGAGATGGCGCGGCACTCCGAAAAGGCGATCTCCACGACGTTGCGCTCGGCGTCGGTTCCGATGGCGCGCATCACGCCGCTGAAGAGCGCGTGGTGCTCGGGGAGGTATTTCTCGAAGGCCTCGACGATCGAGCGCACCTTCCACACGAAGATGCCCGAATTCCAGTAAAACTCACCGGATTGCAGGAACACCCGCGCCAGTTCGATGTCGGGCTTCTCGGTGAAGCACTTGACCTTGCTGATGGGCTTGTCGTCCGAGACCTGGATGTAGCCGTAGCCCGTGTCGGGACGCGTGGGTTTGATGCCCACGGTCATCAGCGCGTCGTGCTCCGAGGCGAAGTCGAGACACTCGGCGATGATCGCCCGGAAGTCGTCTTCGTTGAGGATCAGGTGATCCGCCGGGGTGACGATCATTTCGGCATCGGGATTGCGTTTCAGCAGCGTGTAGGCCGCATAGGCCACGCAGGGGGCCGTGTTGCGGCCCACGGGTTCGCAGAGCACCTGTTTTTCGCCGATTTCCGGGATGTGTTCGAGAACCAGGCTCTTGTATTTATCGTTGGTCACCACGAGGAAATTCTCCGCAGGAACCATTTTTGCGAAGCGTTCGTAGGTGTGGCGGATGAAGGATTTGCCCGTCCCGAGAATGTCGAGGAACTGCTTGGGCATCGACTGCCGGCTCTTGGGCCAGAAGCGCGTCCCGATGCCGCCCGCCATGATGACACAATATTTATTGCTTGACATGAGTTATTATATGGAGTTAATTTCGACAAAGATAAAAATATTTTGGTAATTTTGGAAGATTTTTATAACCACTTTATTAGCAAGCAGTTCTGAGGATAAGGTAAAAA
>OBAG01000399.1_pt1 | contig 41095 bp, 38 predicted proteins | sample 1517701 | NCBI WGS metagenome assembly OBAG01 (sample SAMN04571702, study PRJEB22368) | human gut metagenome | biome: human gut; material: stool | host: Homo sapiens | place: Luxembourg | collected 2012-09-07 | reverse complement strand
CTAATGTATTATTTTCTATTTTTAACCATCCATTATAACTTACTAAATTATTTTTCATAACATCTTTTTCTTCCTTTGTTTCATTAGTTATTTTCTTTGTTTCTGTTTTTGCCGCTTTATCATTATCACTAAACTTTATAAATATAAGAATACCTAATACTATTATAATAATTACTAATAATAAAATTTTTATCTTATTTTTCATTTATTTCACCTAAACATACTTTGAAATATTTACAATTATGTTGCCTTTCTTAGTTTCATTTATTATACCATTAAATTTATATTTTCCATATTTTCTTATGCTAAATATATCATTTTCTTTTAACATATATGTTGGTTTAGTTAATAATTCATAATTTAGATATATATCACCATTTTTTATCTTTTCAAGTGCATTACTCCTGCTTGAATTAATTATTTTAGAAACTATAACATCTACTCTTACACTTGGAACAATTATATTAAATTCTTCATATTCTTGTTTATAATTTTTTAAATAATATGGATCCTTTTCTATTAAATCTACTTTTGAATTTTTAATACTCGTTAAATTAGATTTTATATAATTATCAATACTAGATAAAATTATAATAAAATATCTGTTATTCCAAATAACAACATCACCAAACATTTCATCAGATATATTAAGTGAATAAAGAGTCCCAAGTATATCCTGATGTCTTAAATCATTACTTGATATAATTTCATATATTTTAATATTTGGCATCTTATTATATAAAATTACTTTTGTCGCACCAATAAATGGTTCATACATATTATATTTAACATTTTTTAGTTCTTTCTTTACTCTATTTAAGTACTTAATTTCAACAAAGCTTGTACTATTTGAATATAATACTTTTTCTACTATTTTCTCTACTGTATAAATAATAATCACCCTTACTAAAATAATTATATCAAAAAAAGGCACTAAACTAAATATATTTTATCGTACCTTTTGCTTACTACATCAAAATCTAATATATAAAATAAATTCCTAACATATTCTTTTTTATCTGTTTTATATTGAAGATAATAAGAATGTTCCCAAACATCTATTACTAAAAGTGGAATAAAATCAATTAGAGTTAATTCTTGATGTTTTTCTATTTGAATTATTAAAAGTTTATTTAAGTATCTATCATATCCAAATACTACCCAACCTGGACCTTCTATATTTAAAATAGATGCATTAAGTTCATCAATAAAAGCATCATATGAAGTAAAATCTTTTATAATATGCGCTTTTAAATCTTTACTTAATAGAGTTTTATTTGGCATAGGCGTTAAATTTTCAAAAAACAAACTATGTAATATATAAGCATTTGCATTAAAAGATAATGATTTTGATAATTTTTGTATATTAGTAAAATCATCTTTTATTCTATTATCATTAAAATCACTCATTAATTTATTTAAGTTGTTAGTGTATCCTTTATATAGTGTATTATAGTGATAATTAAACATATCACTACTATAGTAAGGTTCTAAGTCTTTATAATTATATTTTAATTTAATCATTTCATACATAATTAATCACCTAATAAATATATATGAAAAAAGAATACAAAAAGTATTCCTTAAAGTCCAAATCTAGCAGCTCCTGTTGTTGATTTATATATTTCTGAAGCATCCATATCTTTAAACTGTTCTAATTTAGATATTCTAACAGAATTTATTAGATTAAATATTTGTTGTTTAATTGCATTATAATATCTATCGTTCATTATTTTATCTTCATAACCTGTCATACCAATAGTTTGAAGATATAAAACTACCTCATCCCTTGTTATTTTTTCCATATAATATTCCCCCTCTTTCGAGTTTTGTATTATATTATATAGGTTTAATTATGTCAAATTTTATCGTATTCTTCTAAGAATGTATGTTCTTCTCCATCTTTTACATATCTTACAATTTTATCTAAATTAACATTTTCAAATGCTGTAAAAATATTTATATCTATATATTTATTTTGTTTTTTTAATTCTTTTATTATATTTTTTACTTCATATCTTTTTGAATCTCTTTGTCCTAAACTATATTCTTCTGTTAATTTACATGCACAATTTAAGAACGTTAAATTATGATAATCTCTCCATGTAATTATATCTTTTTCTCTAACCAAATAAAGTGGTCTTATAAGTTCTAGTCCTTCAAAATTTTCACTATGTAATTTTGGCATCATAGATTTAACTGTTGAACCATAAAACATATTTAAAAGAATTGTTTCTATTACATCATCAAAATGATGACCAAGTGCTATTTTGTTGCATCCTAATTCTTTTGCCTTTGTATAAAGTGCGCCTCTTCTCATTCTAGCACATAGATAACATGGTCCTTGTCCAGTTCTTGATGCTCTTTCTGATGCTTCAAATATATCTGAATTAAATATTTCTATTGGTATATTTAATTTTTTAGCATTTTCTTCTATTAATTTTCTATTTTCTTCTTTATATCCAGGATCCATACAAATAAATCTACATTCAAATTTAACATTACCATGATTCATAATTTCTTGAAAAAGTTTAGCCATTAAAAATGAATCTTTACCACCTGAAATACATACTGCTATTTTATCATTTTCCTTTATAAGTTCATATTTATCAAGTGCTTTTACAAATGGTCTATATAACTCTTTTCTATATTTTTTTATTATATTTCTTTCTACTTCTTTATAAAATTCCATAAATTTTACCTACTTTACTAATTCATTATATATTTCATCAAATACTTCAAAAAATTTAACTAATTCTTGTTTAGTTGTTAAATGTGAAATACTTACCCTTAAAGTACTTTTTGATAATTCTTCATCTTTTGTAAGCGCATATACAACTTTTGATACATTATTCTTTGATGAACATGCAGACTTCGTACTTATATATATTTCTTTCTCTTCTAATTTTTTAGAAAAAATATCTGAACTAACTCCTCTTACACTAAAATTAATTGTATTATATATACATTTTCCTTTACTATTTATTACTACATTATCATATTTAAGTAAATTTTCTTTTATATATTCATTTAATTTTTTTAAATATTTATTATTATTTTCCATATTTGGAAGTGATATTTCTAATGCTTTTTTAATTGATAAAATTAAAGGAAGAGCTGGCGTTCCACTTCTATAAATTGTTGTACTTTTACCACCTAAAATAAGTGGTTCTAACTTAACATTATCTTTTTTAATTAATACTCCAATACCATTAATTCCATAAAATTTATGTGGTGAAAAAGTTATTAAATCTACATTTTCAAAATTAGTATCTAATTTACCAATACTTTGAGTTGCATCTGTATGAAAGAAACAGTTATCATATTTTTTTAATATTTCTCCAATTTTTTCTATATCCATTATTATTCCTGTTTCACTCTCAACACTTGTTATACTTACAAGAGTAGTTCTATCATCTATTAAGTTTTCTAACTTTTCTATATCTATTTTTCCTTCATCATTAACATCTAGTATATCAACACTAACACCTTTATTAAGTAAATAATTAACTGGTGCGATTATAGATGAATGTTCTATAGAAGTTGTTATTATATGAGCATTTTTATATTTGGCTGCAAAACCTTTTATTACAAGATTATTACTTTCTGATGAACCACTAGTATAAATTACATTTTCATTTTTACATTTAAATACATTTGCAATATAACTTGTTGCTTCATCTATTTTTCCTTTTGCTTCAAGACCTAATCTATGAGTAGAATTTGGATTAGCATAGTATAAAATACTATTCAAATTAAAATCTTCTAATACTTTTTTATCTACTGGACAATTTGCTGCATAGTCTAAATATATCATTTTACCACATTCCTTTTTCTTTATTTATTATACAAAAATTATAATTATTGTACAAGAAAATATATATATAAATTTATAATAAATTTTTACTAAAAATTACAAATATATACTTGATTTTTTTTGAGCATTAACATAGAATGTTAATATAGTTATTAATTTTATATTTAATTGATCTGAATAATCTATTAATAGAGTAAAGGACCAAACCCGTGTAGGCGCCAAGCGCCGCTAAAAAAACAACCAATTGGTTGTTTTTTTTATTATAATTAATAAACCCTACTATTCCAGTTACTTGGAAGATCAATAACACTTTTTGGATCAATTATTTCTGAATTTTCACTATCTAAATGACCTTTATACATTGTTAAGTGTAAATGTATTCCAGTTGCAATACCTGTTTGTCCCATTTTTCCTATAACTGTATTTTGATCTACTTTTTGATTTTTTCTAACATATTTTTCTTCTAAATGGTAATATGCGGATGTATAATTTTGATTATTATATGTGTGATGAATAATTATATAATTACCCATTGATGAATTACTTCCTGTTTTTGCAACAACACCTGGAAGTACTGGATAAATATTTTTGTCACTACTAGACATATCAATACCTGAATGAAATTTATTTTCATTTGATACTGGATGAATTCTATTACCATAATAACTTGTTATTGTACCAGAGTTTATTGGTCTTTCTGGCTTTATAATTTGTTTACACACACTATACAATTTAATATCACTATTTATATTAATAGTGGTTTTAGCATCATAACTCTCACCATTACCACTTTTTTTAGTATTCCAAGAACATATATTATTTTCTTTGTTTATATCTTCTAGCTGAACATTTACTGTATCTTCAAATATTGCTTTTAACTTTTCATCTTTTTTAAATATATAATTTTCTATTGCAGTTTCGTTATTTTCATTTACCCAACCTTTAAATGTTCTTTTTATAAATACTTCTCTTTCATCATATGTTATCTTATAATTTGATTCTGGTATTTCTAATTTTCTTAATGAATTAAAACTTCCTTTTACTTCTGTTACTTTCCCATTTACTTCTAATTTTAATGTATATGTGTTAGGAATCCATTTAGCATAATATGTAGCATCTTCTTTTACTGAATCATTCACTTTTTCTTTTAAGGATAAATCTTTATACCATCCATCAAATGTATAACCTTCTCTTAAAGGTGCATCTTTAGTTTCTACTTTTTCATTATAATTTATCTCTTCTTCTTTTGTATTTTCTTCTCCTTCTGAAATACTTAAATCATATATTTCTAGATAACTATCTTTTGAAATATCTCCTTCTATCTTAAATAAAAATTCATCATAATCTTTATCTTCTGCTTTAAAAGTTTTTGTAAATCTATTAAAGTTTTCATTTACCTTTATCTTTTCTTCTTCTCCATTAAATCCTATCATAAGTTCTTTTTCACTATCAGATTTTAAATATACACTAAAAGTATATATTTTATCTTTGTCTAATTTTATATTTTCTTTATACTTTATAAATTTTTCACTTAAATTAAATTTAAATACATTTTCATTATTAAATATTTCATCATCATTTATAATTTCATAATCTAAATTATATGACTTTTTATCTAATAAGTTTTTATACAAATTATTTTCTAAATAATTATAATCAAATTTTATTATATAACTATTTATTTTATATTTTGCATATAATGTATGATTACCTCTTTCTGTAACAACACTATTTTCACTTATTTTTTTACCTTTTTTATTATACCAACCTATAAATGTATAACCTTCTTTTTTAGCATCAATAAGGTTACCATAATATTCATTGTATGTTACTAGTTTACTCTTTTCATTTATTTCACCACCATTTGAATCAAAAGTAACTATATAACTTTCTTTAGTTTCTACCTTTTCTGCTTGTTCCTCTTTCTTTTCTTCTTTTATTTCTTCTGTTACTTTTTTTACAACCTTTTTAACATTTTCTTCTCCTTTCAAAACTACTTTTTCTGCTGCAAAATCCTCATCTTTTTCTTCACTAATATCATTTTCTTTTTTTGTTTCTTCTTTAGTAACATTATCATTATTTTTTGTTATTTGTTTTTCCTTATAGTCACAATAAATATAACCTGTCAAAAGTAAAGTAATAAAAAATAACAAGAATATTATTAAATATTTTTTATTCATAAAAAACCTCCTTCAATAGTTATATTCTCTCTTTATAAGTCAAATTCCCCTAAAAAAAATAACTAATCTTAAAAAAATTAGTTATTTTAATCAAAAACGAATGATAATTTACCATCATCTTCTAATTTTAGTCTTGCTTTAAACTCTTTATTATTTTTAGAAATAAAGCCTTCTATAACAGGAGATATTTTATTTTTTAGTATTTCACTCGCAACATTTTTATTAATTATTTTTTTACATATCATAGTACTTATTTTAAAATTACATCCATCTTTATAACCAATACATCCATAGTTATATTTTCCTTTTATTACATCTTTACCACATAATGGACATTTTCCTATTACTTCTCTATAAAAACCTGTATCATTTTCAGTATTTTTACTATTAAATACTTCACTTATTTCTTTTTCTGTTAAAAGTACAACATCATTAATACTTATATTACCTTTATAAACTTGTTTTAATCCTTTACCAAGTTCACTAGTTTTATATTTATCCATACTTATATTCATTTTTTTAAGTTCTTCAATTAAATATTTACCATCAGGAAGTATAGTATAAATATCTTTTTTAAGAGCAATATATTTACTATTAATTGCATTATTTATAATACCTGTTCTTGTTGCTTCTGTTCCAAGTTCTAATCCTTCAAATATTGCTTTATAATCTTCTGTATCATCTTTATTTTCATCCATTTCTTCATCTACTTTATTTTTATCTTCTTTAAATGGATTTTTTAAATAATTATTAAGTGTCTCAATTGTATAATGTTTAGGAGCAGACTTCTTTTTTTCTTTAGGTTTAAAATTTATATTTACTTCATCACCAATATTTAATGAAGGAAGTACTTTATCATTTTTATTATAATCATCATATTTAGTCCAACCTTTTTCTATTATTACATTACCTTTTAAAGTAAACTCTTCTTTATCACCTAGTTTTATTACTATTTCTGTTTTTTCTATTTTACAATCTTCAGCTGCAAATACAGAAACAAATCTTCTCATAACAGCAGTATATACTTTTATTTCATCTTCACTCATATTTTGTTTATTAGGTATTTTATAAGTTGGAGTAAGTGCTGAATGGGACTCTATTTTACTATCATCAAATATAGTTTTTTTATCTTTAAATTTTACTTTATAACCTAGTTTTGATACTACTTCTAATATACTTTTTATTTTATCTTTTTCATTGGTTGCTAAATACTCTGAATTTGTTCTAGGATAAGTTAAATAACCTTCTTCATATAATTTTTGTACTATTTTTAATGATTGATCCATAGGCATTTTATATTTTTTACCTAAGTAGTTTTGAAGTTTTGTAAGTGAATATAATTTACCTGGAGCAAGTGTATCTTTTTTTACTGTTTTTTTAGTTACTACTGCTTTTTCTTTATTATATAACTCACATAATTTCTTAGCGTCTTCTAACTTTTCTTTATCAAATTTTTCTTTTGAATTAAGTTCTACTACTTCACCATTTGTTTCCTCATTAGATGCTATTCCATAATATATATCTGGAATAAATTCTTCTATTTGTTTATCTCTATCATATATTGCTTTTACTATTGGAACAATTACTCTTCCTACTCTTAAAAGTGTTCCTGTTTTAAGTGTTGCATATCTTGTTAAATTAACTCCATAAAGCCAGTCAACATAAGTTCTAGCAAATCCTTCATTAGCTAAATTATCATATTCTTTTTCATCTTTCATTTCAGTTAATGCTTTTTTTACAGTTTCTTCTGTTTGATCTGGAAGCCATAATCTTACTAGTTTTTTTTCACTATTAAGTGCATTATTTATACATAATCTTACAATTATTTCTCCTTCTCTATCCGAGTCTCCTGCATTTACTATAGTGTCAACATCTTCTCTGTTTACAAGTGCTTTTATTATGTTAAATTGTTTTAATACTCCGTCATCAATATGCTTTCTTTGATCTTTTTTTAAATTAAATTTAAACTCTTTAGGATAAAAAGGAAGATTATCCATTTTCCATTTTCTATCTTCTAAATTATCATAATCTTCTATGTCATATAGGGTAAATAAATGACCAAAAGCCCACGTAACTAAATAATTTTCATTTTCAAAATATCCATCTTTTCTATTCATTTTTCCAATACCAGAAACTATGTTTCTAGCAAGTGATGGTTTCTCCGCAATTATTAAAATCATTTTTTACCCTCCTTCTTTTTAATTGTACTATAATTTTTAATTTTTTTCTATTAAAAAAGGAATTTAATCATTCCTTAATATTGTATTCCCCATATTACATGGTATTTAGCATCTTTACCACAACATACACATTTTTCATCAATTGCTTTTTCATTTACAATACATCTTGATTTACAACCTTTTATTTGTTTTATTTCTTCTTCACATTTAATATCTCCACACCACATTGCATGAATAAATCCTGGTTGTGTATTAAGTATTTTTTCTATTTCTTCTTTATTATGTGCTTCGAATGTTAATTCATCTCTTCTTTTCTTTGCTCTTTCATACATATCTTTTTGAATAGTTTCTAGTAATTTTTTTGTATAACTTACTATATCAATATTAATATTTTCTTCTATCTTTTCTCTTGTATCTCTTCTTGCAAATGTAATTTTATTATTTTCTAAATCTCTTTTGCCAAGTTCTATTCTAACAGGAATACCATTTACTTCTGCTTCTGCAAATTTAAATCCTGGTGATTTATCTGTTAAATCTACATAAGCTTCTATTCCTTCTTTATTTAATTTTTCTTTATATTCATTACATAAATTTAATACTTCTTCATCATTTCCAATTGGAATTATTGCGACTTGTTTTGGTGCGATTTTTGGAGGTAATACAAGTCCATAATCATCTGAATGAACCATAATAAGCCCACCAATCATTCTTGTTGTTGTTCCCCATGATGTTTGATATACATATTCTTCTTTATTTTCTTTATTAGTAAATTTAATACCATATGCTTCAGAAAATTTTTGACCAAAATAGTGTGATGTTCCTGATTGAAGTGCAACTCCATTATACATTAATGCTTCATTTGTAAGTGTATATTCTGCACCTGAGAATTTTTCTTTTTCTGTTTTTCTTCCCATTATTGATGGAATTGCTAGTATTTCATTATGAAACCAATTATATACTTCTATCATTTGATTTGCTTCTTTTTTTGCTTCTTCTTCACTCGAATGAATTGTATGACCTTCTTGCCATAAGAATTCTCTGCTTCTTAAAAATGGTCTTGTTTCTTTTTCCCATCTAAGTACATTACACCACTGATTATATAGCATTGGTAAATCTTTATAACTTTTTACATGTGCCGAATAATAATCTGAAAACATTGTTTCACTTGTTGGTCTTATTGCTAATCTTTCATCTAATTGTTTACTACCACCCATTGTTACCCAAGCAACTTCTGGAGCAAATCCATTTACAAGTTCTCCTTCTTTTTCAAGCATACTTTCTGGTATTAAAAGTGGCATCTGTACATTTACATGTCCAAGTTCTTTAAATTTTTTATCTAATATTTCCTTCATTTTTTCCCAAATAGCATATCCATTTGGTTCTATTACCATGCATCCTTTTACACATGAATAATCACATAATTTTGCTGTTCTTACAACATCTGTATACCATTTTGCAAAATCTTTATTTCTTTCTGTTATTGCTTTGTTTCCCATAATATTCATCCTTTCAAAAATAAAAAAGGATAGTACTTCTTAAGGAGTGCATGTGCACGGTACCATCCTTTAATTTACTTAATTTAAATAACGGTATTACCCGGAAATGTTTACATTTCTCTAAGAAAGTAGGAATCAATAAATAATATATTAGTTTCCACCAAACACTAACTCTCTATTTATATTTAATTTAATGACTATGTCTTTCTTAATTGATTTCAAAAATATAATATCATATTATACATTATATGTCAAAGACTTTTCTTTTTCTTCTTTAACAGAATATTTACTTAAATTTTCATAATAATTTTGTGCGCTATCAACTAATTTTTCATTTATATTTTCATCTGTTAAATCAATATCAATCATCTTAAGTACATCAATCAAATTCATATTCTTCATTTTTTCATCATTAATATGATCATTTAACCATACAATTTTATCTTTATTTCCATTTTCTAATAAATAACATGCAAATAATGTTCCATATAAATATCTATAACCACTACTAAACAATTTACTAATACATTTTCTATAATCATACAAATTAAATTCTTTACTTTCATTATTATATTGTATTTTCTGATAATCAAAGTACTTTAATAAATACATACATACATTTTCAAATTCTTCTTTTGTAGACGAAACAATATTATACTTTTCTAAATCTTCATAAGAATTTTCTTTTATATTTCCAAGCAAATTATATGACATAAATACAATATAATATTTGTTAATTTTTTTGGATATCTTGCCTGTATCTTTTATTCTATCAAATATATCAAGTTCACTAGTATTAATACCATTTTCTAATAAATTTTTTTGTGAAAGCATTTCAAAATATATTGAAAAGAATTCAGTTAATATATATCTATATTCTCCCATATTTTTTGATAAATTTCTTGAGTGCATAAATTCATGAATCAACACAAGTACATCATCATAATTGTGTGTCCTTGCAATATCTATAAAATAATCATCTTCTGTATAACTACAAACACTATCATATCTTATATCTTCTTCACTATTTTCTATTTCTGAAAGTTTTTTATAATCATTACTTTCTTTTATAGTTATATTTTTTTCTTTCAAAAAAAATTCAAGACGTCCAGAATCTATTAACTTATCAAATTCTTTTAAATAATTTGGATTAATTTTTTCTATTTCATTTCTTGCTAATTCAAATACATCTTCATATGTTAAATTATTTTTATGAAAATTATGTTTTAAATCTATACACTTTAATTTTTCATAAAGCATATTATTAAGTACAAAAATTGATTGCATATTCTGAATAAAAAATCCATCATACTTACTTAAATAAATAAAAGCATCATTTAAATAATCATTTAATCTTTTATAGTCTTCTTTCTTCATATTTTCCACCTACTTTATTAATTGTTTTGTTTTATCCTTTTTCCATGTATCTAATAATTCTTTAGGTATATATCCATCATTATTTATGCATGTTCCCATTTGATTTTTTCTTCCAAGATTACCATGAAAATCACTACCACCAGATATCATCAAATTTCTTTTTTCTGCGAAATCCTTTATATAATTAATTTGCTTTTTAGTAAAGTCATAGTAATAACATTCAATTCCATCTATATCTTTATATTCATCATATAAATTATCTAAAAACTCTTCTGTATTTTTCATTTTATAAGCATATGGATGAGCCAAAAATAATATACCTCCATTTTCATGAATAAATGTAATAACTTCATCTAAACTTGGTCTATATTTTGAAAAATTAAATGAAAATACATTGTTTGGAATGCATACACATTTTCTAAAAAATTCTTTACCATTTAAAGAATATGAATCACCTAATTTTTTCTTTAATTCTTCTGTATCATTAAGTAATAAGATGTCATCGTATAATTTTGATTCAAATTTTGATATTGTTAAATCTTGTTTATATTTATCAGGATATTTTATATTTAATTCATCAAATATTTTTAAAGTATGTGTAGCTGATTCTATTGCTAATTTTTCCCAATTAACACCTTCTCTTTTATTTACAAAAAATTCATTAATTTTTTCTATATTATCAAAATCATAAGCAAGTAATTCTATTTTTTGATTATTAAAAGATGTAGTTATTTCTATACCTGTTTTTATGTCACCACTAAAATTATTTCTAACATTTTCATCCATTAATTCAATATGTGCCTTGCAGTTATCATGGTCTGTAATAGATATAATTGATAAACCTCTTTCTTCTGCCATTTTTAATAATGTACTTACATCATATACTCCATCAGAATATAATGAATGCATATGTAAATCTATTTTTTCCATATATATCCCTTCTTTTGGTCATATATTTTATCATAAACAGAAAAAAAAGCAAAATAATTGCTTTTATTCTCCTATAGAAAGTAAGTTTCTAATATCTTTTTCGGTTAATGATGACAAGCTTTCACTATCATTTTTACCTTCTATCAAATTTTCACTTAATATTTTTTTCTTATCTTGAAGTTCTATTATTCTCTCTTCAATAGTTCCTTTAGTTACAAGTTTAATTACAGAAACTGTTTTAGTTTGTCCAATTCTATGTGCTCTATCTGTTGCTTGATTTTCAACTTGTGGATTCCACCATATATCTAGATGAATAACTGTATCTGCTCCTGTTAAATTAAGACCCGTACCACCTGATTTTAAAGTTATTAAGAAACAATTAGTATCATCATTATTAAATTTTTCAACCATTGTCATTCTATCTTTACTTTTAACTGATCCATCTATCATATAATAAGTAATTTTATTTTTATCAAATATTTCTTTAACATTATCAAGTACTCTTTTAAAACTACTAAATATAAGTATTTTATGATCATTTTCTATTGCTTCTTTTACAACCCTTAATAATTCTTCTATTTTTATACTTTCACCATTATAATTTTCATACATTACAGATGGGTCTATACATATTTGTCTTAATTTAGTAAGTAATTGCAAAATTTTCATTCTTGATTTTTGAAAACCACCTTCACTAATCATTTCATCCATTTCTTTTTTAGTATCATTTAATACTTTCATATAAAGCATTTTTTGTTTTTCAGGTAATTCAATATAAATTTTATTTTCTATTTTTTTAGGTAATGATTTAACAACATCTTGTTTCTTTCTTCTTAAAATAAATGGTTTTATTTGATGATTTAAGTTTTCAAGTAATTTAAGTCCTTCTTCATCAACATCTTTTACATTATATTTTTCTCTAAATTTAATAACACTATTTAAGTATCCTGGCATAATAAAATCAAATATACTCCATAATTCTGTTACATTATTTTCAAGTGGTGTACCTGTTAAAGCTATTTTACATTTTGCTTTAATCTTCTTTATTTCCTTAGTCATTTCTGCTTGATAATTTTTTATATTTTGTGCTTCATCTACAATACATAATTCAAAATCTACATTTTCATATTCATCTTTATCATTTCTAATTAATCCATAACTTGTAATAAAGATATTGTAATCATCTTTTTTATCAAATATTTCTTTTCTTTTTTGTTTATTATCCGCAACTACTACATATTTTAAGTCAGGTGCAAATTTTTCAAATTCTTTTTGCCAATTATACATAAGTGAAGTTGGTACTACAATCATTATTTTAGCATTCTCTTTTTCTTTTAATACTTCTTTTATAAACATTATAGTTTGGATACTTTTACCAAGTCCCATTTCATCTGCAAGTATACCACCTAAATCACATTTATATATAGTATTTAACCATTTAACTCCATCTTTTTGATAATCTCTTAATATTTTTTCATCATTTTTATCAAATTTAATTTCTGAATCTTTATATTTTTTAAAATTTGTAATAAATTCATCAAATAAATTATTTGTTTTAATATTTTTATATTTTGTTTTTTTAAGACTATCTATATAAAGAGCTCTATATTTTGGAATAGTAGCGTCACCATTTAATATATCTTCTTTTGATAAAGAAAGTTCATTTACAAGATTATTTAATTCATTTAATTCTTCATTGTTTTCAATTGATACAACATTATTATTTTTTAATTTATAGTATTTTTTCTTTTGTTTTAATGCAGAAAATATATTATTTAAATCTTCTGTATTTATACCATCTACATCAAATTTATATGTCATTATACCATCTTGTCCAATACTAAAATTGTTATTAGCGGATACTTTTTTTAGTATTTTAGTATCATCTATTTTTTTACTTGTAAATACTTCATATTTTTCATTTAATTTAGATATTTCTTCATCAAGGAAATAATACATATCATCATCTTCCATAATAAATTTTTTATTATCTTCTGTAAATCCAGAACTTACTATTTCATTTATTATATCATTTTCAAAATCATTATCTCTTAATATATCTACCTTATCAAAATAATTTATCTCTTTTCCTTTATAATCGAAAATAATATCACATTTTAATTTTGAATATGATATATCAAAATATAATTTTACATTTGGAGTAACTGGAAAATTTATTTCTGTTACATCATCACTAATAGTAATATTATTTTTCACTTTATTAAATAATCCAGAACTAAATTTATTTAAATCTTTCTTTTCAAATGTTAAATTATTTATTTTTTCTTGTTTTAATAGTTTTAAATAATCGCTTTCTTCTTTATTTAATATATACATATTATGATTATAAATAATATATCTATAATCTTCATCTAAAAAGGTATAATTTTCATAATCTTCAATATTTAAGACAAAATTATCATTATTTTTGTCTAATACATATTTAGTTGGCATACCAGAATATACTTTATAAACTTTACCGTGTTCTATTACGCTAAATTCTTTATTTTCTAATAAATCTAATAAATTTTTAAATTCCATATTTGATAAAAAAACTGTATTATTTAAATAATATCCTTCTTTTGAAGTAACTATTTCTTCAATATATTCAAGTATTTGTATATCTTTTTTATCAAAATAATATTTACTATTTTCATATATTAAATTTTTACCAAATTTATACTCATAATTATTTCTATATGAGTCAAAGAAATTTCTTAACTTTGTAATTGTTGATAATACATATTTCTTTTCATTACCAATATAAACTCTAAGTACAGCACTACCATTTCTAAAATCAAATTCTATTTCAAGTCCAAGTTTTTGTTTGATTTGATTTTTATTATCTATATTATATCTATCAAGTATTGATTCTGATGCTTTTAATTCATCTATTATTTCATATTCTTCTATTTCATCCATATCTTGAATAAGAACAGCTGCAAGGTGTTTACAAGTTTTTTCTTTTAAAAATTGTGGGCAATTACAACCATATCCAAGTACTTTTGCTCCATTATTTTTTATTTTAACATCATACCATTTTCTTGTTCTTTCAGATTTTACTTTATATTCATGTATAAAACTATCAGAAAGTTTATTTGTATTTATTTTTTGAATGCTACCATAACCATAAAATCTTCCTTTATAAAATGAGTCATAACCAACTAAATCAATAATATATCTATAATTCATAACTGCCTCCAAATAACCATATGATACCATATTTTAAAGAAAAAATAAATCTATTTTAAAGATTTATTTTCCATAATATATATCTATATCAACAGTGCCATCAATTCCATCTACTTTACCTATTTCTGTTAATTGCCAAAATTTATAATTACCTTCATAACTTGTTTTATCTGTATAATGCGCAAGCCAAACATTATGATTATTAGGTAACCATATTTGTTCTAAATAATTCTTACTTCCATAAAGCATTCCTTTATATCCATTTTTTTCTACTTCTTCTATAAATCCATCCGCCATAGAAGTTAAATTATAAAAACTTAATTTATATGAATTATAATCTCTAAAATCTTCCCAATCGAATGCTACTGGAAGAGTAACATCATATTTTTTTATTTGTTTTAATACCCATTTTGCATCTTTAATAGCTTCTTTTTTACTAGATGCATAAGAGAAATAATAAACTCCTACAGGAATCTTATTTTTATTAGCATTTTCAATATTTTGTTTAAATTTACTATCAAGTACTCTTTCTCCATTAGTACCTTTCATGTAACCTACTCTTATAATAACAAACTCTACTCCTGCTTCTTTTAATTTTTTAAAATCTATATCTCCTTGCCATAATGAAATATCAATACCAATATTTGTATTATTATCTTTATATTTATTAACAACATCACTAAAATTAACATATTTTATTTCTTCTTTTGTTTTAGTACTGTCATTACTTTTTGTTTGAACTGGTTCATATACTTTTAAAGTAAAATCTTTTTCAGTAATATTATTACTACTATCTGTTGCTTTAAATTTAAGAGAATAATTTCCTTCAGTATTTAAATCATAATCTCCAATTATTTCACATTTTGGACTATTATCATAATTGTCACCACAAAGTATATCATCAAGTAATGTATCTTCACTTCCCTTTTTTAAGGTATATGTATTACTTAGCCAAACAACAGGAGGAACAGTATCTACAACATTTACATCAAAACTATAATCAAGTTTTATATTATCATCATTTATAAATTTAAAATTTATTGTTTTCTTTCCAAGTTTACTTGAATCAATAGTATAATCATTAATTATTTTTCCATTTATACTTTCTATATAATCTGAAACCTTTTTCTTATCATTAAATTCTAAAGTTAAATCAGAAACTAATTCTACCTCAACTTTCGCATATTTAATTCTTAAATAAGAATATAATTTTATTCCTCCAAATATAAGTAAAATGCTTACTAAAATAATTACTGGTATTAATATTTTCTTTTTCATATTTTTCTCCTATATATTTATTATACACTAATTTTAAGACTTATAAAACTTTTATTTAGCTTTCAATTGTTTCTTCTATATCTTTATTGTAATTATAATTAGATAAACCTGTTATTGCACCTAAAAATGACGCAAATAATGATATAGTACCAACAATTAATGTTGGATCAAAGTTATATAATTTCCCGAGTCCAATTATTAACGTAATAGTAGGCGCTACTCCCGTAAATAAAATCCACTTTATTACATTATAAACTTTATCTTTAAATTTAAAATTTTTTAATTTTTCAATCATAATTTCACTCCTTTCTATTTTAATTTATTCTGTATTTTATCTTATTGATTAAGAAAACAACCCTTGTTTTTATATAATTTTATTAAGGTTGTTTTTTAGTCTAAAAAATAAAAAAACTTGAAATTATAACAATTCCAAGTTCATTTACAATATTGGTATAAGTAACAATTAAATTAAAATTTTTACATAGACAGCAGTATAATTTTTTTAATTCAAATATATTTGATTTTACATCATATATTAGGCACACTACATTGATTCTTATTTGTAATGCATTTGACAATACATCACTTTTATCATATAATTATATTGAACTACTCGATGTGTGAATGCACGTAGGGTAGTGCCTTTTTTTATCTAGGATACTTTACTATTCCAAAGGTATCCTTTTTATTTGCATTTAAATTAAATTTACCTTTACTCTTTAATGTTTGAAGAACACTGCCTATAAAATTAGCATCAATACAATTTGTAATTCTTTTTGGCAGTGGTTGTTTTTCAATGCAACATTTTTGATATAAATGAGTAAAATAAGAAACAAAATCACAAACTTGTATAAAATGTGATTCTTTAGAATCCTTTTCAAGAATATCTTCTATTAAACTTTTAATTGGTTGATTAGTTATTTCAGTTGAAAATTTTGAATGAATCGGATTGTATGCTCTTATAGACCTTGCAGTTTTTCTCATAGGCGATATTCTGCCTTTATCAGTTATAATTATATAGTTCCATTTGCCATTACTATCATTTTCTATTCTTTGAATATTATAAGTTAATGCATTTTCTAATACTTTATAATCAGACTTTTTTATCTTTCTTTTATCTATCATAACATTTATAAATTTGGCATCTAGTTTGCTAATAGCTAAAGTAAATTCTACTAATATTTTTTGTTTTTGTTCTTTATTCCAATTATACTTTCTATATGGATCTTTATCGCAAAGAAAATGTTTGGTATGCATTTCTTCTTTTATATAAAAACCATATTTTTCTTTTAACCTCTTTTTTAAATCTGTCATTATTTCATAATTTCTTTGCCAACTATTCATTGGCATATACATACTTGTTAATAAAAAAATATCTGATGAATTAGTATTATTTCCATCATCACCTGTTTCATCAAAATAAGCTATATAATTTTCTGTAGAATTTTGCATTTATAATCCTCCTTTTTAGTTTATTATTATACTATTTTTAAAATTAAAAGTCATTAATATTTGCATAATGATATGAATATTATATTTATTTTTACTTTTCTCATAATTTTTCAAATAATTGTTTTAATTTTGCTATTTTTATCAATTCTATTTTAGAATTGGTAATTATAAAATTTAGTATTAAAAATAAAAAACTTGAAATTATAACAATTCCAAGTTCATTTACAATATTGGTAGCGACGGGGGGATTCGAACCCTCGACCCTTCGGGTATGAACCGAATGCTCTAGCCAACTGAGCTACATCGCCATTTCAAATAAGCAATATGATTATATCAAAATTATTTGATTTTAACAATAGTTTTATTAAAATTTAATATAAAAATGGTGCGAGAAATGGGAATCGAACCCACACGGCCAAAGGCCAAAGGTGTTTGAGACCTTCGCGTCTACCTATTCCGCCACTCTCGCATAAATCAATTATAACATAAAAAAAAGAGATTTCAAATAGAAATCTATCAAATTAATGAACATATACTGGGGTACCTATTTCAACCATATTATAAAGCTTAGATACTTCACTTCTTGGCATATTAACGCATCCATGACTACCATTATATGTATAAATATTTCCACCAAATCTACTTCTCCATGATGCATCATGAAGTCCATATGAGTTTCCTTTGAATGCAATCCAATAACTTACAAAGCTTGTATAATCTGCTCCTTTTAAATTAACATTTCTTGCTTTACTAAGTACTTTATAATCCCCTGTTGGTGTTGGACTTACTCCTCTCATTCCTGTAACTATATTAGTTTCTAATACTAATTTATTTCTTTCATAATAATATAATTTTTGTTCTGCAATACTTACCTTTATATAAGATAAATTATTCTTTTTATCAACCGTTACTTCTATATCCTTTTTAGTTTCATTATTACTAGAATCAGTAACAGAATATGTAATATTATAGTTACCCTCCTTTTTAATATCTATATTAGAATGTACTTTTACTTTATTTGTAATATCGCCATCAATATTATCACTTGCATTAAATGTTGGCATTTCAAAATTTTCATTTAAATATAAATATATATGATCATCTGAATTAACATTTAATTCTGGGCTAACTAAATCCTTTACTGAAACCGTTCTAATTAATTCTTTTTTTATAAATAAATATTTATATTCTAAAGTATATTTTACAGTATATTCACCAAATTTACTTGTATCTACATCAGATTTTACCTTAACTTTATTCTTAATATTTTTACCATTTAAAACAGCAACAAAACCGGGTTCCTCATAATTTGCATTTAAATCTAAGTTCATTATTTTTTCACCATTTAAATAAAATGTTGCATTATTATAAATATTTCTTACACTTAAATACATTAGAAAAAATAAAATAAAAAAAAGAAGTATTATTAAAATCTTAATAACAATAATATTTTTCTTTTCCCCTTTTTCCACTTATACCACCTATCATTAATGATAACATATTATAGTATAAAATTAAAGAAAAAAATGAACTTTTAATCAAAATTCATTTTTAAAATTATTTTACTAATTCTTCTAATTTTTTAGCAAGCATTTCTCTGCTCATAGCTGGATTTGCTTTACCTCTAGTTTTCTTCATTACTTGTCCTACAAAGAAGTCTAATATTCTAGGATTTTCTGGATCATAAGTTTTTGCTTGATTTAAATTTTCATTAATAACTTCATCAATAACACTTTCAATTTCTGATGAATCTGTTATTTGCATCATACCTTCATCCTTAACTACTTGTTTAGGTGATTTTTTATCTTCTAAACATTTATAGAATACATCTTTACCTTGTTTACTAGATATTGTTTTTGATTCTATTAAATCAATTAATTCTTTTAAATCTTCTTCTGTCATAGAAAAATCTTTAATTGATATTTCATTTGTATTTAAATATGAAAGTATCATACCATTTATCCAGTTTGCTGCTTGTTTTACATCACAACCAATTTCTACTGTTTTTTCAAAATAATCACTAATTGGTCTTTCTTTAACTAATATATTTGAATCATATTCACTAAGACCATATTCATTCATATATTTTTTCTTTCTGTCATAAGCAAGCATTGGAATACTTTCTCTTATTTCATCAAGCCATTCTTTACTTAATTTAAATTTTGGAATATTTGGTTCAACAAAATACTTATAATCAACAGCATCAACTTTACTTCTCATTGAAATTGTTGTACCTGATTCTTCGTCCCATCTTCTTGTTTCTTGAACAACTTTATCATATTCTCCATTATCTTTTAAATGGCTTTGTCTTTTGATTTCATAATTAATTGCATCTCTTACTCCACCAAATGAGTTAACATTTTTAATTTCTACTTTTGTTCCCCAATTATTAGGATCATTTTCATCTTTATCAGGATCCATAATAGATACGTTTACATCACATCTAAGTTGTCCTTTTTTACTATCTGCTTCAGATATATCTAAGTATTGATAAACACTTCTCATATGTTCTAGAAAAGCAACTGCTTCATCTGATGAATGAAAATCTGGTTCTGTTACAAGTTCAAGAAGTGGTACACCTGCTCTATTATAATCTATTGTAGTTGTATCAAATAAGTGTTCTGAAGATGCAGCATCTTCTTCTAAGTGTAAATTATTTACTCTAACACTTTTTTCTTCACCATTACATTCATATTCTACATGTCCATAAATACCTACTGGAATTGGTTTTGTTTCTTGTGTTAATTGAAATCCTTTTGGTAAATCTGGATAATAGTAATTTTTTCTTTCAAAATACATATATTCAGGTTGTGAACAATTAAGTACCATACTTGTCATTAAAGCCATTCTTACAGCTTCTTTATTTACAACTGGAAGAATTCCAGGAAAAGCCATATCTACTGGTCTTATATTAGAGTTAGGTATTTGTGAGTAATCATTTTTTGCACTTGAAAATACTTTTGAATTTGTTTCACTTATTTCACAGTGCATCTCTAAACCTATTTTTGCTAAATACTTACTCATTCTTTTCACCTCCTGCGATTTGTCCTTTATAAGGCATTGCGCTTTCTAAAGCATATGCAATATTTAAAACATTAGCATCATCATAACAATTACCTGTAATATTTACACCTACTGGCATATTACTTACAAATCCATTTGGTATTGTTATAGATGGGAATCCACCAAAATTACCTATTTGAAGGTGTTCTTCTAATATTTCTGTATCTTTAGTTAAGATATCTTTTGAACCATCTAAATGTTTTGCTGGACCTGATCCAACTGGAAGGATTACAGCATCATAATCTTTAAATAATTTCTTCCATTCATCTACAACAAGTCTTCTTACTCTTTGTGCATTTCTAAAATATCTTTCTTGATTTTGTGATTGAAGTACATATGAACCAATTACAAATCTTCTTTTTATAAGTGGTGAAAAACCTTGTGTACGATAATTTTTTACCATTTCTATCCAGTTTTTACCTTCTGCTCTAGGTCCAAATATTATACCTGTTAAGTTAGACATATTACTTGTTGCTTCGGCACATGATATAACAACATATACTGCTGGTACAGCACTTAATAATGTTTTATCTACTGATACTTCATCTACTTCAAAACCTAGTTCTTTTGCTTTTTCAATTGTCTTCATGAAATTACTTAAATGTTCTTTTAATTCATCAGTTGCATTTGGATAATTATTTATATCACATATTTCTTTTACATAACATAATTTTTTACCCTTTACGTTACCAGTTATAGATTCTCTTAAATGTATATCACTTGAATCCCAACTAGTCATATCATTTTTATCTATACCTTTCATTTCATCAACTACTATTGCAGCATCTTTTACGCATCTTGTAAGTACTCCAAGGTGATCTAAAGATGATGCGAATGGGAATAATCCATATCTACTAATCATTCCATATGTTGGTTTATATCCTACTATACCACAGTAAGCCGCTGGTTTTCTTATTGAATCTCCTGTATCTGATCCTGTTGCATATGGATAAACGCCTGCAGCTACTGCTGCTGCAGATCCAGATGAAGATCCTGCACACATTCTTGTTTTATCCCATGGATTAGTTACTACACCAGTATGACATGTTGTTCCTGTTCCACCCATACCAAATTCATCCATGGCTGTTTTATTTATAAGTACAGCTCCTGCATTATTTAACTTTTCTACAGCAGTTGCATTAAAAAATGGTACATAATCTTTAAGTGTATTAGATGATCCAGTTGATAATATTCCTTTTGTAGAATAGTTATCTTTAAGACCATATGGAATACCACTTAATAAATTATCAGTTACTTCTTTTTCTTCAATATTATCTAATATTGTTACAAATGCATTATTTTCTTCTTCTACTTTTTTAGATAATTCTAATGATTCATCTATTAATTCTCTTTCTGTTACTTTATCCTTTATTAAAAGTTCATGTAATTCTTCAATACTCTTATTCATATATTTCATTTTATTCCACCACCTTTGGAACTTCTACTTCTCTACCATTATGCATATCACAATTTGATAGTAAGTCATCTATTGGTATTGATTCTTCAGCTACATCTTCTCTAAGTTCATAAACGAAATCATCTAAAGTATGTGTCATTGGTTCAACTTTTTCAATACCTTCTATTTCATTTATTGTATTTATTGTTTCATCTATTATCTCAAATTCATCTAATACCATTTGGTTTTCTTCGCTCGTTAAACCAATTAGTAATTTATCTGCATAGTCATCTACCATTTCTTTTGTAAATTTTGTACTCATGCTAATCCTCCTTTTTTAACACTATTTTGTAAATTTCAAAGCCTTGTTTCTTTTTTTAACAACAATTAAAATTTCTTCACTATCCATATTAATTATTTCTTCTTCATTCATGTTTAAATAATCAGCAAGTAATCTTTTTGAATATATATCAACATTCTTTACAGCACTTGCTATATCAAATTGTGGAGTTGAAAGAACAGTTTCATAATTGAATTCAAGAGAAATATTTTTATCACCACTTAGATATTTTTTAAATTCTTCTTCAATTTCCTCATCTTGGAAAGTTACTGTCAAATTCCCAATATATTCACCATTAAAATATCTTTGAAGCATTTTTATAATTTCTTCATCCTGTAAACTCATTGAATCAATTTTATTTATATCGTTATCATCTCTATCATTATTGCCACTTTTCAATGTTGATTTCCATGCTGATAACTTAATTAAACGATTAATATAATAACTTATTTTTAAATGGTTACTTATCCTAGTTAATCTAGATTTTTTTCTATTCTGTATTTCATCTACTATTTTTTGATATTCCATTTTTGATGCTTTATCAATATATTCATCTGTATAACCTTCGCTTAATAACTCTTCTCTTATTGTCATATTAATCCTCTATATCGATTTTTATTCCTAATTCCTCTAATTGTTCATCATCAAGTACGCTTGGTGAACCCATCATATTATCTGCACCTGATGCACTTGCTGGGAATGCTTGAACTTCTCTAAGGTTAGGTTCATCATTTATAAGCATTAATATTCTATCTATTCCAGGAGCCATACCTCCATGAGGTGGTACACCATATTTAAATGCTGTAAATAAACTATTAAATCTCTTTTCAACATCTTCTTTTGTATATCCTACTACTTCAAATCCTTTTACTAATGAATCTAAATCAGTATTTCTAATTGCTCCTGATGCCATTTCATTACCATTACATACAAAGTCATATTGGTAAGCAAGTATATCATCAATATTTTCTTTCTCATATTCTTTTATACCATTATGTGGAAGTGAGAATGGATTATGACAGAATTCATATTTTTTAGTTTTGTCATCATATTCAAACATAGGGAAATCATTAACAATACATAATTCTAATTTATTAGGATCAATTAATTCTAATTTTCTTCCTAGTTCATCACGAATAAGTCCAGCAAATTTTCTTGCTACATTAAGTCTCTTATTTGCAATAAAGAACATTACGCTGTTTTCTTTCATATTAAATTCTTTTATTAAGTTTTCTCTTTCTTCTTCACTTAAGAATTTATCAATAGGTCCTTTTAGGCTTCCATCACTCATAAGTGTGATATATCCAATACCAGGCATTCCTATACTACTAGCATAATCAACTATTTCATTAAACCAACTATTTGGCTTTGTTCCTATATCATCTACTACTATTACCTTAATAATACTTCCTTTAAATGGTCCAAAACTAGTATGTTCTAATACTTTACTAGCATCTTTTATTATAAGTGGATTTCTAAGATCTGGTTTGTCTGAACCATATGAATCCATTGCTTCTTTGTAAGCTATTCTTCTAAATGGACGAGGTGATACTTCTTTATTAGAAAATTTAGAAAATACATCATAGAATATTTCTTCACCAACTTCTAAAACGTCATCTTCTGTTACATAACTCATTTCCATATCTAATTGATAAAATTCTAGTGTTCTATCTTTTCTACTATCTTCATCTCTAAAACAAGGTGCGACTTGGAAATATTTATCTACTCCACCAACCATTAATAATTCTTTATATATTTGTGGTGCTTGTGGTAATGCATAAAATTTACCTTTAAACTTTCTAGATGGTACTACAAAGTCTCTTGCTCCTTCTGGTGATGATACAGTAAGTATTGGTGTTTGTACTTCTGTAAAACCTAAATCATACATTTTATTTCTTAAATAATGAAGTACATCACTTCTAAGTTTAATATTATTTGATATCTTTTTACTTCTCATATCAAGATAACGATATTTAAGTCTAACTTCTTCATTTACTTCTTGCATTCCATCTATTTCAAATGGTAATGTATGTGCTTTTGGTGATAATACTTCTAAGCTTTCACATTTTATTTCTATTTCACCTGTTAATAGTTTTGTATTAACTGTTTCTTCATCTCTTCTTATTACTTCACCAGTTACTTTTATAACAGTTTCTTTGCTTACTCCTTCTAACATACTTTCATCATGTACTACAACTTGCGTAATTCCAGCATGATCTCTTAAATCTAAGAACATTACTCCACCATGGTCTCTTATTGTTTGTACAAAACCAGATAAAACTACATTTTTACCTAAGTCACTAATTGTAAGTTCACCACAAGTGTTAGTTCTATACTTATTTACTTTCATTTTCATTCTCCTCCTATAAAATAAAAAAACAGTTATCATCCCTAAAAATTAAAGGGACGAATAACTGTTATATCCGTGGTACCACCCAGTTTATCATATTTCTATGATCACTCATTAAAGAATAACGCATCTTTTTCCTTGCGCTTTTTCCTACTATTATTTCAGAAAAAGAACTCCGAAGTGTTCTTTCATATTAATATCAGTATCCATTCTCACCATCTAGGACTCTCTTTTAAAGCATCTTAATATTACTTTTCTTCATCAACGTTTTTTTGTTTGCAAATATATATTATCATAAGTAAAAATCATTGTCAATCATATATAGTATATGTATTTACAGAAATTTTTATTATTTTTTTGTAAGTAATTATTAATTATAAAAATAACTTGCCTTTCCTTTATACTTCTCTAATTCTACAAGATTATTTTTAAAAGCATCTGTACACGGTCTTATAATCTTTTTTTCTTTTTCTTTTTTAACTATATTTTTTACATCATCTAAAATAGAATTAGATATAATTAAGTTATTTTCTTTATTTTTCATAAAACCTCCTAAAACTTATGATAATATAACATAATTTATTATAACCAGATGGTTTATCTTTTAAGTGCTAATTCTTTTGTATCCCCTTGTTCATACCAAGAATAATTATTTAAATTAATTTCATCGCTATTTAAATCTAATCTTGATACTATATCATTAATTTTATTTTCAAGTAACATTATATAATAATATAAAAGAAAAAACAATCTATAAAGATTGTTTTAATTATCAAATGGCGCTCGATGTAGGACTCGAACCTACGACCCAACGGTTAACAGCCGTTTGCTCTACCAACTGAGCTAATCGAGCACTTATCAGTTGACATTAACAATAATATCATTACTATTCGTTTTTGTCAACATGATTTTTTTATTTTTTTATTTTTTTTGCATGATGTACTCTATTATATAGTCTGCAGTACCTTCTACACCTAATGAATCAACATTAATCATTAAATCATAATTAGATGGATTATATAATGAAGAACCTGTATAATAACTATAATGTTTATCTCTCATTTTATTTATTTTTTCTATTTCCTTTTTAGCTTTATTTTTAGGGATATTATAGTATTTTATTGCCCTTTTAATTTTATCTTCTTCACTACTATATAAGAATATTTTAACTGTATCTTTATTATCTTTTAATACATATGACGCACATCTACCAACAATTACACATGACTCTTTTGATATATTTTTTATTACTTTTTCTTCTGCAATAAATAATTTGTCATCATTGTTATATTCAAAACTTCCAAGTACTCTATGCTTTTGTTCATTTTCTTTAATAAATTCTTCTGATAAACCTGTTTCTTTATTTACTTCACTAATAAATGCTTTATCATAAAATTTAATACCTAATTTTTTAGAAATTATTTCACCAACATATCTTCCGCCACTACCATATTCTCTTGATATTGCGACTACTACCCTTTTGTTTAGAACTGGTTTTAAATTTTCATTATTATATATTATTTCATTTTTTGCTTTAATATTTTCTAGTTTTGTAATTTTCTTATATTCTGAAGTAAATACAAATATTACAAATATAAAACATATTGTATCTGCGATTGGACCTGCATATAATGCACCATAAAGTCCATAAAATTGACATAATATAAGCGCAAGTGGAATAAATAATATTATTTGTCTTGCAAAGGAAACCATTGTTGCTTTCTTTACATTACCTAATGATTGAATAGTTATTGATGAACACATTTCAAATGAATTAAGTGCACATACTAATAAGAATATTCTACAGAAGTCAATTGCAAACTCCATAAACAATTTATAATCATCTGATGATTTATTTATAAATATTGATACTATCTTTTCTGGAAAAATATAGATACATAAATTGAATATTATGCCTATAATAAATCCAGTAATCATTACTTTTCTTAATGTTTCTTTTACTCTTTTATAGTTACCAGCACCATAGTTAAATCCTATTATTGGTTGCGCACCTATTGCAAGTCCTAATATAAGCGATACATATAAACTATTTATTTTAGATATTACACCATATACAGAAAGTGGAATATCTTCTCCAAATTTACTAGTTAATGCATACTTATTCATTATATTATTCATAACTACAAAAAGCGCAAGTACTGTCATTTGAGTTATAAATGAAGATAACCCAAGTGATAATGTTTTTAATGTGTATTTTCCTATTTTAAAATCTTTTTTAGATAATTTTGCACTTTTTATTTTTGGAATATAGAAGAGTGCTATTACAAATGATACTATTTGTCCTATTACGGTTGCTATAGCACCTCCTGCGACACCCATATTAAATGTAAATATAAATATTGGGTCTAATATAATATTTAAAATTGCTCCTACAAGTAAACAAACCATTGAATATTTTGGTGAACCATCTGCTCTAATTATTTGAGATAATCCTGAATAAATAATCATAAAAAATGAACCAAATACAATTATTCTTCCATATGTAATTGCAGATGAATAAACATTTTTAGTGCATCCAAAAACATATACAAGATTTGGAAGTAATAACTCAAATATAATTACTACTAATATTGATATTATAAAAAGTAATGTTATAGATGAACCAATACTTTTTTTAGCCTCATCTTTTTTACCTTCTCCTAGTCTTAAACTAAGATTTGCAGCAGCACCATTACCTACTAAACCCGCTAATGCATTACATATTATTACAATAGGAAATATAACATTTGTTGCGGCATTTCCTATTATTCCAACGCCTTTACCTATAAATATTTGATCAACTATATTATAAATTGAATTTATAATCATACTTATAATACAAGGTACTGAAAATGCTAAAAGTAATTTTCCTATCTTTTCTTTTCCTAAATCTAACTCTTTTTTCATAAAAACTCCTTCCTTTTTTTGAGCAAAAAATAACGTAAATCCAAAAGCTTGGACTTACGTTTTAACTGCTCAGCCGTGAGTAATTATAACACAAAAAATTTTTTTGTGTAAGTTTTTTTGTTAATTTTTTTATTTAACTACAATGCTTACTAGTTTTTTAGGAACAATTACTTCTTTTACTATTTCTTTACCATCAATATAATTTTTTACATTTTCTATTGATTTAGCAAGTTCTTTCATTTCATCATCACTAGTATTAGCATTTACTTCTATTTTACCTCTTACTTTACCATTTACTTGTACAACCATTGTAAATGTTTCATCAATAATTTTACTCTCATCGTAATCCTCTAATAATGATTTAGATAATTCTTCACCTAAATTATATTTTTCATTTAATTCTTCTGTTATATGAGGCGCAAATGGATTTAGTAATTGTAAGAAAATTCTATATTCTTTTTTAGTAATCTTTTTATTTGCATTAAATTCATTTAACATAGTCATAAGTGTACTAACCGCTGTATTATATTTTAAGTTTTCAATATCTTCTGAAACCTTTTTAATACCTTTATTTATAATTTTTTCATTTTCTTTAAAAATAATATCTTCATCTATTATTGTTTCACCTAAATTATATACTCTATCTAGGAATTTAGCACATCCATTAAGTGAATCTTCATTCCAAGCTGCATCCTTTGAATAATCACCTATAAACATTTCATAAAGTCTTAATGCATCCGCACCATACTTTTCAACCATTTCAGTTGGATTTACAACATTACCTTTACTTTTACTCATTTTACTTCCATCACTCGCAAGTATCATACCATGAGCAATTCTTTTGTAAAATGGTTCACTATAAGGTACTAGTCCTTGTTCATGAAGGAATATATTCCAGAATCTTGCATAAAGTAAATGTCTTGTTGCGTGTTCCATACCTCCATCATATAAATCAACTTGTCCCCAATATTTCATTTTATCCATTGAAACAAATTCTTTATCATTATGCGCATCCATATATCTTAAGAAATACCAACAAGATCCTGCCCAGTTTGGCATTGTATCTGTTTCTCTTTTAGCATGTCCACCACATTTTGGACAAGTAGTATTTACAAAATCATCAAGAAGTGATAATGGACTTTCACCATCTTTTGTTGGTTCATAACTTTCAACATTTGGTAAAACTACTGGTAAATCTTTTTCATCTACTGGTACCCATCCACATTTTTCACAGTGTACCATAGGAATTGGTTCACCCCAGAATCTTTGTCTACTAAATATCCAGTCTTGAAGTTTATAATTTGTAAATTTAGAACCTATTTTATTTTCTTCTAAATATTCGTACATTTTATTTAATGCTTCTTCTTTATTAAGACCATCAAGGAATCCAGAATTAATATGTACTCCATCACCTGTAAATGCTTCTTTTGATGTATCTCCACCTGATAATACCGGTATAATTTCAATACCAAATTTTTTAGCAAATTCATAATCTCTAGTATCATGTGCTGGGACTGCCATAATTGCGCCTGTTCCATAACCCATAAGAACATAATCACTAATATATATTGGTATTTCTTTATTATTAATTGGGTTAATCGCTGTTAATCCATCAATTTTTACACCAGTTTTTTCTTTAGTCATATCAGTTCTTTCTATATCTGATTTACTTCTTGCTTCTTTTTGATATTCTTTTACTTCTGAAATATTGTTTATTTTATCTTCATATTTTGAAAGTATTGGATGTTCTGGTGAAATTACCATAAATGTTGCGCCAAATAATGTATCACATCTTGTTGTAAATACTGTTATTTTTTCATCTATTCCTTTTATATTAAAATCAACATGTGCACCTACTGATTTACCTATCCAGTTAATTTGAGCTGTTTTTACTTTATCTAGTATTTCTGTGTCTTTAAGTCCATCAATTAATTTTTCTGAATAATCTTTCATTTTTAGCATCCATTGATTTTTTAATTTTTTCTCAACAGGTGTATCACATCTAACACATTTTCCACCTTGTGAATCTTCATTAGATAGACCCATTTTACATTTAGGACACCAATTTATTTCTTTTTCATCTTTATATGCAAGTCCTGCATTAAAAAATTTTATAAATTGCCACTGTGTCCACTTATAATATTCTGGTTCACAAGTACTTATTTCTCTTGACCAATCTACAGAAAGTCCAAGGCTTTTTGCTTGACTTCTAAATACATTAATACATTTATGTGTCATTATAGATGGATGTTCATGATTTTTTATCGCATATTGTTCTGCTGGATTACCAAATGAATCAAATCCAAATGGAAATAATACATTTAATCCTTTGCTTCTTTTAAATCTTGCTTGTACATCACTTGCTGTAAAACATCTTGCGTGTCCAACATGTAAACCTGCTCCTGATGGATATGGAAATTCAACAAGCATATAAAACTTTTTCTTATTTTTATCTTCTGTTACTTTAAAAGTTTCTTCCCTCTCCCACTTATTTTGCCATTTTTTTTCTATTTCTTTAAAATTATACATTTTCTTCACTCTTCCTTTCTAAATGTTTTAAATATTTTGCTAAAAAATAATATGTTACCCATATAAAAGGTACTATTAATACAAGTAATATTAAAAATTTATATATATATTTGTTTAATTTATATACTATCATAACCATAATAGTAAGCATTAATGAATTAACTAAATTCATTATTCTAAGTACCCTTTGGTATCCTATTTTTTCTACATTTACTTTATAATAACCTTCTAATATTTTAATATCTGCTGATAAAGTTTTCTTATCATATACTAATTTTTTTCTTCTATATAAAAAATAGTAAAACAGATAAATTATTATAAAAAATATTACAAATAAAATTATAAATTCTTTCATACTTCACCTCTAAAACAAAAAAAATCTATGAAATGTAAGGACGATTTTTCGCGGTACCACCTTACTTCATAGACTTACTATGCTCTTTAATTCCTTTAACGCAGGGAAATACGTTTAAGCTCCAAAACAAGTTCATAAACTTTTACTTATTAGTTTCCACCAATCACTAACTCTCTTTTAAAGTAAAATATTTACTACTACTTTTCTTCATCACTCATTACTAATGATTATAATATATTTATTTTGTTTTTTCAAGTACATTTTTATGATACAATAAAAAAGAGGCGATAATTATGTTTAAATATACACTTGATAATAAAAGATATCATACATTAAATTATTATTATCAAAAAAAATATGGATGCAAAGTATTTAAAGTTAGTTTAAATGCTCACTTTTCATGTCCTAATATTGATGGCACTAAAGGATATGGTGGATGCATATACTGTGCACATGGATCTGGAGAATATTATGAAGATGATACTGATTTATTAACTCAGTTTAATGAAGTTAAAGAAATGTTACATAAAAAATGGCCAAAAGCAAAATATATTGGATATTTCCAAGCAAATACAAATACATATGCTCCTCTTTCTGAATTAAAGGAAAAGTATGAACTAATATTAAAACAAGATAATGTTGTAGGTCTAAATATCGCAACTCGTCCTGATTCTATTAGTGATGAAGTACTAGATTACTTGGAAGAGCTTAATAAAAGAACTGATCTAGTTATAGAACTTGGTTTACAAACTATACATGATAAAACAGCTAAATTAATTAATAGAGGAAGCACTCTAGAAGAATTTGAAAATTGCTTAAAAAAATTAAATGACAGAAATATAAATGTTGTTGTACATATTATTAATGGTTTACCTTATGAAACAAAAGAAATGATGATTGAAACTGCTAAATATTTATCAAACAAAAAAATTCTTGGTATAAAAATTCATATGCTTCATATATTAAAAGATACTAACCTTTTTAAATTATACTTAAAAGAGAACTTCCACGTTCTTACTAAAGAAGAATATGTAGATATTGTATGTGACCAGCTAGAATATTTAGATGAAAAAATTGTTATTAATAGAATTACCGGTGATCCTGATAAAGATGAACTTATTGAACCTACTTGGCTTACTAAAAAATTTGGTGTTCTTAATGACATTGATAAAGAATTAAAAAGAAGAGATACATATCAAGGATTTAATAAAAGTATATTAAATAAAGTAAGACAAATTATAGATAAAACTCTAAAAGAAAATGATATTGCAGTAGATATGACAACTGGTAATGGAAATGATACTTTATATTTATGTGATATTTTAAATAAAGGATTTGTTTTTGGATTTGATGTGCAGAGTGCTGCGATTAATAACACTGATAAATTATTAAAAGATAATAAAAAAGAAAATTATAAACTATTTAATGAAAGTCATGAAAATATAAATGTAACTTTAAAAGATTATAAAGGTAAAATAAGTTTAATACTTTTTAACTTAGGATATTTACCTAATGGTGATAAAAATATTATGACAAATCATATAAGTACTGTTAATGCTATTAAAAACTCTTTTGAAATGCTTAATAATAAAGGAATTATACTTATAGTTATTTATCCACATGAAGAAGGTAAAAAGGAAGGAACATATATAAAAAAATATCTAGAAGATAATAACATTAATTACAATGAATATCATAATACTGATAATATTAATGCACCATATTTAATAGAAATAAAACGAGGAAACTAGTCCTCGTTTTTCTCACTTTTTAATAACTTTAATGCTCTATCCTTTTCTTTTTTAACCCTACCATATTGAAGATCTATTATAGAATCACATATTTTATAATAATAAAATATTATTATATCTTTATATATATCTTCATCTGTTTTTCTAATTGCTGATTTATATGTTTCTTTTTCTTCTATAAGCACATAAATTGGTGGAATATTTGCAAGTTCAAATAACATATTTGTAAAACCCCTAATACATCTACCGTTTCCATCATAAAATGGATGAATTTTTAATAAATCAGTATTTAATATTACACACTATTCTATGTATTTAAATAATTCATCAAAATCACTTGTACCATTAAGTTCTTTTCCTCTTTGAATTAATTCTTTTGTATACGATTTTAATTTTATTATTTCATACCTAATACATGACCATTCCATAAGATTTGCCATACTATTATTTATGTGTGCATCAGAATTTCTAAAATGACCTCCAAAATCTTTATTAGGTGCATATTTATATAATTGTTCATGAAGTTCTAAAATTGTATAAATATCCATCTTACTTGTATCATATCCATGTATAAAATTATACATTTCTCTTAGTCCTTTTCTCTCCCAAGATGTATGTGCAGCCTCTACTTCATTTTCGTTATAAATATATTTTTTCATAAAAGATTTTTTTAATAAATCAAAGTTTACATCATCTGTTGCTTGGTAATAAAATTCTATAAGATTTTGTGGTAAATACTTATCTTTGCAATAGTTATCTTTATAACTTTCTAAATATTTTTTAAAACATTCATATAAAATAATCTTATCTTCTAATTTATCTTGTTTTTTCATATACAACTTTCTTGATAATTATGATATCATAAAAATAAATAAAGTCAATTAAAAAAACAATATCACTAGTTCATTATTTTTCTATTACTTTCTTCATTTATATTACTTTTTTCATAATAACTATCAATTTTAAATAACAAGTTCTGACATTCATTATTTTCTACTCCATTATTATCTAAATTATTTATCATATAACTTCTATCAAAGTACCTAGAATCTACAAATGACTTTATCATTAAATCTGTTAATTTTGGCATTCTTTTTAAAATATCATCAAGAGCTATTATAGGCATTTCTTTAATTGAATCTAATATTAATAATTCTGCTTCTGATATATTTAAATCATCAACAAAACTTTTATTAGTTTTTAAAATTGTTGCATAACCACTATAAATAGCATAGTAATGTTTTTTTACTATATTTTTTAATAATTCTTTCCTAATATCCTCTTTACTTAAACTAGATATATAATTTCTAGCATCTTTATTTTTTGTAAAGCCATTTGGGTTATCATATAATGCATAATTTTCAAGTGCCGAAACTATATTTTCATAACATGCATAATCGCCACCTTTTTCCATTGTTGTCAAAATAGAATAATCTATCATACTAAGTTCTGTACTCTTCATTTTTCTTCACCTATTTTATTGTAACACTTAATAATAATTAATTCATAATTAAAACTAAAATTTTACATTTTATTACAAAAAAAAGCAAGTTATCTTGCTTCTACAATTAATTTAATAGCAGTTCTTTCTTCTGAATCAATTAAGATATCAGTAAATGCTGGTATACATACTAAATTTTTACCAGATGGTGCGACAAAACCTCTTGCAATTGCAATTGCTTTAATAGCTTGATTTAATGCACCTGCTCCTATTGCTTGCATTTCTACTGACGATTTTTCTCTAAATACATTTGCAAGTGCTCCTGCAACTGAATTTGGATTTGATTTTGATGAAACCTTGATTGTTTCCATATTTCTTGCCTCCTTAGTATTACACTAAATTATATGAAAAAAATAAAAAAATATTTATAAAATATAAATATTTTCAAAATTTTAATTTATATGATAATGATTGACTTTGTGTTCTATTTCTATATTTATAAGGATATATGTTAACAATATCTTTAGTATTTAAATTAGTTGAAATAACTAAATAATCGGTATTTTTTCCATTTATTTTTCCAACACCAGGATCTTTAATAATATATCTATCAAAGATATCAAAATATGTAGGTTCAATATTTTTAATTTTTTCTTTTGCATAAATTATTAAATTTTTAACATCAATATCCTCTTTAAAATTCTTTCTTTTTTTAACTATTTGTTCCAATATTCTTTCATTATAAACAACAATTTGAGATGAAAAATATGGAAGAAATTCTTTTTTCAAAATTAAATTTAACTCAGGATATTTTTCTTTATAAATGTATCTTCTTAAAATTCCAATTTCTACTTCATTATCACATACATATTCTTCAGGTATCAAACAAAAATAATTATATGCTTCTTCATAATTTTCCTCTTTTATTAAAATTACAATATATTGTATAAGTGATTTCATCATTCCCTTTTTATATGAATCAAAAAATAATTCTTTAGCTTTTTGATATTCCATTTTACTATTATAAACAATTCCTAAATAATATTCAATTTCCATATTGTCCATATATCTTTTAGATATTTTAATTACTTCATCATAATTACCTTGTTTGATTAATATTTTTATATAAGAAATTATCGCATATTCTTCATCTGGATACATATTTATAAATTTAACTAATTCTCTTCTTGCAAAATCTATTTTTTCATTTCTAAGTAAATTTTCTATCGATTTATAATATTTTTCTTTTTTTAATCTTTCTTCACTTTTATTATTTTTCACAATATACCCCCATATAATAATTATTTTTCTTTTCATAATCAAGAGTTGTCTCTCTTCCATGACCTGGATAAATTATAATTTCATCATTATATTTATATATTTTTTTTAGTGAAAATATCATATCATTAAAATTTGAATATTCTAAATCTGTTCTTCCAATAGAATTTCTAAATAAAAAATCTCCGGTAAACATAATATTATCCTCGTAAAAATAATATGTAACTAAATCATTTCTATGACCAGGAGTATATATTACTTCAAATTTAAATTTATCTAATTCATATTTTGATTCATTAACATTAATTAAATTTTCATATGATATTTCATTATTTATATTATTATAAAAAAGAGGAACATTATATTTATTTAATACTTCTTCTAAAGCTCCTATATGATCAAAATGTGCATGTGTTATTAAAACAGCTACCATATTTAAAGATAATTTTTTTATTGTTTCATCAATTTTATGAAACTCATCACCAGGATCAACAATTATACAACTCTTGTCCTTGATAATTAAATAACAATTTTCTTCTAAATTTCCTACTACTATTTTTTTTACTACCACTTTACTTCACCTATTTAAATATATCTAAAATTTCTTCTAAAGATGTTATATTTTTAAATTTACAATTTCTTTCTTTTTCTTTTGTAAACTTTATTCCTATTCCTCCAGATTCTTCCCAATCTATTAAATTACCTGAATAATCATCAACAAGTATTGCACCTTTTGTTTGAGTCATTTTTGTTTTTGAAACTCCAGATGGAACAGGTATTATTGTTAAATCATTAGTAATACCATCTAAAAATTTAATTTTGGCTTTTGCTTCTTTAAGTGAATTTACATGTGTTAAAATTGATATATTAAATTTACCTGATTCACTTAGTTTTTTTATAGCATTTACACTATCATTTAAAGCAACAGAATCATCTATTAATTCTTCCCAATCTATTTTAGAAAATAATTTACTCATTTCTTTTGTTTGAGTTTTATAGTCTAAATTAAGTTGTTTAGCAAGTTTATAAACAGGAGGTAAAGTATCTAATATTACTCCATCAAAATCTATATATAAGTTTCTCATAAAATATCCTCCTCACTTTTTACTATATTCCAGTTTGGTAAGTTTTTAAAAGTCATTACTTCTTTTGTAACTGGATGAATAAATTTTAATTTATATGCATAAAGCATTATTTGTTTCTTATCTTGAAAACCATATCTTTGATCACCATATATTGGATGATTAATATTGCTTAATTGAAGTCTTATTTGATGATGCCTACCTGTTATTAAATTTATTTTTAATAAAGATAAGTTATCTTCTTCTTTTATTACTTTATATTCTAATATGGCTTCTTTTCCATTTTTTTCATCTATATATGAGTTATGTGTTTTTTCATCTTTTGACATTTTATTTATAAGTTTATCACACTTTTTATCTAAAATGCCATGAACTACTGTTAGATATGTTTTATGTATTTTATTAGTTCTAACTTCTTCACTTAGTCTTGATGCTGCTTTACTTGTTTTTGCAAATACCATAACTCCACCTACTGGTCTATCAAGTCTATGAACAAGTCCTAAATAAACATTACCTGGTTTATTATATTTTTCCTTTATATAATTTTTTATTATAGTAAGCATATCAAGATCATTTGATGAATCTGCTTGAACTGGAACATTATATGGTTTAATAACTACTATAATATGATTATCTTCATATAAAATTTTCAAATTATTCATCTTTTTCCCATCTTCCATAAATACCACATGGTAAAACTAAATCACTATTTTCCATAGGAAGACCAACTTCACCACTACTTATTTTACCTTTATATTTTTTATTTATTGTAAGACTTAATATATTCTCAAGTACTTTTGGACTCATTCCTGTTGTATATGAATTAATTAAGAAAAATAATGGATCATCACTTAATACATCTTCACATAGTTTAATTAATTTAAATAAACTTTCTTCTATATTCCAAACTTCTTTATTTGCTCCTCTACCAAATGATGGTGGATCCATAATAATCGCATCATATTTATGACCCCTTCTTATTTCTCTTTGAACAAATTTAATTACATCATCTACAATAAATCTTACATTTTTATCTTGAAGATTTGAACTTATTATATTTTCTTTTGCCCACGCAGTCATACCTTTTGATGAATCAACATGCACAACGTCTGCTCCTGCATAAGCACAAGCAACTGTCGCACCACCTGTATACGCAAATAAATTAAGTACATTTATATGTCTATTACTTTTCTTTATTTTATCTATCATATAATCCCAATTTACAGCCTGTTCTGGAAATAAACCTGTATGTTTAAATCCCATTAATTTAATATTGAATGTTAAATCTTTGTAACTAACTGTCCATCTATCAGAAATATTATTTTTATATTCCCAGTATCCACCACCTGTTTTACTTCTATGATAAACAGCATTTGCTTTATTCCATAATTTTGGATTCGTTTTTTCATCCCATATTATTTGTGGATCTGGTCTTGATAATATTATTCCATTCCAAGACTCAAGTTTCATTCCACCTGACATATCTAATATTTTATAATCGTTCCAAGAATTTGCTAAATTCATCTTTAATCACTTCCAAATCTATATGTATTATACCTTATAGAAGCAAAAAAAACTAGATATAACTAGTTAATTTTTTTACTATCACCCATTTTATAACTTAAATACTTTTGTACTTCTTCTTCACTTGCACTTTGAAAAAATTCTATTGCATTCTCTATTCTTTCAATCTGATTTTCATAATTTTTTAAACAAAAATCAATAATAGAATAATCATTTATAATAGACTTTTCATATGAATCACATACATGATACTTAATAGTATTTATTAAAATAAATAAACATAATAATATTGAAATATAATTTTTATCATTACATATGCATATTATACTAATTATAGACTCAATTATTACTTTAATTGAACAATTTTGTTTTTCATAATTAATATCTTCAAAAAAATCATCAACATTTTTTGAAAAATCATCAGTATTAATACATTCTGATTTAAAATAATTTGATAATTCTCTTAATATTTTTATATATTCTGTTTTATTCATACTAATTTGCCTCAAAATAAGAATTTATTTGTTCAAAATTTTTACTATAACATTTCTTTTTAACTTCATTTATATTATTTTCTTGATCAAATTTATTAATTTCTTCTTCTACTTTTTTATATTCTTCATCAAAACTTTCTAAACTTTTATCTAGTAATTCATTTTGTAATTCAATTTCATATTTTTGTGTTTTTTTGTAAATACCAAGCGTAATAATACTTAAAAATAGAACCTTCATCCTAAAAAGTTTATATTCGAAAAAATACATATTATAAGTAATTCTTAAAGATTCTAACTGATCTTTTAAATTATAAATTGCTTTTTTATTTTCTTCTTTTGTACTATTAATATCATTTAATATAACTTTTAATTCTTGTAAATATCTAAATAATTCTTTATCATTCATACAACATTCACCTTTTTCTTAAGTATATAGTATAAATAGGTAAATTTCATTTGTCAATTTTTTTGTTTTTTATTTTTACAATACTGATATAAATCATTACAAGTTAAAGAATCATCTAGTGCTCTATGTGAATTATAATTTAATCCTAAATATTCTTTCAATGTTTTTAATCTATGGTTTTTACTATCATAAATTGTTATTCTAGAAAGAAGTAAAGTATCAACTATTCTATTTTTTAAATGTTTTAAATGTAGTTTTGTAATATTTGCTTCTATAAAATCATAATCAAATTTTACATTATGACCAATAATTGTATAATCTTCAATAAAATCTAAAAATTTAGGAAGTACTACATCTATTTTATCTTTTCCTTTTAAGTCATCATCTGTAATACCAGTAACATCTGTTATTATTTGATTTAATTTTATTTCTGGATTTATTAAATAACTAAACTCATCTATTTTCTTATTATCTTTATATTTTATCGCACCTATTTCAATGATTTTGTCTTTTTTAGGATTAAGACCACTTGTTTCTATATCAAAAACAACATAATCATCAGGTAACTCATTTGTTCTTAAACTCTGATACATATTAATCTCTTTCTAGCACATTAAGTAAAAGTGCATTTATATTATAGTTGTTTATGCTTATTTTTTCAAGAATTTAATATATAATTTTATTAATAAATTTTGAAGCATTGGGGCCCTATACATTTCTTTTGGATGTTCTTCTTTTACTGCTTTTATAATTTGTTTTGTAATAGAATCATACTTTCTTTTAGCAGAAAAATCTAATATTTCATTTTCTAAGTTTCTTATTGAATCATAAAAATCTTTAAAAATAGTTTCTTCATTATATTTATTTTCTATCATGAATCTATTAAACCCTGTTTTGTAAAGACCTGGTTCTATAATACATACTTTTATATTTTTATTTATTACTTTTATTTCTTTTCTTAAACATTTACCTATCATTGTAATACTTGCTTTAGTTCCTGCATATATTCCAAAAAATGGAATTGATATATTTGATATCATAGAAGACATAATTATTATTTTACCATTACCCTTTTCTATCATTTTATTGATAACCTTTTTTATAAGTTCAAAATTTGATAGAACATTTACTTCATAACTATATCTAAATTTTTCTGTATCTATATCAATAATACTACCTCCATATCCAACTGCTGCATTACTTATTAATATATCGATATTTATTTCATCTAATGCATTTAAATCATTTTTATTCGTAACATCTAATTTAAAAGTATCTATATTGTCCATATTTTTAACTTTATCATTTAGTACTTCTAATTGTTTATCATTTTCTGTTGTTAAAAAAACATGATATCCTTTTTTTGCAAGATTAATTCCAGCATTATATCCAAGACCAGATGCTGAACCTGTTATTAAAATATTCATATTTATCACCAATAGTATTTTGTTCAAAAAAAAAGAAATACATACAAATATTTCTTATTTAATATTCTATATTAGATTTTAAAACTTCGATAGCAGGACGAACACCATGGACTTCAGCATACGAAACAGCGTAGTCGTAGACATAACGGCCGCCGCCGAGCACATACCAAGCACGGTCAGAATTACCAGAATGAGGGTTCTCTAACCAATATCCCCAATTTGCTATACTAGCATTTGAATACTTTGTATTTTCCATTAAATAATTAAAATTATCTAATTCTCCAGCTTGCCTTGTTGGTATATCTTTATTTCCTGTTGCTTTTCTAACTTCCTGTATTGTAAGTAATCTTGCTGCTTTTCCAGAATAACTAAAATTACTTGGTAATGTTTCTCCTTTTGTTGTGTTTCCTCCATTTTCATTTAATATTGCTCTTACACTATTCTTTAAACTTACATTTCTCCATTCACTTGTACTTGGTAACTCTTCTATTGCAGTTCTTGGACCATGCCAGTTTTCTCCACTTGAATCATATGCCACTAATTTGCTATTACTTGGTTTTCCTTTTTCTACATTATTATAATATATTAATACTGCTGTACTATCATCCATATCTGTTACATAATAAAATCTTTCTGTTTCTGAATCATACGTTTTATCACCGTTTACATTACAATCAAATGCATCTCCACTTGATAGTGTTCCTTTACTTCCAATTGAACCAAAAGTATGTGTTCCATCTGTATGAAGTGTTTTTTCTTCGGCCCTTTTACATACTATTGTTTTCATATCTTGTCCATCAAAGACAAGTGTATTATTTGTAAAATTTCCATTACAATATTTTATTGTTCC
>OBAG01000353.1_pt1 | contig 45622 bp, 40 predicted proteins | sample 1517701 | NCBI WGS metagenome assembly OBAG01 (sample SAMN04571702, study PRJEB22368) | human gut metagenome | biome: human gut; material: stool | host: Homo sapiens | place: Luxembourg | collected 2012-09-07 | reverse complement strand
GGGACTGACAAAGTGGGCGCGGGCGCTGCCGGATATGGTACTGCCGCATCCGGGGAAACGGCCGACGGGCTTTGTTGTGATCTGTCAGGATAAGGGGATTGATGAGAATCTGAGCCGGTATCAGAAGGATGTCGGAATTGTGGCGCAGACGATGCTGCTTGCGGCTGTGGAGCAGGGGCTTGGCGGCTGCATGATCGGGAATTTTCAGGCGGGCGAGGTGATGGAAGTGCTTGGACTGCCAGAGGAGATCCGGCCGCTTTTGATTGTGGCGTTTGGAAAACCGGCGGAGGAGATTCATCTGGTAGATGTGCCGGAGGATGGGAATACGAATTATTACCGGGATGAGAACGATGTGCACTATGTGCCGAAGAGAACGCTGGCGGATGAGCTGCTGAACTGAAGATAGAAACTGAAGATAGAGCCGGAAAATTCCGGAAAAATGTCGGATGAACCGTCCTAAAAAGTTAGATCTAAAAAATCTGATTTCTTGGGGCGGTTCAAAGAATCCGGCATTTTTTGACTTTACAGGAAACTTCGTTGAATTTTCCTGTAAAGTCAAAAGCCCTCCGGGCAGGATCGCACTGCGGCGGAGGGGAAAGGAAAGCACAGGCTCTTATTAGTTTCGGTGTAGCCCGAAAAAGGGAAAATGTCCCATACTTTCTGGCAATCCGGGGAGATGTCTGGTAGGCAGGAAATGGTGCAAATAAAGATGTTTTTTCCTGCAAAACAGAACCTTTTTTCTCGAAAGGGATCATGATAAAATGAGAAAAAATGGGGGAATTTTCAAAAATAAGATGGAGGAGGATATTGAAATGAAAATTTATCACGCACAGGTGAATCATCTGGAAAATCCAATGGGGTTCCGAATGGAGAGAACGGTCTTTTCCTGGAAAGTGAAAGACGCGGAAGGAAAAAAACAGAGCTATGCGAGAATCCGTGTAGCATCGGATGCAGCGATGGAGCATCTGCTGTTTGATTCCGGAGAGGATGATAAGGCGAGCAGTCTTTTCTATCCGGTGAAGCTGGATCTGGAGCCGAGAACGCGGTATTACTGGAACGTGGAAGCGGGCAGTGATGCCGGGGAGACGGCGGTGAGTGAGGTACAGTTTTTTGAGACCGGAAAACGGAATGAAGCATGGACAGGAAAATGGATTTCCTGTGACAGTAAGGAGAACCGTCATCCATATTTTGAAAAAGAAATTATTCCAGCAAAAGAGGTAGCGAAGGCCAGGCTGTATGTCTGCGGACTTGGACTGTATGAGGTGTATGTGGATGAGAAGCGTGTCGGGGATGAGTACCTGACGCCGTACAGCAATGATTACAATGAATGGGTACAGTATCAGACGTATGATGTGACAGAGGAGGTTTCAAAACAGGGAATGCTCCGTGTGCTGCTTGGAAACGGCTGGTACAAGGCGCGGTTTGGATTCAGTGCGTTTGAGGACAAGGGATTTTACGGCAATGAGTGGAAGCTGATTGCGGAGCTGCATCTGACGTATGCGGACGGTTCGGAAGAGGTGATTGGCACGGATGAATCGTGGCAGGTGCGGCGCAGTAAAATTGCATTCTCGAATCTTTACGACGGTGAGCACCGGGACGACACGCTGTCGGAACTGCCATTGGAGAAGGCGGTTTTTTGTGAGGCACCAAAAGGAGAACTGACGGAACGCATGAGCCTTCCGGTGACGATTCATGAGACGTTTGAACCTAAAGAACTGCTTCATACTCCGGCCGGCGAGCTGGTCTTCGATATGGGGCAGGAGTTTACGGGAATTTTCAAGCTGCATGTCAACGTGTCGGCAGGAACCAAAGTTCATGTTCAGACGGGAGAAATTCTGCAGCACGGCAATTTCTACAATGAAAACCTGAGAACTGCAAAATCGGAATACATTTATATTTCCGATGGCACGGAAATAGATCTCGTACCGCATTTTACCTTCTATGGTTACCGTTACGTAAAAATCGATGGTATTCCGGATCTGAAAAAGGAGGATTTCACCGGACTTGCTTACTACAGCAATATCACCGCGACAGGCTGGATGAAAACAGGAAGTGATTTGGTCAACCAACTCATCAGTAATGTGCGCTGGGGATTAAAGTGCAATTTTGTAGATGTTCCGACCGACTGCCCGCAGCGTGATGAGCGCATGGGATGGACGGGTGATGCGCAGGTGTTCTCGCCGACGGCGATGTATCTCGAAGATACGTATGCATTCTATGCAAAATACCTGTACGACATGGCAAAAGAGCAGAGCGTGCTCGGCGGAAAGGTGCCGTACGTGGTGCCGTCGTGCGGCGTCGAGGATGCAGCGTGTGTCTGGGGCGATGCGGCGTGCATCATTCCGTGGAATCTGTATCTGTTTTACGGGGATAAGAGTATTCTGGAAGATCAGTTTGTGAGCATGAAATCGTGGGTGGATTACATCACGAAAGTGGATGGGGATAACCACGGCTGGCGGTATATTTTCCACTTCGGTGACTGGCTTGCGTTGGACAATCCGGTACAGGGAGCGGAGCAGGTCATGGGTGCAACGGACGAGGAGTTTATTGCAAACCTGTATTATGCGATCAGCGCAGGAATCGTGGCAAAAGCAGCCGGTGTGCTGGGATACCGCGAGGAGCAGGAGAAGTATCAGAAGCTGTCCGAGGAGCAGTTTGCTGTGGTACAGGAAGAATATTACAGCGCAACAGGCCGCTGCTGCATCAAAACACAGACGGCGCTGCTGCTGACGCTGAAATACCATCTGTCAAAGAACGAAGAGCTGACAAAACGGCAGCTTCTGAAGCTGTTTGAGCAGAGTAACCACAAACTGAAAACAGGATTTGTCGGAACCCCGCTGCTGAATAACGTGCTGACAGACAACGGCATGAACGATCTCGCCTACGAACTGTTGCTGAACGAGGAATTTCCGGGTTGGCTTTATGAGGTTAAGCTTGGTGCAACTACCGTCTGGGAACGCTGGAATTCCCTTCTTACGGACGGTACGATTTCCGGCATCAGCATGAACAGTATGAACCATTATGCTTACGGCTCCATCCAGGAATGGATGTTCCGTCACGTTGCTGGCATCAACACGATGGAATCCCATCCGGGTGCCAGGACCGTACAGTTTGCACCGACGCTGAACTGGGATTTGAGGTATGCAGAGGCAAAATATGATTCTGCATCGGGAATGTACAGCATTCGCTGGGAGCTTTCCGACAAAGAGCACGTGACCATCACCATGGATGTTCCGTTCGACTGTACCGCAGAGGCCGTACTTCCAATGGTTGCCAAAAGTGAAAAAGAAGCGGTTGCAGAAGTGCTCGGATCAGAAGAAAACGGCAGATACCTGCTGGAGCCGGGACACTATGAGGTAAGCTATCAGCTTTCCGGTTGGAAAGAAAAAACGGCAGTATGTGTGGAATAAAACCGCAGTTTTTTTCAAAAAATAAGAAGCGAGGTGAACGCTGCAATTTTGCAATGGGACAAAATGAGAAAATTGTTCCAATTATTATGAAAAGAATGTAAATAAAAATAAATAATTTGGAAAATATACAAATTCATTTGTCTTATGAAAACGTTTATGGTACAATCTGACTAAGTGGTTACAAAAATGGAAGTGTGTTTTGGGGAAAATGAAACAAGACACAGAGCCGAGGGTCTGACAAAAAGAGGCGGCAGAAAGGGACAGGATATGAAGAAGTGGACGGGGATGATTACCAATCTCACAATGTTGACACAATTCGGACTGTCCCTTGTGACGCCTCTTTTTCTTTGTCTGGCACTTTGCTGGTGGCTTTGCGACCGCTTTTCAGTTGGAACATGGATTTATCTGATCGGCTTTTTCTTTGGGATCGGAGGCGGTGCCGTGACAGCCTGGAAATTCGGGCAGAGCGTTCTGCGGCATCAGAAACGCATTGAGACGGAGCCGGACGGAAAAAAGAAGAAAAAGAGGGTGTCTTTCAACCGACATATTTAGAACGTGTCTGAAAAAGTTTTCACAGTTGACGAAGATCAAGAGGCAGAGAAAAGATTTCAGACTGATTTTAAGGGGAAAATCTCTTAGAAAGGAAACAAGGCGATATGAGCAATTTCGGAGACAAGGTCCAGCCGGCCGTAAAAAAGGAGACGAAAAATGTTGCCATCTATACTGTTGTCGGCGTGGTTGTGATGTGGGTCGGGTTTCTGATCCTGCACCTGATCTGGCCGGAAAAAATCCCATTTGACTATCGGGTGATCCTTGGGGGAATCGGAGGCGGTGCCGTTGCGGTGCTGAACTTTTTCCTGATGGGTATGGCAGTACAAAAAGCAGTGTCTGAGACAGACGAGGCGGGAGCAAAGCGACGGATGCAGGCAAGCTATTCGCAGAGAAATCTGATGCAGATGCTATGGGCAGTTCTGGCGATTGTGCTTCCATGCTTCCAGTTTGCTGCAGGAATCCTGCCGCTTTTAATTCCGGGAACGGCCATCAAGCTGATGGGCATAAAAAACAGCATAAAGCGCTGAACCTGATCTCAGGCGAAAGCCGCAAAGACGGGACGGCGTTTTTAAACCGAAACTGCGAAGCAGCGATTCGGTTATAAGCAAGCAGCGAAGCGGATTGTGAAGATCCGCTTTGACAAAAGGTTCAAATTTTTTATTTTATTTCATACAGAGGAGGTGAGAAAAGAGAATGGAGGTTGATATCTCCGGTGCAAAAGTCTTTTTTACGATCCCGATCGATTTCCCGCTGTTCGGGAAAATTCAGATCAGCGAAACGCTGGTGGTAAGCTGGATTGTAATGGCACTCATTACCGGACTTTGCATCTGGCTTACAAGAGATTTGAAGGTGCGGAACATCTCCAAACGCCAGGCGGTGGCAGAAATGATTGTGGAAACCGCAAACAAATTTGTCATCGGCAACATGGGAGAAAAATTCCGCTATCTGATTCCTTTTGTGTCGGCGCTTTTCGCGACCAGCGTTGTCTCGAACCTGATCAGCCTGATCGGACTTCGAAGTCCGACAGCAGATCTTTCTACCGAGGCGGCCTGGGCTGTTGTGGTTTTCATCATGATCACCACACAGAAGATCAAAACCAACGGTTTTGGCGGATATCTGAAAGGATTCACGACTCCGATTGCGGTTATGACACCGTTTAACGTTTTGTCGGAGCTCGCAACGCCGATCAGTATGGCGTGCCGTCACTTTGGAAACATTCTTTCCGGCGTTGTCATCAATGCCCTGATCTATGGATCGCTGGCACTGGCAAGCGGAAAGCTGCTGGGACTGCTTCCCGGCGTGCTCGGAAGAACCCTTTCACAGATCCCGATTCTGGACGTCGGTGTCCCGGCTGTTCTGTCGGTCTATTTTGACTGGTTCTCCGGCGTGATGCAGGCCTTTATTTTCTGTATGCTGACTGTCATGTACATTGCGAATGCAGCAGAGGAAGGCTAAAGAGATTAAAAAATGAGGTTTACAAAAAGAAAATACAGGAGGAAAACAAGATGGATTTTCAGATTTTAGCAAAAGGTATCGCTCTCGCAGGATGCGCAATCGGCGCAGGATGCTCCCTGATCGCAGGTATCGGACCTGGTATCGGTGAAGGTAACGCCGTAGCAAAGGCACTTGAGGCAATCGGACGTCAGCCGGAATGCAAAGGTGATGTAACAAGTACGATGCTTCTTGGATGCGCGATCGCAGAGACCACCGGTATTTACGGTTTCGTAACCGGCCTGCTTCTGATCTTCGTAGCACCGGGAATGTTCATGAACTTCCTGAAATAGTTGCAAGGAGTAAATGATTGCTAGGAGGAAAGAAACTATGCAGGTTCAGGAACTGGTAGGAATTGTCCCCTGGACTTTTATCGCACAGATCTGCAACCTCTTCATCCAGATGTATCTGATCAAACGGTTCCTTTTCAAACCGATCAATGAGATGCTGGAAAAACGGCGTGCGGCAGCCGACGCGGAGATCACAGACGCAGAGGCGGCAAAAAAAGAAGCCAACGCCATCAAAGAGGAATATGAGCAGAATATGCAGGAGGCCAAGGCAAAGGCCAACGAGATTCTCGAAAGCGCCAGAAAGACAGCAACGCTGCAGAGCGAGAAAATCGTAAAAGAGGCTTCCGAACAGGCAGCTGCCCTGAAAAACAAGGCAGAAAAAGAGATTGCCCAGGAGAAAAAGAAAGCGGTCAATGAAGTCAAAGGCGAGATCGGCGGCATTGCCATGGATATTGCCGGAAAGGTCATTGAACGTGAGATTAATGAAAAAGACCATGAGAAGCTGATAGATGAATTTATATCGAATGTAGGTGAAGCATCATGACAGAAACTGCCAGAGTATACGGTGGAAGCCTGTATGAGCTGGCCCAAGAGGAGCATCTCGAAGAGGAAATCCTTTCCGAGATGAAGGAGATCCGAGCTCTGTTCCGGGAAAATCCGGAGTATCCGCGCCTTTTAGCGGAGCCTTCGATTCCGCGAAAAGAACGGATCGGGCTGATCGACGCGGCATTTGGCAGCCAGGCGGAACCGTATTTGGTCAATTTTATCAAACTGCTGTGTGAAAAAAATCTTCTCCGGGAATTCGGCGGATGCCAGGAAGCGTTTCAGCGCAGATACTTTGCGGCGCACAACATTGCCGAGGCAGTTGTGACGAGTGCAGCATCCCTGTCGAAGGAACAGGAAGAGCTTCTGAAGAAAAAACTGGAAACGATGAGCGGAAAAACAGTGGTGATGGAACTGAAAACCGATCCGTCCGTTCTGGCGGGTGTCCGCGTGGAGCTCGACGGAAAGCTGTTTGACGGAACCGTAAAGGGATGTTTGGCCGAACTTTCCAGAAGAATCAGCGATACAGTGGTGTAGGAGGAAAAAATGCAACTGAAACCAGAAGAAATATCCAAGGTCATCCGCAGCCAGATCAAATATTATGAAAATGCGATCCGGCAGGATGAGACAGGCACCGTTCTGATGGTCGGAGACGGAATCGCAAGAGCCAGCGGTCTTTCGAACTGCATGGCAGGCGAGCTGCTGGAATTTGAGGATGGAAGTTATGGAATGGCACAGAACCTCGAGGAAAACAGCGTATCTGTCGTTTTATTCGGTTCCGGCGAGAACATCAGCGAGGGACAGCTTGTAAAAAGAACGGGAAAGGTTGTTTCGGTTCCGGTCGGAGAAGGCATGATCGGACGCGTTGTCAACGCGCTCGGCCAGCCAATCGACGGCGCAGGCCCGATTACGGCAGCAGAGTACCGTCCGATTGAAAGCCCGGCACCGGGCATCTGTGAGAGAAAAGGTGTTAATCAGCCGCTGCAGACCGGTATTAAAGCGATCGATTCCATGGTTCCGATCGGAAGAGGCCAGCGAGAGCTGATCATCGGAGACCGTCAGACCGGAAAGACAACGATCGCAACCGATACCATTCTGAACCAGAAAGGCAAGGATGTGATCTGTATCTATGTTGCCATCGGACAGAAACGTTCGACAGTAGCGTCCTTAGTAGAAAATCTTGAGAAGAACGGCGCAATGGCGTACACCATCGTCGTGGCAGCGACGGCATCCGAAGCGAGCCCGCTGCAGTATATCGTACCGTATTCCGGCTGTGCCATGGGCGAGTACTTTATGTATCAGGGAAAAGATGTGCTGATCATTTATGATGACTTAAGTAAGCACGCGGTTGCATACCGTGCACTCTCACTGCTGATCCGCCGTCCGCCGGGACGTGAGGCTTATCCGGGAGATGTTTTCTATCTCCATTCCAGACTTCTGGAGCGTGCCGCAAAGCTGGACGATGAACACGGCGGCGGATCCATGACGGCCCTGCCGATCATTGAGACCCAGGCAGGCGATATTTCCGCCTATATTCCGACGAACGTCATCTCCATCACAGACGGCCAGATTTTCCTTGAGACAGAGCTGTTCCACTCGGGCGTTATGCCGGCGGTAAACCCTGGCGTATCTGTATCCCGTGTCGGTGGAAATGCGCAGATTAAGGCGATGAAGAAGGTAGCCGGAACTCTGAAACTGATCTATTCCCAGTACCGCGAGCTGGCAAGCTTTGCACAGTTCGGATCCGACCTGGATGCCGATACAAAGGCGCGTCTGGAGCAGGGTGTGCGTATCGTGGAAGTATTAAAACAGAACCAGAATGCACCGGTTCCGGTAGAAAAACAGGTTGCCATTCTTTATGCGGTAACGAAAGGAATTCTGTCAAAGGTTGCAGCTGAGGATGTCCGCGCCTATGAGGACGGACTGTATACCTGGCTTGATACCGATGCAGAGGGTGCTGCCGTGATGCAGGAGATTTCCGCAACCGGAAAACTCGAGGCAGATACCGAAGAGAAGCTGAAAAGTGCGCTCGAATCGTACACCGAAAACTTTATCAATACAAGACCTGCAAAATAAGGAAAGAAGGAGGAGCCTATGGCTGCAAACATGAAAGCCGTAAAGCTGCGGATCAAAAGTGTCGAAAGCACGATGCAGATTACCAAGGCGATGGAACTTGTAGCGTCCTCCAAGCTGCGAAAAGCGAAGGAGCGGGCTGATACCTGCCGTCCGTATTTTCAGGAGCTGTACCGCACTTTGCAGGATATTGCAAAAGGAAACACGGAATTTTATTCCATTTATGCAAAAGAGGCAAAAAACGAGAAATGCTGCTACGTGCTGGTTGCCGGAGACCGCGGCCTTGCGGGCGGATACAACGCCAATCTGTTCCGATGCTTTGAGGCAGATGCCAAAGGAAAAGAGATCTGTGTGGTTCCGGTCGGTAAAAAGGCAGTGGAGTATGCAAAATCCCGGAAGCTGGACATCCTGACGGACAGCTTTGCCGAGATCGCAAATCTTTCCGTGGCAGACAGCTTTGAGATCGCGCGCGCACTGTGCCGTGAGTTCCGGAAAGGGACCTTCGGACATGTGGAGCTTTGTTACACAAAATTCGTGTCGATGCTGTCGCAGATGCCGGTTTCCGTGCCGATCCTGCCTCTGATTGACATTGCAAAAGAGGACGGAGAGGATCCGGAAGCGAAAAAAATCCGAAATCTGATCCTGTATGAGCCAAACGGTGTCGAGGTATTCGAAGCGATTGTGCCGGAATACTTAGGCGGCCTGATCTACGGCGGTATCTGTGAGAGTGTGGTAAGTGAGCTTGCGGCACGCCGTACCGCAATGGAGGCGGCAACGGGAAATGCAGAGGAGATGATTGAACAGCTCAATCTGTATTACAACCGTGCCCGTCAGGCAAGCATTACGCAGGAGATCACGGAGATCGTCGGCGGTGCGGAAGGCGTGTAAGCGTGGAAACAAGAAAAGTGAGGAGAAGTCGTTAAATGAGTGAAAAACACATTGGCGAGGTTGTGCAGGTAACGGGTCCTGTTCTGGACATCCGTTTTCCGGAAGGAGAGCTGCCGGCACTTCTGAATGCCATCGAGATAGACAACCACGGCGAGAAGCTGGTTGTGGAAGTGGCGCAGCAGACGGGCGACAACATGGTCCGCTGCATTGCTATGAAGTCCACAGACGGACTTGTCCGCGGAACGAAAGCAGTCGACACGGGCGGCCCGATCGCCGTTCCGGTCGGAGAGGAGTGCTTAGGCCGCGTGTTCAACCTGCTCGGTGAGACCGTAGACAATAAGCCGGCACCGGAAACAGCAGAAAAATGGCCGATCCACCGCGATCCGCCGTCCTATGAGGAACAGGTTCCGGCAACGGAGATCCTCGAAACCGGAATCAAGGTCGTTGACCTGATCTGCCCGTATGCCAAGGGCGGAAAAATCGGTCTGTTCGGTGGTGCCGGCGTTGGAAAAACAGTCCTTATCATGGAGCTGATCCACAACGTGGCAACGGCGCACGGCGGACTTTCCGTTTTCACCGGTGTCGGAGAGCGTACCCGTGAAGGAAATGACCTTTACAACGAGATGAAAGAGAGCGGTGTTATCGACAAAACAGCACTGGTCTATGGACAGATGAACGAGCCGCCGGGAGCGCGTATGCGTGTCGGACTTTCCGGCCTTACCATGGCAGAATACTTCCGTGATGTGAAAAATCAGGATGTGCTGCTGTTCATCGATAATATTTTCCGATTTACGCAGGCAGGTTCCGAGGTTTCGGCTCTGCTTGGCCGTATGCCTTCCGCAGTAGGATACCAGCCGACGCTGGCAACCGAGATGGGCGCACTGCAGGAGCGTATTACTTCCACAAGAAAGGGATCCATCACATCGGTACAGGCTGTTTACGTGCCGGCCGATGACCTGACCGACCCGGCTCCGGCAACAACGTTTACCCATCTGGATGCCACGACGGTACTTTCCCGTGAAATCTCCAGCCAGGGTATTTACCCGGCTGTTGATCCGCTCGATTCTACCAGCCGTATCCTGACACCGGAAATCGTAGGCCATGAGCACTATGAGGTAGCACGTGCCGTACAGCAGGTGCTGCAGAGATACAAAGAGCTGCAGGATATCATCGCCATCATGGGTATGGATGAGCTGTCCGAGGAGGATAAGCTGACGGTCAGCCGTGCCCGTAAGGTACAGCGTTTCCTGTCCCAGAGCTTCTCGGTAGCGGAGCAGTTTACCGGTATGGAAGGAAAATACGTGCCGTTAAAAGAAACCTTGCGCGGATTCCGCATGATCCTCGACGGCGAGTGCGACGATCTTCCGGAGAGCTGCTTCCTGTTTGCAGGTACCATCGACGAGGTATTTGAAAAAGCAAAAGCACTGAATCAGTAAAGGAGGAATGACGTATGAGTACATTTCCTTTACGTGTCGGCACGCCGGACGGACTTCTCTATGAGGGTGACGTAGCGCGCGTTGTCTGCAGAACCATCAGCGGCGACCTGGCAATTCTGCCTGGGCACTGCAATTACTGCACTGCACTTGGTATGGGCGAGGCGCATATTGTGCTGGAGGACGGAACGAGAAGAAATGCCGCCTGCATCGGCGGAATGCTTTCCATGATGAACGGGGTCTGCCGTGTCCTGGCAACAACCTGGGAGTGGGAAGAGGATATTGATGCAGAGCGCGCCGAGGCTGCCAAACACAGGGCCGAGCAGGCGCTGGCAAACGGCGGTCTGACAGACAAAGAATACCGTATTGCCGAAGCCAAGCTGCAGCGTGCGCTGGTGCGGTTGAGTGTAAAAGAATAAAAAAAACAAAAAAAGCCTTCGACGAATCTGGGAAAATCCGATCGTCGAAGACTTTTTTAACCGAATCAAGTAAGTCCCCTGCTTCCATTGCGAAAAGCAATAAGCAGTGGGTGGGGACTTGCTTGTATCAGGAGGAGTGCAAGCTCCTTCTGATAAGCTGCGGAGCAGCTATTCGGTTATGAGCAAGTAGCGAAGCGGATTGCGAATATCCGCTTGACTTTTAGAACGTGTTTTTAAAGAGCAAAAATTCCGCAGATTAAGAATCCTGCTATGGCGAGAGCAGCACTGATCAGGACGTAAGGAAACTGCGACACGGCATGTGACATATTGTCAATCTCGCAGGTCGCGGAGGAAAGAACCGTTGCGTCGGAATAGAAGCATGCATGGCTTCCGAAAACACCACCGGATACGACAGCGCCAAGCGCCAGAAGTACATTAGCATCAAGGGCGATGGCAAGCGGAACAACGATGGAAACGGCTACGGCTTCAATTCCCCAGAAAGAGCTGGTGACAAAGGTCAGAACTGCAATGACAACAAAAATAATAGCTGCCAGTGTTTTTGCATTCATATACGGAACACACAGGTTGATGACGTATTCCGAGAGTCCCATTTCGCCGCAGGCAGTCTTGATCATAAAGGATGCAAGAAGAATGGCGAGAACCGGAAGAATATCTGCAAAGCCGGCAAAGAACAGTTCCACGTACCGCGTAAAGGTCATTTTTTTCCGCGGAAGATAAAGAATCATACAGGAAGCAAGAGCAAGAATAATCGCCTGCATCATATCCTGTGTGGCTACTGTCACACCGATCAGAATTCCGATGGGGATCAGAAAATCCAGTATATTTCCGGCATTGGTATTTTCGGGCGGGTAATCAACGCTCATTCCGGCCATGGCAATGTCAACGGAAGGGGCATTGTGCATTTTTGGATGCTCCGGTGTCTGCTCTTTCTTTTCCAGATCGGTATAGGCATCTTTCATTTTTCCGAGCTTTGGCATCAGTTTGCAGGCAAACAGAATGACAACCAGAAGTGCAGCCATGGGATAAAACATATAAGGAAGCACTTTTAAGTAAACACTCATACCGGTGGAAAAGCCCATATTGAGAATGTCCGGTTCCTGAATAAAAACACCGGAATAAAAAACTACCCAGGTGGAAAAGGGAATCAGTGCGCAGACAGGTGCACCGGTTGAGTCAATGATATAGGCAAGCGCCTGGCGTGGGACTTTTCGTTTATCACAGACATCCTTCATACAGGTTCCAACGGTCATGATGTTGAGATAATCATCGACAAAAATAATGATTCCGAGAAATACCGACATCATCATGGTGATCCGTTCATTTTTACAGAAGCGGCTTAACAGGTTGGAAAAACCAAGTGTTCCTTTTGCCTCGCGGAGCAGGAAGATGAAGCCTCCGAACAGTCCGCAGAGAAGAAGAATATACTGGTTATCTGCGTTGCTGATCTCCGAAAGCAGCAGATCACACCAGGGTCCGATAAAAGCCGCTTTGTACATGATGAGATAGGCAACCAGGGTTCCGAAAATCAGAGCTTCGAAAGATTTTTTCGTTTTTAATGCAAAAATCAGCATCGCCGCAGGCGGCAGCAGACATAAAACTCCATATTGCATAGCGGTTCTCCTTTGTAGTTAGAATATGTGATGCAGCGCACCGCTGTAGGAAGAGTTACAACAGGAAGAGACAGAGCTTTACTGTTTCGTCATGATACGGTAGGTTTCCGGCCGCCGATCACGGAAAAGCCCCCAGGAAAAACGTTCTTCGCGCAGGGCATCCAGATCGAAGGAGGCGTACAGGATTTCCTCGGTATCTCTTCCGGCAGATGCCACAAGTTCACCGGTTGCATCGGCAATAAAGGAAGAGCCGTAGAAAGTAAGAGAAGAGGACTGGCCGCCATTTTCTTCACAGGGCGTTACGGTTTCGGTACCAATCCGGTTTGCAGCAGCAACCGGAATAAGATTTGCGGCAGCATGTCCCTGCATGACGCGTCGCCAGTGCCCGCTGCTGTCTACATTCAGGATCGGCTCACTTCCGATCGCGGTAGGATAGAGCAGGATTTCAGCTCCCTGAACAGCCATACATCGTGCTGTTTCCGGAAACCACTGGTCCCAGCAGATGCCGACGCCGACGGTTCCAAAACGTGTTTCAAAGACTTTGAATCCCGTATCTCCCGGAGTGAAATAGAATTTTTCCTGATAAAAATGATCGTCCGGGATATGGGTCTTGCGGTAAACACCAAGAATGGATCCGTCTGCATCGATCATGGCAATGGAATTAAACAGGCGCTGAACATCCCTTTCATAAAAGCTGACCGGAATCACGACCCCAAGTTCTCCGGCAACGGCCTGAAAACGCCGGACAGCGGGATTTTCTGTCAAAGGCAGGGCATAATCATAATAATCGTATCGCTTTTCCTGACAAAAATACGGTCTTTCAAATAATTCAGGAAGAAGGATGAGATTGGCACCGTTGGAAGCGGCTTCACGGACCATGGTCTCTGCTTTGTCTATATTTTCCTGTACCTGGCTGCAGCATGAAAACTGCAGTGCGGCAATTTTTATATTTCTCATAATCTGTTTCCTCTTTTCTTTGCCGGAATCTGCTGGGTAATACAGTGAATGTTGCCTCCGCCGGTCAGAATGACGCGTGCATCGACAGGGAGGATCCGTCGATCCGGAAAGCATTTTCCGAGAATTTCTGCAGCCACGGTATCGTTTTCATCGCCGAAACGGGGAAGAAGGACACAGTGATTGGCAAGATAAAAATTGATATAGCTGGCGGCAAGGCGTTCCCCGGCTTCCCGCTGATCTTCGCCAGCTTCAAAATCATAGCCGAGAAGATCTTCTTCTGTAATACAGATGGGATGCTTTGGAATGGGCAGCTTGTGAATTACAAAGCTTCGTCCCTTCGCGTCAACGGTATGGGAGAGAAGATCAAAAGCGGCCCTGCTTCTGGCATACTGAGGATCGTTTTCGTCATCTGTCCAGGCAAGAAGTACTTCTCCTGGCTTTACAAAGCAGCACATATTATCGATATGGCCGTTGGTTTCATCGTTGTAAATACCAAAAGGCAGCCAGATGATTTTCTCGACCGAAAGATACTGACGCAGCTTTTCTTCAATTTCCGCTTTTGTAAGAGAAGGATTGCGCCCCGGACTCAGCAGACATTCTTCGGTCGTAAGCAGAGTTCCTTCCCCGTCAACATGGATGGAGCCGCCTTCCAGAACAAAGGGGCGGGCATTATAGAAGGAATCTCCGAGAAAATTGCAGATTCGTTCCGGAACCTCACGGTCATGTTCAAAGTGGGAGTACAGACCGTCATACTGGCCGCCCCAGGCGTTGAATTCCCATTGAATGCCTCTTCGTTCGCCCTGATCGTTGACCACAAACGTAGCGCCGGTATCTCTCGCCCAGGCATCCTCTGTTTGGGCTTCGATCAGATGAATCTGGTCGGAAGAAAGCAGTTCCTGTGCCGATGCTTTATCCTGTGGCCGGACGAAAAGATAAACCTGCTCATAAGCGGCAATTGCTTCTGCAATTTCTGCAAATGCCGCTCTTGCCGCTTTTGCCCCGTAATTCCAGGAACCGGGACGCCACGGCCAGATCATCAGCGTGCCTTCGTGGGGCTCAAATTCGCCCGGCATGTAAAAGCCATCGGCTTTTGGGGTTCTAAGACAATCGGTTTTTGAAATCTTCATATCCAAACTCCTTTATCATTCGGCAGTTTCCAGCTTTGTCCATCACCGCGATGGAAGGGAGTGGGATTCCGTTAAAGGTATTGGTTTTTACCATCGAATAAATCGCCATATCTTCAAAATATAGTCTGTCACCGATCCGGATTTGGGAATCGAAGGAATATTCGCCGATTACGTCGCCCGCCAGGCAGGTATTGCAGGAAAGACGGTAGGTATAAGGCTTTTCCCCGGGCAGTCCGCTGTCTTTGAGCGGAGGGCGGTACGGCATCTCAAGCACATCCGGCATATGGCAGGCAGCGGAAGTGTCAAGAATTAAAATTTTTCCGTTATTTTCAACAATATCGAGAACTTCCGTGACATTGTAGCCTGCGTTTAAGGCAACTGCTTCCCCGGGCTCCAGGTAAATCTGAAGACCATACGTTTCTTTCATACGGTTGATACAGGAAATCAGGCGTTCGATATCGTAATCCTCACGGGTGATATGATGTCCGCCTCCCATGTTGAGCCAGTTCATTTTAAAAAGCCACTTGCCGAATTTTTCTTCCACGGCGCGCAGCGTGGTTTCCAGATCATCCGAATTTTGTTCACAGAGGGTATGAAAATGAAGACCGTCCACAAGATCGGCCAGTTCGTCTGTAAAATCGCAGGCGCGGATGCCCATGCGGGAGCCGGGCGCACAGGGATCATAAATCGCATGGCCTTCCTGCGTGGAGCATTCCGGGTTGATGCGAAGTCCGGCTTTTGCGGTTCCGGAAGCCTTAAGTACGGGGAGGTACGTTCGGAGCTGCTTTTCTGAATTGAAAATAATGTGATCGCAGATCTGTGCGAGCTCTTCCATATCCTGCGGGCGGTAGGCCGGAGAATACACATGATTCTCCAGCCCCATTTCTTCCTTGCCAAGCCGCGCCTCATAGAGTCCGCTGGCAGTCGTTCCGCTGATATATTTTCCAATCAGCGGATATTCCGAAAAACAGGAAAAGCATTTCTGAGCCAGCAGAATTTTTGCACCGGTGCGTTCTTCTACCTGGTGCAGGATCTTTAAGTTTTCTTCCAGTTTGCCTTCATCAATGACAAAACAGGGAGTTGGCAGTTCGTTTATCTTATACATAGGCTTAATCTACTAAAACAGGATTTTCTACGACCTTCCACGGAAGACCCCACTTGTTGAGTGCTTCCATGTACGGATCCGGATCGAATTCATCTGTGGTGTAGACACCCGGCTTGTTCCAGAGACCGCTCACGACCATCATGGTTCCGATCATGGCCGGAACGCCGGTGGTGTAGGAGATCGCCTGAGACTCTACTTCCCGGTAGCATTCCTGGTGGTCACAGACATTGTAAATGTAAATGCTTCTTTCTTTTCCGTCCTTGATACCGGTAAAAATACAGCCGATGTTGGTTTTACCCACGGTGCGCGGGCCAAGGGTGGAAGGATCCGGGAGAAGCTCTTTTAAAAACTGGATCGGTACGATCTGCTGTCCGTTGAAGGTAATCGGAGTGGTCGAGAGAAGTCCTACATTTTCCAGACATTTCATATGGGTCAGATAGCTCTGGCCGAAGGTCATGAAGAAGCGGATTCTTTTTACACCTGGGATGTTTTTGGCAAGAGCCTCAATTTCTTCATGGTGAAGAAGGTACATATCCTTCTCGCCTACCTCATCGAAGTTATATTCCCGTTTGATCGACATTGGCGGAATTTCTACCCAGTGGCCGTTTTCCCAGTAAGAGCCGGGAGCGGATACCTCGCGGAGGTTGATTTCCGGATTGAAGTTGGTTGCAAACGGATATCCGTGGTCGCCGCCGTTGCAGTCCAGAATATCAATCGTGTGAATTTCATCGAAATAGTGTTTCTGTGCATAGGCTGCAAAGACACTGGTGACGCCCGGGTCAAAGCCGGTTCCGAGAAGACCGGTGATGCCGGCTTCCTTGAAACGGTCCATATAGGCCCACTGCCAGGAGTAATCAAAGTAAGCAGAAAAGCCAAGCTCTTCGCATCTCTTTTCGTAGATTGCACGCCATGCCGGATCATCCGTATTTTCTGCTTCGTAATTTGCAGTATCAATGTAAGGAACCTTACATGCAAGGCAGGCATCCATAATGGTAAGATCCTGATAAGGAAGAGCCAGATTTAATACGGCATCCGGCTGATACTGTTTGATTAAGGCGATTAATTCTTCTGTGCAGTCGGCATCCACCTTTGCTGTTGTGATAATGGTTTTTGTGGTCGGAGCCAGCTTTTCTTTTAAAGCATCGCACTTGGAAAGGGTGCGGCTTGCAATCATAATTTCAGAAAATACTTCACTGTTCTGGCAGCATTTGTGAATGGCTACGGATGCAACACCGCCGCATCCGATGATCATAACTTTGGACATTGTTTGGTTCTCCTTTTTCAGAAAATGGTGTTGGGTTCATCTTTGGCTATAAGCACGAAAAAAAGACAGATGACGTGCATCATCTGTCTAAAAATCGAAATTTATACATGATCGTATTGTGCAAACTTCAGGGGATGGACAAAAATCCAGGCTTCCCCCTGTTTTCCTATGCAGAAATATATAGTCACGTACTCTTATTGACCGTTTCATAAGATGATGTGCTCGTCGTAGAGCATCGATTATAAAGTAATCAACTCATAAAATTTGCGCTTTTAACGCAATCAATAATGTGGCTCTTAACCACGCTCGGCAACTACCCCTGCCTGTCCGTCGGTTTTTTACCAGGGGCATATATTTTGCATAAGAACAGAATTGTTCGCTTGCAGTTCCAAATTATAAAGTGAAATGACATGGATGTCAAGAAAAATTTGTGAAACTATTCAGAGCCGTGCGAAATGGAAGAAAAATCACAGGGTGATCCAGTAACGCTCCAGTGTTTTGTTTTCGTCTGCATGATAAGCGGTGCCGTCGAACCGGCCGCCATTTTTCAGGATCGTTCTGCGGCTTCCTTCGTTGGTATCCAGGCAGCAGACCAGAATTTCGGAAAGGCCGAGGCTTTTGCAGTACGGCTGCACATTTTTCAGCATCCAGGAGGCATAGCCTTTTCTGCGTTCCGACGGGCGGACGGAGTAGCCGATGTGGCCGCCCAAGGTGCGCAGAAAATCGTTCAGGTAGTGGCGCACCTGAATCATGCCGACAAGGCGGTTGTCTGATTTGCGGATGCACAGAAACTGTGTTGCGAGAACCATGCCCTCCGGCAGAGTCTCCTCTTTGGTATACCGCATGGTATCTTCAAGATACGCCTTCATATCATCAAACCGGCGAAGCGGTCCGCAGCCGTCCATGGAATCGCTGTTTTCCAGAAAATCGTTCCGGTAGGCGGCGAGCTCGGCGAAGTATTCCTCCGACGGTTCAACTAACATCAGTTCATCGTTCATCCTTAGCATTTCTCCGGTTCCGGATACTCGACGCCGAAGGTCTCAACGGTAACGGTAGCCATTCTCTGCGGCTGCAGCGGTTTGTCGCTGTAGTCGGTGTTGACAGATGCGATTTTATCTACGACTTCCAGGCCTTCTGTTACTTTTCCGAAAGCAGCGTATGCGCCGTCCAGATGCGGAGCAGCTTTGTGCATGATGAAGAACTGGCTTCCTGCGCTGTCCGGGAACATGGTACGTGCCATGGAGAGAACGCCTGGTGTGTGTGCGAGGGTGTTCTCAAATCCGTTCTGGGAGAACTCACCCTTGATGCAGTAATCCGGGCCGCCGGCGCCTGTGCCTGCCGGATCTCCGCCCTGGATCATGAATCCCGGGATGACGCGGTGGAAGATCAGGCCGTCATAGAAGCCTTTTTTTACCAGACTGATGAAGTTGTTTACGGTGTTCGGCGCGATTTCCGGGTAAAGCTCTGCTTTCATCACATCGCCGTTTTCCATAGTAATTGTAACGATTGGGTTAGACATAATTGTTTTCCTCCTGATTTTTAAACGATTTCTTGATAAGACGTAAGTAGCCATTTTTCGAAGAAAAATGAGCGGATTACGAATGTTTTTGATGATTGCTGGAGTGCAAAGCACGTAGCAATCTGGTATCAAAGGGGTCAACCCCCTTTTTCAGACACGCTCCAGGAATGTCTCATGGATCGCTCGCATTGCCTGATCTGCGTATGCTTCGTCGATCAGGGCAGTGATGCGGATTTCTGAGGTGGTAATCATCTCGGTATTGATTCCTGCATTGGCGAGCGCGCCGAACATTTTGGCAGCCACGCCCGAATGGGAGCGGACACCGGCTCCGATGACGGAAATCTTTGCCACGTTCTCATCATAATCCAGCTTTTTGATGCCGAGCGAATCCTTATTGTCGTTCAGCACATCGATCGTGCGCAGCATATCCGGCTTTGCAACGGTAAAGGAAACGGACTTTGTGCCGTCCTTTCCGAGTGACTGGATCATGACATCGATGTTCAGATTGTTCCGATCCAGTAAATTTAAGAGGCGGAACGTGCTCTCCGGATCGTTGCCAAGGCCTGCAACACGGATTTTTGCCACATTTTTGTCGGCAGCCACGCCGCTGATTAACATTTTTTCCATTTTGGTTTTCTCCCTTACCATCGTTCCGGAATTCCGGTTCAGACTGGAGCAGACCAGAAGTTCCACGCCGTATTTTTTTGCGATTTCCACGCATCTGCTGTGAAGGACTTTTGCGCCGAGCGAAGCCATCTCCAGCATTTCATCGTAAGTTACCTCTTCCATCTTGTGCGCATTCGGTACAATCCGCGGATCTGCGGTGTAGACGCCGTCTACATCCGTGTAGATTTCACAGACATCCGCGTGCAGCTCTGCAGCGAGGGCAACCGCAGTCGTATCGGAGCCGCCGCGTCCGAGCGTTGTGATATCATCGTATTTGTTGATCCCCTGGAAACCGGTGACAATGACAATTTTGTTGTCATCCAGCTCTTTACGGATGCGCTCGGTGTCGATCCGTTTGAAGCGCGCGTTCTGATAATCGGAGGTCGTGTGCATCGGTACCTGCCAGGCATTTAAAGAAACAGCACTGACGCCCATCTGAATCATGGTTATGGCCATCAGGGAAACGGAAACCTGTTCACCGGTGGCAAGAAGCATATCCATCTCGCGGCGGGACGGTTTTTCCGTAATCTGTTTTGCGGTTGCAATCAGTCCGTCCGTCGTTTTTCCCATCGCGGAGAGAACGACAACGACCTGGCTTCCGGACTGCTGTTTTTCGATGCAGCGCTGTGCTACATTGCGGATGTGTGCAAGATCTGCGACGGAGCTTCCGCCAAATTTCATTACAGTCAGCATAACAGTTTTGATCTCTTTCCTTTTTGATTTACGCGGACAAAAGCGCAGAGCGTGTTTTACCGCGTTTTCCGGGCCGAAAAAACAGGAGTGGGACGTTTTTGGGCCGCGAAACTCTGATACATAGTATAGCGAAAACAGATAGAAAAAGCAAGGAAAAGCGGTTTCGTTCTGCGGTTGTATTACCTTTTTGTTTGTGTTAAAATGATAGGCAGAAAAAGAGGAGAAGAAAGCATATGATCATAGAAACAAATTCTGCGTCGGAGACGCTTGCCCTTGGCGAAAAGCTGGGAAAAGCGGCGAAGCCTGGCCAGATTTATACATTAAACGGAGACCTTGGTGTTGGAAAAACCGTTCTGACGCAGGGCTTTGCAAAAGGACTTGGTATTACAGAGGCAGTCAACAGTCCCACCTTTACCATTATTCAGGAATATACGGAAGGACGTCTGCCATTTTATCATTTCGATGTTTACCGGATCGGTGATATAGAAGAAATGGAAGAAATCGGATACGATGATTACTTTTTCGGTGAGGGTGTCTGCCTGATCGAATGGGCAGAACTGATTGAAGAGCTGATCCCGGAGGGTGCGATTTCGATTACGATAGAAAAAGACCTCGAGAAAGGGTTTGATTACCGGAAAATTACGGTGGAATAAAAGGAAAAAATCCTGAATGTGGTGGAAAACAAAAGGGGATCGCAAAGATCCCTGTTTCCGGCAGATTGCCAAAATGAGTTGCACAGGAAGGAAATATCGGAAAGGAAATAAAAAACTATGAAAATACTTGCACTGGACAGCTCCGGCCTGGTGGCTTCGGTGGCTGTTGTTGAAAATGACACACTGCTTGCGGAATACACCGTAAATTATAAAAAAACACATTCCCAGACTCTGCTTCCGATGCTGGATGAAATCTCGAACATGACAGAGCTGGATCTTTCGACGATCGATGCGATTGCAGTTGCCGGAGGTCCGGGCTCGTTTACCGGTCTTCGCATCGGTTCTGCAACAGCCAAGGGACTTGGTCTGGCACTTGAAAAACCACTGATTTCCATTCCAACGACGGCGGCAATCGCGTACAATATCTGGGATACTAACAAATTTGTCTGCCCGATCATGGATGCGAGAAGAAACCAGGTCTATACCGGAGTTTACTGCTACACGGATCATCGTCTCGATACGGTCTGGGAACAGGATACGATGAGCATTGAGGCACTGGCGGAGGGCCTGAATTGTCTTGACCATGAGGTTATTTTCCTGGGGGACGGCGTTGCGGTTTACCGGGAAAAATTGCAGGAGCTTCTTACGATTCCGTTTTCGTTTGCACCGGCGCACGTGAACCGCCAGAGAGCGGCCGCAGTCGCAGCACTGGCTGAGGTTTATTATAAAGAAGGAAAGATTCAGACGGCCGAGGAGCATGAGCCGGAATACCTGAGAAAATCGCAGGCGGAGCGGGAAAGAGCCGAACGGGAATCTGTGAAGCATGCCGATGTGCTGAAAAAACAGAAAAACGGAGAGAAGAGCGAATGATCACAATCCGGGAAATGCAGATCGACGATCTGGAGCAGGTGATGCCGATTGAGGAGGCCAACTTTTCGATTCCGTGGACAGAAACCGGATTTTTTACCTTTCTGATCCGTGACGACGCACTGTTTCTCGTAGCAGAGGAGGACGGTGAAATTTTAGGATATCTCGGAATCCTGATTTCCTTTGATGAAAGTGAGATCACAAATGTCTGCGTGGCAGAAAAAGCGAGAAGACGCGGCATCGGCCGTGCACTGATGGAAGAGCTGTTCCGTCGGATGCAGGAAAGAAAGGTGCGCGTCATTCATCTGGATGTGCGCATCGGCAATACGCCGGCACGGAATCTGTACGAGAGCCTCGGCTTTGTACAGGACGGCATGCGGAAGGGGTACTACGATCTCCCGAAGGAGGACGCAGTGCTGATGAGCCGGACGGATGAATCGGTTCCGAAGAGGTAGAGAGAAATTGTTATTGTATACGCATTTAACGCACAGGACTTTCCTTTCATTCCCAGTAGGAATGGCGGGAAAGGTGTGTTACAATCGACAGGACACAGGAGAATCTGATTTCTGTTTTGTGTCAGGAACGAAGAAAGAAACGTTTTTTGATACACGGGAGGAAGAAAAATGCGGAAATACAACAAAAATACAAATGAGCTGGAAGCGGCAGTGTGCAACTGCTGCGGAAAAAACATGAAAATACAGAATGGAATGCTGCTGGAGGGGATCTGCTCGGTCGACACGACGTGGGGGTACTTTTCCGGGAAGGACCTGGAAAAGCATGAGTTTGATCTGTGCGAGGAGTGTTACGATCGGATTACGGCATCGTTTGCGGTTCCGCCGAAGATTTCGGAGGATATGGAAGGTTAGAGCGTGCCTGAAAAGGCTTAGTCGTTTCGACTCGTTTTCGGCAGAAAGGGGAAATAGCTAATGAGGAGAGAATTTACGATTCAGTCAAAGGTGGATGGGCTGGTTCTTGACGGACTTGTAGTGGAGCCGGAGGAGGGCGTGAAGCGGACGGCACTTCTGCAGCTCAGCCATGGAATGAGTGAGTATAAGGAGCGGTATCTGCCGTTTATGGAATATATGGCGGAACACGGTGTAGTGTGTGTGATTCATGATCACCGCGGGCACGGAAAGAGTGTGAAGTCGGAGCAGGACCTCGGATTTATGTACGGCGCAGGCGGCGCAGGACTTGTGGAGGATCTGTTTCTTGTCACGAAGTGGGCAAAGAAGGAGTACCCGGATCTTCCGTTTGTTCTGATGGGACACAGTATGGGATCCCTGGTTGTGCGCGCATACGCGAAGGAACACGACCAGGAGCTGGATGCGCTGATTGTGTGCGGTTCGCCGAGCAAAAATTATCTGCGGCCGCTGGGAGCGGCTGTAGGACACGCGGAAGCGGCGGTGCTCGGGGACGAGCATCGGAGCAATCTTCTGGAGGCGATGTCGTTTGGATCGTTTGCGGCGCGGTTTGCGGATGAGAAGAGCCGGTTCGCCTGGTGCTGTTCGGACCCGGAGGTGGTGCGGGAGTATGAAGAAAATCCGTTCTGTGGATTTACGTTTTCGGATGATGCTTTTTTTGCGCTGAATGATCTGATGAAGGAGACGTATGGATTCCATGGATGGCATTGCACAAACCGGAAGCTGCCGGTGCTGTTTTTGTCCGGCGGGGATGATCCGTGTTATGTGAATGTGCGGCGCTTTAAAAAATCCATCGACCATATGCGGCTGATCGGGTACCGCAATGTCAGAGGAAAGCTGTATCCGGGAATGCGGCATGAAATACTGAACGAGAAAGAGAAGTACCGCGTATATGGCGATGTCTGGAAGTGGTTGAAGAAAGAAAAAGTGGTGGAGAATGTGGAGGGGGGAAGCACACCCCCGCAGACCCCGGACGGCGCTCTGGCAGGGAGCGGCGGTGTTTGATCATTTTTTGAAAAAAACGCTCATCAGCAAAAAAACTGATGAGCGTTTTTCAATGAAAGTAAATTTTTGACGATCACATGATCCATCCAAATACGGTGGAAAGGACGATCATAATCATGGAAAAGACAAACGAGTTCACCGACATCAGCGTCGCCCGCTGCTTGGACGGGATCATGTCATTGAGCAGAATATCGGTCCGGACTTCAAGAAAATCATCGGAAAAGGATCCGACAAATCCGCCGAAGACCATAAGGGCCGGCAGTCCGGTAAAGCTCATAAGAAAGGCGAAAAGTACACCGATCGTGCCAAACAGCAGAATCGCGCGGTAGCGGTATTTGTGAAAGTATGCCGTCATCCGCGATCCCAGTGCCGCGCCGAGTCCCATCACGAAGAGGGCAGGTCCAAGCAGCGCGCTGTTCATACCGGTGAGTGGCAGTTTCGCCTGTAAAAAGAAGAGAACCAGCGTGGAAACGGCACCGATGAGTGCGTTCACCAGCATAATATTTCTTGCTTTTTTCTCACGGACAAGAAACTGCCAGCTTTCCTGCACAACCGAAACGATTTCCTGTCCAACAGGATAATGAACTGGTGTTTCGTCCGTTTTTATTTCCACAAGGCGGAATGAAACGCCAAGCGCAATCAACCCGAAGAAGAGATCAATCGCATACGCGCGCTGGTATCCCAGCCACAGGGCAAGACCTGCGCAGAGCGTTGCAGTGGAATTGGTGATACGGTACAGCATCATTTCGGTAGAAGAAAAACGGGCATAAAACCCTTCGTCCCCGTTTTGCTTCAGACTGTCATATGCAAGTGCCTCCCGTGTGCCGGATGCAAGGTTATAGCTGAGCGCACTGCATCCAAGCGCAAGCGCCGTTGTAGCAAAGCCGGTGGAAAAAATCATCAGCGTACCGGAAATCAGGGAGGCTATCTGACTTGCAATCAGCGTTTTCCGCCGCCCGAAGACATCGGCGACAATACCGGAGGGGAGTTCAAAGCAGAGGCTCACGATATGGAAAATACTTTCGAGCATCCCGATCTGCAGCAGCGAAAATCCACGGAGTGCGAGCAGTGCAACCCACGAAGCCGCCGCAATCTGAAAATAGCCGACCGTGGTCATAAGATATAAAGTTCGTATTTGTTTTCTGATAGTTTTCTCAGACATAAAAAAATCTCCTTGTCAAAATATAGTAAAATTTTGATTGGGAGATATGTGCGTTTTCTATAGAATTTTAAGAACTCAAAAAGTGAAGTTTACTTAAAAAAGAGCGCACTATCCCCATAAACAGCTGAAACATCGCCATTTGTGAGGTGAAGAAACTGGTTTTTCCAGATCATAGTGCTACTCCTTTTGTAATCATAATTTTTTTATCAGAATACCACCGGAAACGGAAAAAGTCAAAGAAAAATTTTGACGAAAATTAAAAAAACTATTGACTTTCAAGTACACTTTAATGCTACAATTCTTTCAACAATACTGAGAAAACGAAGGTTTTCCGCGGAAAAGAAAGGGGATTTTACCATGAGTGTAGATATAACAAAAATGCCGAAATTAGGATTTGGCATGATGCGCCTTCCGGAGAAGGACGGAGAACTGGATTTGGAGCAGATCTGTAAAATGGTCGATGCGTACCTTGCCTCCGGAATGAACTATTTTGACACCGCCTATATGTACTGCGGCGGAAAATCGGAGAGTATCGTGAAAAAAGCGCTGGTAGAGCGTCATCCGAGAGAAAGCTTTACTCTGACAACCAAACTTCCGCAGTGGATGATGGACGAGGGCATCGAAGGCCGTGACCGCATTTTCAACGATCAGCTCGCGCGCACCGGAGCAGGCTACTTTGATTATTACCTGCTGCACAGTGTCGAGGACGGCGCAAACTATGAAGGCTATGTGAAATACGACTGTTTTAACTGGGCCAAGAAGAAAAAAGAAGAGGGATTGATCAAACACTTTGGTTTCTCCTTCCACGGAACGCCGGAGCTGCTTGACAAGATTCTCTCCGAGCATCCGGAGGTTGAAATTGTCCAGATCCAGATGAACTATGCTGACTGGGACAATCCGCTGATCCAGTCCGGACGACTGTATGAGGTGCTTCGGAAATACAATATGCCGTTCCTTGTTATGGAGCCGGTAAAGGGCGGTTCCCTTGCATCGGCAGGCAAAGAGATTGAAGCAGAGATGAAACGCGTTCATCCGGATGCATCGATTGCGTCCTGGGCACTCCGCTTTGCGGCTTCCCTCCCGGGTGTTGCAACCGTGCTCTCCGGTATGTCAAACGAGGAACAGATGGAGGATAATATCAAAACCTTCCGAAATTTTGTACCGTTAAATGAGGAAGAAAAAGCAGTGATCGCCAAAGCACAGGAAGCGCTGAAAAAGAGTCCGGCGGTTCCATGTACCGCCTGTCGTTACTGCTGCGACGGATGTCCGATGGGAATCGCGATTCCAGATGTATTCAAGGCATTGAATACCATCCGCCTGTATGGAGAAGAAGACCGCGCGAAAAATTATTATAAAAAACTGCTGGAAACATCGGGAAAAGCAGAAGACTGCGTGCAGTGCGGTCAGTGTGAGAGTGTATGCCCGCAGCATCTGACGATCATTGACCTGTTAAAAGAAGCGTCCGAAAAGCTTGACGTGCCGATGACGGAATAAGCGGATTGCAAATATCCGCTTTGGCACATGTTTTAGAAAAAAGGATCCCCGGAATACTCTGAAAAAAGAGTATTCCGGGGATCCTTTTTTTCTATGGGAAATCTTGTTGAAAGTTTCTGCGGAGAAAAAGGACCCTTCGGGCAGGATCACACTGCGCGGAAAAAATTGTGCCATCTGCGATAGTTATGACGGAGCGGTTTACGACCGGAAAAAATGGAATGTAAAATGGAAAAATTTTTATTTTACATAAACTTAACCTCTTCGAGATTTTGCATTTTACACGCCGTTGTTATGATGATACCTGTAAAAACGAAATGTAAAAAACATCGGGATTGCGATTTTACAAAATAGAAATCACAAAAATCCCGTGTGAAAAGAGGAGAAAAGAATATTATGAAGAGAAAAGTAATTGCAATCACCTTAACCGCAATGATGGCTGCAGGAATGCTTGCAGGATGTGGAAACAGCGACAGTAGCAGTTCTTTGGCAGCAGACACTACAAAAGAGGCTTCCACAACAGAGGCAGATGGCAGCACAGACGGTGACAGCAACGCAGCAGGCGGAGATTTCTCCGGACAGATCAGCGTGATCTCCCGTGAGGATGGTTCCGGTACCAGAGGTGCATTCATCGAGCTGTTCGGTGTAGAAGAGAAAAACGATGCAGGTGAGAAAGTAGACAACACCACCGTTGATGCACAGATCACCAACAATACTTCCGTTATGATGAGCACGGTGGCAGGTAACCAGTACGCAATCGGTTATATCTCCCTTGGATCCTTAAATGATGAAGTCAAAGCACTGAAAATCGACGGAGCAGAGGCAAGTGCAGAGAACGTAGAAAACGGTTCCTATAAAGTAAGCCGCCCGTTCAACATTGTAACAAAAGACGGTCTTTCCGCAGATGCGCAGGATTTCATGGACTACATCTTAAGCACCGACGGACAGCAGGTTGTTTCAGATGACGGATATATTGCAATCAAAGATACCAAAGCCTACGAAGGAAGCTGCAGCGGTGAAAAGGTTGTGGTAGCAGGATCTTCCTCTGTAACACCACTGATGGAAAAATTAAAAGAGGCTTATACAAAAGTAAATTCAAACGCTAACATCGAAGTACAGCAGAGCGACTCCACAACAGGTATCACTTCCGCAAGCGACGGTCTCTGCGACATCGGTATGGCATCCCGTGACTTAAAGGATGAGGAGAAATCCTCAGGGCTTACCGCAACCGTAATCGCAACCGACGGTATTGCTGTCATCGTAAACAAAGAGAACCCGACCGATGGGCTGACCAGCGATCAGGTAAAGAGCATCTATGTTGGCGACACAACCGACTGGGCAGATGTAAAATAAAGAATGTATAAAGCAATGGAAAAAGAAGTAAGGGCGAACAATGGAAAATCGCTCTTACTTCCGTATCCGAAAATGTTCAGAAAAAGAAGCTGTCTTTCGGAACGTGCTTGAAAAAGCAGTTCGTAAGAAAAAAACGAAAGTCTTTTTCAAACACGCTCCGCGAAACAATGAAATGAAAGGATTTATCTTATGAAACTAAGAGAAACGATCATGAAACTTGTATTCCTGATTGCGGCGTGCTGCTCCGTACTGGCTGTTGCACTGATCTGCATTTTCCTGTTCATGAATGGCGTTCCTGCCATTTTTAAAATCGGACCGCTGAAATTTTTGACCGGTACCGTGTGGAAACCGGGAAACAACATTTTCGGCATCCTGCCGATGATTGTCGGCAGTATCTGCGTGACCGGCCTTGCAATCCTGATGGGTGTGCCGGTTGCCATTCTTACTTCGGTGTTTCTTTCCCGTTACTGTCCGAAAAAGTTTTACGGCATCTGCAAATCAGGTATTAATCTGATGGCCGGTATTCCGTCTATCGTATATGGATTTTTCGGACTGGTTGTGATCGTCCCGTTGATGGCACAGCTGACCGGCAAAAATGGAAACACAATGCTGACGGCATCTATTCTTCTGGCCGTTATGATTCTTCCGACCGTGGTCGGTGTAACAGAATCCGCCATTACAAGTGTTCCGGAATCTTACTATGAAGCAAGCCTTGGCCTTGGTGCAACGCATTCCCAGAGCGTTTTCTTTGCAGTTGTTCCGGCGGCAAAATCCGGAATCCTGGCAGGTATCGTGCTTGGCATCGGACGTGCCATCGGAGAGACAATGGCAGTGATTATGATTGCCGGAAACCAGCCTCGTATGCCAAAAGGAATCACAGAAGGCCTTCGTACCATGACAGCCAATATTGTAATGGAGATGGGATATGCATCCGGACTTCACCGGGAAGCGCTGATTGCAACGGGTGTTGTGCTGTTTGTCTTTATCCTGCTGATCAATTTATCGGTGTCTATGCTGAACCGGAGGGTACATTATGGTGATTAAAGGAAATGGAGCTGTAAATACAATGGAAGCTGTAAAAATAAATACAAAAGAAAAAGAAAGAACAAAGGTTACGTATCACAAAAGTGTTTTTTCCTCCGTGCTGACCGGAATTACCTGGGGAGCAGCCATTCTTGCACTTGCCGTTTTGGTTTTCCTGGTTGGATTCATTCTGATTCGTGGCGTGAAAAACCTGACACTGGAGCAGTTTGCCTGGACCTATAATACAGAGAATGTTACGATGCTTCCGGCGATCATCAACACTGTTACGATGACAGTACTTTCCCTGCTGCTTGCTGCGCCTCTCGGCATTTTCTCAGCAATTTATCTGGTTGAATATGCCAACAAGCGCGGAACGCTGGTTGGCCTGATCCGGATTACAGCAGAGACCCTTTCCGGTATCCCATCGATTGTTTACGGTTTGTTCGGTATGCTGTTTTTTACGAAAACCCTGAAAATGGGATACTCGATGATGTCCGGTGCCTGTACACTTGCCATCATGATTCTTCCGCTGATTATGCGAACAGCAGAAGAAGCCTTAAAATCGGTTCCGGATTCTTATCGGGAAGCAAGCTTTGGACTGGGAGCCGGAAAGCTTCGTACGATTTTTAAAATTGTTCTTCCATCTGCCGTACCCGGCATTCTTTCCGGTGTCATTCTTGCGACAGGCCGTGTCGTAGGAGAGACGGCAGCACTTCTTTTCACAGCAGGAACGATTGCAAAGGTGGCAGGCCTTATGGATTCCGGCCGTACCCTTGCCGTTCATATGTATGCACTTTCCAGTGAAGGCCTCTATATGAATCAGATGTATGCAACCGGCGTCATCCTGATGCTGATTGTCCTTCTGATCAACGGCTGTTCCGGAATGATTGCGAAGAAAATTGCAAAGAAATAAAAGAGAGACGAGGAAAAAACATGAGCAAAATAGATGTATCCAATATGGATCTTTATTACGGAGACTTTCATGCATTAAAAAATATCAACCTGAGCATTGATGCCAATGAGGTGACGGCTTTTATCGGACCTTCCGGATGTGGTAAATCGACCCTGTTAAAATCCATCAACAGAATGAATGATCTCGTTCCGGGCTGCCGGATCACCGGTGAAATGCTGTTGGACGGAGAAAACATCTACGGCGGAAAAATGGATGTCAACGGACTCCGCAAACGGGTCGGCATGGTATTCCAGAAACCAAATCCGTTCCCGATGAGCATTTACGACAACATTGCCTACGGACCGAGAACACATGGTGTCCGTTCCAAAGCGAAGCTGGATGATATTGTGGAGCAGTCTCTTCGACAGGCAGCAATCTGGGATGAGGTGAAGGACCGTTTGAAGAAAAGCGCACTTGGCATGTCCGGCGGACAGCAGCAGCGTCTCTGCATTGCGCGTGCCCTTGCCGTACAGCCGGAGGTTCTTCTGATGGACGAACCAACCTCAGCACTGGATCCGATTTCTACTTCCAAAATCGAAGATCTTGCGGTAGAACTGAAAAAAGATTATACTATTGTCATGGTAACACACAATATGCAGCAGGCAGCCAGAATTTCTGACAAAACCGCATTTTTCCTGTTAGGAGAGGTAGTAGAATACGGAGAGACCGAACAGATCTTCTCCATGCCGAAGGATAAACGGACAGAGGATTATATTACAGGGAGGTTTGGCTGATATGCGGGAAAGATTTGAGCAGCAGATGGAAATTCTGCACACGGAGCTGATTGAGCTTGGCGCACTCTGCGAGCAGGCAATCGGACGGACATATGAGGTTCTGCTGGAGGGAAACCAGAGAGCGGCAGAAGAGATTATCAAAAAAGACCAGGTTGTCGATGCGAAAGAACGGGAGATCGAGGATCTCTGCTTCCGCATCATTTTACAGCAGCAGCCGGTAGCACGTGATCTGCGTCAGGTATCTGCGGCATTAAAAATGATTACCGATATGGAGCGGATCGGAGACCAGGCAGCGGATATTGCGGATATCGTAAAAGTAATGAGTCTTGGTGTGCCGGATGCAAGCATCCGTCTGAAGGATATGGCGAAAGCAACAGCTTCTATGGTAACAAAATGCATCGATGCATACGTTAAGCAGGATCTGAAGCTTGCACGGGAGGTTATCGATTTCGATGATATCGTGGATGATCTTTTTGATGAGGTCAAGGATGAAATTCTGCAGGGTATGCGAAAGGGAATTACCACAGATGTCCAGTCTCTGGACTATCTGATGATTGCAAAATATTATGAAAGAATCGGTGACCATGCAACAAACATTGCGGAATGGGTTGTGTACTCCATTAACGGTCACCATAAAGGGGAATAACAGATGATATACTGCGTGGAAGATGAAAGAAATATACGGGAACTGATCGTATACACACTGGAATCGAGCGGTTTTACCGCAAGAGGCCTGGAAAGCGGAAAAGAGCTGAATGCAGCTATTGCAGAACAGCTTCCAGATCTGATTCTCCTGGATATCATGCTTCCGGGAGAGGATGGTCTTGAAATTCTTTCACGCCTCAAGGCATCGGAAGTAACAAAAGAAATTCCGGTCATTATGGTAACGGCAAAGGGCGCTGAGTATGATAAGGTCATGGGCCTTGACTGCGGAGCCGATGACTATATTACCAAGCCGTTCGGCATGATGGAATTTATCGCAAGGGTACGTGCCGTTCTGCGCCGTGCCGGAAAAGAAGAGAAGGAAAACGATGTGCTGGAGACCGGGGATCTGCAGATCCAAGTGAAACAGCATCAGGTTCTGGCCAAAGGGGAGAAGGTTACCCTGACTTTAAAAGAGTTTGAACTGCTGAAATTTTTAATGGAAAATAAAGGAATTGTCCTTACGAGAGACCGTCTGCTCGGCCATGTCTGGGGCTATGATTTTGACGGAGAAACCCGTACAGTAGACGTTCATGTGCGTACACTCCGCCAGAAGCTGGGCGAATGCGGCGAGCTGATCGAGACGGTCCGCGGCGTGGGATACCGGATAGGAGGCTGAGAAAGTAAGATGCGTAAAAAAGTCTTTCAACATGCGGGAGCGTTGATTATCGCAGCAATTATCCTGACCTTTTTCACCATGAGCTGGGCGATGTACAACAATACGGCGGAGCAGCTTCGTGTTTCGGTGAGAAATGAATGTGAGTATTACAGGTATTTTCTGGACAAGATGGGTGATGACAGTCTGGATAAACCGGCCGGCAAGATTACGGCAAGCCGGGTTACCCTGATTGACACGGACGGAACCGTTCTGTTTGATTCGGTCGAGGATGAGAACATGATGGGAAACCATTCCGGGCGGCCGGAGGTGATTGAGGCGGAAAAGACCGGGGAAAGCAATATTTCCCGTTATTCCGAGACCCTGCGGAGCAAAACATATTATACGGCATTGCGCCTGGACAATGGAAAAATCATCCGTGTTTCCCTGACAACAGACAGTGTGTTCGGTGTGATGCTGCGGAATATATGGCTGGTGGTTGTACTGATTGCGGCAGTCCTTGTCGTGGAGCTGCTGATGGTCAGCCATATGACAAAGGCGCTTGTAAAGCCGATCAATGAGATTGATCTGAATCATCCGCTGGACAACAAAGCGTATGAGGAATTGAGTCCGCTGCTTGGAAGAATTCATCAGCAGCAGAAGCAGATTCAGCAGCAGATGGAGGAGCTCCGCCATAATCAGGAGGAGTATCTTGCCATCACGGAATATATGAAGGATGGTCTGATCGTGACAAACCAGTCGGTTGTACTTTCCATCAACCGCTCGGCACAGAATTTGTTTGATGTGACGGCAGAGGAGTGCATCAATCACAATATTGTGACAGTCAGCCGCAATGAGCAGCTGAGGGAGGCGCTGGATCATGCTCTGGAGGGCAGTTCCGAGGAGCGGATGCTGGAATTAAACGGAAGAGTCTATCAGCTTCTTGCTAATCCGGTGCGTGTGGACAATGTTGTATCCGGTGCGGTCATCCTGGTGCTGGATGTGACAGAAAAACAGAAAGCGGAGGTGATGCGCCGTGAGTTTTCAGCCAATGTGTCACATGAGCTGAAAACACCACTGATGTCAATTTCCGGATATGCGGAGATCATAGAAAATAACATGGTGAAACCGGAGGATATTCCAAAATTTGCGGGAAGAATCCACAGTGAGGCGAGCAGGTTAAGCTCTCTTGTCGAGGATATTATCAAGCTGTCCAGACTGGACGAGAACGACCAGTCGATCCCGATGGAGGAAGTGGATCTGATGCAGACCTGCCGTGATGTCGAGGGACATCTTTCCATACGGGCAAAGGAGCAGCAGGTGAAGATGACACTGAGAGGAGAGAGCTGCCGGATCAAAGGTGCACGACAGGTTCTCTATGAGATGATCTACAATCTCTGCGACAATGCGATCAAGTACAACCGCAAGGACGGTGAAGTTGAAGTGACGGTTTCACGCGGAAGAAACGGACGGGCAGTGGTATCTGTGGCAGATACCGGAATTGGAATTGCAAAGGAAGATCAGGAGCGGATCTTTGAACGGTTCTATCGTGTGGATAAGAGTCATTCCCGCGAAACGGGAGGTACCGGACTTGGACTTTCCATTGTGAAGCATGGAGCAATTCTTCATGATGCGAAGATTAAAATTGAGAGTACGCTTGGAACCGGAACAAAGATTATTCTGGAGTTTTAAGTGAAAAACAGATACCGCAAAAGACAGCATGCGTGGACAGAACCTATATGGGAGGCTTGAAAAATTCATGATTTTTAAGTGCCCAAAGCGGTTCCGCCCCCCCCCGCATGCTGTCTTTTTATGTATGGCTTTGCATCGTTACAAAAATGCAAATTCGTTGTTTTGAATAAACAGAGTATTCAATATTTGGTAAATATGATAAGGGTTTTGGGGATTGTTTTTTGATGCAGAGTATGGTATTGTAAATATAACGAGTTCCGGAAACGTTACCGACACCGTTTCCGAAAATACAGACGAGATACAGGCAGCCCTGTTTTTACGAAACAAAATGAGCTGGCTAGAAGGGCTGTATAAGTTACAATTTGCTGCGTATCCGTGAACAGGAATTATGTATTTGTGGGGTCGGATGGATAGAAAAAACGACAAGGAGAAAGGGTTTAAAAATGAGAACAAGTGGTATTTTACTTCCGGTAGCTTCGCTGCCGTCCCGATATGGAATCGGATGTTTTTCGAAAGAAGCGTATGAATTTGTGGATCGCCTGGAGGAGGCCGGCCAGAGCTACTGGCAGATTCTTCCACTTGGACCGACGGGATATGGAGATTCGCCGTACCAGTCGTTCTCTACTTTTGCAGGAAATCCATATTTTATTGATCTGGAGACCCTGGTAAAAGAGGAACTTTTGACAGAAGAAGAGTGTGATGCGTGCGATTTCGGTGACAATGCGGAGTATATTGATTACGAAAAGATTTATCTGTCCCGTTTCAAAGTACTCAGAAAAGCATTTGAAAGATTTGCGGCAGATGACGTATATGATGCATTTGTATCGGAAAATGGTTACTGGCTGGAGGATTATGCGCTGTATATGGCGATTAAGGATGCACTCGGCGGAATCAGCTGGAGTGAGTGGCCGGCAGAATTAAAGGACAGAGAAGAAGCAGCACTGAATCAGAAACGGGAAGAACTTGCCGGGGAGGTTGCATTTTACAAATTCCAGCAGTTTATGTTCCTGAAACAGTGGAAAGCATTGAAAGCATACGCAAATGAAAAGGGTATCCGTATCATCGGTGATATTCCGATTTATGTGGCATTTGACAGCGCTGACACCTGGGCAAATCCGGTTCTGTTCCAGTTTGATGAGGACAACCAGCCAAAAGCAGTTGCCGGATGCCCGCCGGATGCGTTCTCCGCAACCGGACAGCTCTGGGGCAACCCGTTATACAAATGGGACTATCATAAGAGCACAGGTTATGCATGGTGGCTGTTACGTCTGGCTCACGTGTTTAAACTGTACGATACTGTCCGCATCGACCATTTTCGCGGATTTGATGAATATTATTCCATCCCGTTCGGTGATCAGACGGCAGAGCGCGGCCACTGGGAAAAAGGACCGGGCATGGATCTGTTCAACACCGTCAAAGAAAAGCTTGGCGATGTGGATGTCATCGCAGAAGACCTGGGATATCTTACCGAGAGCGTGATCGAAATGGTGAAAGAATCCGGCTATCCGGGTATGAAGGTGCTGCAGTTTGCTTTTGACTCCCGTGAGGAGAGTGATTATCTGCCGCACAATTACGAGAGAAACTGTGTTGTCTACACCGGAACGCACGACAATGATACCATTCTTGGATGGTATTATGTCATGAGTGAGGAAGACCGCGAATTCTCCAAAGAGTATATGGGAAATGCAAAGAGTACCGACGAGGAACTCCCGTGGGATTTCATTCGCATGTCAATGGAGAGCGTGGCAAATCTGGCTGTCACTCCGATGCAGGAATTTTTAGGTCTTGGAACGGAGGCGAGAATTAACTATCCGTCTACACTTGGAAATAACTGGAAATGGCGCCTGCTTCCGGGACAGTTTACACCGGAGCTGGCAAAGAGAATTCATCGGCTGACACAGATTACAGCACGTAGTGCAAAATAAAAATACGCGCCGGAGAGAAAGAAAAACAGGCCGGGAAAACAAGCCGGAAGAGATTCCGGCAGAACAGATACAGAGTTTAAAGGAGAGGCCTGCAGAATATGGAACAGGTAACAATCAGGGACATTGCCCGCAAATGTAAGGTAGGCGTGAGTACCGTATCGAGAGCGATGAACAATCATCCGGACATCAATCCGGAAACAAAAGAGATGATTTTAAAGGTCATTGCCGAATCGAATTACGTACCGAACAACAGTGCCAGAAACCTGAAGCGGTCGAATGCCAAAGCGATTGCCATTCTGGTAAAAGGCATGGACAACATGTTCTTCAACAACATGATCAGTGTGATTGAAGAGGTTGTGCGAAAAAAGAAATACTCCTGCATTATTGAGCGAGTAGAGGAAAAGGCAAATGAGGTAGACTCCGCGATCGAGATCGTCAAAGAAAAACGGCTGCGCGGCATCATTTTCCTCGGCGGAAACTTTACGCATCCGCATGAGAAAATGGCGCAGATCCCGGTTCCGTACGTGATCAGTACAATCGGGGCGGTTTCAGACGGAGGAAAACCGTGCGCGAGCGTATCGGTCGATGACTACAGGGAAAGCTATAAGATGGTAGATTATCTCTGTGGTCTCGGGCACCGGCGCATTGCCATCATTACCGCCTGCGAGGACGACATCAGTATCGGACGGCTCCGTCTGAATGCGTACCGTCAGGCTTTACTGGATCATGGGATACCTTATGACCCTGATCTGGTATTTCATATGACGAAGGACGACACGTATTCTTTCGCCACAGGGTACAAGGTAACAAAAGAAATTCTGGAAAAAAAGACGGAGTTTTCCGCACTGTATGCCACCGCGGATACGCTGGCAATCGGTGCGTGCCGTGCCTTAAAAGAGGCAGGGCTTACCGTGCCGGATGACATTTCCGTCGCCGGATTTGACGGAATTGATGCAGGAGAGTATTATATACCCAGTATCACAACGATCCGCCAGCCGGTGGAGCAGCTTGCCGCAGAGACGGCAAAGATGCTGTTTTCCTTAATTTCAGGAAAAGAAGAACCCTGCAGCAAAGTATACGATGGGGAACTCATCGTAAGGGAATCCACAAAGTCGCGGATCGCGCAGCAGTAAAACCCTTGCAGTTTCGCTGCCGCAAAAAAGTGATTCAGAAGTGAACAGTTCCATTCAAGGAAAAGCTTTGAATGGAACTGTGAAAGCTGCCAATCGCAGAAAATCCGGAACGGCAGCGCAACCAAATTACACTGTGGGAATTTTCCACAGCAACACGAGGAGAAAAAAGAATGGAAGAAAGAATTCAGGCAATCTTAAAAGAGCGTTTTGGAAGAGATCTGGACAACTGCACAAAGAGCGAAATCTTTGAAGCCCTGATGGTTATCACCAAACAGGAGATGGCAGGTCGTAAAAGAAACACCGGAAATAAAAAGCTGTATTATATTTCAGCAGAGTTTCTGATCGGAAAACTGCTGTCCAACAACCTGATCAACCTTGGTATGTACGAGGAAGTAGAAAAAGCACTCGCTACTCATGGAAGAGAACTGACGGAGATCGAGGAGATGGAGATGGAGCCGTCCCTTGGAAACGGAGGCCTTGGCCGTCTGGCAGCATGCTTCCTTGATTCTATCGCAACACTTGGATTGCCGGGAGACGGTATCGGTCTTAATTATCACTTCGGTCTGTTCCGCCAGCTTCTGGTCGACCACAAACAGAAAGAAGTGAAAAATCCATGGATCACAAATGAGAGCTGGCTTGTCAGACAGCCGGTATCCTTTGCAGTTCCGTATAAAAACTTCACGATGCATTCTACCCTGTATGATATCGACGTACCGGGTTACAACAATGGCTGTAACCGTCTGCATCTGTTCGATGTAGATACGGTAGACGAGAGCATCGTTCCATCAGACAGCATCAACTTTGACAAGCATCAGATCCAGAAAAACCTGACACTGTTCCTCTACCCGGATGACAGCGACCGTGCCGGACAGCTGCTTCGTATCTACCAGCAGTATTTCATGGTCAGCAACGGCGCACAGTTCATCCTGATGGAGTGCGAGCAGAAGGGCTACGATCTGCATAAGCTGTATGATCACGTTGTGATCCAGATCAACGATACCCATCCGTCCATGGTCATTCCGGAGCTGATCCGTCTGCTGCAGGAGAGAGGCTTTACCATGCAGGAAGCCATCGATGTTGTAAGCAAGACCTGTGCTTACACCAACCACACCATCCTGGCAGAGGCACTGGAAAAATGGCCGATCGATTACCTCGAGGAGGTTGTTCCGCACCTGATGCCGATTATCCACGAGCTGGACGCACAGGCAAAGAAGAAATACAAAGATGAGAAAGTAGCGATCATCGACAAGGATCAGCGCGTCCACATGGCACACATGGATATCCACTACGGATTTTCTGTTAACGGCGTTGCAGCATTGCACACCGAGATCCTGAAAAACTCCGAGCTGAAACCGTTCTACGATATTTATCCGGAGAAATTCAACAACAAGACAAACGGAATCACTTTCCGCCGCTGGCTGCTGCACTGCAACCGTGAACTGGCACAGTACATCGAGAGTCTGATCGGACCGGGATTCAAAAAAGATGCCGACGAGCTGGAAAAACTGCTTAAATACAAAGACAACAAGAAGGTTCTTGCAAAACTTGAGGAGATCAAACACAACCGTAAACTGGATCTCAAACAGTTCCTGTATGAGACACAGAATATCGCGCTGGATGAAAATTCCATCATCGATGTACAGATAAAACGTCTTCATGAGTACAAACGCCAGCAGATGAACGCCCTGTACGCTATTTACAAATACATGGATATCAAGAGCGGCAACAAGCCGAAAACCCCGATCACCATGGTATTCGGTGCAAAGGCTGCACCGGCTTATATCATCGCAAAAGATATCATCCATCTGATCCTGTGCCTGCAGGAGCTGATTGATAACGATCCTGAGGTAAGCCCGTACTTCAAAGTGATTATGCTTGAGAACTACAACGTATCAAAAGCTGCAAAGGTGATCCCGGCAGCAGATATCTCCGAGCAGATTTCTCTGGCATCCAAAGAGGCTTCCGGAACCGGAAACATGAAATTCATGCTGAACGGTGCCCTGACGCTTGGAACAGAAGACGGTGCAAACGTTGAGATTGGCGATCTTGTCGGAAAAGAGAACATCTACATCTTCGGAAAGAAACCGCAGGATGTCATCGACCTGTACGCAGATGCTGCTTACTGCTCAAAAGACATCTATGACGAAGATCCGGAGATTGCAAAGCTGGTTGATTTCATCGTCAGCGATGAGCTTCTTGCTATCGGCGACAAGGTTTGCCTGGAGAGACTCTACAAAGAGATCCTGAACAAAGACTGGTTCATGACGCTGCTCGACCTGAAAGAGTACATCAAGACAAAAGAAAGAGTATACAAAGACTACGAGAACAAAGATGCATGGAACAAGAAGTGCCTGATCAACATCGCAAAAGCAGGCTTCTTCTCCTCCGACCGTACCATTGCACAGTACAACGAGGATATCTGGCATCTGGCATAAGTGCAGAACATGCATACAAAACGCCGCCGCAGACGATTGGGTTCGTCCGCGGCGGCGCTTTTTAATGCAATTTTTATGAAAGATTCAGCCGTCTGCCTAAGATATAGCGGCAGATCAGGAACAGAACAACGCAGAGCACCACGGTGATGATAAGTGTGGAAACCGAGGATGTGGTAACCACAGCAGTCGGTGTGGAGTCCTGGAAAACACGGACGATGCTGATTCCTCCGAAGATCTGGATCACGGTAGTCATGCCGATATAAGAGAGGACAGCCGTCAGAATTTTGTGGCTGGATACCAGGCTTCCGATGCTGATGGCGGCATAGAACAGAAGAATGCCAAAGAACAGCGAAGCGAAGAAGCCAACGATGGAAAACAGTGCCATACCGATGTGGTTCGTGATGCCGATCAGGGAAAAAGCAGCATCGGCAACACAGGTAATCTGTGCCCAGAGATAGGACAGAAAATCGGAAAAGGTCATGGTCTTGTTGTAAAAAAGCAGGGTGTTTGCGGTAAAATACCGGATTGCGGACGGCAGAAGCAAAAAAGCGAAGGAAGCGAGAACGGAAAGTGCGTTTAAGATGCTCCATGCGCCGAAAATCAGCATTTTGGAGAGAATATGACCCGTTGCCGATACCGGAAGGACGTTGGTCAGATACCCTTCGTCGGTAAAAAGATTTTTATAGTAGCGCTGGATCATCAGCACCTGTGTCATGACGGATGCGGCGATCACAATCAAAACGTACGCAAACAGATAGAGGACGATCAGCAGATCCGGCAGCTCAGAAAGCTGGGAAAAGAGGAATCCGAAGCCTCCGAGAGCGCCCATGAAAATGGCGGCACCGTTCAGCAGCGCCATGTTTTTCCAGCATGCTTTCCACTCATGTTTCAGACATTTTTTTAACATTTGAATACCTCCCTGAAATAAGAATCAATCGATTCACCCTCCTGCATCCGGATATCCTCAACCGAGGCGTGCAGTTTTAACTGACCCTCCTGGATAAAGATGACCTCATCGAGAATATTTTCGACATCGGAAATCAGATGCGTTGAGATGAGGATGGATGCGTCTGGTTCGTAGTTGTTTAAAATCGTAGATAAAATGTAATCGCGTGCTGCCGGATCGACGCCTGCAATCGGCTCGTCGAGGCAGTAGAGCTTTGCGCGGCGGCTCATCGTGAGGATGAGCTGGACTTTCTCTTTCGTTCCCTTCGACATCGTTTTCAAACGGTCCTTCGGGCTGATTTTTAAGGATTCCAGCATGGCATTGGCGCGGGACATGTCAAAGTCCTCAAAGAAATCGCTGTAATACGTTAAAAGATCTGAGACGCGCATCCAGCTGCCGAGATACATTTTATCCGGCAGATAGGAGACGATCCGTTTTGTCTCAATACCGGGATGATTTCCGGCGATGAGGACTTCACCCTCACTCGGGGTCAGCAGTCCGTTCAGCAGCTTTAAGAGCGTCGTCTTTCCGCTTCCGTTGGGCCCCAGCAGTCCGATAATTTTCCCGGAATCCAGGGAAAGGTTGAGATGATCGAGCGCGGTGTGGTTTCCGAAGCGCTTCGTCAGGTCTTTACACGTTACAAGTTCACTCATGATTTTCTTCCTCCTCAATCGTTTCGGCAAGTAGCTGCCGGATTTCCTCCGGGGTTATGCCGAGCTGTTTCATGTGGGCAACAAAAGCAGATACTTCTGCGGCGGCAAGTTCTTTTTTCATCTGATGAATCAACTCCTTATCTTCGGTAATAAAGCGTCCGCTGGTCCGCTGGGAATAGATCAGTCCGCTGCGTTCCAGTTCGGAAAGCGCTTTCTGCATTGTGTTCGGGTTGACGGCGGCCTCCTGCGCGAGATCGCGGACGGACGGAAGCTTATCGCCCGGCTGATAGCGCCCGGTGATGATGTCCATCTGTACCCGCTCGATGATCTGCAGATAGATCGGCCGCGAGGAATCAAGATTCCATGGCATATGGCATTCACTCCTTTTGTACTACTGTATTAATTTGATAGTACAATCATACAATCGTTTTATGGATTTGTCAAGAAAATTAAGAAAAAATTTTAGATTTAGAGGTTAAATTGTGGTAAACTAAGCGTAAGTGCGGCACATTAGTATTAGAAGAAAGACCGCAGAAATGGTTCCGTCTAAAGAGATGGATGAAGGGAGAAATATGGCAGAAATTAAACTGAAAAAAAGAGAAGAGATGGATCCGGCGTACTGCTGGGATCTTTCGAGTTTGTTTGGTAGTGATGAAGAATTTGAGAAAACAGAGCAGGAGCTTGCGAAGAAAATAGAAGCGTTCCGAGCAAAACAGGGAACAATGAAAGAGAGTGCAGAAGCGCTGTATGACGTTCTTTCCGGTCTGGATGACATCAGCCGCGTCTTTTCCAGCCTGTATGTCTATGCAAGCCAGAAATATCACCAGGATATGGGAAATCAGAAGTATCAGGGCTATGCCGGAAAGATGGACAGCATGATGGCTGTTCTTGCGGATGCCTCTTCTTTCGTAGAGCCGGAGATCCTGGAGCTTGACGAGGAGACGGTTACAGAATTTGAAAAAGCATATGAGCCGCTCCGTCTGTACGATCGCATATTAAAAGAAAACTTCCGCAAGAAAGAGCACATTCTCTCGCCAGAGATGGAGGCGGTTCTTGCAAAAGCCGGAGAGATGGCATCCAGCCCGGATCAGATTTTCTCGGCATTTTCGAACGCAGACCTCAGATTCCAGCCGGTCACAGATGAAGAGGAAAATCAGGTTCCACTGAGCCACGGCACCTTCGTCGGATTTTTACAGTCGAAGGACCGCCGGGTCAGAAAAGAAGCGTTTGAGAAGTATTATGCGGAGTATGAAAAACACAAAAACATGCTCGCCGCAACGTTCGGTGCCAATTTGAAACAGGCTGCATTCTTTGCAGATGTAAGAAAATATCCATCTGCACTGGCTGCATCGCTGGATGGCGGAAATATCCCGGTTTCGGTTTACGACAAGCTGCTCGAGGCGATTCATGCAAAAATGCCGGCGATGTACCGCTACGTGGCACTGCGTAAGAAGCTGCTCGGTGTGGATGAACTTCATATGTATGATGTTTACGTTTCTCTGACGAAAGAGTACGAGCAGAAATATACGTATGAGCAGGCGATCGAGATCGTGAAGAAAGCGCTTGCCGTGCTCGGGGATGATTATGTGGCACTGCTGGACAAGGGCTTTTCGGAGCGCTGGGTGGATGTTTATGAGAACGAAGGAAAAAAGAGCGGTGCTTACTCCTGGGGTTCTTACGATTCCCATCCGTATGTGCTGATGAGCTTTAACGGAAATATCGATTCGGTCTTCACACTGGCGCATGAGATGGGCCATTCGCTGCATTCCTGGTATTCGAACCATACACAGCCGTTTACGTATGCGGAGTACCGTCTCTTTGTCGCTGAGGTGGCATCAACCTGCAACGAGGCACTGCTGATCCGCTATCTGCTGAAGCATGCGAAAGAAAAAGAGGAGAAGATTTTCCTGCTGAATTATTTCCTGGATCAGTTTAAGGGAACGGTGTTCCGCCAGACGATGTTTGCGGAGTTTGAGAAGCGGATTCATGAGAAGATGGCAGAGGAAGGCACGCTGACGGCGGACGGTATTTCGGAGCTGTATCTGTCGATCAACAAGGAGTATTTCGGACCGGATATGATTTCGGATCCGCAGATCGCGCTGGAATGGGCGAGAATTCCGCATTTTTATACACCGTTCTATGTATATCAGTATGCAACGGGATTTTCGGCGGCGATTGCGATCAGCAGCAAGATCCTGGCAGGGGAGCCGGGTATCGTGGAGAAGTACAAACAGTTCTTAAGCGGCGGCTGCTCGATGGATCCGATCGACCTTTTGAAGATCTGCGGCGTCGATATGACGAAGCCGGAGCCTGTGGAAGAGGCGCTGGATGTGTTTGCTTCTTATGTGGAGGAGTTGGAGAAGCTGACCGCGGAAGCGTAAGCACAGGTTTTAAAGTTGCATAAATTTGATGGGAAATATGTGTGAAAAATATACAAAATTTGGCGCGTTTTTCCCTTGAAAAAGTTTTTGGATATGTTACAATATTATTACAGAGTAAAAATGGATGAGCTGGAAATTGAAAAATATTTGCGATTAAGAGGGAGAATTTCCGTATTTCTGTCGAATGCGGAAGATTAAACGTAAATTTTTCGGAATGCGGCTTTGCTCCTGTAAAAATGGGGAGCGGGCCGCGGCCGGCTATGAAAGGAATATTACTGTTCATTCAGCAGTGAACTGTAACAAAAACAGACGGATAGCAGATGAAGTAAGGGTGAGAGTATGAATTTATATGAGGCTATTTTTGTTAGAAAATCAGTAAGGAATTATTGTTTTGATACGCTTCCGCCGCAGACTTTGGATAAGATTTGGGAGCATTATAAGGAGATGCCGGCACTGTTTTCGGGCATCGGTGTGGATATGGCGATTCTGGACAACAGAAAAGGGCAGGAGAGAATGCTCAGTATGTTCAGTGTGAAGGCGCCGTATTATATGGCTTTTTATTCGGAGGAGTCAGAACGATATCTGATGAACGTGGGTTATATTATGGAACAGATGGTGCTGTATCTGTGCAGTATCGGACTGGGAACCTGCTTTATCGGAAGTAATCGTGTGAAAAAGGCGGAGCTTGAGAAGAACGGAAAGCGGCTGGTGGGGATCGTCGCTTTTGGTAAGAGTCATGGTTCGCATACGAGACGGCAAAGTGAAGCAAAGAGACTGCCGCTGGAGGATCTTTGTGTGTTCAAAGAGGTGCCGCGACAGTGGATGACGCAGATGCTGGAAGCGGCGAGACTGTCGCCATCCAGTATGAACAGCCAGCCGTGGAGATTTGTGGTGTATGATAACAGGATTCATATTTTCTCGAAGAAGCACAGTGTGGAGAAGCTTCGGAAGTGGGATGAGGTGAATTTCGGGATTATGTTTGCAAATATGATGGTGGCAGCAGAGGAACTGTGGCTGGATGTTGACCTGATCAGACTCGGGGATATTTCGCAGAAAAACTTCTCAAATAATCAGTATGTGCTGAGCGCGATTCTGAAGGCTTAGGGGAGAAAGGATGGACGACCTCGGACGACCTCGTGCGGCTTCGTACCTGCATCGCAGGTACGAAGCCGCACGAGGTCTGACAGTGGGGACGGGGGTAAAGCGGCTGGATCCGCCAGAAGGGCGAAAATTGGGTGAATCGTAGATGTTTTTTGATTTTTTTGAAAAAAATTGAAAATAAGTGTTGACAAATGATGGAAGTTCCTGTATAGTATCATTTGTAAGGTGCAGCGAGCACTTAACAAGATAAAAAATTAAAAATGCGCGAGTGGCTCAGGGGTGGAGTACAACCTTGCCAAGGTTGGGGTCGCGGGTTCGAATCCCGTCTCGCGCTCTACTGGAAACCGGAATGTGTAAGCATTCCGGTTTTTGCGTTGCGTTGACAAAATATCCGCTTGAATCGGCTGGAGGATGTGGCAAAAGAGTTCGAGCAGGAGCGTGCTTAAAAAATATTTCCGCAATTTAAAAAAATACATCTGCTCAGGGAGTACCTTGATCAGATGTATTTTTACTTACAGGAAACATCGTTGAATTTTCCTGTACGCAACATATCAAAAACCGAATTCCTGCTGCAGGACAATGGAATTAATAATTGGCTTTATAGGAATTTCTTTTTTCCGCCGTCACACGGTGCATCCGCTCCGCCATTACAACCATCAGAATCAAAATGGCTATCAGGAATACCGGATACAGTCCGAAGGAAATATGCTGGCCGAGAACACCGAAAACCGGCGGCATCAGGCAGGTTCCGACGTAGGCAAAGGCCATCTGGATGCCGATGATTCCCTGGCTTAAGTCGGCACCGAAGTTTGCCGGTGTCTCGTGAATGATGGAAGGATAAATCGGCGCACAGCCAAGTCCGATCAGGATCAGGCCGATAAACAGAAGGGAATCGCCAAGCGGCAGCAGCATCAGAATCGTGCCGACTGCGATCACAGCCTGTCCGAGCCGGATCATTTTCTGGTCATTTAATTTCATTGTGATGAAACCGCAGAAGAACCGTCCGATCGTGATGCCAATGTAGAACAGGCTTGCCCAGCTTGCCGCGCGTTTTGCATCAATGCCGCGGAACAAAGTACAGTAGCTTGCAGCCCACATGCCGGCAGTAGATTCTACTGCGCAGTAGCAGAAAAAGCAGGTCAGAACCTCTTTGACACCGGGAACGCGGATCAGGCGGGAAAAACTTCTCTGCTCCGGAACGGAGTTCTCATCTGCAGAAGCATCAGCAGATGGTTTCTGCCAGAGAGGAAGACTGAAAAATAAAATCAGAGTCAGCACAATCTGGAACAGGGCGATGGTACGGTAGCCGTTGTTCCAGGTGGAATGATTGATGGCATATCCCATGACGACCGGCCCCGTGCTGCATCCGACGCCCCACATACAGTGCAGCCAGCTCATATGGCGGGCTTTGTAGTGCAGGGCAACGTAGTTGTTCAGGGCTGCGTCCACGCTTCCGGCGCCGAGACCATAGGGGATACCCCAGAGGCAGAGAGCGAGAAAAGAGTGGCTGACGGAGAATCCAAACAGCGCCACTGCTGTTGTGAGAACGCTTACTGCCGTGATTTTTCCGGTGCCGAAGCGGGTATTCAGACGGTCGCTGTTCAAACTGGATACGATTGTTCCGGCGGCAATAATCATAGAAATGATGCCGGCAGAAGAAACAGAAGTTCCAAGCTCCTGATACATGACCGGCCACGCTGAGCCGAGCAGAGAATCCGGCAGTCCGAGACTGATGAATGCCAGATAAATGACTGGTAACAAAAGTGAAACCATGGTAAAAACCTCCTCTTAAGAAAAGATAAAATAAGAATGAATCGTTTTCTTGCGTTTAACGCAAA